>Ga0335072_10002451_pt1 | contig 28813 bp, 23 predicted proteins | sample Lox_Sample_21_FD_206725 | JGI IMG/M metagenome (GOLD analysis project Ga0335072, IMG submission 206725) | Soil microbial communities from Loxahatchee National Wildlife Refuge, Florida, United States - Lox_Sample_2.1 | ecosystem: Environmental > Terrestrial > Soil > Wetlands | place: USA... | reverse complement strand
GACAGACGGATCGGCAATGATGCCCTGGTCGGCCGTCGAATACGATCTCGCTCAATTGTGGCCGATCCGTCCGAGCATGCAGGATCGGACGAGAGTGGCATCGTCCGCCGAACCTCCGGCCGGCGGCAACGTACCTGGGCTAGGGACGTCGCGGCGCGGAATCCGGCAACCTGTGGTGCCATACGGTGCCGTGGCCGGTATGGCCTTCGCACTCGCTGCTGCCTGGGCAGCACTCTGCGCGATCTGACAGTCGCGCGCCGCTTCGTCCGACAACTCACCAAACCTGACCAGAGCGCGGCTGACGCCCTGCATGTCTCTTTGCCGTTGACCTGGATCAATGCGCGGCCCCGTGCCTTCGCCATGCTGAGCTATGCCGCCTCGCGTGCGGCGTGCCCCCTTGTCGGATGCTGCGAAGGTCAGCGACATGAGTGTTGTCGAACTCTCCCGCCTGCAATTCGGCCTTACGGCCATGTATCATTTCCTTTTCGTTCCACTGACGCTCGGATTGTCCATCCTGTTGGCGATCATGGAGAGCATCTACGTCACCACCGGCCGCACCATCTGGCGCGACATGACGCGCTTCTGGGGGGTACTGTTCGGCGTCAACTTCGCCCTCGGCGTCGCCACCGGCCTGACCATGGAATTCGAGTTCGGCACCAACTGGGCCTATTACGCCCACTATGTCGGCGACATCTTCGGCGCGCCGCTGGCGATCGAAGGCCTGATGGCGTTCTTCCTCGAAGCCACCTTCATCGGCATGTTCTTCTTCGGCTGGAACAAGCTCAGCCGCGTGCAGCACCTGGCGGCCACCATCCTGATGGCGCTGGGCACCAATCTGTCGGCGCTGTGGATCCTGATCGCCAATGGCTGGATGCAATATCCGGTCGGCGCGCGTTTCAACGTCGCTACAATGCGGATGGAAATCACCGATTTCTGGGCGGTGGTGTTCAACCCGGTAGCGCAGGCGAAGTTCGTGCACACCGTGTCTGCGGGCTACGTCACCGGCTCGATGTTCGTGCTTGCGGTCAGCGCGTTCTACTTGCTGCGCGGGCGTTACCGGGGTTTGGCGATCCGTTCAATGACCGTGGCCGCCAGCTTCGGCCTTGCCTCGGCGCTGTCTGTGGTCGTGCTGGGCGACGAGAGCGGCTACATGGCCAGCCTCAACCAAAAGATGAAAATCGCCGCCATCGAGGCGATGTGGCAGACCGAGCCAGCACCCGAGCCGTTCACCGTGGTCGGCATTCCCAACATGCAGACCCACGAAACCGACGATGCCATCCGCGTCCCCTGGGTACTTGGCCTGATCGCCACGCGCTCGATCAGCCAACCGGTCGAAGGCATCGACAACCTGGTGTCCGAGGCAGAGTTGCGCATCAAAAGCGGCATGATCGCCTATGGCGCCATGGAGACGCTGCGCCAGCATCCGGACGACGCAACCGCCCGCGCGGCTTTCAACGCCCACGTGCACGATCTGGGCTATGCGCTGTTGTTGAAGCGCTACACACCCCAGGTCGCGGATGCCGGCGAGGATCAGATCGCCGCCGCAGCGCTCGACACGATCCCGCCGGTGCTGCCGCTCTTTTTCAGTTTCCGGATCATGGTATTACTCGGGTTCTACTTCATCGCCTTGTTCGGCACCTTGTTCGTGCTCGCTTCGAGGCGCGACCTGGAACGCCGGCGCTGGCTGCTGCATGTGTGCCTGTGGTCGCTGCCGCTGCCCTGGATCGCCGCGGAACTTGGCTGGGTGGTGGCAGAAGTCGGCCGCCAGCCCTGGACCATCGCCGGCGTGCTGCCGACCTTTCTGTCGGTGTCCAGCGTGCCCGCCAGCAATGTCTGGATCTCATTGGCCGGCTTCGTATTGTTCTATTCGGTGCTGGCCTGCGTCGAAGTCTATTTGATGGTTCGCACCATCCGCCTCGGCCCCGAGACCGAGCCGCATCCCGCCCGCCCCGGCCTTCGCGCCGTCGCCGCGGAATAGGAGCCCCCAATGACCGAATACGAAATTCTCCGCCTGCTTTGGTGGGCCGTGTTGGGCGTGTTGCTGATCGGCATCGCGGTGATGGACGGCTTCGACATGGGCTCTGCCATTCTGCTGCCCTTCGTCGGCCGCACCGACATGGAACGCCGCATCGTCATCAATACCATCGGTCCGGTGTGGGAAGGGAATCAGGTGTGGCTGATCCTGGGCGGCGGCGCGATCTTCGCCGCCTGGCCTGCGATCTACGCCGTGGCGTTCTCGGGCTTCTACCTGGCCATGCTGCTGCTGCTTCTGTCGCTGATCCTGCGGCCGGTGGGATTCAAATATCGCAGCAAGCTGGACGGCATGCGGTGGCGCATGCTCTGGGACGCGGCCTTGTTCCTGGGTGGGCTGGTGCCGGCGCTGGTGTTCGGCGTCGCCTTCGGCAACGTGCTGCAGGGCGTGCCGTTCCGCCTCGACGACACGATGCGCATGACCTACACCGGCAGCTTGTTCGGTTTGTTCAATCCGTTCGCATTGCTGTGCGGACTGGTCAGCGTGTCCATGCTGACGATGCATGGCGCGACCTGGCTCGCCTGCAAGACCGAAGGTGCGGTGCGGACCCGTTCGCAACGGGCCGCGTTCCTTGCTGCGCTGATCCTGGCAGTATTGTTCCTGGCCGGCGGCGTCTGGGCCGCCAGGCTGAACGGCTACGTGCTGCAAACCTTTGCCGGTGTGGATGCTGCGTCGAACCCGCTGAACAAGCATGTCGGCCGAGCGATCGGCGCCTTGATGGCAAACTACAGCGTGGTGCCGGTAACGATCGCTGCGCCCGTGCTGGGGTTTGCCGGTGCGCTCCTGACGGCATTGCTGGTCTCGTTGCGCCGATTGCGCGTGCTCGCCTGGGTGACCAGCGCGCTCGCTATCGCCGGGGTGATCGCCACGGCCGGCGTCAGTCTGTTCCCATTCCTGCTGCCGTCGTCGCTGGATCCGAATTCCAGTTTGATGGTGTGGGACGCGTCGTCCTCCGCCATGACGCTGCTGGTCATGACGGTCGCGACGGTCATTTTCCTGCCGATCGTGCTGGCCTATACCGCATGGGTGTACCGGGTGTTGCGCGGCCCCGTCACCGCAGCCGATATCGAGGCCGATCCACATACGTCGTACTAAGGAGCTTGTTGCATGTGGTACTTTTCGTGGATTCTCGGGCTAAGTTTTGCCGCGGCCTTCGCTTCGCTGAACGCGATGTGGCTGGAACTCGCGCCCGGGAAAGGGTTGCCGGAATAGCACCCGCTATCAGGAAGCCCGGTCATTCGAAAAAAAGGTCATTGCGAGGAGCGTGGCGGCGAAGCAATCTCCTTCGAGAAGGCGTAGGAACGGTCCAGGCGCTGCTCCGAACGAGGTTGCTTCGTCGCTTCGCTCCCCGCAACGACATACTTGGGCTGTGTTGCGCTTCGTCCTGGATCAGATACCGCGTAACATACCGATCTATGTGGTCTCGACTCCAGCGCGCCGGTTCTCATCCAAGGTGCGCAGGTTTGTGGATCTCCTGGCCGAGCATATGCGGCCGGTCCCGCTGCGGGAGCAGGGACTACCGCGAGCGATCGGCAGCGATGACGCACCGCCCTGATATGCCTTCATCAAAATCGTGCAGAATGAACGCCAACAGGGCGCCCGCCCCCCTTGATCATTTAGCGGCTTCTTTCGTCTCAACGAGGTACCGGCGGGTACGCTACGGGCGCCATCCGCGTTAGCGACGCCACCTGGCGCAGCGTCATCGGCCAGCAGCGAGCCGCCGCCGCCATCATTGGCTGCACCGTGGGTGTACGGGCTACGAAATGAATTAGTGAGGCGAACCGCAACGGCGCGCGCACCTGCCGGGCGAACTCAGCATGATAGCGCGGCGCATGCAGACCGTTCAGCCACGCAGTCGCGGCCATCATGCCGCTGTGCAGCGCGATCGCGATGCCGTCGCCGGCAAACGACGGCACCACGCAAGCCTGATCGCCCAGCCGAAAAACGTCAGGCGCTGCCCGGGTTTGGGCGCGAAACAAATGGCCATACGGCGTGCCGGAAATGGCCAACGGACGGGCCAGACATGGCGCCGCGCCGGCGAGCCGGTGCTGCAGCAGCGGTGTTTCGGCGCAGAGCTCGTCAAGCACCGTGTTCCAATTGCGGCCCATGTTCCGGTACCGCACGCCCGGCAGCAGCATGCACAACACCGCCCGATCTTGCTCTACAAGCTGCAGCCCGGCGTAACCGCCATTCAGCAGCATCAGCTCGATACAACTGCGCAACGCCGCGCGCTGGTCCGACACGAGAAAAAAATACATTTTCAAACCGAGCAACCCGTTGGCCCGCGGCGGCCGTGGCAGGCCGCGAAGGTCATGCTTGCCGGTGGCGAGGAAGACGGTCTCGGCCGCCAAAGTCTCACCACCCCCGGTCCGGACGGTAAAGCCTGTGCCGCTTCGTTCCATGCCGCGCACGGTTTCGCCTCTGCGGATCATGGCGCCACGTCGCGTGGCGATGTCCAGCAGCGCCTCGTCCAGGCTGCGTCGCGACAGGCCGGCGGCGAGAAAAGGCAGACGAGCTTCGGCGATCGTGCCGCGATGGACCAACCGGACCGTTGATAGCGACTCCGCCCCCAGCGCGAACGGATCGACACCAAGACCCCGCAGTGCCGCGATCGCGCCGCCGCTGAGGAAGTCACCGCAGACCTTGTCGGTTGGGCCGGTGTTGCGCTCGATCAGCGTCACGGGTGTGCCGGCAGCGGCGATCGTCGCAGCGGCCGCGGCGCCCGCCGGCCCGCCGCCAATGATTACGGGCGGGCGCATCGCCGCGATACGCAGATGCGGAAGGGCATGTGCCAGGCGATCTGCACGCTGTCCGCCGGCAGGCCGGCTGCATGTACCAACGCGCGCCACTCGGCCGGCACAAAGCTGCGGGCAATGGAAATCCGGCCATCCGACCCGACGAAGCGATGCCAGCGTGCCGCCCATGCGAGCAAGCCGAACCCGTAATAGGGAAACCAATGGCGATGCAGGTCGGCAATGTACCAGCCACGCGCGGCATGTTGCTCCATCCAGGTAATGAAGCGAACGATGTCGGCATCCGTCAGGTGGTGGGTGAACTGGGAACTGACGATGAAATCGTAAGGCTGTGGCGGTTCGAACGCGAACACATCGCCATTGTGCCAGACAATCCCAAAATCCGGTGGCGTGGCAGCGATCGCAGCACGCTGGCTCCAGGGGTTCAGGTCGATCCCGTAAAGCGTGGCATCGATACCGCGCCGCTGAGCCCAGCGCCGGATGCGGCGCAGCAAATCGCCATGGCCACAGGCGACATCGAGCAGGGTGAAGGATTGCAGATCGGTGGTTTCGCGCGCGAGCCATGCAAGCAGCGGCTGATGCGTACGCGTTACCAGGTTCACGCGCGCCAGGTCGGCCAGGCAATGCGCATAGTCGTCGTAGCCGGTGCAATCTGTATCCATCCGCTCGGCGGCGGTGCTGCGCGTGGCGAGGCTCATGGCTGGTGAAAGGTGAAGGTTTCCACGGTCAGGCCGGGGCCAAAGGCCATCGCCATGCCCTCACCCGTCGCGGCGGGGTCGGACATGATCCGTTGCAGTACGAAGACCAGCGTTGCCGACGACATGTTGCCGAAATCGCGCAGCACGCCACGGGAGAAATCCAGGGCGTGCGGCGACAACGGCATTGCCTGCTGGACTGCGTCGAGGATCGAACGCCCGCCCGCGTGCACCGCCCACAGTGTAATGTCGCTCACGGTGCGGTCACGCAGCAGCGAGGCGCCATATGCAGGCAGCCAACGGCGGATGCGCCCCGGCACCTGTCCGGAGAGATGCATGACGAACCCTTGATCGCCGATATGCCATGTGATCAGGCCATCGCTGTTGGGAATCACCGCGGCACGAAAAACGCCCAACGCGATGCCGCATGGCTCCGCCGAAACCAGGCAGGCGCTGGCGCCGTCGGCAAACAGCAGGAAACTGAGCAATTTCTCGATGCGCCAATCTTCTTGCAAATGCAAGCTGGACAGTTCCAGGTTCACCACCAGCACCTTGGCGCGAGAGTCGGCACGTACGATATGCGCCGCAAGTTTCAGCGCATTGACGGCGGCGAAGCAGCCCATGAATCCGACGATGGTGCGTTCGACGCTCTCGCGGAGTCCGGCCGCCCGCATGATCTGAAAGTCCAGGCCAGGCGCGGTGAAGCCGGTGCAGCTTGCGACGACAATGTGGGTGATCGCGTCGCGTTCCCGCGTGATGTCCAACGCCTCGATTGCTTGGCTGGCAAGCGCGAGCGCCGCCGGTTCGTAACGGGTCATGCGTGCGGCCGTGCTCGGGAAGGCACCGCGCCGGTAGAATCCCTCGCTGTCGAGAACGTGATCGCGCGGTTTTGGGCCGGGCGCGAAGATGGCGTAACGGTGTTCGATATCGGCGAGCGCTACCATACGATCGAACAACGCTGCCGTGCGGCCGTCGAGCGCCGTCGTACGCCCAAAATCCACGAACTCTGCGTGGATGTCGTGCGGCGGCACGGCGGTGCCGATGCGATTGAGCCAGGCCTGGGTCATCGGCACCTTGCGTAATGCTTCAGGGAATAGACGCGGGAAGCGCGCAGTTTGTTCCCGCACCTATATGTTATTGCGAGGGATATGTTATTGCTAGGGATGTAGCAACAAAGCAACCTCGTTTCGGGGGGGCCGGATGGTCCACGGGCCACGTGATCAAGATTGCTTCGTCGCTGCGCTCCTCGCAATGGCGGCTATCGCTGCGCTCCTCCCAATGACGGCTGTCGCTGCGCTTCTCGCACCGACGGTTGTCGCTAGGCTCCTCGCAACGATGGTTGAACGGCCGGAGAGGGAAGCACCTTTCCCGGATTCAATATTCCCCGCGGATCCAGCGCGGCCTTGATCAGTTGCATCATCGTCAGCTCCACCCCGCCGCGCCAGTCCGGCATCATATAGGGTTTCAGCTTGCCGATGCCATGCTCCGCCGAGAAGCTGCCGTCCAGCGCGCGTACCACCTCGTTCACCGTGTCCATGATCGCGTGGTCCTGAGCCAGGAACCAATCCGGATCGGCATCCTCCGGTTGCTCGAGATTGAAATGGATGTTGCCGTCGCCCATGTGGCCGAACGGCACGGCGCGAATACCCGGCATCAGGCGTTCACACGCTTCGGTGGCGCGGCGGATGAACTCCGGCACTTTGGAAACCGGCACCGACACGTCGTTCTTCACGCTGGCGCCTTCGCGCTTCTGCGCTTCCGAATGTTCCTCGCGCAGTCGCCAGATCGCCGCACGCTGCGCCTCGGATTCTGCGATCGCTGCATCCGTGATCACGCCGTCGCCGAGCGCGTCCTCCAATATGAGTTCCATTGCATCGTCCAAGCCGGCTTTCGGACGTGGGGTAGCGAGTTCCACCAGTGCATAAAACGGCGACGGTTGCGCCAGCGGCAGCGTCGCGCCCTCGATGCGCTTCAGCACGAAGTCCGTGCCGAGGCCCGACATCAGTTCGAACGCGCTGATCGTGGCCGCATCATGTGCCTGGAAGCGGGCAAACAGCGCCAATGCCGCCTCGGGTGTCGGCACGGCGCAGAACGCCACCGCGGTTTCACGCGGGCGCGGCGCCAGCTTCAATACTGCGGCGGTGATGATGCCAAGCGTTCCTTCCGACCCGACGAACAACTGGCGCAGGCAATAGCCGGTGTTGTCCTTGCGCAGCCGGCGCAAACCGTTCCAGATGCTGCCGTCTGCCAGTACGACTTCCAGCCCCAACACCAGGTCGCGCGCATTGCCGTAGCGCACGGTGTTGTTGCCGCCCGCATTGGCTGCGAGCACGCCGCCGATCTGCGCGCTGCCCTCGGAGGAAATGGACAGCGGCAACAGGCAGCCGGCATCGGCGGCGGCGAGTTGTGCCGCTTTCAGGGTGACACCGGCCTCGATCGTCATCGTCAGATCGATCGTGTCGATGTCGCGCACGCGGTTCAAACGCGTCGTGCTCAGCACGAGTTGGCTGCCGTCCTCGGCCGGAACTGCGCCGCCGACCATGGAGGTGTTGCCGCCTTGTGGTACGATGGCGACGCCGGCCTGCGCGCACAGACGGACGACGGCGGCAGTTTCCCGCGTCGTGGCCGGGCGGACGACCGCTGGGGTATGGCCTTGGTAAAGACGGCGCCAGTCCTCGCAATATGGAGCGCTGTCGGCCGGATCGGTCAACAGGCCGCGGTCGCCTACGATGTCGCGGATCTCAGCGAGCAAGGGGGAAATAGCAGGTAGTACGGTCTCAGGCATCTCGTGATGGTCCTTCGTTGGTGCAGGTATAGGACCAGATGCGGAGTGGGAGGAAATGCGCGAGTAGGTGCAGGCGACCGATGGTGGTGCGGAATGCGCTCCCTATTATGTCATTGCGAGGCGCGAAGCGCCGAAGCAACCCCGTCGTGCATCGTTCGTCACGACGGACGTTGCTTCGGCGTTTCACGCCTCGCAATCACATGCGTTTTGCGGCCGGCGCATTCACGCCTCGATGAACCGTCGGATCAACCGGTTCACCTCGCCCGTCTTTTCCATGTGGGGCAGATGTCCCGCACCTTCCAGCACATGTGTCGCGGCACGCGCCGGCGCGGCCTGCGCGTGTGTAACGGGAACGATGCGATCCTCTCGGCCCCAGATGAGCTGCACGGGCGTGTCCAAACGCGCGAGGTCGGCAGCCACCGACACCTGTTGTCGCCCGCCCGCAAACCAAGCGTGCGCTATCGCGGCCAGTGCAGCGGTAACGCCATCGAGGCGTTTGAAGCGCAGTACCTCCTCCACCATCGTGCGGCTGACCAGCGCCGGATCGTGCACCAAAAGTTGGAGCACCTCGACGGCATCTTTACGGCGCGACGCCCGCACGAAGCCTTCGATGAACGCGGGGTTGATGTCTGGCCCCAGACCCGCTGGCGCGATCAAAGTCAGCGATCGCACCAGGCCGGGCCGATGCGCGGCCAACAACAGCGCGAGCGCCCCACCCAGCGAGTGCCCAACCACATGCACAGGCCCGAGATCGAGCGCGTCCACGAACCCTGCCACCGCCTGGCGCAATACCTCGGCATCGCCGGTGCCCACCTCGCGTGCCGAGCCGCCATGCCCGGGCAGGTCCAGTGCAACCACGCGCCGCCCTTCGGACAACGCAGGCTGATTGAACATCCAGGTGTTCAGATCGGCGCCGAAGCCGTGCAGCAACAACATCGGAATGCCGGCGTCGCTGCCTAGCTCGAAGTAGCGCAGCCGTGTGCCAACCACCTCCAGCATACGAGGGGCCGCCGCCGCCATGGTTTCGGCAGCTTCTTCATCATGCTCCGCCACGACGAAACGCGAGACGAAGGCATCGATGTCTGCCGCAGGCACGTCTGCTGGCCCGCACACGGCGAGCAATCCGCCGATCGGCAGTGTTGTGCCCTCTGGTGCAACCACACGCAGCAGCGTGCTGGCGGCGTCCGCCTCGACGACATTGGTGATCTTGGACGTTTCGATTTCCAGCAGCTCGTCACCCGGCGCGAAGGGCGCGCCGGCTTCCCGCAACCAGGCGACGACCTTGCCCTCGTTCATCGTCAGCCCCCATTTGGGCATGGTGATCGCAGTCAGTGACGCGCTCATCGCGCATAGCCGTGAACGTCGCGCACCGCGGCGACGATACGGTCCTTATCCGGAATGTAGAGTTTTTCCAGTGACGGCGCGAACGGCACCGGCGTGTGCGGTGCGGTCACCCGCCGCACCGGAGCCTTCAACGCGCCAAACGCGCGGTCCGCCACCAGTGCCGCGATGTCCGTCGCCATGCCGCAGCGGGGCGTCGCTTCGTCCACCACCACAAGCCGGCCGGTACGTTCGACGCTCTCCAGGATAGTATCCTCGTCCAGCGGCGAGGTGGTGCGCGGGTCGATGATCTCGCATCCGATGCCTTTCGCTTCCAGGGTATCGGCAGCTTCGCCAGCGTAATGCACCATGCGGGCCAGTGCCACGATTGTCACATCGTCGCCGTCCCGCACCACGTTCGCCTCACCGAAGGGAATCACGTACGCCTCATCCGGCACTTCGGTTTTCAAATCGTACATTAGCTTGTGTTCGCAGAAGATCACCGGGTCGTCGTCACGGATCGCCTGAATCAGCAGACCCTTCGCGTCATAGGCATTCGATGGCACTACCACTTTCAGCCCCGGCACACTGGTAAAAATGTGGTACGGGCTCTGCGAATGCTGCGCGGCGGCGCTGCGCCCAGCACCGACCATGGTGCGGATCACCATCGGCGTTTTCGCCTTGCCGCCGAACATGTAGCGGAACTTGGCGGCCTGGTTGAAAATCTGGTCGAAGCAGACGCCGAGGAAATCCGAGAACATCAGCTCCGCTACCGGCCGCAGGCCCGTCACCGCCGCGCCCGCTGCAGCCCCCATGATCGCCGATTCGGTAATGGGCGTGTCGATCACGCGCGTTTCGCCGAATTCCTTGATCAACCCCTTGGTGACGCCCAGCACGCCGCCAGCGGCATCGCGGCCGCCTTCCGTTCCGGCACCGCCCGACACGTCCTCCCCGATCACCACCACTCTCGGGTCGCGACGCATCTCCTGCTCCAGCGCTTCATGCAGGGCCTGACGGATGGTTTTGACAGTCATGGCAACCCTCCCTCAGTAGGACACATAGACATCAGTCAGCAGCGCTTCTGCCGCCGGCACCTCCGCAGCCCGAGCGTACGCAACCGCCCGATCGATCAGCGCCGCCACGTCGGCCTCGACCGCGTCCAACTCCGCACGCTCCAACAAGGCCGCTTCGGTGACCCGCGCACGAAAATTCTTGAGGCAGTCGCGCTCCTCGCGCAGCCGCTTCACCTCGTCCTTGCCGCGATAGAGCTGAGCATCGCCCGAATGGTGGCCATAGAACCGGCAGGTATTCACCTCGACCACGCCAGGGCCGCCACCCGCGCGGGCCCGTTCGATCGCTTCGCCCGCAGCTTCATGCACGGCGAAGAAATCGTCGCCGCTTATCTTCACCGCCGGCAACCCAAACCCTGCGGCGCGGCCCGCAATGTCGCGGCTGCCAACCGCATAGCCCGCGCCGGTATATTCGCCGTAACCGTTGTTCTCGAACACGAACACCGCGGGAAGTTGCAACACCACGGCGAGATTCATCGCCTCGAACGTCGTGCCCTGGTTCGACCCGCCATCGCCTGTGAACGACACCGCAACGCCACCCGTGCCTAGCGTCTTCGCGGTGAGTGCGGCGCCCACCACCAGCGGTGGTCCGCCACCGACGATCCCATTGGCACCGAGCATGCCCTGGTCCAGATCGGCAATATGCATCGATCCACCCTTGCCGCCGCACAGCCCGTCTTTCTTGCCGAACAATTCGGCCATCATCGCGACGACATCGCAGCCCTTGGCGATGCTATGGCCATGGCCACGATGCGTGCTCGCGATGTGGTCGCGCGGACCGAGATGCGAGCAAACGCCGACCGCGGATGCCTCCTGTCCGGCGTAAAGATGAACGAAACCGGGGATGCCGCCCTTGGAGAATTCCTCCTGCACCCGCTCCTCGAAGCGCCGGATGGCGGTCATGGCACGGAAGGCCTGGATCAGCGTCTCGCGGTTGAGTTGCATGGCGTTTCCTTTGCTGGCTGGGAGCCACGTTTGGCGGAGACCATAGCGCACGGGCGGCCCAAAGTCGCGAGGGACGGCCGCACGTTGACCCAAATCAAGGCACGAGCCCCAGCTGCGGGCGACACTGACAACCATGAACATCGCCGATCTGATCGTCAAATACGACCGGCGGGTACCGCGCTATACTTCCTACCCGACGGCGCCGCATTTCTCGCCCACGATTGCTGGTGGGCATTACGCCGGCTGGCTCGCCGCGCTGTCCCACGAAACGCCCCTGTCGCTGTATCTTCACGTCCCGTTCTGTGCCTCGCTGTGTCTGTTCTGTGCCTGCCACACGACCGTGGTGCATCACCCGGAGCCGCTGATCTCGTACGGCGCCACCTTGCAGATCGAGATCACCAACGTCGCTGGTGCCATCGGCCGGCGCCTGCCCGTGCGCCATATCCACTGGGGCGGCGGCACGCCCACCGCGCTGCCCCCGGCCGTGATGCGCAACATCATGACCAGCCTGCGCACCCATTTCGACGTGCTATCGGGTGCTGAATTGGCGGTGGAAGTGGACCCGCGCGCGCTGTCGGACGAATCCGTCGAGGCGCTGGGTGAGATTGGTGTTACCCGCGCCAGTCTTGGCGTGCAGGATTTCGATCCCGATGTGCAAGAAGCCATCCATCGTCTGCAGGACTATGCCCTCACCGCCAACTGTGCCGAGCGCCTGCGAAAGGTGGGTATACGCTCGATCAATCTGGATCTGATCTATGGCCTACCGCACCAGACCGTTCCCGGTGTGGCGAAGACAGTGCAACAGGCGTTGCAGATTGCGCCTGACAGAGTCGCTGTGTTCGGCTACGCGCATGTCCCTTGGATGAAAAAGCACCAGGCGCTGCTGCCGGCCGACGCGCTTCCCGACGCGACGCAACGCTTTGCCCAGCGTGAAGTGGTGGAACAAATACTCACAGGGGCCGGTTACACGGCCATCGGCCTCGACCATTTCGCCCGGCCCGACGACGCGCTTACGACTGCCGCCGCGAATGCACGATTGAGGCGCAACTTTCAGGGGTACACGACAGACGATGCGCCTGTGCTGGTGGGGCTCGGGGCATCCTCGATCGGTTCGCTGCCTCAAGGGTACGTGCAGAACAATCCCTCGGTACCCGCCTGGCGCGATGCGGTGCGTGGCGGTCTCCTGCCTATCGCGCGTGGCATTGCACTGACGGTCGAAGACCGCCTGCGTCGCACCGTGATCGACACACTGATGTGCACCAATGCCGTCGACCTGCGCGCGGTCGCAGCGCAGTACGGCACCGATCCCGCGACGTTGATGAGTGCTGCCCCGACGTTGCAGGCATTGGCGAAGGACGGGCTCGTGCAGTGGGATGGCATGCGGGTGGTGGTCACGCCAGAGGGGAGGCCATTCGTACGCGCCATCGCTGCCACGTTCGACACCTACCTCGGTTCCGGCAATGCCCGCCATTCCACCGCGGTGTAACGTGTTGAATTTCCGCTTGCGCGTCACGGCGGACGGAGATCGCTGATCGTAATATGCGGCGCGCCCGAATTGCGTTCGTACCGCGGCGTGGTGTTGTGACCGTGACCGATCGCGTCAACTGTCATTGCGAGCGAAGCGAAGCAATCTCCGCCGAAAGAGCGTGCGATCGCCCGTCGCGGATCGCTTCGCCTTGCTCGCAATGACATGTGAAGAGGCCAACATCCGTCAGGATTACAACACTGGCCTCGCGAGACCAGCGTCTGATCGGAACTCGCCGTCCGCTTTTGCAAGTGTCAGGAAAGTCCTGTCCCACGCCGTACTTCCAACGTCGTCCAATCTGGGTCTAGGCTCGCTCCAACAAACAGCAAACGTCCACTGGAGCCTGGCACCCATGTCGATGAACCGAGAAAGCCTGTGTAACGACAAGACATTTGATGCGCTGACCGACGCCATCCTGCAACGCGACCAACCGCGCACCGTCGATCTGTTCTTTGGCATGGTGGCACGCGAGGGGCGCGCCGTCGGCGAGGCGCTGGGCATCGTCACCGCGGCCGAAGCACCATTCGTCCAGGTGCCCAACCATATCAATGTGCGCGATGGGCAGATCGTGCTGGTGAACAACGACCACACGATTCTCGGCCTGCGCACCTCCACCAACCTTATGCCATACATGCCGGACTCGCATCGCCTGCTGCCGCTGCTGCAGAGCGTGTGGTACATTCCGGCCGGTCTCGACATATGGAATCAGTTGCTCGGCAAGTACCCCGGCCGCTACGCGACCATGAAAGGCATGAATGTGCCGCCGCCCGAGTACGGCCCCGTGATATGGAACCAGGACCAGGCTCCGATCCGCGAAGGCGGCACCATCGAGGAACGGCTCAACGCGCACATGCTCGCTACGATGGGCGGCGAGGTGGACCGTTCTTACGGCATGTTCCTCGATCTCGCTGCGGATTCCGAGGCGCGCCCGAAGCTGCGCGACCAGCTTCTCTTCTTGGGCCTGATCGACGTGCAGGACACCATTATGGGCCGTAAGGCACGCAACACCGGCCACAAGGCTCTGCGGGCGCGCGCGATCGCCGACCTTGCCGATTTCGTCGGCTGGGAGCAAGCGCATGGCGTGTTCTATACCGGGGTGCCTGACATGGCGGTGGGGCCCTTGTACTACTCGGCCTATGACGCGGCTTGCGTGATCCTGGCTGCCGCCTTTCCTGACGGCGGCAAGAGCCTCCGCGAGACCAACACGATTCCCCTGACGCAAACGGAAGTGGAAGCCTTCGTCGATCTATTGATGGTGGGAACGCAGCAGGACGTGTGGGATCAGCTCACTGCGCATTTGAAGGCGGGCCACTCGCTCCGTAGCCTGGGCGACACCATCCAGATTGGCGCAGCCGAGCTGATCCTGCGCAACTCGGTACCGCGCGCATTCACCGACGGGCAGCATCCATTCGACTATTGCAATACGGCAAATTACTGGATGCGGAGCAGTACCAGCCCGTACCAGCCGCGCGTGCTGTATCTGATGGCAAATTTCGTCAACGACGCCGCTCGCGCAAACAAGTGGTTCAAACCGATGCTGGATGAGGAGCTGGCAGGGTTCGACGCCGGCGAACATGCGCCGGAGGCGCTGTTGCGCGATCTGGACCAGGCTATCCTGGCGTTCGATATCCCGCGCAGCACCGCGGTCGCGAACGCGTATTTGCAAACGGGTGCCGACCGCCGGGCATATCAGATGAGAGTCGCAATCACGGCCTGCAAGTTCCAAGATGATCCGCACAATCAGAAGATCACGCACTCTTCGTTTGAGGAGTACGAGAACAACACCACGCATCTGCGCGACAGGCTGCTGCTGGCTTCGGTTCGGCAACTCGCAGGGTGGCCAAAAATGCCAGGCGAACGTGATTGCTACGCGCGGTTCGAGAAGGAGTGGATGCTGCATTGACCGGACGTGCTGCGGCCGCCGTGTCATTATGACACCCGCAAGGGTCGCAGCAATCTCGTTGCAGCGAGTGCGCAAGCGTCCGTACGCATATTGCTGCCAAGTCCTTGCGAAGCCGCGGGGCCGAAGCAATCTCGTTCAGGCGGGCGCTCGTGCGCTTATTTGGGCGAGATTGCTTCGACGTGGCGCCCCACGTGAAGACACAAGATCGGCGCAAGACGTGCGCCGCTGACAGCCGGTTTCGAGGGTCCGGCCCGTGCCCCTATGCGAAAGCCGGCGCGCCGTCCGCCGCACTGGCCTGCACTTCCGCGGCCTCGCCGATCGGCTGTGCCGGGCGGTTCTGCCGCAGCGTCGCGGCGCCGTCTGCGACGATGCGCCACACTGCCTGCGCCAGCGCCTTGCGGTCCGGATATCGCGCCGGATCCAGCGGTGCGTGCAGCAGCACAGTGGCGCGCAGGCCGGAATGCTGTGCCAGCCGCAAGAAATGCGTGGCGACATCCATATCACCGTACCAGGCGAAAACCGGACGCCGCGCCCGCCCGGTCGGCAACCAGCCCAGCCGGTCGTAGACCACGGAGACCGGCTGGATCAGCGGCGCCGCCCCATCGTCGGCCTCGGCCACCGCGAAGAACGCAGTCCGGAACGGCAGCACGCGTGATCCATCGGAGCTGGTACCTTCAGGGAACAAGATCAGGCTGTCGCCGGAGCGAAGGCGGGCGCGCATGGCGTCGCGCTCGCGCGCGGCGGCGCCGCGGCGGCGTGTGACGAAGACGGTGCGGCCCAGCCACGCAATCACGTTGATCAGCGGCCAGCGCTCGATTTCGCCTTTGGCAACGAAACAGCCTTCCAGCACGCCGCCCACCACGGGCACGTCCACCCAGGATGAGTGGTTGGAGACGAACACCATCGGCCGCCCTGGCTGTGCCACCGCTGGCGTGCCGACCACCCGCACTTGCACGCCCAATAGCCGGCTGAACAAGGCCCAAAAGATGCGAGCAAATGCCACCTTCGCCCGGCCTGGCAGCAGCAGGCAAACTGCCTGGATCACCATGGCCGGCAGAGTCAGTAACAGCAGCGCCAGGAAACGGCGGACCACGCGGATCCGCCGCAACAGGTGCCGTTTCTCTGCCTCGAGCGGCATATCCATGGGAGAAAATGCCCCACGCTGCGGCAGCAGCGGGGGACGAGGCGTCAATCGGCGCAGCCGGCGTGGCGATTCCCGCATGGACGATCCGATTACCCTGCGGCTTGTGACCGGACAATGCCGCAAGCGTGACCGCGAAGTCACCACCGGCCCCGTTATCGGCGCTACGCTCGCCCAATGCGCCGCTTACGCTTCCTGCTCCTTGCCGCGCTGCTTCTCTCGGCGGCGCCGCTGCCGGGCACGGCCGCAGACCCGGAGCCCTACGAGGTCAAACTCGCACCCACCGGCAACAGCGCACTGGATACCGCGCTGCGCGATAGTTCCGGCCTCATCTCACTGCAAAAGACTGTGCCCGTTGGCGGCTTCGCACTGATCGGACGAGCACGCCAGGATCTTGGCCCGTTCGCCGCCGCGCTGCAGAGCTTCGGCTATTACAAGGCGCAAACCATCATAACGATCGATGGCAAACCATTGGGCGCGCCGGACCTGGCCGACACGATCGACCATCTGCCGGCAAAACCGCCGGTACCGGTGGATGTGAAATTCGATCTGGGCCCGCAATTCCGTCTGGGACAGGTCACGATTCAGGGCACCGTACCGCCCAGTGCACGCGCCACGCTGGGGCTGGCGCCAGGCCAGCCGGCGCTCGCATCCGATGTGCTCGCAGCTCAAGGACGCTTGCTGACCGCGATCCAGGACGACGGTTATCCACTGGCCAAAGTCAATCTGCCGCCGGCGACCCTGCATCTGGACAAGAACTTGCTCGACGTTACGTTTGTTGCCGATACCGGGCCGCGAGCGTCGCTCGGCCCGATCGCTATCACCGGCCTGAAGCACATGCACGAGGCATTCGTGCGCCGGCGCCTGCTGTTGCATCAGGGTGAACGCTTCAGTCCCACAGCCATTGCCAGAGCACAGCAGGACCTGCAATCGCTTGGGGTGTTTTCGGTGGTGCGCATCGTGCCCGCGGATCACCTGGCGCCCGACGGCACGCTGCCTATCACCGTGGACACGACGGAACGGCCTCGGCATGCTGTCGATATCGGAACAGCCTACTCCACCGACCTTGGCATCAACTTCAATGTCGGCTGGCACGACCGCGATGTGTTCGGCAATGCAGAGCAATTGAACCTGACCGCAGCAACCAACCTGGGGGGCAATTCGGTGGTGGCGCCCGGATATAATTTTGGCGCACAGTTCATCGAACCGGATTTTCTGGCACGCGACCAATCGTTGGACATCGAACTGCAAGCGGTAAAGCAGGACTTGCAGGCCTACAATCAGACGGCATTGATCGAGAAATTCCTGCTGGACCGCAAACTGTCACCGCATTGGACGTTCAGCTATGGCGTGTCGGGCGAGCAAGAGACGATCGAGCAGGAAGGAATGACGCGGCATTACCAGTTGGTGGGGCTGCCGCTGACGCTGAAATTCGACGACAGCAACAGTCTGCTGAATCCGACGCACGGGATCCGTGCGACCTTCAACGCCACGCCGACCGGGGCGTTGGGATCCAATGACACAGGCTTCCTCATCCTGGAGGCGGCGGGTTCGACCTATCTGGACCTGAGTGGCAATGGCCGCAGCGTGCTCGCATTGCGTGGGCTGGTAGGAGAAGTGCCTGGGACGAATACGTTCTCTCTGCCGCCGGACCAGCGCTTCTATGCCGGTGGCAGCGGCACGGTGCGCGGATACAAATATCAATCAGTGGGGCCACAATTCCCGGACAGGACGCCGACGGGCGGCACCGCGATCAGCGCCGGGACGGTGGAGTTGCGCCAGCGGATCATCGGCAATTACGGCGCGGTGGCGTTCGTGGATGCAGGGCAGGTCAGCTCCAATGGGATACCGTTCAGCAACGCGTGGCGCGTCGGCGTGGGGGTTGGGTTCCGTTATTACACCTCGATCGGGCCGATCCGGCTGGATGTGGCGGTGCCGGTGAACCGCGAACCGGGCGGGGACGCGTTCGAGTTGTATTTGGGAATCGGACAGGCGTTCTGAACCTGCCCAACGCGTGAATAAAGTCACTCGATCATGTCGCGTATGAGAGGCACCCTGGTGAGCCATAGAGTTCGATTCTGGGCAGCAAGGCTTCGCGCCCTGGCGAACGGCCAGACGAATTTGCGGGAGGCATCGGGACGAGAGCCGTCGTGTGCTGACGCAATATTCATGTGCCAGGATCTCTCACGATGCCGCAGTGAATCCTGGGCCGGAACGACCGGTGTGCGGCCTGTGGATGGCCAGCTCAAGCTTCCTCCCCTGATGCCCGCCCCTCCCACAAATACCGCAGGCGCCTTAAGACTCTCGCTATGGCTGACACCGACCGCGCCCTGGTACTGTTTTCCGGCGGACAGGATTCCACGACCTGCCTCGCCTGGGCGCTGGCACGCTATCAGCATGTCGAGACGGTGGGTTTCGCCTATGGCCAGCGCCATGCCGTGGAACTGGCCTGCCGCGAGCCGATCCGCGCGAAGCTCGCGAGCCCGGCGCTCGGCCCCGATCACATGGTGGACCTCGCTGCGACCATCGGCTCGCTCGGTCAGACTGCGCTGACGTCGGAAACCGAGATCGCCATGACCGAGGAAGGCCTGCCCAACACCTTCGTTCCCGGCCGCAACATATTGTTCCTCGCCTGCGCCGCCGCCATCGCCTATCGCCGCAACCTGCGGCGCATCGTCGCCGGCACGTGCGAGACCGATTACTCCGGCTATCCCGATTGCCGCGATGACACGGTCAAGGCGATGCAGCTCGCGCTGAACCTGGGCATGCAGCGCCGCTTCGTGTTGGAGACGCCGCTGATGTGGCGCGGCAAGGCCGCGACCTGGGCACTGGCGCACGTCCTGGGCGGCGATAGGCTGGTGGAACTGATCCGGACCGAAACGCATAGCTGTTACAAGGGCGATCGCAGCCACCTGCACGATTGGGGCTATGGCTGCGGCGCTTGTCCCGCCTGCGAGCTGCGTGCCGCCGGCTGGCATCGCTGGCATGCCACCGGTGGCCGCGCTTCAATGCCCGGCCCGTGAGGAGACACCGCATGAAACTTGCCCTGCCGCTGCTTGCCGCCGCTTGCCTCACCCTGCCGTTGGCGGCACACGCACAGCGCCCAATCGACCTACATGTGCGCAGCGCCGGCGAACTGGCCGACCTGTGCGCCGCCAATCCGCGCGATCCGGGCGGCGACGCACGGATCAACTACTGCCATGGCTTCGCGCAGGGCGTGGTGGATGTTGAGCTGATGAACGGCAGGCCATTCTGCTTCCCCAGCCCCGCGCCGACGCGAACTGCCACGTTGCGCCAGTTCGTCGAGTGGGTGCGTGCGTCGCCGGACCGCGGCAGCCAGAATCCGGTGAACGGGCTGATGCATTTCCTGGCCGAGCGGTATCCTTGCCATTAGCAGCGCAAAGTCCAGAGCTCGAAGCAGCTGTTCGGGACGGTGGTATTGATCCGCGGCGCCGCGCTGGCGGACGCCGCGTCCGTCGATCGTTCGTTCCGCTGCCCCGAGCAAGCGCGATCAGGCCTACCGAGACATCCCTTCCGCGCCCGCCGGGACGTCGTAGAAGGCGAGCGTCATTGACACGCTGCTGTAAAAGCCCATGAGGCAGGTGACATCGGTGATGCCTTCGTGGCCGAGTACCGTCAGCGCGCGGTCATACAACCCTTTCGAGATCCATCGCGCGTTGATCAGCGCGACTGCCATTTCGTAGACGACTTGCTCGCGCTCGTCGTCGAACGAGGTGGGCAGGCTGGAGAGCATAGCCTCGACCTTGTCATGCGGCAGTCCGGCCGCCTTGCCGGCGCGCTCATGGGCGTTGGTGGGGTAGGCGGCGTGGAAATGTGCTGTGGTGACGACGACGGCGATCTCGCGCTCGCGTTCGCTGAGGGAATAGCCGGTGCGGAAATAGGCGCCCAAGGGAGCCATCACCTTCGCCAGTTTGGGGTTGTGGACGTAGATCTTGTTCGGCCCGGGCAGGCGGCCGCGGGTTTCCATGAGCAAGTTGTAGGCGTCCTTTTGCTCCGGGGTCATGGCGTCGAGGGGGAGTTCGGCGTAACGGCCGAAGCTGGGGGTCTCGGGCATTTGGGGCTTCCTCCTGCGGTGGGGTGTCGGCCAGGCCGCATGTCGCGGCGGTCATGGGTTCGTTGGGCGCTTTGAGGTATGGCGAGCCCGGAGGATACGCACGGTGCCGCGCGCAAAGCGATACCTGATGATGTCGGACAATGCCGTGGCTACGCGGCACGCCTGATAGAACAGACGGCGAACAACAGCGACAGGTGACCAGCGAATGTCCTCGCCGGCCGGCTTTCAAAACACCAACCGCCAGAACGCCGCATCGCCTCTGCCGCTGTCAGTCCGTCCTGCTTGCGCCGCGCCCGGCGAAACACGCACAAGAACCTCATCCGCCAGAATGCCTTGCCGCGTCCCTGGCAGGCAACCCACTTCAACGTGCAGCGCACGAACTTCGGGACCAGAACGGGATGCACCAGGACGCAGCACTGCTTCCCGCCGGATATCGACCGCATCGTGCGGAAAGCGCAAATCCGCAACAAGGATCCTGTGCACCAGAAGGACGGCCGAGGTGCAGGGGCCGGCTCACGTCACGACCCGATTGAGTAAAGAACGAGCCATGAAACGGATATGGGATTCCCATGCGTCGTCCCGTCTCCGCCCCGACCGCTCGGCCTGCATCACGCATCACAAGACAAAGTCTCGCGATGAACGAAACGAGACGCCGGCGAGACGTCGCGCCCTCTCGTCCCACATCTGGCTCCCGCGGCGGATGACACCGCCCCCCGGACCTTCTATCTCCCTTATCGACGCGCCGCGCCGACGGCCCGGAAGGCTGATCCCGGCGACCGGCGACCTACAACCCACGACTGGTCCATGACCGACACCCCGATCGACCACATCCGCAACTTCTCGATCATCGCCCATATCGACCACGGGAAATCCACCCTGGCCGACCGGCTGATCCAGACCACCGGCGCGCTGAGCGACCGGGAGATGACCAACCAGGTCCTCGACAACATGGAGCTCGAGCGTGAGCGCGGCATCACCATCAAGGCCCAGACCGTCCTTCTGACCTATCGGGCCAGGAACGGCCAGGTCTACGAGTTGAACCTGATGGACACCCCCGGCCACGTGGACTTCGCCTACGAGGTCAGCCGCAGTCTCGCTGCCTGTGAGGGCAGCTTGCTGGTGGTGGACGCCAGCCAGGGGGTGGAGGCGCAGACGCTCGCCAACGTCTACCAGGCGATCGACGCCAACCACGAGATCGTTCCCATCCTCAACAAGATCGACCTCCCCGCGGCCGAGCCGGAACGGGTGAAGCAGCAGATCGAGGACGTGATCGGCCTGGACGCCTCGGACGCGATCGAGATCAGCGCCAAGACTGGCCTGAACATCGACCAGGTGCTGGAGGCGCTGGTGCACCGCCTGCCACCCCCTACGGGGGACGCCGACGCACCATTGAAGGCATTGCTCGTGGATAGCTGGTACGACCAGTATCTCGGCGTGGTGATCCTGGTGCGGGTTAAGGACGGCCGCCTGAAGCGCGGCCAGCGCATCCGCATGATGTCCACCAGCGCGGTGCACCACGTTGAGCAAGTCGGCGTGTTCTCGCCCAAGATGGTCCCCGCGGACGATCTGGGTCCAGGCGAGATCGGCTACATCACCGCCTCGATCAAGACGGTAGCCGATTGCTCTGTCGGCGACACGATCACCGACGACCGCAACCCGGCGCAAGAGCCGCTGCCGGGATTCAAGCCGTCGATCCCGGTGGTATGGTGCGGCCTTTACCCTGTGGACGCCGATGATTTCGAGAAGCTGCGCGAATCGCTGGGGAAACTGCGGCTGAACGACGCAAGCTTCCACTACGAACCGGAGACCTCGGCGGCGCTGGGCTTCGGCTTCCGCTGCGGCTTCCTGGGGCTGCTCCACCTCGAGATTATCCAGGAGCGGCTGACCCGCGAGTTCGACCTGGACCTGATTGCGACCGCGCCGAGTGTGGTGTATCGCGTCCACCGCACCAACGGCGAAATGATGGAGCTGCACAACCCGGTGGACATGCCGGATGGCAGCGTGATCGACCACATCGAGGAACCCTGGATCCGCGCCACCATCATGGTGCCGGACGATTACCTGGGGAACGTACTTGCCCTTTGCACCGAACGGCGCGGAATACAGGTGGACCTTACCTATGTCGGCAACCGCGCCATGGCGGTGTACCGGCTGCCATTGAACGAGGTGGTGTTCGATTTCTACGATCGTTTGAAGTCGGTCTCCCGCGGCTATGCCAGTTTCGACTACCAGATGGACGGCTACGCGGAAGGCGAGTTGGTGCGGATTTCGATTCTCGTGAACGGCGACCCGGTCGATGCCCTGAGCTTTATCGCCCACCGCAGCGTGGCAGAGCAACGCGGGCGCGCGATCTGCACCAAGCTGAAGGACCTTATCCCACGGCAATTGTTCAAGATCGCAGTGCAGGCCGCAATCGGCGGTCGGGTCATCGCGCGCGAAACAATCGGCGCGTTGTCGAAAGATGTGACGGCGAAATGCTATGGCGGCGACGTGACGCGCAAGAGAAAGCTGCTGGAGAAGCAGAAGGAAGGCAAGAAGCGCATGCGCCAGTTCGGCAAAGTGGAGATCCCTCAATCGGCGTTCCTGGCCGCGCTGAAGATGGATGCGTAGTGCACGGCCGCCGCCGCGCAGCTCGGCTGCGTGCCCGACTGTGATACCACGGTGAGCCGGTGGATGTACAAAATTGGCTGCCGCACAAGACATTGATATGAAAAGGTAAACCGGGGCTTCGTCGATATGCTGTACAAAGATCCTATACAGGCCGTACCGTCGGACCTGTAGCAGCCGCCCGGCTGCCCGTGCGAGCTATCAAACAAGTGACTGAAAAACAACGTTATTTTGGCTGCGGCCAACCTTGGCACGGCGCTTGCTGTTTCCCCAGCGGAAGCAACCAAGGCCAACCCGAGAGTGACCGCCATGACCACCTCAGCCAAGGTCCTTATCGTAGACGACGATGAAACGGTGCGCCGTAGCTACCTGCGCTCCCTCCAAACCGTCCGCTGCGATGTCGAGACCGCCGCCAATGGCGAAGACGCTCTTCGCGCCCTCGCCCGCAAGTCCTTCGATGTCGTGTTGCTTGATCTTCGTATGCCTGGGACGGACGGGATGACGGTACTGAAGGCCGCCCGCAAGACCGCGCCCGACAGCGAGATCGTTGTCATCACAGGCTACCCCACCGTCGAGACCGCGAAGCAAGCGGTGCAGTTGGGCGCTTACGACTACCTCGCGAAGCCAGTCGGGCCTGCCGAGGTGATCAAGGTCACGACCGGCGCCCTGGCCCAAAAGGCCTGGATGCTGCGCCGGGATCCGGCGCCCGAACCCGTCTGTCACGCATGAACAACCGGCGAGACGCTTCGCCGCAACCGAAAGCCGCAGGAGACTACCATGAGCGCATTGAAAAAGATCCTGGTCGTGGACGACGATCCGGTGATCGGCAAAAGCTTCGACAGGGTGCTGTCCCGCAAGGGTTATAACGTGATCAACGCCGCCAATGGCGATGAGGCGCTGCATAAGCTCGCCTCGGAAGAGTACGACGCAGTGTTCACGGACATCCGGATGCCGGGCATGAGCGGCCTCGAAGTCGCCGAGCATGTCCGGGCTCGGCGGCCCTGGACGCCGGTGGTGATCATCACGGGCTATGGCTCCGCCGAGAACGAGGCTCGCGCCCGTGCAGCGGGCGTCAGCGCCTTCCTGCGCAAGCCGCTTTCCCCGGAAATGATCGCGCGCAGCGCCGCAGTCGCCATGGGAGAGGCGTCTGCCGGCCTGGCATCCATCGCGCGGACAGCCGCTGTTGATCCGGCTGCGCCTGCGGTTGAGGCGACGGTGGAAGCGCCCTTCGGTTCGCCTTGGAAGAACGTCGCGATGATGGTTGCGGCGCCGTTCGCGATGCTGGCCTTCGTCGTCTTGCTGCCGTTCGTCGGTTTGGCAGCGCTGGCGTGCACGGGATTGGAAGCGTGGCGGCGGCGCCACGCCGCGACCGATCGCGTCTGCCGCCGTATTGCGACAGCGGCGACTCGGGTCGGCTTGTTCCTCGCCGCGCCGTTCATCACGCTGGCTTACATCGGGTTGTTCCCCTTTATCGGGATGGTGCTGCTGGCCCGGACGGCGGCGGAAGCGTGGCATCGCCGGCACGAAACCGCCTGAACGCGGCGCTCGCGGAGCCCAGGGTCGGAGCAGGGGGTGCTTTGCCCCCTGCGCGGCGCTTGAAGGCTCCGGGGTGGAAGACATCGCATCGGTGCCTCTGGCCGACAGCGGCCCGGAATTTACTGCGTCAGGCGTGGTGGAATTTCCCGGTTCGACGCCATGAATATGCAGCGGATCGCGGCCGTTCCGGAAAATCATCAGGGCGAAGGACCGGATACGGCCGACGGCGGATGTGGCTCAGATATGGCGTCGCGCGCTGAAGAAAATGCTAATGGGTCGGAGCAATCCGCAGGCTCGCCGTCTGCCGTCACGCACCGTAACAGGATGAACGCCAATGTCCCCTTGTCCCGCTGTCGCCGAGTGCCATCGATGACCCACCCAATCTCCGTCGCGATCGCCGGGCTGGGCACCGTCGGCGGCGGCGTGTTGAAGCTGCTGCGCGACAATGCCGACGTGATCGCCGCGCGCGCCGGACGCCCCATCGCCGTTACCGCCATCTCGGCCCGCGACCGCACCAAGGACCGCGGCGTGGCGCTGTCGGGCCTGCGTTGGTACGAAGACCCGGTGGCGCTCGCCGCCGATCCCAGCGTGGACGTGGTGGTGGAGCTGATCGGCGGGTCCGAAGGCCCTGCCCGCGCCCTGGCCGAGGCCGCCATCGCCGCCGGCAAGCCGCTGGTCACGGCCAACAAGGCGATGCTGGCGGTGCATGGTGCGGCGCTCGCTGCCGCCGCAGAGCACTACAATGTGCCGCTGGGGTTCGAGGCGGCCGTTGCAGGGGGCATTCCCGTCATCAAGGCGTTGCGCGAGGGATTGGCCGGCAACCGCATCTTCCGTCTCGCCGGCATCCTGAACGGCACCTGCAACTACATCCTGACCCAGATGCGGGAACGAGGGCGCGAATTTGCCGAGGTGCTGGCCGACGCACAGAAGCTTGGTTACGCCGAGGCCGACCCGTCCTTCGACATCGATGGCATCGATGCGGCGCACAAGCTGGCGATCCTGGCGGCGCTGGCATTCGGGCGTCCGGTTGCGTTCGACGCGGTGCACGTGGAGGGTATCCGGCGCGTCTCGGCGCTGGACGTCGCCTTTGCCGGCGAGCTTGGTTATCGGATCAAGCTGCTGGGCATTGCGCGACAGAGCGATGGCGGCATCGAGGCGCGCGTGCATCCCTGCATGGTGCCTGCCGCGGCGCCGATCGCGCGGGTGGATGGCGTGTTCAACGCCGTGGTGGCGGAGGGTGATTTTGTCGGCCGAGTGATGCTGGAGGGCCGCGGCGCCGGCGCAGGCCCGACCGCCTCGGCGGTGGTCGCGGACCTGATCGACATAGCGCGCAAACGATCGACGCCCGTATGGGGCGCGGCGTTCGATGCGCTGTCCAACGCGCCGAGCGTGCCGATGAGCATGCATGTCGGCCCGTACTACCTGCGTCTGATGGTGGTGGACCGGCCTGGCGTGATCGCCGACGTAACGGCGGTGCTGCGCGACCTTGGCGTGTCGCTGGAATCCATGCTGCAGCGGGGGCGCGCGCCGGGCGAGGCGGTGCCGGTGGTGCTGGTGACGCACGAGACGCAGGAGAGCGCGATGACGGCGGCACTGGACCGGATCGGGGCGCTGGATGCGGTGCTGGAGGCGCCAACGCTGATCCGGATCGAGGCGGGGTAGCGGCGGTCTCGCGATCGTCTCAGTTCGCACATGGTGAGACGGGTTTTTTCCGGTTCATTGTGCGTGGGTTCTGCGGTCGCGGGGTGCGGGCGGACCGCCGGGGGCTGGCTGCGGATGAGAACGCGGATGGCCGCGGGACCGGTCGGTCGTGAGTCGGCGCGCCGGCAGTGAGGTTTGGAACCGCGCGCCTGCGTTGCTTTTGGTATCGTTCCGGCGCGTGCGGTTGCCGCGGCGGTTGGGTCGGCGGGCCGGTTAGGGAGCTGTTATACGATGTTTCGTTGCGGAATGGCCGTGACACGAATCAGGACGGCGGGGCCGGCCGGTGTCCGGTCCCGTGCGGTTCATTACGATTTTTCTGAGCCTGTTCAGGCGGCGCGTTGTATTGCCGCGCGCGGCGGCGGACCCGTTGCGTCGGCCGCGGGGGCAACACGTCTGTTTGGGACCGGCACCTTGTGGCGCGGCCTGGCCAGCGCCGATTCGTTGTGATATCGATCAAACGCCGGTCTGCCGGCTTTGCGGCGCGGCGTTTGGTTTGGAAACGGAAATCCATCGCGAGCCGTTTGTTTGGGGTTCGGATGGTCGGTTTGATTTGTGTCCAAACGTTCCGTGGCAGCGGTTGTGTCTTCGATGCGGAGCGCATCGGTGATTTGCGATTCCCTCTTTTGCCGCCGTGTGTGAGTCGCTGGGCCGCGAGTCGCGCGTTCCTGAGGCGTGTTGTCTTTGAGCGGCTGGTCGGAATTGTCTGAAGCGGGGCCCGTGAGCTCGAGGGATTCCGCCGCAATGTCCTGATAGCAGGCGATCGCGTCCACCAATGCGTCCCAGAACTCGTATGCGCACATGATGGCGAGAATGCCGAAATCGCGACGAATGTCGTCAATGGTTCGGCCGATGGGGCGGGCGCGGACTTCGGCCTCGATCGCCTCCGTCGTGGCCAGACTTTTCGGATCGGCCGGCGGGTCGTGCTGTGCCCGCTCGGCGGTCAGGCGTGCGGCCTGAGCTGGGAACGGTTCATCGCACGGGTGGGCATTCGCGTCTGGGCCGGGTGCGGCTAGTGTGCGGCGCGGAGGCGGCGTGGCGTCGCGGCCTGCCGCGGCGTGCTGGAGCAAGAGAGTTTCGAGCGCGGCGGCGCGCAGAAGGCCGCGGTGGAGGTAAGCGGAGATAACCGGGACCTTGGCGGTGCCGAACGCGGCCTTGAACAACCAGAAGCCGTTCCCGGCGGCATGGCTCTCGATGGTGGCGGCGATGCGACGGCCGAAATCGACGAGAGTGTGGAGGATACAGAGGAGGCGGGCGATGTTTTCGGGCATGACGGGGCCGGCCCGATCTGCATCGGGGTAACAGGCGTCGGTCGGAGCTGTGAGCGCGTTGCGTGTCATGGCGGGACGGATATCGTGGTTACCTGTGCTGGCGGTTGAACGAAGCGGGCGAGTTTAGGACGGATAGGAGAGGTCTGTCAATGATAAAAACTACATCACGTTAGAGTTGTTTTCGTAGGCGAAGTCGGACGATTGGCTCCCGGCCGCGGCAACAGCGACCTTGGCGGGCCTGCCAGCCGGCTCGTCCTTGCGGGGCATCTGAACGGCGATCTGTCGGGCAAGCGCGATCCCTGCCGGGCGTGCCTCGACACACAAGCGTTGCTCGTAGGATGGGGCCAGTGTTGCGAAGCGCCTCGATTGCCGGTTTGATGACCCGCTCTGTTAGTGACTGCGTCAGTTGAGTGGGTCCCACGCCGTGATCCCCATGGCCCTCTGTGCTTCTTTCGGGCGAGTCAAAAATAGGTCACTAACGCACGGACAGTGCGAGGAATGGCCAACGCGGCCGGGTCGGCACCAATGGCGCGATCGTGCGATTCGTTGCATTTTCGATTCGCGCAGCGGAAACGCGGAGAACCAGGGGGATCACGGAGGGGGAGCGACGTGTGACCAGTGCCTCTGCCCGAAGGTTTGGGCCGATTGCAGGGCACGCTACCCGGGATTGCGACCGGCTGGCGAGGCTCCGCGTGGGAGAGCCGGTTCCGTTAAGGGTTATCGGACGCGCGGGACGACTGCCGACGCGGATCGAGCGAGAGGCACGGATGGCAGTCGTCCGCGCGTCCGATAAGGCTCGAAGGAGGACACCGCAGAAGCCTCGCACTAACGCAGCGGTGGCTCTATGGCGATTTTGGCGTCACGAGCGATTGCAAGCCAGCGGTTTGAAGTCCTGTGCGGTGAGCTGTGCGTCTTAGCTGCAGATTTGATACCGGCGGACATAGCATCGGAAATCACTTTGCGAGGTGCGCAGCTGGAGAGAAGTCATCGTAAGATCGCCAGTAAAGTGTCGCAGACATGGGCGGCGTCGGCTTCGGTGAGATCCGGGTGAACCGGGAGCGCCAGGATGCGCTGGGCCAGGTCCTCGGAAACCGGCAGCGTGGCGCCGTCGTGGTGATCTCGATAGGCCGGCTGGCGATGGAGGGGGCGTGGATAATAGATCGCAGTCGGCACGCCGGCCGCTTTCAGTGATCCCTGCACGTGGTCGCGCTCGGCCGCGTTGCGCAGCAGGATCGCGTAAATCGCCCACGCGCTTGAGCTGTGGGGCACGCGTTCCGGTGTGGCAACAGTCTTGCCCAGCCGCGAATCGTAATAGCGCGCGATGCGCTCGCGGGCGGCCAGTTCCTCGGGGAAGACAGTGAGTTTCGCAAGCAGCACCGCGGCTTGCAGTGTATCGAGGCGGCCATTCATGCCGGTGCGCAGCACTTCGTAGCGCGCGGCACCCTCGCCGTGAGTGC
>Ga0335072_10002450_pt1 | contig 28820 bp, 24 predicted proteins | sample Lox_Sample_21_FD_206725 | JGI IMG/M metagenome (GOLD analysis project Ga0335072, IMG submission 206725) | Soil microbial communities from Loxahatchee National Wildlife Refuge, Florida, United States - Lox_Sample_2.1 | ecosystem: Environmental > Terrestrial > Soil > Wetlands | place: USA... | reverse complement strand
CCGACGGCAAGCAACTCGTGTTTGTGCAGGGCGCCGCGCCGAAATACACCGCCTACATTCTGGACGCCCTGGCAGTGGCTGAAGTGTCTACGGGGCGGGTGCGAACGCTCATTGGCCATCTCGACCGCGCCGCCGTCTCGCCCGCCATCACCACCGACGGCCGGGCGATCGAGTTCGCGGTCGAGGACGATGGTTATCAGTACGCTGCCGAGGTACCCCTCGGGGGCGGCAAGATCACGCGGCTCTCCAGCCGCACTGTCGTGACTGAGCTGGCCACGGGCGCAGGTCACACTGCAGTGCTCGCCTCGAGCGATGGCTCTCCCATCGAGGTCTATGCGCTCGAGTCAGGCAAGCTGCGGCCGCTCTCCGCGCACAACCGGGCGCTGTTCGCGGAGCTGACACTCGGTACCGTGGCAGACATTGCCTTCCGCAGCAGGGACGGCACGGAGATCCACGGGCAGGTGGTGAAGCCACCCGATTACGTGCCAGGCCGCGCTTACCCGACGATCCTCTGGATCCACGGTGGACCCAATGGCCAGGATGACCACTCCCTCGAGCTCGCGGGCTATGGGCCTCAGCTCGAGCGACAGTTGTTCGCGACGCACGGGTACGTCGTGCTCGCCGTCAACTATCGCGGCAGCAGCGGCCGCGGGGTGAAATTCGCGCGCAGCATCTTCGCCGACTGGGGTGACAAGGAGGTGCAGGATCTCGAGGCGGCGGCCGACTACGCGGTTGCGCAAGGTTGGGCCGATCCCCGCCGGCTGGGGGTTGGCGGTTGGAGCTACGGCGGATTGCTCACCGACTATCTCATCGCCTCGACAACGCGTTTCAAGGCGGCCATCAGCGGTGCGGGCAGCGGTAACCAGACGGCGATGTACGGCGTCGACGAGTACGTTGGCCAATATAACGCGGAGATGGGACCGCCCTGGCAGACGACATCGCGGTGGCTCAAGGTGTCCTATCCGTTCTTCCACGCCGACCGCATCCGCACGCCGACACTCTTTCTCGGTGGCGACAAGGACTTCAACGTTCCGCTCGTCGGCGGCGAACAGATGTACGAGGCCCTGCGCACGCTGGGCGTGCCGACCGAGCTCGTCATCTATCCGGGCGAGTATCACGTGCTCACCCGACCGAGCTTTCTCGTCGATCGCTTTACGCGTTATCTCGACTGGATGGCGAAATACCTGAAGACAAGTGTTCCAAACTAGAGAAACCAGATAGATTATATTTATTCATAATTCATCTAAATTCATACATAAGGTACTAAAATATAACGCTTTACTGTAAGACTATATCTATTCTATTATTTATTCATGACGGCAAGCGCCACCTTGGAAAACCTCATCGAGGAATTGGCGAAAGGCCCCGCGGCCGCCCGGACGCTGGCCCGGGCACTCCGCGTGTCACAACCCACGTTGTCCCGAGCCCTCTCCGGGCTAGAGCGACAGGGGCGAGTCATCCGCATCGGCACTACGCGGGGGGCGCGCTACGGACTCGCTCGCACTGTCGCCGGCATCGGAACGCATTGGCCGCTGTTCCGCGTCAGTGAGAGCGGACGACTCGATGAGCTCGGGCCGCTGCATGCGCTCGAGAGAGATGTCTATTTTGCGCCCCGCGCCTTCGGACGCCTGCGTGGCGTCACCGAAGGAATCCCCTACTTTCTGCAGGACGCCCGGCCCGGCGGTTTCCTCGGCCGCACGGTTCCACAGACGTTCCCGGAGCTCTCGTTACCTGCGCGCATCATCGATTGGACGGACGATCATTTCCTCAAATACCTGACATCAAGAGCGCCAGACAGTGTCGGCAATCTGATCTTGGGCGAAGCTTCGGCGGATCGATACATGAGTCGATCTCATGATGGATCGGTCATCCAAGCAGCGCAGCGGGCCTCTCGTTATCCGGTCTTGGCGGCATCGGCCATGTCGGGCGCTTTGGCGGGATCCTCGGCGCAGGGCGAGCAACCGAAATTCCTGCTTCAGAAGATCGAGGATGACGGACGGCGCACTCACGTTCTCGTGAAATTCTCACCCCCTCGTGTAACCGAGGCCGGGCAGCGCTGGACGGATCTCCTGCTCTCAGAGCACCTTGCCCATCAGCTGCTCGCCCGCGCAGGGCTCCCCGTCTGTCGTTCCGAATGGTTTTCCTTCGGCGACCGCGCCTATCTCGAGGTCGAGCGCTTCGACCGCCTGGGCGGCGAAGGCCGCGTCGGCGCAGTTTCGCTGTATGCGATCGATGTCTCACGCTACGGTAAGCTCGACAGCTGGAGCGATTGCGCACAACGCCTGAAGGCAGAGGCGCTTCTTTCGGCGCAGGACGCGGATTGGATGCGGCTGCTGGATGCATTCGCTCAACTGATCGCGAATACAGATCGTCACTTCGGCAATATCACCTTGTTCGATCACTATGAAGGACCGTTCGAGCTGGCACCGACTTACGACATGCTGCCGATGCTGTTCGCACCGCAGCACGACCAAATCATCGAGCGCCGGTACGAGCCCACGCCGCCGAGCGCCACGTCGTTCGCGGTCTGGGGCCACGCACGCACCTTGGCAACTGAATACTGGGCATTACTCGCTGATGAGGCCCGGCTCAGCGCGCCTTTTCGAGCGCTCTGCGCCCGCTGCCTCGAAGCAGTCCGCTCACTGTCCGTCCGCGGGTTGAGCTGAAGGCCGAGGGCGGCCTGATCGACATTGCCGCTCAGCGGTACGATGCCGGCGAGCTCTACGAGCCAAAATGATAGGTGACGGTCGCGCCATAAGTTCTCGGGGCACCAAGGGTGCGCGCGTCCCCTTGCGGCGCCTCGAGCATCGAGACGGCGTAGAGCGCATTGGTCAGGTTCTTGCCCCACACCCCGGCGGACCACCTGCCGCTGGGATCCGTCCAGAGCAGCGAGGCGTTGAGAAGATGGAAGCTCGGCTGATAGAGGGTATTATCCGGCGATCCGAACCAACCGCCGTCGTAGAGATACCGGAGGTCGAAATCCAGCTTGCCGCCGCCAAATCTCCTGCCGTAATGCGCGCCGATGTCAAAACTCGCATCAGGTGAATATGGCAGCTTGTTTCCGGCTACGGAACCCTGACACATCGGCGCATCGGTAGTCGTGGTACACGCGACCCCTGGAATCGCCACGGGAGCGTCCGGAAAGGAGAGGAACTGGTCATGCATCCACTCCAACCCGCCCGTCAGCGTGAGGCCCGGGGTCAATACCGCCTCCAGGTCCAGGTCGGTGCCGTAGATCTCAGCCTTCGCCCCGTTGCGAAACGCCTCCGACCCGAATATGAAATACCCGATCTGGATGTTTGAATAGTCGTAATGAAAAGCCGAGACGTTTGCCCTCACGGTGTCATCGAGCCATTCAGTCTTCACCCCGGCTTCCCACGCGTCGACTGTCTCGGGCTTGTACGGGTCTTCGGACGGCGCATTGACGTTGAATCCCCCGCTCTTGAAACCGGTCGTATAGGAGACATAGATCATCGCCTGCGGCGTGAATTTGTGATCCACTGCTATCCGATAGCTCGGCCTGTCCTCAGGCAGGTGCCCAGGGTAGGCTCCGATGGCCGGAACGACAGTCGCCGGTATCGGCAAGCCCGGGAACGTAGTCGTCTCCAACCCCCCGAAGTTCTTGACTTCGTAGGTATATCGGGCGCCCAACGTAACGTCGGTATCGCGGAGTATCTCTTCCGTGGCCTGTGCGTAGGCAGCATATGAGTCTGTCTGCTGACTGTCCTGGTAGTCAACATCAATGGCGGGCAGCGGCGCAGCGGATGGGCCCCGAAGCAGAATACCGAGAGGGTCCCAGGAATCCTTCGCCCAGAAATAATAAAGCCCCGCCACCCACGTCAGTCGAGTGGAATTACCGGAGGCAAGCTGGAGCTCCTGACTGAATTGCGAATCCCGCTGGAAGAGCACGAGCGAAGTGGCGTCGACGGGCGTGTAATCGATGTCGAGATCGTACCCAAAGGCCGAATCCCGATACGCGGTTATGCTGGTAAACGTAAGGACGCCGAGGTCACGCTTCGCATTGAGCGCAACGCCCCCATTCTGCACGTATGCGCGCGGCTGAAGGTCGACGTTGGTGTCACGTGCGCTCCCGTAATCGAACGGCCCGCCAAACGCGGCGTTGTCGAATACGAGGGCATTCGCGGCCCCCGCCTGCCCTTCATCCAGGGGATGCTGCGTGAGGAAATTCGACAGCCGTCTCTCGTAGTCGAGAGTCAGACGGATTTGCGTCGCATCTGCGGGCTCGAAGAGGTATTTATTGCGCACCGCATAGTCGTAGCTCATGCGATCGACGGGCTCGCCGTTGAAAAGATTCGTGCCGTAGCCCTCTCCCTGGTGCTCGTAATGCACCGAAAGGCTCGATGCAATCGAACCGGACAGACCACCGGTCACGTAAAGGTTGTCGACCACGTCTCCATAGTTTCCGTACGTGATCTGATCACTGCCCGAGAACGCCTGCTGCGGGTCCTTGGTGACAATCTGGATGAGCCCGCCGGTCGTATTCCGGCCAAACAGAGTGCCCTGTGGACCCTTGAGCACTTCCACGCGGTCCACGTCGTTCAGCGAGAGTATTGCACTCGATGCGTTGGCGTAGTAGACACCGTCGACGTACGTAGCCACGGGACTTTCGACGCCCGGTCCGTTCGCGCTGGTTCCGACCCCACGGATATGAGGCTGGAAGGCTCCCGATGTCTCCTGAATCGAGAGGCCGGCAACAGCCATTCCCAGGCCTTCGGTATTGCTGACGCCCGCAGCTTCCAGCGCAGCGTTGGATACGGCGGTCACTGAAATCGGAACGTCCTGCAGGTTCTGCCGCCGACGCTGCGCCGTGACCACGACTTCCTGAAGTGCCACCGAGACGCCGCTTGCCGTGGCGGGCGCGGGCGACTGGCCCCATGCCAGCGGCAAGGGACCCGCCAGGAAGATGACCCAAGGCCGGACGAACTGACGCATGAACCCCCCGATTCGAATGCCGCCATGGCGCACTGACGTATGGCCCACCACCAACCCGGTCAGTCTGGCGACTCATCCGCACCGTCGCAGGTTTCGCATCGCTCAGCAAATCGTTTCAACCTATGAGGACCATCGCCCTCGCGCATGCAAGCCTACGCAGGCAGACGATGACGCGCGGACGCGCGCCTTCCAGGGACCGTCCAAACTCGGTCGCGTCGTGGAAGCTTACGACGCCAAGGACACTCTGAGCTCGCGCAGCGACTGCACCGAGTTGTTGGCGAGAGGTGTGACGGTTTCCACGTCGATGCGCGCCACCCTGCGCGCGAGCGCCTCCAGCATGCAATGCGCCTCCAGACGCGCCAACGGCGCTCCGGCGCAAAGATGAACGCCGTGCCCAAATGACAGATGCGCGGATGCGTCGCGGGAAATATCGAAGCGATCCGGCTGCTCCCAGACCTTCGGATCGCGATTGGCGGCGGCGAACAGCAGCAGCAACCGCAGGCCCTTCCGGAGCTCTACCCCTCCCAGTTCACAATCCCGGGTCACCACGCGGGAGAAAGCGCGAATGGGTGAGCCGAGTCGCAGGATCTCGTTATAGGCGTCGGGGATGAGGTTCAGGCAGCCGCGCAGTTTGGTCCACTCGGCCGGGTTCGTTCCGAAGAGATAGAGCAGGTGTTGCAGAGACGCGATGGTCGTATCGAGCGCGGCGCTCACATAGGCCATCATCAGAATGCACCCTTGGGGACCCGTGAGCTCGCCGCGCTCCACGGCGGCGAAAATCTCCGCGCCGGCGCTGCCCGGGATCAGGCGCGCCGGAAGCCCCGGATCGAAGGCGTAGCCGAAGGCTTCCCTGGTTGGTGCCTCTGCGAGCGCGCAGCGTTCATTCGGCGGTCCGAAAAAATCGAACACTGCGGTCGCCCATGGCAACAGATGATGACGGTCCTCGGGCGGAAAGCCGATGAAATCACAGGCTACCGACAGAGGGAAAGCCTGGGTGAAGTCCGTGACGGCGTCGAACGAACCACGGTCGACGAACCGCGATACGAGATCATCGGCGCGCTGCTGAACGGACGCTCGCAGTTCCCGCATCGCACCCGGTGAAAAGCGCTTCGATAGCACTGCCTTCAGCGTCCTGTGAATCTCACCGTCGCTCGCCAGGACGCTGCCCTGCGTCATCTGGTTGCACGTCTCGTTGAGAGCAACACCCGCGCTGGAGGTAAATGCCTCGGGAGTCCGAAGGATGTGACGGCACTCGGCGAACTGGGTGACTGCCATCGCCTGGTGAACGTCCAGCCAGACCAGCGGACCGAGCTCGCGAAGGCTGCCATAAAGAGGCAGCGGATTCGCCAGCGCGGTATCCGAAAAGAGGTCGGCGGAGCTGCTGGGTGCTTCACGGCGCGTCGTCACGGGATTACCACCTCTCGCCAGGGTCAGATCGGCTGCATGAGCGTTTCCCACGCCCGGGACATCAGCGCAGCGTGCTCCGCCTCCGCATGCGGCTTGCCCGTCAGATTGTCGAGCTCCCATTTGCAAAGCTGAACGCCGGTCTCATAGACCAACTTGACCCTGGGCATGCGCCGTGTCTGGAAAGCCCGAAGCAAGCTCTGCATGTCCTCTTGCGCAGAAGCGGAGGCAAGCATATCGGACAGCAACACGGCGTCCTCGATGGCCATCGAAGCGCCGGAAGCCAACTGGGGCGAGCTGGTGTGCGCGGCGTCGCCGATCAGCAGGACGCGACCGCGGTACCAGAAGGGCTCGACCAGCAATACCTCGATCGGTCGGTAGACCACCGCTCCAGGGTCCGTGATCCGGTCCCGCAACTCACCGATCAGCCCGCCAAAGCCCTCGAGGCGCTGCCGCATGATTCGGTGCAACGTCTCGCCGGGATGACGGGGATTCCCTGGCTCCGAGGACATTACGAACATGTACATGAGTTCGCCGGTGAGCGGAATGAGGCCCGCCTTGCTCTGGGGACCGAACCAGATCTGCCCCCAGGTCAGATCCACGGGCTTTGGAAAGTTGTGACGCCAGCAGCCGATACCGGTGAACGACGGTGTTGCAACCGGAGCGGCGCCGAAGAGCATCTTCCGCATTGCCGATGATGCGCCGTCAGCCGCCACGACGAGGTCATACCGGCCTTCAGTTCCGTCCGTGAAGCAGACGCGGACCCCATCGGGGCTTTCGCGCCAGTGATCGACCGTTGTTCCCAGGCGCACCGGCGTCCTCAGACCCAACGCCGTAGACGAGAGAATCGCATGCAGAGCCGTGCGCGTGATTCCGTTGATGCTCGGAAACCCCGGGCCATTGACATTCGCGGAAGCGGCACTCGCCATCTTCGTGCCATGAGCGTCACGCACCTCGTAACCCGGATACCCGAATCCGGAGGCGAGGACCGCCTCGGCGAGACCGATGCTGGCCAACGCTCTCAGTTGGTTCGAGGGTTGAATGATGCCGACCCCATATACGGACCAGGCAGGGTTCAGCTCGACGACCTCGTGCTCGATCCCGCGGCGGCCCAGGGCAATGGCGGTGCTCAGGCCGGCAATGCCTCCGCCCACGATCAATACACGAGGTGTAGCGCCCATCAGGACGGTGCTTTTTGCCCGCGCGTTGCAGACCGCGGGATCATCTCAGCCCCGTCGCGAGCCGGCTTTCCCGACCCCCACCCGGGCGGGTTGATTGTAAGGCCTGGGTCGAATGTCGCCCGGATGATCGACACTGCCATCATCAAACGAGACCTCCCAGTTTGGCCCTTCGATCCAGTACGGCGGACTGTTGTGGGCCCAGTGCAGGTACCCGAACAGGCCGTCCCAGCTGCGCGGAATCCAGCCGTCGTCGATCTGATCCTGATCGGCTCCATACTCGGCTTCCCCGCCCGCGGGACATGGAAAATAGCAGAACAGCGCGGAACCGATGCGATGCCGGCCCAGTCCTGCGGGCGACGCAGGCCACCCCCGCCGCTCCATGTGCAATTTACCCGCCATGATCTCATCCAGGTCGGTCACATGATAATTTGCATGGTGAAAGCGCGTCTCTCCCGTGGCTCCTGCCATTTGCGAGCGCGAATTGAAGAAAAAGATCGTATGGTGATCATTGGATCCGTCGCAGCGCATGTAGATTCCCAGGCCGCGCTGCACGTCGGTGAGGCGAAAATCCAGTCGGTCACGCATGAACTTCATGCAGAGCTCCGGGTCCGGTACGAGGAACACCACGTGCATCAACCGCTTGGGCACCGCGCGCGCAATCCACTTGCGATGCACGTTCATGCGATTGATGTTACCCGGCGAGTTGATTGGGTCAACGGAGGTTTCCGGCATGCGATAGGTCGGCCACAGACGCAGACCCATCGCGATTCCGCCGTCGATCACGAAGTGCACGGTGCCGTCGGCATCCCGGCGAACCGGCCGATCCGTCTCGAGCCGGGCTACCAACTGATCAATATGCTCTTGGCAGTCTACGCCCCAGATGATCTCGTGGACCCCGCTGCCGATGACCTCGGAGCCCGGAACCGCATCGTGCGCAAGCGCCTGAATGATCACATTCGCGCTGTCCGGCAGCTTGAACCTGGTTCGCCGATCGTCGCGCTCGAACGCCCGCAGCCCGAAGTCCTCGAAGAAATCGACCGAGCGGTGGACGTCCTCGACGCAGTAGATCACGGTTTCGATGCCTAGCACTGCCATATTGCTTATTCCGCAGCTGATGCGCCTGCTCCAGTCTCGGGAGACTAGGGTGGGGCCGCTCATCCAGCAAATCGCTTAGGCTGATCGCGGCCATAGTCGGAGCCGATGATCCTGACCGGGCCGCTGGCGTCCCGACACCGCGCCTGTGGCACATCTCGCCCGAGGTAGGCAAAGTAGTCGGCATCGACGGGGAGCACCCATGCATTTCAATCGCCTGGACCTCAATTTGCTGGTCGCCCTGGACGCGCTGCTCACGGAGCAGAACGTCACCCGCGCCGCAGAGCGGATGCATATCTCTCAGCCGGCGATGAGCGGTGCCCTGCAGCGCCTCAGAACCCACTTGAACGATCCGTTGCTGCAATCCGCGCCCCACCACCGGCTGCAGCTCACGCCGCGGGCTCGGCGCCTGGCCGGACCGGTCAAGGAGTTACTTCTCCATATCCAGACGACCCTTGCCAGCGAGCCGGAATTCGACCCGGGATCTGCGGAGCGGTACCTGCAGCTGGCAATGTCCAGCTACTGTACGCAGATTCTGGGCGCTGCCCTGATGTCCGACCTGCAGGAGAAAGCGCCCCGCGTTCGCTGCCGTTTCCATGAGCTGTCGGCAGACAGCCTGGAGCTCGTCGCCAACGGGGAGATCGACTTCTGTGTCACCTTGGCGGACAGGAGCTTTCTCGACCCCGCCTCCAAATACGAGAACCTGCGAGCGATCGAGGTGTTCTCCGACCGTTTCGTTCTCGTGGCGGCCGCGCAGAACGAGCGTACCTCGCAACGCCTCGACATCGCGACGGTCCGAGCCCTCCCTTCGGTAGAGGTTCGGCTGTTTGGGGACATGCGCAGTATCGCCGATCGTGTCCTCCATCGTTACGATGCCCCCGCGAATAGCGTGGCCATCGTGTCCAGTTATCATCTGGCGCTCGCGATGGTCTCGAACAGCTCGCTCATTGCCATCGTGCCGGAGACGCTTGCCAGGCGCCACGCGAGGACCTTCGGCTTGAAGATTCATCGGCCCGATTTCCACTTGCCGGAGCTGGTCGAGTCGGTGATCTGGCATGTGAGCACAGACACCGATCCGGCTTACGTGTGGTTGCGACAACGGCTGCTCGAGGTGGGTCGCGACGTCTTCGCGGGTGGCCTGGACGGCCCAGCCGCCGAACCGGCCAACGGCCCGCGCCACGTGGGAGACCGGCCCGCGGTCCGCGGAGGATAACCCAGACCGATCCGCTCAATCATTCGAAGTGATTTGTTACGCAGGGCTCGGCTCTCTACGCTGCACGCCTGCCCAGGATATTGGGCCAAGGCCACCCGTAGTCTCCGAGGTTCACCGTGCGCAGATTCGTGGATCTTTCCATCTATCTGGAAAATGACGTTCTCTCCGACCCGGCACCCTACCGCCCGAAAATCCACTACGTATCCCACAGGGAAACCGTCGCCGACGCCATCGCTTTCTTTCCCGGGATGACGGCGGCGGACCTTCCGGATGGCGAGGCATGGGCGCTGGAGAGGGTGGAGCTCATCACGCACAACGGCACCCACCTGGATGCCCCTTATCACTACCATTCAACGATGAATCACGGGCAGCGCGCCTGGACGATCGACGAGATACCCCTGGAATGGTGCTTTCAGCCGGGTGTGAAGCTCGACTTCCGTCATTTCGAAGACGGCTATGTCACCACCGCGCTGGACGTCGAGCGCGAGCTGAATCGCATCGGCCACGAGCTCAACCCACTCGAAATCGTGATGATCAACACACGTGCTGGCGAGCGCTATGGTCACGCCGACTATGTCGGGGCCGGCTGCGGCATGGGTCGCGAGGCAACCCTCTACCTGCTGGAGAGGGGCATTCGACTCACCGGAACCGATGGCTGGAGCTGGGACGCGCCCTTCGAGCACACCGCCAGGAAGTACGCCGAAACACGCGACGCAGAATTGATCTGGGAAGGTCACAAAGCGGGCCGGGACGTGGGCTACTGTCACCTGGAGAAACTGCACAACCTCGAGGCGCTGCCCCCCGCCGGATTCATGGTGAGCTGCTTCCCTTTCAAGATCAGAGGCGCCTCCGCCGGATGGACCCGCGCCGTTGCCATTTTCGAGTCACAGGGCTGAATGCCTGCGGCGCGTTGCCGCCGGATACCGCCATGGCCCCAGAGATTCCACCCAACGATCCCTCCCTGAGAACCTTCATCGAGGTCGACTCGCGATCACACTTCCCCATCCAGAATCTGCCGTTCGGTATCTTCAGTACCCACGACCACCCGCAGCGGCGGGCCGGTGTCGCAATAGGCGAATGGATTCTCGATCTTGCGCTGCTCGAAACCGAAGGCTTGGTGGAAGTCGCAGGCGACCCGGTGTTTCGCAACCCTCACCTGAACGCATTCATGGCCCTCGGCCGCACGGCTACCCGCGCGGTGCGCCAGCAAGTGAGCGACCTCCTGCGCCACGACAATCCGGGATCGAGCTCGCACGAGGCGCTATGGGCCCGCGCACTGGTGCCCGCCGCAGAAGCCACGTTGCACCTGCCGATCTCCGTGCGCGGATTCACGGACTTCATGCTTTCAAGAGAGCATTCGATGAATTGCGTGGAGATTCTCGGGAGGTCGCGGAGCGAAGGGCTATGGCCCAACTGGCATCACCTTCCCATGGGCTACAACGGTCGCGCCAGTTCCATAGTCGTCAGCGGCGCCGGTGTGCACCGCCCCAGCGGGCAGGTACTCGACCCCGACACGGGGATTCCTCGCTTCGACCCCAGTCGCAAGCTCGACTTCGAGCTGGAAGCGGCGATCGTGATCGGCAAGCCCGTTCCCCTGGATCAGCCGATTTCCATCGCCGAGGCGGAAGAGCACGTCTTCGGTATGGTTCTCCTGAACGATTGGAGCGCGCGCGACATACAGGCGTGGGAGTCGCAACCCCTTGGTCCCTTCCTCGGCAAGGGTTTCAGGACATCCGTATCGCCGTGGATCGTCACCCTCGATGCCCTCGAGCCTTTTCGTGCGGCGGGACCCGAGCAGCAGCCTCCGCCCCTGTCCTATCTCCGTCAGCCCGGCGCGCGCAACTTTCGCGTACACATGGAGGCATCCATCCACCCCCGCGGTGAGAGGCCGAGCGTCGTATGCCGAAGCCGGCTGGAGGATCTTTACTGGAGCATCGCCCAACAGGTAGTCCACCATACGAGCGCCGGTTGCAATCTGGACACCGGCGACCTCCTCGGTTGCGGCACCGTGAGCTCCGCGGAGGTCGGCGCACAAGGCTGCCTTTACGAAGCGACGCGTGACGGTCGCGCGCCAATCGCTCTCGAAAACGGTGGCCGGCGCGCCTATCTCCAGGATTACGACACGGTGTCGTTGCGTGGATGGTGCCAGGGAGAAGGCTATCGCGTTGGCTTCGGCGAGTGCAGCGGATGCGTATTGCCGGCTTTGCAGGCTTCCGGCTGAGAGAGCCATCCTTCGACTTCGACATCTACCAGTGCCGAACGCCTCCACATCACCCGTATTCGTCTCCTCAGCCGCGGCAACCAAGGTGTTTCGGTGGCGCGATGCGATAGGCGCACTGCAGACTGCTTACGGTGACGCCATCCCTGCGGCGGCGGCTCCGCCGCGTACCGTCGCGGCGCTCGAGAACGTATGGCTGCGGACACTGCCGGCGATTGCGCCGGGGTGCCGGCACTTCGGTGCGAAGCTGATGGGAGTGGCGTTGAGCGCGGATCAACCTGCCGTCGAGTACGTCATCGTGCTATTCGATCGGCAGACGAGCCGGATTGCAGCATTCGTCGACGGAGCTCAGGTGACCGCCTACCGCACCGCCGCTACTTCCGCAGCGGCCGTGGACAGGATGGCCCACTCCGGGCCGGCCAGACTCGCCGTACTCGGCAGTGGACTGGAAGCCGCCATGCATGCGCGAGCCATCGCCGCGGTGCGACCTCTTGCGGAAATCTCAGTATTCAGTCCCACGACTGCCCGCCGGGAGCAATTCGCCGTGACGATGGCCGGAGAGCTGGGTGTTCCAGCTCGAGCGATGGGGACTCCCGTGGAGGCGACCCAGGAGGCCGACATCATAGTCGCGGCGGCGCGCTCATACGGTGAGCAACCAATCCTTTTTGCCGATTGGCTCAAGCCGCGCGCGCTCGTCGTCTCGATCGGCTCCACGGTCCCGCAGCAACGCGAACTCGATGTCTCGGTGCTGGCGCGGGCATCGCTGATCGTGTGTGATCGCCCCGACGAAGTGATTTCCGATACGGGCGACATGATCGCAGCAGCACGGGCCGGAATGGACATTGCCCCGAAGTGTCGATCCCTCGGCGCCCTGATGGCGGGGAGAATTCCCATTCCATCGGAGCCATCCGCTGTCCTCGTTTACAAGTCGGTAGGCAGCGGTCTTCAGGATATCGTCGTAGCCGACCTGATTCTCGCGGGCGCGAGGCAGGCCGGCCTGGTCGCTCCGCTGGCGGCCGAATTTTCCAGAAAGCCCATCTGATCGGGAGCGGAGGTTGGTTCCGATGGCCGGTTACGAACGCAGCGAGGCACGCGCCTGGGCACGAGAGCGCCTCGTCGGGGTCGCGAACGTCACGATTCCGACGATGTCCACGGATTTCTCCGGCTTGAACGAGCGGGCCATCCGCCACGATGTGGAGCTGAGCATTACACACGGATTCGTCGGCACGCTGGCCTGCTCCGAAGTCGCCATCACGCTGGAGCAATACGGCCGCTTCTGCGGGATCATGCGCAGCCAGTCTGCCGACAGGATCATCGTCATCCATCACGCCGTGTTCAACACCCTGGCGGAAAACATAACCGCCGTGAGGATCGCCGAGTCGGCGGGCGCCGAACTGGTACTTCTGGGTTATCCGCCTTTCTTCCATCCCCGCTCACTCGACGATGTCTACGCCTACACGAAGAGGCTCTGCGACGCCACACGGCTTGCGGTCATGCTGTTTCCCATTCCGACGTGGGGATTTTCCCGTCTCGACCCCGCAGACATGCCTCTCGCTCTGCTGCGCCGTCTGGTCGACGAATGTCCCAATGTCGCCGCGATCAAGGCCGAGGGAGGAATGCCGTACATCATGTCGGCCATCGAGGCCCACCGCGAGTTCCACGATCAGGTCGTCATTTCCGTGCCGCTCGAGTATGACTACGTGCCGCTGGCACAGCTCCTTCCCATTCCGTTCTCCGGCACCAACTATTCGGCGTACTACGGACCCTGGTTTCCGCGCATTCATTCGCTGATTCGAGCCCGGCGGTACGAGGAGGCCACTCGCCTGTGGTACCAACTCACCCCCGCACGCCGGGCTTTCGCCGCCGTCCCGTCCGTCTCCGGCGGGCTGATCAATCGCACGATGTGGAAATATCAGTCCTGGTTGCAGGGCTACAACGGCGGCCCGCTTCCCCATCCGACGGGGCGCATCCATGCGCATGAAATGGCCGCGTTTCGCCGCGCTCAGGAGGCCGCGCAGATGAATCCTACCCGCGACGACGACGCGGCATTCTTCATGGGTCGACATCCCTGCTGATGCCCGCAATGGCCGGTTCAGCACACGAGCTGCCCACGATTCTGCCGTTGAAGGATCCGAGCCTGTTGCGCACGGAGATGTTCATCGATGGCCGCTGGCTCCCGGCAGCAGACGGTGCCACGTTCGCGGTGCGGAACCCTGCCACGGGACGCGTGCTCGCGCGCGTACCGCAGGGAGGCGTCACGGAAACGCGCCGCGCAATCGCCGCGGCGGATCGGTCGTTCAAGTCGTGGCGGGAATGTGTGGCCAAGGAAAGAGCGGCTGCTTTGCATCGGCTGCACGACCTGGTCATCTCCAACCTGGACGACCTTGCGGTAATAGTCACTGCAGAACAGGGCAAGCCGTTGGCCGAGGCTCGGGCCGAGATTCAATATTCGGCGGGCTTCATCGAATGGTATGCCGAGGAAGCCAGGCGCGTATACGGCGAGATCATCCCGCATAACGTGTCCGGACGCCGAATCCTGGTGCAGAAGGCGCCAATCGGGGTATTTGCTGCAATCACCCCTTGGAACTTCCCCGTCGCGATGATCGCCCGCAAAGCGTCCCCAGGATGGGCAGCGGGATGCACATGTGTGATAAAACCGGCAGAACAGACGCCGCTCTCGGCGTTGGCTTTCGCGGGTCTGACGGAGCGTGCCGGGTTACCCGCCGGCGTATGCAACGTCGTAACCGGTTGCGCAAGCGAGATCGGCAGGGAGCTCACCGGGAGCCCGCTGGTGCGCAAGCTCTCCTTCACCGGATCGACGGAGGTCGGCGCGCTTCTTCTGTCGCAATGTGCGCCAACCATCAAAAAGGCGAGCATGGAGCTCGGCGGCAATGCGCCCTTTCTTGTATTCGATGACGCGGACCTCGAAACCGCCGTCAGAAGCGCCATGCAGGCGAAGTATCGAAACACGGGTCAGGCATGTATTGCCGCCAATCGCTTCCTGGTCCATTCGAGCATACACGAAGAGTTCGCCGTGCGGCTGCGGAACCTCTCCGCACAACTGGTGGTCGGCGACGGCATGAGCTCAGGGGTCGACCTTGGACCACTCATCAGCAACGATGCCGTCGCGAAGGTCGAAGCCCATATTGCCGATGCGCTCGAGCGCGGCGCACGACTCATGGTCGGCGGCAAGCGCCATCGCCTGGGTGACCGCTACTTCGAGCCCACGGTTCTCGCCAATGTGCCTCGTGACGCGCTGATCTTTCGCGAGGAGACTTTCGGTCCCGTCGCCCCGTTGTTCACCTTCGAGACGGAAGAGGAAGCGGTAAGCCTGGCCAATGACACTCGATTCGGGCTTGCTGCGTACGTCTTCTCCCGCGACGTGGGCCGCATTTTCCGGGTCGTGGAGTCGCTCGACTTCGGGATGGTTGGGGTGAACGAAGGTCTCATTTCGACTGAGGTTGCGCCGTTCGGGGGCGTCAAGGAATCAGGACAGGGGCGAGAAGGATCGCGGCATGGAATCGATGAGTATCTCGAGATGAAATACATCGCACTGGGCGGGCTGCAGGATGCCTGAATATTACCGCCGGGCGATCCGGCCTCCGAATGTAGCGTGATCCGGTTCGCGCTGCCGCCAGCGCTCAGTCATCCGACTCCCACCCCGATTGGTTGAAGTGGTAACTGAGATGCAGGCCGAAGACACGTGCGTCCGCTCGACGCGGCCCGGCTGCATCTTGCTGGCCAGAGCATGTTGCAACGTCTCCGACACTTCGGTCCTGTATTTCTCCGCCCTGTACCAGATCACGAAGCCCGCGTCGACCTCTCCAAGCAGGACTATGACCGTCCTGGCTTCCGCCCCAGTCGGACTCTGGGGGTGGCCAACGGCGTGTTCTATGGCTCACTCATCGTGTTTCCACCCATCGTAACCGCGATGTTGCGGATTTTCGGCGGCCCCAGTGGGGTGATTCTGTGTTTCGCGACCTGCGCTTTGGCGCTGGCCATTTTGTTCGTGGCACGTCCCTGGGAGGCGGCACGCGCACTCGACGCACCTGACGGAAGACCTTGTGGACGACTCAACAGCGGTGCGGCCGCCTACAGCCCCACCAGCGCAAGGGTGACCACGCAACCCATCAGCATCCGTCCCGGGTGGAGCGCCCGAATCGCCAAGGCGTTGCCGATGCCGGCGCATGCGTAGACAACGACTGCGGCAGCAATGATCCAGCGCCGCGCCATTTCTGAGCCGAGATAAGGCGAAACGACCAGCAAAACGCCCATACTTACCCAGTCGACTGTGCCTGCCTGCCAGAGCACACGCAGCAGCCTGCGTGTCCAGGGTGGCTCGATCCGCGCTCTCGGGAAGACCACGCATTCTGCAAGGGCCGCATATACCAGAGCCACCAGAATGGCCAATACATCCGCAGCCTGCACCGCCAGATCGCGCATCACCTCATCTCCCTTCCATACAGTTATGTATGGAAGGACGCGAAATTATCCCAAAACCTTGCCGACAGTCAATACAGTACTGTATGGTCGCGTCATGGCCGAACGACTGACGGGTCAGGCGTGGATCGATTTCGGACTCAGGACGCTGGCGCATGATGGTTTCACTGCGCTGAAAGCCGATGTACTGGCGCGCAAGCTCGGCGTCTCGCGGGGGAGTTTCTATTGGCATTTCGCCGATCTCGCTGCATATCATGCACGGGTAGTCGGGGCGTGGAAGCAAGCGGCAACGGAGGCCATCATCTCTGACATCGAGCACTACGCATCGCCCGCGGAGCGGCTCAATGCATTGTTGCAGCGTGCGTTCGCGCGCAGCGGTGCGCTCGAAACGCGCATGCGCAATTGGGCAGAGAGCAGTGCGGACGCGGATCAGGCCGTCAGCGATATCGATCGCAGGCGCCGAAGATATCTGGAACAGTTACTCGTCGATGCCGGAGTCGCGCCGCCACTAGCCGAGACGCGGGCGCAGCTTTTGTACTGGACCTACCTTGGAGCGGCGTTCAGCCGGAGCAGGCTCCAACGCGAAGGGCTGCATCGGATGGTGGCTGAGCTGAGTCGGACCGGATTGGCGCTATAGGCGCCCCAAATTGCATGTGAATGGGAGAGTCATCAAATGCGCGGGCTGGCGAGTGATTTTCAGGCATTCCAAGTCGGAACCCTACCCGACCTGCTCGGCCTCGAGTGGACGCTTGCCGAAGCCGGCGTGATCGAAGGGCGGTTCACCATCAAACCCCACCATCTTGCACCGAACGGTTATCTGCATGCGGCGACTGTCGTCGCACTCGCCGATACCGCATGTAGCTACGGGTGCAGGACGATCCTGCCGAAGACCGCCTCGGGCTTCACCACCATTGCATCACGGGGCTCGTAATTTGCCGGGACGCATACCCGCCGTAGACCGCGAGGAACATCGAGACGCAAGTAATTTCAACCAGGGCGATAAATGAAAAGCGCCCATCAGCAGATACATCAGCGTCATTCCGCTCATCGCTGATGCGCTGCGCGTCGCCATGCAAATCATGTCCGGCGCGGCGCTGAAAAAGGCCGTCCACAATGCCATGATCGCGAATGTCGGCGCGGCCACCAGGCCGAGCCACCTCCGCAGAGCGAGAGCGGCCTTACGGCCGCCCTGCGCAGCTGCGCCGAGCGGCTTCTGCGCGATCTGCGACGTGCTCACGAAAACCCCTTACGCGTGCGCCTTGCAACACGAACTCTCGGCCGACAACGGCTTCGCGATCGGGGCGGGCTCGTAGCGGTCGTGGTGCCGCACCCATTCCATTTTATAAATCGTATCGCCCCGCTCCCCCCGTCCCTTGGGTGTAAGGTCGAGCATGCGGTATGCCCCCATCATCACCTCCACGCCGCGGCCATAGGTCGAATAGGTGTGGAAGATATGGCCCGAGTCATCCCTGCAAAAGACGCTGACGCCGGGCCACTCCTCGCCAACCAGCGGCCAATTGCCGTAGTTGTAATTGATTCTGCCCGTGGCCACTTCTTCCGCCGTGAAGCTGACGCCGAGATCGTAATTGAAGTCCGTCCCGTACGAAGACACCCACGTGAACCGCCAGCCCATTCGACTGCGAAAACGCTCGATCTCCGCTGATGGCGCGCGCGAAATCGCGACAAACGTGACGTCGCGATGCGCGAGGTGAACGGTCATTCCGTCGCTGTGGTCCGCCATGTAGGAGCAGCTGGGACAACCCTCCTTCCACCCCGGAGCGAGCATGAAATGCTGCACCAGGAGCTGGCTGCGGCCATCGAACAGATCGGCCAGCGTAACCTTGCCCTTGGGCCCGTCGAAAACGTAATGCTTATCGATTTTGACCCGAGGCAACTGCCGCCGCAGCTGCGCGACCTGATCGCTGCGCCGGGTCAGGTCTTTCTCGGCGGCCAGCAAATCCAGCCTCGCTTCGAGCCACTGCTCGCGTGAAACCGTCGGCTGTGTCGTCATGATGCTTCTCCTGTCGTGACCAGGCGCTTGCCCGGCTGGGTTGGTGAGACTAGATTAGCCCCGGTCGGCAGACGGCCGGGAGTGACAAGTGTGTCGGGATTTCGATGGATTCCCTGATCACCGCTGCGGCGCGAGCACTGGCTTCGGGCGATGCACTCGATGCGCTGAACTACGTCGCCTGTCGTGATGATCCGCCGGCGCTGGGGCTTCGAGGCATCGCGATGGCGCAGCTCGGTGATCTGGGTCGTGCCAGGGCTCTGTTGCGGCGGGCAGCACGCGCCTTTGGCCCGAGGGAGGCGGTCGCCAGTGCTCGATGTGCCCTGGCCGAGGCGGAGATCGCGCTCGTCTCGCGTGACGTCAACCGGGTAGTAAAGGCCCTCGACGCGGCACATCACGTACTTGCAAGGCACGGTGACTACGTCAACGCCGCGCACGCCCGCTATCTCAAGGCCCGCTGTCTTCTCCTGGTCGGTCGACTCGACCAGGCCGAGCAACTCCTCGCCGGATTGGACCCCACTCCCCTGTCGCCCGCGTCTCGAGCGGGTCACGAGCTCGTTGTTGCCGGCATCGCAATGCGACGTCTGCAGGTTACGGCGGCATGCGCCGCACTAACGCGCGCGGAGACAGCTGCGCGGCAGGCTGGCATCCCATCCGTCCTGGCCGAGGTGCAAGCCGCCGCTCTTACCCTCGATACTCCCGCGGCACGGCTCATCACACGCGGCCACGCACGGCCTCTGCGGTTGGCCGATATTGAAAGCCTGCTGACATCCAATGCGTTGGTAGTCGATGCATGCCGCCACATGGTCTGCCACTCCGGCAAAGTGATTTCACTCGAGACACGGCCGGTTCTTTTCGCCCTCGCCCGCGAGCTCGCCGAAGCGTGGCCCGATGATGCGCCGCGGGCCGCACTGCTCGCTCGCGCTTTTCGCGCGAGGCATGCCGATGGGTCACACCGCGCTCGGCTGCGCGTCGAGATTGGCCGCCTGCGTGGAGCGCTGCGTGCGGCGGCGGATATCGAGGCCACCAGGCGAGGCTTTGCGCTCGTGCCACGGGGGGCTCGTAGTGTCGTAGTGCTCGCCCCACCGACCGATGAGCGGTATGCGACCGTGCTCGCTTTGCTTGCTGACGGCGAAGCCTGGTCGACCTCGGCGCTGGCGTTGGCGCTCGATGCGAGTCAGCGCACGGTGCAACGCGCACTCGACGAGCTCACGGCCGGCGGCAAGGTACAGACGATCGGTCGCGGACGCGCGCGCCGCTGGATGGCACCGCCGGTGCCTGGTTTCCCGACAGCCTTGTTACTCCCGGCGCCTCTCACCGCCGGTTAAGATGAAAGCATGAGCAATCCACGAAAGGCAGATCATCATGTGATACGGGCGGCCGCGACCATCCTCCGGGAATATGGCCCATTCGCCGACGTCACGCGGGTGAATGGGGTCAGCTATGACGGCACGAACGTCTGGATCGCGACTGGGGACGCGCTGAAGGCGATCAACCCGGAGAGCGGGTCGACGGTACGCTCGCTAGACGTGCCCGCGCACGCGGGAACCGCGTTCGATGGCAAGCACCTATACCAGATCTCCGGGGATCGCATCCAGAAGCTGGACCCGACAACCGGTCGCGTGATCAGCGTCATCCCAACGCCCGACGGCGGCGCTTCAGGAATGGCATGGGCGGAAGGAAGCCTGTGGGTGGGGCAGCACCGCAATCGCAGGATCCATCAGGTCGAGCCGCAGACCGGTAAGATTCTTCGTACGCTCGAGTCGAGCCGCTTCGTGACAGGCGTCACCTGGGTCGAAGGCGAGCTCTGGCACGGCACCCTCGAGGCCGAAAAAAGCGAGCTGCGCCAAATCGATCCGCGGAGCGGCGAGGTTCTGGTGCAGCTCGATATGCCGGCTGGGATCACTGTCTCGGGGCTCGAGTCGAACGGTAGCGACGCGTTCTTCTGCGGCGGTGGCAGCAGCGGGAGATTGCGCACCGTTCGTCGACCGACGCGCGACTCGTGAGGTGAGCATAGCCCGGCAGCACTCGGACCTTCCAGCCATTCAACGAGGGCTGATGATCATGGAGTATCAGCATGACTTTCTCCTTCACTCACCGGGACGGGATGGCACGCTCGTTTGCCCGACGTTTCGAGTAGGCCGCCCGCGCCGCATCCATGCGCGATGAATTCCTGATGGCCCAATCGGCGATTGACTGGACCGGCTTCAGGAAGTCCGTACCGAGCTGCGTGAGCGCATATTCGACCTGAGGCGGGGTAACAGGTGTAACGGTTCTGGAAACGAAGCCGTTCTCCTCGAGCTCCCGCAGTGTTGACGCAAGCATCTTTTGGCTGATCTCACCGACCTCCCGGCGCAGCGCATTGAAGCGGCATGGGCCTCGCCCGAGTACTCGCACCACGAGCAGTGTCCACTTGTCGCTTATCCGCGCGATCAGACGGCTGATGTGCTCACACTGGCTGGTATCACCGTGGTTACCAGGTTTCCGCAAAGTGCCTTCTTGTTTCGCCACGCGTACCTCTTGTAATCTGGTTCCCGCTGGAAACCAGCAGACAAGAGGTTACCATGGATCCCAAGCCCCGAATTGCAGTGATCGTCGGTTCTACCCGCCCCACCCGATTTGCCGACGCGCCGGCGCAATGGATTTTGAAGCAGGCTCAGGCGCGGGGAGACATGGACGTGGAGCTGGTCGATTTACGCGATTATGCGCTGCCTTTCTTCGATGAAAAGGCATCGAACATGTGGGTGCCGAGCGAGAATCCCGAAGCGGTTCGGTGGCAGAAGACCATTGCCCGGTACGACGGCTACATCTTCGTGGTGGCGGAATACAACCGTTCGATCACGGGCGCGCTCAAGAATGCGCTGGATGAGTCCTACAAGGAGTGGAACCGCAAGCCCTTCACTGCGATCGGTTACGGCAGTGTGGGGGCGGCACGCGCGATCGAGCACCTGCGGACCATCGGGGTGGAATTGCAGATGGTCTCGACGCGCTCCGCCATTCATGTCGGCGGTGTCGATTTCAAGACCGTCTACCCGATGTTCGGCAATAAACCCTTCAGCGAGATCGAGGCGAACCTGCTGCCCTCGGCAAAAGCCGCCCTGGATGAGCTGGTCTGGTGGGCCAGGGCGACGATGGCCGCCAAGGCCGCCTGAGCGGCCGGGCTGTGCCGCATCGAATGTCAGGATGAAGGGGCCGACTGCCTGGAACCATCATGCCCGCGGGCACGGCGCTTCGGCAGTGAGCATTGCCCACTTCTTCTTGAGCGATCGATACCACCACATCGTGTACGCCGTTATCACGAGCACCACCGGTACCAGGCCCAGCAACGCCCACAGAATCTGCACCGGCAGGCCGCCAAAATCACCGAAATGCACCGAGTAGACGCCCAATGAGAATCGCTCTCCCGCGGTCCAGCGCGCGCTCGATGTGTTCATGAGAACAGCGCCGGTGGCGGGGTTGAATACGACCTCGTCCTCGAGCAATTCCATTGGCACCGACGCATTCGGCGACATATAGACCTGAACCTCTCCATGGGGCCGATCGACATCCATGAAGGCATAGGCGAGCTGGTCGCGCGGATACATGTTCTGCGCCCGCCGGATGAACTCACCGACCGGCAGCGCGGTGTCTCCCTGCTTGAAGTCCGACGGCAGCTGCTTCAGATCCGTCACATCGGAAAAAATGCTTATCGCATGCTGAACGGCGTCGGGAAAGATGAAATAGGTGCCCGTAATGCCCCACATGGCCACGAACAAAAAGCACCAGAAGCCGAACGTCCTGTGCACGTCGAAGTTGAGGCGCGCCCAGGGGGCACGCCAGTTGATCTTGAGCGCACGCTTCCAGGTCCGGACACCCGGCCACCACAAGACCATGCCGATGAGCGACATCAGAAAGAGCAGCGCGCCGCCGATTCCATCGGCAATTGCGCCACCGGCGCCCAGTGCGAGCTCCGTATGCAGCGCCAGTGCGGACTCCACCAGCCAGTGCTTTCGTCCGAGCACTTCCTGCGTCAGCATGCGACCCGTGTAGGAATCCATATAGACGACGAGTGTTTCGTCCCCCTCATGGAGCCCCACCGGAACGACGCGCCTGTTGGCCGAACGCATGTCGATATTGGCGAGCGAGCTTCCCGGATTGGCCGCTATCGCAGTCCGAGCCAGACTGTCCCAATCCGGAGTGCCATGCCCGGCAGTCTGTAGGAGCTGTGGTCTGTCATTGAGCAGGTCCTGCTCGAATACCAGCACGGAACCCGAGGCGCAGACTGCAATGACGTACAGCCCGATGATTACGCCGATCCACAGATGCACCTGGAACAGCGCCTTGCGCCACGATAGCGTGTATGGCTGCTCGAAGTAACCCATCGCGATTCCCTCAGGCGCAGGGACGGGTCAGGGTCCAGATCGCGAACGCGTAGAACAACGCGGCCTGCCTGAGGCCTTCCAGCCTGCCGGCAGAGCCGCCGTGGCCGCCCATCTCGACGCGCAGCATCTTCGGACTTCGGCTGGTGTCATCCGCGCGCAGCCTGGCAATCCACTTGGCCGGCTCCCAGAACCCGACACGATCATCGGCCACGCTGGTCGTCGCGAGCACCGGCGGATAGGCCTTGTGCTCGACATTGTCGTAGGGCGAGTAGCTGGCCATGTAGTCGTAGATGGGCTTGCTTGCCAGCGGATTGCCCCAGTCCGGATACGTGAGCGGCACGAGCGGATGGGTGGGGTCGCTCATGGTATTCAGCATATCCACGAACGGCGCCTCCGCAATCACTCCCGAGAACAAGTCGGGCCTCATATTGAGCACCGCGCCGACGAGCAGGCCGCCGGCGGAGAACCCGTACATCACGATGCGCCCTTTGCTGCCGTAGCGGCGCTCGATCAGCGCCTCGGCACAGGAGATGAAATCGGTGAACGTCAGCTTTTTATGCAGCTTACGGGCCTCGAGGTACCAGGTCCAGCCCATGGCGGACCCCCCACGGACGTGCGCAATGGCATAAACCCAGCCGCGGCTCACCAGCGAAATTATTTCCGGGGAAAATTCCGGATCGATGAACACGCCATAAGACCCGTATCCATACATCATCAGCGGCGCCCCGCCGTCGAGCTTCGTATCCCGGTGGCGCAGAACCGTTATCGGGACTCTTGCCCCGTCGCTCGCAACGGCAAAGATTCTCTCCACAACGTAGTCTTCGGATCGGAATCCGCCGCCGACCTTCTGTGTCTGCACCACAGTCGAAGACTTCCTGGCGAGGTCGAACGCGATCCATTGCCGGGGCTGTTTCGGGGATTCGCAGGTGTAGCGCAGCACATCCGAGTCGTACTCCTGGTGATCGGATACATCCATGTCGTATGCGCTGTCCGCATGCTCGATGCGGGTTTCCGACATGTCCCTTGCACGGGTCACCACGAGCCGCGGATTCGCGTCCTTGCGCTCCACACGCACGAAATACCCGCGGAACGCCTGCATTCCGATCGTATAGACCCGCGAGTCATAGGGGACCCAGTCCCGCCATCCGGCCCGACCGGGATCCGACTCGTTCGCCCACATCAGCTTGAAATTCGTCGCACCGTCGGCGTTGGTGAGAATGACGAGACGTCCATTCCAGTCCTCCACCGAATAGACGAGCCCCTGCGTCCGCGGCTCCACTACGCGCGGCGTCTCCGCGGGCCGCGCGCCGGCGATGAGTTGCACCTCGCTGGACGTTGCGTTCCACGACCGGATCATCACATAGCGGCCTGACGACGTGCTCGTCACAGTCATGAGGAAATCCGGCGATGTCTCCCGGTAGACCAGCGAGTCCTCTCTCCCATGCAAGTGCCGACGCAACACCTGCGAGGGACGGCTATTGGCGTCCCGATAAACCCAATAGATCCATTGCGAGTCCGGCGAAAATACGAAGTCGCCGTATCCATTCTCGATCGGATCGGGGAGGATGGTTCCGGTAGCGAGGGTCTTCACGTAGATACGGAATCTCTCCGACCCCGTTGTGTCCTCGGCCCACGCGAAGAAATTCCCGTCCGGACTGGGCGTCGCGCTCATAATGTTGAATGAAGGATTGGCGTGCGCGCGTGCAGGACCATCCAGGAGCAGCTCTTCACCTCCGCTGCCGTCACGCCGTCTGCGGTACCAGCTTGCTTGCTGGGCGCCCGCGGAAAAGCGCTCGTAATAAAGCCAAGCTCCCGCCGGATACGGCGGCGGGACATCCTCCTCACCGGATCGCTTCGACATCTCGGCGAAGAGCTCGCGCTGAAGCGGCAGCGTTGACGAGAGAACCGCCGAAGCGTAAGTGTTTTCCGTGTCGAGATGCGAACGGATGACCCGGCTCAGGGCAGTCGGATCCTGCCATACCTCCTTCCAGTTGGCGGGCTTCAGCCAGGCATATTCGTCCACCCTGACGCGCCCCAGCTGAGCAATCCGTTCCGGCCTTGCGAGCGTGACGGGCGGCCGCGGCAGCACACAGTGGACCGCGGGAATCCTCGCCCGCAGTCGCGCCGCCACGGGCGCGGAAGCCGCCAGTAGGAGGAACTGCCTGCGCTTCATCATGAGCGGCAATTACCGCCGGCCATGCGTCATCACTCAGAACAGCCGCGTGACCGTAAAATTGACGTCCTGCTTGGAACCGTAATAGCACGAAGCGAGGTCCGAGCACTGCGCCACATACGTCTTGTTGAACATATTGGACAGGCTGAGATCCATCAGCCATTTATCCCTGAGGGTGTAGTGGACCGTGGAGTCCCAAAGGGTCGCTCCGCCGGCTCTGAGAGTATTGGCGGAATCTCCGTAGCTGGCCCCGATGTAGCGGAAGCCCAGACTGGCACCCAGGTTGGAAAGAGCGCCCGACTGCACCGTGTAATCCACCAGCGCGGACGCCATGTCCTTGGGCGTCACCGGAAGCTGCTTGCCGAGATCCGGGCCATTGCTCTTGGTGACTACCGGATTCATGCTGGTAATGGCGGCATTGAAGCTCCAATGCGCCCCAACCCGCATCACGTTTTCCAGCTCGAGCCCCTTCACTTCCACCTGGCCGGTCTGCACCTCGAAGAACGTGTGCGCCGGGTCGGGCGTCAGCACGTCATTCTGCCTCAGATCGTACGCTGACAGCGTGGTGAACATATGTATGCCCGACGATTCGAGGGCAGGTTGGAATTTCAGGCCGGCCTCGACCTGGTTGCCGGTAGTGGGCTGAAAGGCGGCGCCGGCAAAGGTCGCACCCGAAGTCGGCTGGAACGACGTAGCGTACGACACGTAAGGCGCCAGCCCGTTCCGGAACAGGTAGTTGAGCCCCACGTGGTAGGTGAACTTGTGATCGGTCACCTGCGTGCCGAAGTTGGTGAGGTCGAGATTGTCCTCGCGGCCGCCCACCGTCAGCACCCACTGGCTCAGCTTCACTACGTCCTCGCCGTAAAGCCCGAGCTGCCTCTGAATCTGTTGCAGATAGGGAGACGACAGCGGCGGCGTGGTGATCGGCACGCCGTAGGTCGGATCGTACAGATCGATCGACGGCGCCAGGCCGAAGCCGTATTCCGCGTCGTCGGAGTAATGACGGAAATCAAACCCGATCAGCACGTTCTGGCTGATGTCGCCATTGGTGAACTTTCCGGACAGGCGTGAATCGGCCTCGAGCGCGCGAATGCTCTCGTCGAACGGGAAGTTGTAACGATTGACCGTCCGGTAATCCGTGGGGACACCGTCGGCATTGGTAACGAGTCCGGCGCCATACACCTGCAGAATGTCGGTGATATCGTCGAAATACATCAGGTTCTGCTTGAACTGCCAGTTCGCGTCGAACGTGTGGTCCAGCTCGTAACCGACTCCGTATTGATGGCGCGCGAACCGGTTGTATTTGGTGTCTCCCAGGTTCGTGTCCGTCGGAATCGGGCCCAAGGGGTTGGGCAGCAGGACACCATAAGCCGGCAGAAATCCATCGCCGTCGCCGTTCACGGCGTCATGCTGGAAATAACTCAGCAACGTCACGCTGGTGTCGGGTGTCGCCAGCCATGTAAGTGCGGGCGCGACATAGTAGCGATTGGTGTTGACGCCGGTTCTCTGGGTGTCGCGATCGTAGCCCAATACGGTGATGCGCCCCAGGAGGGTGCCCTGTTGATTGAGCGGGCCGGTGGCATCCAGCGCACCCTGCTTGTTGTTATAGCTTCCGTACTGGAACTGCACCTCTCCGCCCGAAGTGCTTTCCGGCCGGCGGCTGGTCATGTCCACGATACCTCCGGGGGGCGCGGAGCCATAGAGCGTGGACGACGGCCCCTTCAGCACTTCGACTGTCTGAAACCCGAACAGATCGACGCCGGTGCTCTGCACGGAGCCGATGGGCGCCTGCAGGCCGTTGATGTACACGGTCGGATTGAAGCCGCGCTGGTTGAGCCAGTCGTAACGGGGGTCGGGACCGAAGATTCCACCGACGACGCCGGCCGTATAGCGCACCACCTGATCGAGGGTCTGCCAGTCGAGCAGATCCATCTGCGCGCGGGATATGACGGTAACGGACTGCGGGGTCTCGAGAAGAGGAACCTGCATCTTTGCTGCCGCATTGGTATCGCGCGGCACGTACGCCGTGACCATGATGGTCTGCAGCGTGGGCGCAGTCTGCTTGCTGTCGTCTGCCTTCTTTGTTTTTGTCGTTGCTTGCGTGGCCGTGTCCGACTGTGCGGCATCAGCCGCCACGACGGGCGCGGATACGACGAGCGCGACGAGCATCGTCGCGATCATTGGGAAGCCACTCTTGTTCATGATCCGTCTCCCAGGACGAAGTCGCCAAGACAAATTTCGGTGGTTAACTGCCCGACACTGTCACGAGTACAAACTGGCAAGAAGGCCGCGCCACCGCTGCTGCGATGAGGCCCTCCTCTATCGCATTTAGGCCATGGCACCCGCCCATCAGGACAGCTTGCTCCGCAGCCACGCCGACCCCTCCTGCAGTGCGCGCTCCGCCACCCGCGCGATCGACACCGCTTCGAGAAAGCTGTGGGTGGTGCCCGGATAGACGACAGCCCTGGTCTCCACACCGGCCGCGCGCAGGGCATCCGCAAAGGCGAGATTCTGCTCGGCCAGCACGTCGCACTCGGTAATGCCCAGGAAGATGGGCGGTAAGCCGTGCAGGTCCGCCCGCGCAGGACAGGCATAGGGATCGCGGGCCTGGTCCGCGCTGGCCAGATAGTTGGCCCAGAAGTCGCGCATCTCCTCACCGGTGAGCATGAAAGCATCGCCGCCATAGCGCTCGACGGCTGCGCTAGAGCACTCGGAATCGACGACGGCGTAGCTCAGCAGGAGGGCGCGCAGCATCGCGCTCTTGCCGCCGTCGCGCAGCCTGAGCGCGGTCGCCACGGCCAGGTTTCCTCCCGCGGAATCACCGCCGGCGGCCAGTCGCGCGCGATCGATGCCGAGCTCCGCGCCACGGGAGTACAACCACTCGACGACGCCGATTGTTTGCTCGAGCGCCTTGGGAAATTTGGCTTCGGGAGACAGTGCGTAGTCCACTCCGACGACGGTCACGCCGGCACGGTGGGCATACTCGCGCATGACCCGGTCGTGAGTATCCAGACTGAACAGGGTCCAGCCGCCACCATGCAGGTACACGAGCGCCGGTGCGAGCCCGGCCGTTTGCCCCCGGTCCGGACGGTGGATTCTGACCCGGACCTCTCTCGGGCCGGTGCCGATGCGGCGCTCCTCGGTCGAAGCCATGAGCGGGCCGCCCTGCCGCCACTGCAGGCGCACCGCCTCCGCAACGGCACGCGCTTCCTCGAAGGTCAGCTCGCTGAATGGAGGATGCTGAGCGAATCCCGCCTTCATGCGGGCTACGAACGCCCGGATTTCGGGATCCAGCGGCTCTTCGGCTGCGGACTGCAAAGCTCGCCCCGGAACAGTTAAGATGGTGTAAAGCTAGGTCTGCGAGGAGAGCCACACTGTCGCTTCGGGACCGTTCCTCGTCTCGTGCGGGCCAGAGAGCGCGCAGCACCCGGGGTATCGATTACCAGGATGTTCCGCGCCCCGTATCGGCCTTGGCCGATGAATACGCTCCCGGGCACATCGATCCTCCGCACCGCCACGCGCGCGCCCAGCTGATCTATTCAACCACCGGCGTCATGACCGTCACCACGGCGGGCGCAAGCTATGTGGTGCCACCCCAACGGGCGGTGTGGGTTCCGGCGAGCGAAGTGCACGAAGTCCACTGCCGTGGAAAAGTCTCCTGTCGGACGCTCTACGTGCACCCGCAGGCGGCGTCCGGCCTGCCGAGCACGTGCCAGGTCATCGAAGTGTCCGATCTGCTGCGCGAGCTGATCGTGGAGGCGACGCGCATCCCCATCG
>Ga0335072_10002449_pt1 | contig 28833 bp, 30 predicted proteins | sample Lox_Sample_21_FD_206725 | JGI IMG/M metagenome (GOLD analysis project Ga0335072, IMG submission 206725) | Soil microbial communities from Loxahatchee National Wildlife Refuge, Florida, United States - Lox_Sample_2.1 | ecosystem: Environmental > Terrestrial > Soil > Wetlands | place: USA... | reverse complement strand
GGCGAGCCTTGACAGGCACGGGATACCGGGTTGGACCGGTGCCGGCGGCGGAATGGTTCTCGCACTTCTTGTTTTTCTCGGCATACCGGCGCGTCGGCGCAGATGGTCCAACCTGCTAGGACTGGTTATTGTGATGGCGGTGGTTGGCACTCTGAGCGCCTGTGGCGGCGGCGGGGGTGGAGGAGGGATCGGTGGCGGCGGGGGCAGTCCAGGCACTACTGCTGGTGATTACACATTCACCGTCACTGCAACAGGAAACCCCGGAGTGACCCCGGCACCCTCGGCTATAGTGAAGCTGACCGTGAACTGATGGCGGAGCCGAAAGGCTCTCGGCACGTAGACATGTAAAGTTCAGCGTTTTACGCAGGATGGAGCACTTACGTTTCCTCCGCCCTGTCGCCGGGATCGTCCGCGGGTTCGACGAACGCCGATGCTCGAAGCAAGGATCTCTGGAGTGGTGTGCTTAACCTGCCGGGCCTTGTCGGCGTAGTCCTTCTTGTTCTGCGAATTGTCAACTGCTGCCGACAGAACGTGGCACGCGTCGACGGGGTGGCGCCATAGAGACGGACGGGCATGGCGCTCCGTTCACCCCAGAGGAGCCAACCGCGACATCAAGACTTGCATCTCCCCGCGTATGCGGGTTCGTAGCGCGGGCTCTTACAAGTGATGAGGGCGAATCACCACGATCGGCAATTCCACCGTTAACCGTCCGCGACCCCCGCAACCTGTATGTGAATGGATGATCGAGAGTTATCGACACGAACCGCCACAGCGTGGCTCTTAAGCATCACATATCCAACGGCGGCATCGATACTCGCATCTCACCGCGCTAGGCGGGTTCGTCAGCTTCATACTCATGCCGTGATCTTCAATGTCACCGAACGCGCGGATGGAACCACGCGCGCTCTTCAAGAACGCGGCTTCTTCGAGTCGCAGCAGTTCGCCACTGCCGTTTATCAGTCAGAACTGACCTTCCAGCTCAAGGAACTAGGCTACGAGATTGACCCAGGTAGAAGCGGCGCTCCCGAGATCAGGGGATACTCACAGGAGTATCTCGATGCCTCCAGCCAGCGGCAGAACCAGATCCTCGAACACATGCGGCAAAACGGGCTCTCCGGGTACGAAGCGGCAGAGATCTCAGCGCACGCGACACGCGACAAAAAGCAGATTCAGTCGCCAGCAGAAGTGCTCGCAGCGCATCGCCGGCTCGCTGCGGAGTTCGGTAATCAGCCCGATCGCGTAGTTGCGGAAGCGCGACAGCGCACTCGGGAGAAAGCGGTGGCGCACGTCCCCGAGAAGACGCAGCAGGTCGCTCAAGAGGCCGTAACCTTCGCCCGGGAGCGTAGCTTTGAGCGGGAGGCCGTCACCGACGAGCGCGCGCTTTTCCGCGATGCTTTGCGGCGAGGCATGGGAGAGACCACGTACGGGCAAGTGCACGCTAATGTGGAGGTGCGTCTTGCCTCCGGCGAATTCCAGCTGGTAGTGGGCCGGAAACACAGCAATGCTCGGCAATTCACTACTGAAAAGACTATCGAAGCCGAGAACGAAGTCTTGCGTCGTATGCGGGAAGGGCAGGGCCGCGCCGAACAGATCATGCCTGTTCAGCAGGCTGTTGCGCACACGAACAAGTACCCGCACCTGAACTCCGCTCAGCGGGTCGTCGCCGAGGAGATTTTGACCTCGCGCGATGTTGTGCAGGGACTTCAGGGGAGCGCCGGTGTTGGGAAGACGACCGCGTTGAAAACGGTGCGAGAGGCCGCCGAACAGCGAGGGTATGTGGTTGAAGGCCTCGCCCCCTCCTCGCGAGCCGCGCGCCAGCTCCGCGATGCAGGGATCTCCGCCAACACGCTGCAAGGCTTCCTTGCCCGGTCCAGGCATCCAGCACCGGAACACCATCTATACATGGTCGATGAGTCCAGCCTCGCCAGCACCAACCAGGTGCATGATTTTCTTGCCAGGCTCGATTCTGGCGACCGGGTCCTCTTTATCGGCGACACGCGCCAGCACCAGGGTGTCGAGGCCGGAAAGCCCTTTGAGCAATTGGTCGGCGCCGGCATGAAGACCGCCAGGCTCGATCAAATCGTGCGGCAGAAAGACCCGGAATTGCTTCGCGCTGTCGAGCACCTGTCGCGCGGTGAGGTGGCCGAGGGCCTGGCGCTGCTCGAACAGGAGGGCCGGGTGACCGAGATCGCCGATCCGCAGAAGCGCATCGCCGCGATTGCCCGGAACTATGCCGACAGCCCCCAAAATACCATCATTGTCTCCCCTGACAACGCCTCGCGGCGCGAGATCAATCAAGCTGTGCGCTTGGAGCTGCAGGCGCGCGGCATCGTCGCGTCAGAGAACCACTCCATGCGCGTGCTTGCGCCACGCTCCGAGATGACCGGCGCGGACCGGGCCTGGGCCGCGCGGTACGAAGTGGGCGACGTCCTCCATTACATCCGCGGAAGTAGTGCGCATGGTATTGAGGGCGGCAGCTATGCCCAGGTAGTCGCGTCCGATCCCAAGGCGAACCTCTTGACTGTCAAGAAACCGGATGGAGTCCACATTACCTATGATCCGTCTCGTCTGCGCGGCATCTCCGCCTACCACGAGATCGAACGGGAGTTTGCTGTTGGCGACCGCCTGCAGTTCACCGCGCCGAATAAGGAACTGCGCGTCTCCAACCGCGACCTTGGGACCATTCGGCAAATCGGTGAGGACGGCAGAATCGCCGTTGTCATGAATGGCGACCGGGAGAACAGCGTCACGTTCGATCCACGCGAGATGCGGCACTTCGATCACGGCTACGCCGTCACCAGCCACAGCGCCCAAGGGCTTACCGCCGAGCGTGTCCTGATTCACGCCGACACCAGCGTCCATCCCGACCTGCTCAGTTCCCGATTCGGATACGTGGCCGTCTCCCGCGCCAGCCACGAAGCGAAGCTCTTCACGGACAATGCCAGGCGGCTGGCCTTGCAGATCGGCAACGACGTTAGCAAAGCCTCTGCTTTGGAAATCAAGTCTGCAAACCTCATCGAGCCTGCGATTGAGACTGGAAACTGCATAAGTAATTATCTGTAAATAACTTAACGCCCCATTTTGAGGACAGATGTCACGATGAAGACACTTCCGCGCCACCTTGACGCAACTCCTGCGAGCCTATACCATCAAACAAAGTGGAGGTGCTCCATGTCTGCCACGCTTGCCGTCAAGGATATCGAAGCTGCGTTGTTCAACCCTGTCTCTGGCCGTCTTGATGCCGCCCGCATCGCCAAAGAGATGGGAGTTCCGGTCACCACCATTGCCGGCGCCGTCGGACGCAAGGCTCCCGGGGTTCGCAAGAGTCCCGACGCCAGCAGTCTCCAGCAGAACCTGCGCAGGCTTTATCGGATCTGGATGACGCTGGTGGATCTCTACGCCGGCGACCGCCATCATGCTCGCATTTTTCTGAACGCACCAAACCGGAATCTGGACAACCGTGCGCCGATTGAATTCATCGAGCACGGCGATCTGACGCCGCTCGAAATGTACGTGAGCGCGATGACTGCACGGCAACCGGCTTAGGGAGAATGAGTGTTTCCCGCTGATCGTCTCAAGACCGCTCTGCTCGTTGCACCCCTCACCTCATTCTCCGGTCATAGCTACCGAATTATCGAAGAGCTCTGGCGGCACGATCCACTATCCGCCATCGGCGCATTCGAAAATGGCGGCCGCTACAATCCGCCGAGGTCATTTCCCGTGCTATACACGGCCGGCAGCCGGATCACCGCTCTCTGGGAAACGCAGGCGCTGTTCGACACCGCTGATGGCCAGCTCGGCGACGCACCGCGAAACCCGGAGTTGCTGCTGACGCTCGAAGTCACCATGCATGCGGTTCTCGACCTGACTCAACCCGATCTCTGCGCCCAGCTTGACACGTCCCACGAGGAACTTGTTAGCGAGACACCGTCACGATTCATCCTCAACGCCCGCGGAAAGACAACGCCAACCCAGAACCTCGGCACCGCCTCCCACGCCAGTCAACGAATCTCGGCGCTGAAGGTGCCCAGTGCCGCGCACCCAGAGGGTTACTGTCTCGACATCTTCCCCGACCGACTCTCCACGGGAGAACATGTCCGGATCCGCGATGAGCATCACCGTTTACGCGACGAACTTCTGGGGCTCAGCCAGCCCCTCCCCCGATAAGCCAGCACTCCAAGGTGCCACGCCGCGGCTTCGACTGAGGGCTCGGTACCATTGGAAGTTCGGCCCAAATGCCATTCCGGATTCCTACTGGGACGCTCAGCTTTTCCGCTTGTGATACTTCCTTGTCGCGTGGGGTAAGGATGTGAGAAAGCGTGATGGTTTCAGTTGATGCGATTTCGCGGTAAAGGTCACGGCTCCGCTCCGGGTGCTCGAATGCATGAGGTGAAGATGGTCCTTCGCTCTGGTCATGCCCACGAATAATAGCCGCGCCGATTCGGCTATCTCCTCAGAGGACGTAGCACTCCTAGGCAACATTCCGTCTTCGATGCCAACTACGAAGACAGAATTCGCTTCTAGTCCCTTCGATTTTTGCAGGGAGAGGATTCTCACTTCGTAGCAGCCTGGGTCAGCTTCCTTCAGCGTTTTGTCTGGTTGAACCTCTTTGTAAAAGGCATTGATCGAACGCCAGAGCTTTACCGTTCGGGTCACTGACTTCAGGAATTCAGGGAGTCCCTCGCTATATGCGCGCTGCAGCGCCTTCATCCGGTCTGCAATCGCGCACAGAGAGTTGTTTTCCTGCCCGGATATCCTGGCCGGCCTCACTTCGACCGGCACGTATTCGCTCTTGCCCTTTTCGGCGAGCTTCGACTGCATGCTTCGCGCCGCTTCTCGGGTAAACGTTATGATTGTGATTTCCGAGGGGTCCGCTCCCTCTTCCAGCAGGAATTGGATCCGCTTTGCAATCTGGTAAGTCTTTCCGGTCCCCGGCCCGGCGAGCACGAGAATTGGTCCCAGTTCTTCGTCGTAGGGTGTCGCGGTGACTATCGGGAGTTTCATTCAGAGGTTCTCATTCCGTGGCGGCCGCCTTACGGTCTCTGCGTCATGGATTTGGATCTCCACAGAGCGCCAATATTTGTTGACATTGGGCGTTTAGGGATTGTTTGCTCGGAAAACCGCTCTTCGGTCCGGAAGTCCGGGTACCGCTGGAAGTTTGGAGGCATTCGACACTCGTCGGGGCGATTTGCAGCCCCCTATCCCTAGCTGCCTGATAGAGGACGTGGAGTAAGGTGGCGCACACACCTCCGCGAAATTCCTTCTTGCCTAAATTCAGTTTGATAAGTACGAGGGTGTTGCCCTCTTCGGCCACGAGATCTGGCTGTGCGCTGATCACGAGGTTCCCGAAGACGTAATATAGACGCTTACTTGGTTTTATCGTCAGTGTTCGGGAGCCAAAGTGCTTGAGGTAATCAGTGATGGCGCGGTGATTGCTCAGGAGTTGGGTTCTTTTTCTGGGGTTCGTCTCGGCGGCGGCCTCGGTGAGAAGGGCTTGGGTTTTGGAGGTAACGTAGATCGACTCGCCCTTGTGGTGACGCTTGATGAGGCTCAAGGCTTTGACGTAGTAATTGGACCTGCCAACACTCTCGCCTGATTTTGGCGCTCTGAACCGTTTCAGAGTAGTGAGCTTCCGGCTTGGTGCAGCGCAGGCTACTTCAGCGAAGCCCCGCATCGACAGTGAAATGGCTGCCATGGCACGCTTCTTTGGATGGGTCCAACTGTATATGTGCGGGGGCCGTCGTATCGGTCTGCTCTCGCTGGTCCCACTAAGAATTGTTGACCCGACTGTAGCTCAGGAGCGGCGTGCATGCAATAGGAAGTGAGCCACGCGGTACCCCACTGTACGATGCACAACATGTACATGGGGACGGTGATGCGCATTGGGCCCCTGCTTTACCTACGCCACCACATCGGCGGAGAATTCAGGAACTCTTCGATCCTGTCATACTGGATAAAGTCTGCCTTCGGCAGCAGTTCTCGCCATCTCCTTCGCGATTCCGGATCGGGGTCAACCACGCAAAGGTTGATGGCGCGATCACCCATCCCGATCTCGAAGAGAATTCTCGATTTCAAGTCCGTCAGCGGAAGCGAATAACCCCAAACGAGGAGCGACTCGGCGGATCGCAAACGCCTGAAAGCCGTTTGCCACAGGCTCAGCCATGGTTCCTCTTCAATGCGCTTGTCCCAAAAGGGAAGGAAAATGGGAAAGTGCGTTCCAACGCCGCGATGGCCGCGATATCCTGGTGACTCATCCAGGTCGTCCCAACTCTTTGTTCGAACCGAAATCGGGTTCGAATCCCGTGCTTTACTCATCCTCCAGTTGGAACTGCCGTGCAACTTCAGCATCAACGGCAAGTCATGTTTCGACCCGTCACTTCCGAGCCCATACATCCAGGTACCAAAGGGAACCTTCCGTCTCTTCGCGACAGATTTGATCGCCCGCTCTGGAACGAGATCATAGTTGAAAGAAATGATCGTATCGTCGCCGTGCAGTGGCCCGAATAGCGCTTTGTGGTTTAGACAAGTTCTCATCGCGTGTGCATCACGCAGCAACACCTGGACGCACCGGGCAAAGTCCTTGATGATCTTCTCATCGACGCCCGTTGCCGTTCCTCGAAGTTTCTCGCCAAGATAGGCGCGGAGTTGCAGGGTGTAGAAGGCTCGTTCCATCGATTGCCAGTGCTCGAAAGGTAAAAGCTGGACTTCCTTGATCACAGTGCGCATAGCTGGGCCATCGTGATCGCCCGGTTTGATGCGCTGGAGCAGATCGAAGAAATCCCGATCCAGGGGAGACGGAATCGGTGGGGGTTTTTTGAGTGGAGAACCTGAACGCCGCGATGCCTGCCCCGGGGGGGCATAACTGACCCCCCGGCTCGCGCCAGCCCCGAGGACGATCGCGCGCGCGGAAACAGATTTGGGAGCGCGGTCCATTTCACTCTCCTCTTCATCGGTTAGCGACAACAATCATAATCCCTGTTTTCCGGTTCCCGCGCACCGTAGCGAAAGGGCGCATTATCCAATTTGAGCCCGTTGTCGCGGTACAGCCTTCCGTCGCCAGACGATGCAGCAACGGGGCAGATCGTTCGTGCCTTTCCGCGGCAAAGCTTCCCCTTCGTTCATGAACCCCAAATCAGAATTCAGCCATACCGGGCCGACTACAGCACCTTCCTGCCTGCGGGTCCGCGACGTTTCGATTGCACCGATACACTGTTGCTGCGCTCGCCACAACTGCGATACAGTTGGGCCGGCCCCAATGAAAATTGACATCCAGCAGTATTTCCGGAGGATCCACGCCCGACGGGACAAAGCCAGACGGATGAGGCACCACGCGGTGGAAGCGAGCAATTGGAAGCCCGAACGTGCGAAGTGCCATGCCAATGTGGATGAGTGGGTCGCGCGGAATCCCGGGCTGAAAGCAGTTCGCGGGTGGCTCATTGTCGGCGGAGAGATTTGTGGGCCGTGCCAATACGCCGCCCATTCTGTGATTGAGGAAGACGGCGAATTCTACGACATTACCCTCGGCAATCAGCGCGAATGCGATGCCTATCCTTTTCTGAAGCACATCGGAATAGAGGATGAGTTCTGGGAGGTCGAGCAGAATCACCGACAAGTGTTTTGGCCGCGCATGACCACCGAAGAGGCGATAGCGGCGGCAGCGGAGGCCGAAATCTATGACGCGGAATCAGGCGCTGACAATTACAGTTGGTGAGGCTCATCCGCTCCCCGCCACCTGGAGGAAAATAGGCCGTGATAGCAGAAGAGATTGAAGCTGCAAACCGCGCGGAGGCAACAGCGCTGCTGATTCGATCTGGTTATCGCGTGTACCGTCCGGAGGCCGATGTGTCCGGGGAGGACTTGGTGATCCGCACGGTTCATGGCGAGTTGCGGCCAGTTCAGTTGAAGAGCCGCCCTGCAGTCGATTGGCGCCGATATGGCGGGAAGGATATTTGGATGCTCTTCCCAGAGTTTGTGGGAAGCAGCAACGGACGGTCATGGTTTCTTGTTCCGCACGACCAGCTATTTGCCTGGATAAAGGATCGCCACGGGCACACTCTTGGATGGTGTGAAGCCTGGAGTTACCTGCTCGTGGCACGGCGGCGTATCTGAATGGCATCCCGGCCCGTGGTGGTCCCGCTGACGGCAAGCTGCACAATCGAGCAACATCTCTTTTAACGCGACTTCCGTGTGGTTCGAGAAGGGCCGCATTCTGGGGCCGGTGGCACATTTCCCTTTGCGCTTTTCCACAGTGCGGGTAATCTTATTGCCAGTTGTCACCATCATTTTTTGCGATTGTTGGAGAGCTGCTGCCTGATAATGACAGAAGAACGGACCCCCTCTCTCGAAGAAGTCAGGAGACTCGTCGGCACCTACAGCATAGCCTCCATTCGGAATTGGCTGAAACGCTGCGAGCTTCCATACAGCGCAAACACCAAAGACGAAATTGCCGCCAGAGTGCATGGCCTGCTGACGAAGCAGAAACTTACCCTTCCTGGTCTCACTGGGGCCATGATTGGGATTGAGGAAGCAAGCTCAAAGCGGACTTTTCTCTACCGCATTCCAACTTCCCCAGCTGATCTCCAACGAATCGATAAGCAGTTAGCAGACCTGAAGGTGGTCCTTGCAACAGAGCGGGTACCCGCCTTCGATCCGCAGCCCGCAGCGAAAATCGTGTACGCACTGAACACCACTGAAGAATTGCGCGTCAAATGGACAGAGATGCACAAGCGTGTTGAAGCGAATCGTAAGACGCGCACTTTCGACGAGAGCAACATCGCAAAGATCATCGTTCTCATCGCGAATAAGGTCACTGGGTTGGTGCAGCTCCGTTACGATCATCCGGAAGATGAGCACGGCCATTCGCAGACCGCGATAGCGTCCCCGGATGACTACTACGATTTTTTCAGGGAACAGGCAGAGAACCTGCTCGGCCACACTCTCGAACCCGTGGACCTCCGAATGAGCTTGGAGACGGTCCTCAAAACCACTCCCCGAATCGTCCGTTCATCTTATGTTGTGGACAAGTCAGAGGACGGCGGTCTCACAAAGCGGACCCAGCGACAGCAGCATAAAGATGTCCGCGACCTGGCCGATTGGCAGTACATAACGACCGCGACTACGGTTCGGACTTTTGAAGAGGCGCCAGTCCGATGGCTGAAAGAAATGGCTGGGGGAAATTTAACCAGAGAAGTGCCGACGAGAATCTACGCAGAACACGGCATCATCAATTTTGATGCAGACTGCTACGAGGAAGAAATCGATCATGTCCTTGGTCAACTGGTTTAAACGCGCAATGACTCCGGCAAGTTCGCCACGGCTTGATGCGTTGATCGGGACGGTGGTCGCCTATCTGAAGAGCCGACCGCCGGACGAAGAGATAACACCGGGCATCGTTGGCCGTGCCATTCGAGAGAGCGAAATGGCAGCGATGACAGCGCTGACGATTCTGGAACGGGACGGCATCACGAAGCACCACTTCGGGATCTATTGCGGCGAAACCGGAGTTCCGATAGGAAGTCGTGACTCTGCCGAAGACCTGCCAGACGACGGTGTCCCTTGTGACGTGTGCGACCGGGAACACCGCCTAGCCGATAAGACATGCAACGCCGAAGTCTACTTCACTGTGGATCATGAAAAGTTGTCACGGTGTAAATTGCGGGCTTCGGCGGCCTAGTTGATATGGAACCGTCTTTCTACTCCAGGCAGATGGAGCGGATGCGACCGCAGATTACAGCGGAAAAAGACCCCGTGACTCGCCGCGAGATGGAGAAGACATACCGCCATCTAAACAAGGAGTTCAGGAAGGCAACCCGACACCGGAATCCGTGGCACGGTCTGACGCGCAACGTGCTCGTGCTGGTCCTGATTTTCATTGGAATCGTCTGGTTCTGTGCGTACATCATTCACCGTTACGGATGGGGTTCTGCGTCAACGGCTTTTGCTGTCGGTGTTGGCGTTCTAGTGTTCGTGACCGCTACAGGTTTCTTCGCGACGAAGAGAATGCCCCTGGAAGAGTATTTGGAAATGGTGAAGGCCGCGATGAATAACTTCCCATGGATGCGTAGTCGTGATGACAGTTCGAGCCGTGAAATTCAACCCCCTAGCACCAGTTCTGAGAAGCTGCTGGACGGGAAAACCGGTCGGACGATACCCTCGCTGGAAGCGGACGCAAGTTCGACAGAGGAAACGAATGAGCGATAGCTCCAGATTCTAAGGGAGTTTCCAGCGACATCGGTCACATCTTCGCCAGACTTCCGACCAGCCTGGTCGTCTCCTGCAGCCGCTGGGCACTATCGAAAATTTCCTTCTCAGTGCGATCAGAGAGAAGCACGGCGTATGGAGGATTGACCACTGACACCTCCTTCATGTGATCGGGAACCCTGTCGTACATGAATCGGAATTGCAGACCTGGAATCGCGAATCCGTAGGCGTCAATCTCGGGAACATTCTCAGACGCACGAACCATCGCCTGCGGGAAGATGCAGTGAGGGCGTGGCGACACTCCTGCTGAAACGCTTAACAGTAGCGATGTATCCAGCGGGAATCCATCCAAATGGAGCAGGAAGCGGCGTAGCTGCTCCTCGATACGTTCAGGCAACGGCGCCCTGCTCATCAAGTGCTCAGACCCGTTCCAGGGATGAACGGACGCACGCCAGAAGACGCTCGCTGCGAAGTAGATCAGCCGCTCAAGATCGAATGAGGCGTCGAGCGGTTCTTTGAAGATATATCCAGCCGCAATGGAAGTTCTAACCGGCGAGCGCATAAGAGCTTCACGCAGCGGAAAGCGACCGTCACGTTGGGGTCCATTTTTCAGCACCCAGTCCTCACCGTTCTGCTCGAATAGCAACTCGCAAACTCGGCAGAGAAGGTGATCATGAACCTGGTCGCTCGTCTGAAGTGTCACCGACGCAGTGACGAGAACCGGATTGGGAATCACATGGTCCGGTTCACGAAGCGCCTTGTAAACGCCCTTCGGGATCAGGTGACTGTCCTGAAGATCGGCATTGCGCTTACACAGAGCGCAAATTCCACGCGGCATCGTTGGAATCCCCTTCGAGATTCTATCGAAATCGGTCAGGGGACCGCAGCCTGCGATTCCCTGTACAGATCCACCGCAGCCGGTCGATGCCTTGCGGCGAGTAGCTGATTTTGTGATAGCGCCCGGTGCGGCCCAACAGTTCCAGCCGATTCAGCGTGCTCTTGCCCGCCAGCGTCTCCGACAGCTGGTGGCTGATCAGCAGAGGCGAGCGCTTATCGACGAAACAACCCGCCAGCCCCCAACAGGTTAATCCGCCGCTCTGCCTGCCGCAGCAGCAACCCTTTGGTTCATCCTCATGCGTAAATAGTTTGTACGCAGCCTTCGGCTGATCCAGTCATTGACCCGGACGCTTGGAAACGAGAGAGGTGCAGAAGGCCGATCCTGGACCCGGTGGTAATCGCTGAGGCCATGGGAGTGAGCAAAGCAAAAGTACACCAGCATCTGCGCGAGGCCCGGATCATGCTCCGTCGGGCGTTCAACCAGGACGGCAAGCTGTTTCTGACTCGTTGACGTTTCACACCGGGGCCACAGTTCCATGTGGCCCTCTTTGCAACTTACCCCGGCTCCAGCCACGACCGTCCCGTGGCCGGCGCTTTTGTCTGCCTTGAAACCAAATTGGAGGAGCCCATGAATCGCGAATCTGAACAGTATCGGTTTGGGCGCGTCGAAGGGTATCACACCACGCTGGCGCATCTGGAAAAGCAGTTCAGGGACAGGGCCGTCAACCTCGAAGAGATGGAGCCGGCCGTTGCCGAGCAACTTGCGAAAGAAAGGCTCTGCGCACCGTGACGCAAACTGTAAGACGAGCGTGCAGGCTGGTTGGCCGTTTCATCGCGGTGAAGAACGTCTGTTATGGGCGCCGAGCCCAGTTTCTCTCGGCGACTGGGATTCACTGGAGCGGAAAAGGAGAACAGGACATAAGAAAAGAGACGCCTCGACGATGAGCGTGTTCTGCGATCGGCGATTTATCCAGCGCCCGAATACGGCAGATGCGAACCTGCCGGAGGGCACCTTGAGCGCGGCAGAGATATGCTCGGACGATGTCGCCCCCGGCCGAGCTGCGCGAGGTTCTTGCCCCTGCTCTGTTCAGCTTCACTTCAGGCGTGAGCTTATCGCATGGTGCCCCGCTGGCAGCCGCCCGCAAACATGTTCGATGTCGACCGCTGTCACTATAGCCGTGGTGATTACTTGCGTAATTATTACCGCATTAGTACACTATTATCTTATCATATATATACTTACGTAGTATTGCTAGACATACCAAGGACTCCTCGTCACCCCTTCTCATGGCGACTTACAGGACGTTTCTAAAAAGGACATCCAACGGAAGTCTCTTTACATTTTCCCTCCTCTTGGTGTACGTTGTGCCACAGGATGTGACAACAACGATTTGTCGCCTAAGGTCTGACGCACTTTCCCTGAATTCTGCACACAATAAGAGGGCGCCTACGAACATTGTGAACTAGACGACCTGTCTCACTATTCCGCAGGTGTATCCCACTTTGCGTATGGACTAGTGTGCAGCTTTAAGCCCCGCTTCTCCTAGCTTGATGTATCAGACCTTCTGCTTCTTAAGTGGTGGTAACCTGCCAACCGCCGCAACGCCCAAGAAGTGAGGTTTGCAAATGAAACGCATACGATCCACTAGGCACACGAAGTGGTTTACCCTCGCTTTGGCACTCGCAATTGCAGTTGCCCTCGCCTGGTTGTCGGCATTGTCGACACCTTCGTCGGCTCAAAGTGCAACCGCAGCGAATACCGCCTCCCCAGCGGCTACCTCGCCTGAACTGCACTGTACGAGCGCGCCCGTGCGCAAAACCCCGCTTCCGTCCCCGGATCTTTTGAACGGTCAGGTCGATCCTTTCCAGGGTCAGTTGGCTGGGCCGAGTCTCCCTAAAGACCTGCTCGTGATCGACGCTGCAACCCGAGACTCCATTCTTGGATCCGGCTTGCCGTGCCAGGAAAGTGCCACCCCGAATGGTCAAGAGAAAGAAGGCCTGGAAAACCTACAGCGCGGCTTCGATTTCTATTCCTGGCGCACCTTTATTGCGCTGAATTCTCCCACCGACGGGAGTTCCATCGAGAAAGCTAGTCCAGATACTCCGACTGTATGGGAGGACATGAATAACTTCAAGCAATTGCTCGATGTGATGTTGCCGACCGATCAGATGGCGGCTAGCTGGCCGACAGATTGGCCGGGAATGGAGGCCGAGCGCCGGCGATTGATGCCACCAGCGTGTCAGGCCGTGATCAAGGACCACAGGGAGATGAGAGAGTGGATGGTTGTCAAGATGATCGAAGAGAGCTACAACGAGCCATTCAAGACCGGCCCGTTGATCGACCAAGACGGGCATTATGCCATCTTCGACATTTTGATGAACCGTCAGATGTTCAACTACATCATGGTGAACCATCTGAATACCAAGAATGGTCAGATCGCGAACTCAAGTCTTGCGGTCGATTTCCCCGTTGGGTCGAATGCGAACAACGATCTTGGCGCCTTCATGCTGAAGGTTTCGTGGAAACTTTTATCTGGCGATGAGATTAAGGCCAAGAATTTTCATATGGTCAATGCACTGGTTTTGACTCCGCTCGAAGGGAATAAGGCGCAGAAGTGTTTGCCCGAAAAATTAGGCTTGGTTGGATTTCATGCGGTGCACAAAACACAGAGCCGGCCACAGTGGATCTGGACGTCATTCGAGCATGTCAAGAATGTTCCTGACGTTAATGACGTGGCCGCCCAAAAGTTCAATGGCCCATACAATTTCTACGATGAAAATTGCAAGAGTTGCGTTGTGAACGCAACGCCTCCTACACCATGGGCTCCCGACCCGGACCTGGATTTGAGTTTCAGACGCGGGGACACGTTTAAGAGTCAAATCGTTCGCGAGACGGTGCAGACCGATGCGGCCAAAAATATGAACACCATCTTTCAAAGCATCTTAAAAGGCACCGTTTGGGAGAATTACATGCTGATCAGCACTCAATGGCCGAGCAACTTTGGCTGCACCACAAAACATTCGACGAATGCACCGGACCCAAAGACCGACTTCAGCAAGCAACCCGACATGACCTGTTCGCCTGCGCCCACATTTATGGCGAATTCCACGTTGGAGACTTACAGCCAGGGAGAAATTCCGCTTGCTTCCTCAAGTTGTATCGCCTGTCATGGGAACGCGGTGAGCTACCAAAGAGGTGCATCGGATCGGCAGAACGGCAAGCCAAGTCTGAATCAGTCCGATTTCACCTTTATTTTGGAAAAAGCAAAGTAGGCGCGATTGTGGGGCCTCGTCGGGGGCCGGTCGGAAACTTCGCAGAACGGGGAGTATTTCGATGGATCAAGGTCGTGAACGGAACGCCGGAGAAGCGGGCGGGTTGGTGTCTATCAGCAAAATCACCCGGCGAGCGATGGTTGCCGGAGCGGCGGCTACGACCGCCATGGCGTTCTTGCCTCTCTCTGCATTTACGCAGACCGTGCGTCCGGAACCGCCGAGGCCGGACATGATGGCCTTTCTCAGGCTTTCTGAGTCACTTACGGGAGTCGCGATCGAAACTCTTGCACCTGAATTCTTACGGCATAAAGAGGACGCCCTCCTGGATGCGGACCCCGGCGTCGACCCATTTGACATCAAGAAGGACTATTTTTATCAGCTAAGTGGGTCAAGGAGTGCGGCGGCGTTCACCGACCTGCTGAGCTTTGTCAAAGCGAATCCCCTCGCCTCACAGGACGATATCATTGCCAGGGCCAATGCCAGCGATGACACGAAGTTCTTGGCGCGCACTATAGTTTTGCTTTGGTATCTTGGCACGTGGTACGAGCCAGACCTGGTCCTAAAAAACGCCGCAAATCATCCGGAATCGGTGACCGGACCTCTTACGCAGAAGGTTCTTTCTCCTAAGTCATACACCCAAGGGCTGGTATGGCTCATCGCAGGCGCGCACCCAATGGGCTACAGCAATTTGCAGTTTGGATATTGGTCGAGTGATCCGCTCGATGCAAATAATCTCGATAAGAATGGTAATCAAATTCCACTCTTCATCTCCGCACCCCTCAAGAGGTAGTCAATTATGGTCGACAACCCCATCGATGTCGTGATCGTCGGATCCGGGTTTGCCGGATCGCTCATCGCCAATGAGCTGAGCAAGCAGGGCATTAAGGTGGTGATTCTTGAAGCCGGTCCGGACGTCCAGCCGAATTTCAACGACTATATGGAGAGCTTTTACGAGGCTAGTTCCAAAGTCCCTGAAAGTCCTTATCCGCCCGCGGTGCTCGATGCCAATGGCTTTATTGATCCGAAAACAATGGCCGTTGGCCGGCCTTCCTCGCTAACTGTCGGCAAATCCACTTGGCAGGACCCAACCAAGGCCTATCTCGATCAGAGGAATTCGGATTCGAAGAAGCACACAAGCCCGTTCAAGAGCACTTACGAGCGCCTTGCAGGCGGTACCGGACACTGGATGGGCCTCGCGCCAAGGCTTGTGCCGAATGACTTTAGTATGTTCACCACATACGTCAAGCACCAGCCTCCGCCGGACAATGAGGACCTTGCAAGAGATCTAAAGAATTTTGTGGATTGGCCGATCGGCTATGGGGACATAAAGTACTTCTACGAGCAGGCGGAGGTTGAATTGGGTGTTTCCGCGAGCGTCGAGGACCAGCGCCTTCCCGGTATCGACGCTATGTTCCCGGACAGTTATGAGTATCCGATGCCGAGAATTCCGCCATCCTTATTCGATAAACTCGTTAGCGACAAGCTTTCGCAGTTGGACCCCAAAGATACACAATTTCTCGGGATGAAAGACCCCGTAACTTCTCTTGCCGTGCGGAGCCTGCCGGCAGCACGTAATTCCCAGCCGTACCGGAATCGCCGCGCCTGTTCGGGCAATACCAATTGCATTCCTATCTGCCCGATCCAGGCGAAGTACGATCCGACGATCACATTGAATGAGGCGACTCAAAATGGTGCGATTCTAAAGCCACTTACCGTCGCGAGCGAGATACTGCTTGAGAACGATCGAGTGAGCGGCATCAGGTACATCAAATACGACGAACAGGGAGATGTACTGCATACAGTAACTGACGTTATTAAGGCCACGGTATATGTCATCGCTGCGAATGGCATCGAAACGCCGCGTCTTCTGCTCATGTCGGATAATAATGGACAGAGGCCCCAGGGTGTCGCCAACAGCAGCGACATGGTTGGACGTAATCTCATGGACCATCCCCAATATCTAAGCTGGGGACTGTTGCCGGACCCTATCTATCCTTATCGTGGCCCTTTGGTAACTTCCGCTATCGGTGAACTGTGCGACGGCCCATTCCGTAAAGAGCGCGCCGCCTTTCGTGTGAGCTTAGGGAATGAGGGTTGGGCGGCTGTGGTCGGTGGTGGTGCGCGATTCGGCGGCGATCCCAACGTGACAACCCTTGATTTTATCAACGGTACGAACTTCAGTCGCGCCAATACCAGCAAGCACTCGGGACTGGGGGGCGACAATCAAGCTCTATTAGGCAACAATCTTTCCAGCAAATTAGGGAATTTGCTTTCGCGGCAGTTTCGGATTGCCTTTCCGATCGAGCAGAATCCCGATCCTGACAATCGAGTCAGATTATCATCGGCTGTTGACAGGCTAAATTTGCGGCGTCCGCAGATCAGCTACAACATTTCCGAATATACGAAACGAGGCTTTGCGGCTGCTTATCAACTGAAGAAGCTGATCTTCGGCAAACTGAACGCGGACGAATTGACCAGCGTTCACGAAGATGATCCGGCCTCCTTCAAAATAGATGGTATACCGGAACTGTTTACTTATGGTGGCGCTGGTCACGTCATGGGGACGTACCGCATGGGCAAGGATCCCAAGACGTCCGTCGTCGACGATATGCAGTGCTCGCATGATCACCCGAACCTGTATTTGGTTGGAAGTGGAACATTTCCGACAGTAGGTACTGCCAATCCCACGCTCACCTTGTCGGCGCTGGCACTGCGGACCGTAGGCGACATTGTCAAAAAACTCTCGTCGCTGAAGGCGTGATGGCGCCACTTCAGCATGGTTATGCAGCAATTCGAATGCGATGAATGTAGACGGGGATGCCCGCAAAGCTTAATCGGAACAAGATCGGCCGCGTCGTCCGGAGGAACTGTAGCGAGTTTGCAAAGAAGGCGTTCTTGCAACCCGGCGGGGCCGCGTGTCGCCGCCGTCTATCGCCGAAAGGAAAGATCGCGACTGGGCCCAACAAGTATTAACTGCTAACAGAGGGGTGATTCTGTGCCATTCGATTCGAAAGCAATCGACCAGACGATTCAGAAGAATCTGAGCAAACTTGGAAAGCCTGGGGTCTTAACAGTGCGTCCAGGTTTCGAGATCACGGGTGACCAGCTTACGGGGAAACAGGCGATTGTCGCCACCGTCCATACCAAACAAAACAAGAGCGTTATGTCTAGGGGTGACCTTCTGCCCACAAAAGTCGGCAAATACAACGTGGACGTGCGCGAGGCATCGCCCTACCAACGCCTGCGCGCTTACGATCCAGCGGCGGCGAAGGTGGCGGAGACGTACGGGCGTCCGGAAGAGCGGGATCCGGAGTGGCCTTTTGAGCGGGAGATGCCGAGTGGCAAACCCATTGGCGCCACGAGCAGTAACACGAGCAAAGCACTGAAGAGATCCGAGACCACGCAGCCGGCTGCGCACAAGGCACTGGCGGCGTTCCAGAAGAAGCAGGAGGTCGAAGGCGGATATGCGCCGCCGACTAGCTGCCCTGCGCTCGAACGCATTTCACTAACAGGTGCGACGATCACAGCACATGTGAGCCCGGACGCAGGATTTAAGACGCTATCCAGTTTTGTCGCAGGCACGAAGAAATCGCTCAAGGTAGGCATGTACGACTTCACTTCGGGTCCGATCCTTCAGAATTTCCTCTCAGCACTCGGCGGCAGCAAGGAGCTGCAGATGGTGCTGGACAATCCGGCACCAAATCCAACAAGGAACCAAACCGACTGGACGACCGTCCAAGAGCTCAAGTCGACGCTAAAGACGCGGGCGAAAATCGCTCGCGCGCTTGTGCGCACCGACAAATTTGCCTCAGAGTGGTTGTTCCCATCGGCCTATCACATCAAGGTCATCGTGCGGGACGGGGATACCTTCTGGCTTTCGAGCGGCAATCTAAACAATAGCAACCAACCGGATCTGTCGAGCCCGCCAACCACCGAAGATCGCGATTGGCACGTTATTGTTCAGGATGAGAAGCTGGCGAGTCTGTTTTCCGCCTATCTGGACTATGACTTTACCGAAGCGACGAAGTGGCAGGCGCCGAATCCGGACGAAATCGAACAAGCAATTCTAAACGCTCAGGCGAAGAAAGGGGAAAACAGCAATCCGCCTCCGGTGAAGCCGGCCCCCCCTCTAAAAAATCCTGTCGCAGCAGAGATTTTCCCGAACATTGACGTGGACATTACTCCCCTTCTGACACCCGACGAACTGCCGGGGAAGAAGCCGCAATATCTCACCAACATTATGGAACTGATCAACAAGGCCGAGAAATCGATCTGCATTCAGCTGCAATACATCGAGTCGTCCAAGGGCGACGGCAGTCTGTATGAGAAACTGCTGGAGGCGCTGAAGCAGAAAATAGAGGCCGGGAAGACGGTTCAGCTGATTGAGAGCAAGCAATACGGGCTCAAGTGGGCCGAGAAGATGAAGGCTGAGGGGGTCGATCTCACAGACAACATCAGTTTGCAGCCCAATGTACACAATAAGGGGTTCGTCATCGATTCGAAGACTGTGGTGGTTAGCAGCCAGAATTTTTCTCCCCAGGGTGTTCAATCCAATCGTGATGCGGGCTTGATCATCGAGAACGCGGGAATAGCCCAGTATTTCGGAACCGTGTTTGCGTCGGACTGGGAAGAGGCGAAGCCGGCGGCGTCAGTTCCGGCAGCGACAGCGACAATTAGGAAGAAGGGCGGGCCTTCCCCAAGGAAGTCCGCCAGCAGGGCAACCAGAAGCAAGCGTACCACTCGCGCGAAACGTGCGAAGACCAAGGCCCCGTCAAAGCCACGTAGGGGAGCCGGAACGAGGTCGGCGAAGAAGAGATGACGAGTTTGGTGTTGACTGCGTTCCTAAGTTGCGATTCTTGGGACTTTGCGGTTGCAACTCCAGTATGAGGGCCTGACATGAATCGGACGTCAATGCTGTTTGCAGCGTTTCTGGCAGCAAGCTTCGTTTTCACGAGTCGCCCTCCCCAAAGTCCGTCTGCAGAACAACGCAATTCCGTGCCCCCGTCGCACGCTGCGGCTTCCAAAGCTGGCAAAACACAACCGCAAGTTCCTGATCTCGAGGCCGAAGCGAGAGTCTTTCTCTCCGCATTTCTGAACAAAGAAAGAGCCTTCGATACGGATCAGAAGTCGCCGGAACAATCTCCCGGCTTCAGAATTCTATTTGCCACGCTCGCCGATCCCGTCAGGACCCACCTTGCGGCAGCATTCGATCACGATCTGGCCGCACTTCAGGATGGAGCACAAGACTCAGGATATTTGTTCGACAATTCGTGGATTCCCTGGGACTTTGGGCGCAACTATGACAGTCTCGACGACCAAGTGGCATCAAAGCAGCAACTCGATCTCAGGCACAGCTACCCAGGAATTCTGTTCTTCCGGAGCAAATGGAGGCGTAACCCGAATGGAGGTCCGTACGGTGAGGGTCTGATCGTTTTCCTGCTGGCCGAAAACCCTACCGCCGGGATTGACATCAGCCAGACTGAGAGGTCTTTGGAACTCCTAGGGTGGCTCCATGCAGAGCAGTTGAAAGGGACAAAACAGCAGAGTTCGCCCCCGGGAAAGCCGTTAGCTTCGCTTTTCGCCTTTCCAGATAATACCGCATTGATCGCCGGCCCGAGTTACAGTGGTTCTCTCGATTCTCTGGTTGACTTGGTGTACAACTTCAGGAACTCCCCGCTGATAGCACCACCTGCCAGATTTCTCGTGCGCGGGGGCGGCTTCACCAGTTGTCCCCATGCGGGCCGCATCGCGAACTTAATTCAGACCAGTCTCCACACCCAGATTGATCTGGGAAGCGCGGCCTATCGATTCGAACCTTGGATCCGGATGGCTCTCGATACGCTCGGCGATACGGGTATCGGAGCGAATAGGGTCGCAATCTTATCCGAAGGGGAGTCGCTGTTCGGCGAGTCGGCTCAGGAAAGCGAGGCCCTACCTTCTTCGCATTCCTCAGAATCGCCTTCGCTTGCCGATCCATCCGATCAGGGGGAGCGGATGGCGACCTGCAAAGCAGTAGAAATCAGGAGCGGGACTCTTAATTTGGAATTTCCGCGCGACATATCCGCTCTTCGTTCAGCATATGAGACGCAGGGCGTGTTAGACATTCCCGCCTCACCGCAATTAGGGAAGCGAGCGCTACAGATCGGTCCGGACGCGGCGGACACGGGAGAGAGTATTCGCTCCTATGGCGGTGTCGATACGGTCGCGGCCCAAGAATCCGTTCTCTTCGGCATATCGGATTCTCTGCGAGCGCACGGTATTCGCGCCGTCCTCACGGTCGCCACCAGTGAACAGGACAGCTACTTTTTAACGCAGTTTATTCACGCCAATAACCCAGAGGTGCGCATTGTGGTGCTCGGATCCTCACGCCAATTCATGCGCGGGTCGACCGCCCAGTTTCGCGGTGACATGATCATGGGCAGCTTCCCATTTCTGCCGAGGCTATATGACTGGACGGCGCCCCAGTTGCGTATAGGTCAGGGAGAAGCGCAGCCAGACCAGGAATCCGGGTATCTGGAACACGATAGAACTGAACACATCTTCCCGAACGACACCAGCCAGGGAGAGTACATTGCAGTGAGGGACCTGCTGTGGAACTCCTACCACGAGTCATTGCCACATGAATATGCTCATCCCGGATGGCAGCCCCAAGCGAATGAACTGCGTCCCTCGCTCTACATTTCAGCACTTGGAGGGGAATCCGCATGGCCGGTCTCAGAGTCGGAGCCGACGCCCGAGTCGGATAAGACCGACGGGAACAGCCACGCTGTGTCGTTTCTCTCCATGCCCTTCGCCTTCGCTGAACACTTTGGCCAGTCCAACATCGGAAAGATAGACTCTGTAATCGAGATCAGCTCCCCGCCAATCCACGCTGGTGGCTTCTGGAAGCTGCTCTTCCTTCTCACCCTGGTAGTCCCTCTTTTCTATTGCTCCGGGGTCCTGTATGCCAATCCAGTGGATCGCCGGGCATTCGCCTATTTGCAACCCGCCGACGCCTGGTCCGACTGGATTTTCCTCATCAGCGTGCCCGCTCTCCTGAGCGAACTTTCATTTCTTTTGACCGCACGCTCCATCTCGTTTTCCTCCTGTATTCGGGGAGATCATGAGAGCTGTTGGATTGCCGCGATCGTTACCAGCCTGGTAGTGCCGCTCCTGATCGTCTTCGTCAACTGGATAAGAGCCGTACAGGCCGATTGCTTCACCTCAGGCGAACCAGCGGCAACAAGGGTCATGTTTGCCATCACCGACGCAGCCATCCTTGTCTTGTTTGTGGGGTTAATCCCAGTTGTTTGGCAACCGCACTCTATGCCGGTTGCACAAATCTTGAGCAGATATCGCGAGATGCATTGGGAGTCGGGGCTCTCGCTGCTTCCCTCCGAGATGCTGGCCATTTTGGCAGTTGCCGTCTGGAACTATGGAGCGTTGATCGGCATCAGCGTTCTCCGGTCCCGTCCTCCGCTGCCCGATTTTCCCGACGATGAACACATCAGCGAGAAAGCCGCCAAATCTATTGCCAACGCCGGTCGGCCCATGCCTCACGGGACAGAAACAGGGTGGTATTGGATCCTGGTCGCGCTCATCGTCACAGCGGCCGTTCTACTCTTCGCCTTCTGGCCGGGTCTCCGGCCCGTCACCAGCCTGTCGAGCCGGGCTGAGACCAGATTCGTCCTCGTACTCGCAGCCGCTGCATCGCTGTTGATGGTGCTTGACATGGTCCAGTTCGCATGGGTCTGGCAGCAACTCCATGAACTACTCCAGGCATTGGATCGCAAGACGTTCAGACGCGGCTTCGTGCCGCTACGAGACTTTAACTGGAAAAGCATTTGGTCTTTCAGTAACGGCTCGCTTCAGGAGATGCGGAAAGTGCTGGTAGCCCAAGTCGACTGCGCCCTCCAGATAAAGACCAAAGCATGGGTCAGGTTCGAACCGCAGGCTATTGAGGATTTTCTGAAAATCCGCGAGAAGTATTCGAAGCTTCATCTCGGCAATATCGGGGTGAAAGAGTATCGTGGCGACCTACAATGCATCTACCAGCACTTCGCTTCGATCGGTTCAGGTATCGCATACGCATACTCGCAGATGACACTTCCGGCCCCGGTTCCATGTTTCGCGATCGGTCCGGCCGACAACGATCCGTTCCGAGATGAAGAGCACGAGTTGGAACACTTACCCGAGTGGCTCTGTCTGTCCGAGCGCTTCTTGTGCCTGCTGTATGTCGGTTTTCTACAGGCAATCGTTGCGAGATTGCGCAGTCTTGCCATCTCCATAGTTTCGATCTTCTCGCTCACCGCCCTAGCTATCGCTATCTACCCATTTCAACCGATTCGTCCGTTGTTTATCGTCGGTTTCGCAGGCTTCATCGCGATCGGGGTAATCATGTTTATAGCCTTTAGCCAAATGGACAAAGATCCAGTCCTTGCCCGCATTCTAAAGAGCGATCCGAACAAGCTTGAATGGAGTTTCTACTCGAAGTACATCGACGTCCTTGCGCTGCCGTTACTCACGTTGCTGAGCTCGCTCCTGCCCGGAGGCGCCGGCAGGCTAATCGATCTCCTGCGGACCACGTTCAGTCACACATCGTGACACAGGCCAAAGCGGGCTCAAGCAATATCAACATATGGCCAAGGATATGAAACAGAGTGTGATGTGTATTCTTGCGCGAAGCCGAGCGGCTCACGCAGCCACATCGCGCACTTGCCAGCAGGGTCCTCGGGCATCACAGGCGAAACGGCCGAATAGAAACAGTGGGCCACACGGCTTTTGGTTTTAGGGGCTTGTGGCTCACAGCGAACACAAGGCGGGCACCCGCGCGATCGAGGAACACGACGGCAAGGAAGTGCCTCCTTGCAACATAGGACGATCGCGGTATTTGCGCGGATATGCCTGACGATGCACCGGGCGCCCCGAGTGGCGGGCATGGATCGACTGGAGCGTGTATGTTGAGAAGGGATTCTTCTCTTCCATCAGCGAAGAGTCGACATACCCGCACCAGAGCATCGCAGACAAAAGCAGCCAAATGATGACCACCGGCTTCCAGAGGACAAGAATAATCATGATGTAACCTCCAATGCGCGGGTAAAGAGGTAAAGCGGTCACCGGGCATCTGGTTCTTGCAACCTCACGATTACCCCATTCTATGGCTTCCTCAATGCGCCGAATCGCTCTAAATGCGCGCCAACCGCTCCAAGCGATGTCGTTTCATTTCAATAGTTTAACAACTCATAACCCAACGGCGGGAGGCTCAAATCCACCCCCCGCAACCGTCTGAATACAGGGAGCTTTGGTCGATTTTGGGGTTACAGAACTAGGCGGCAAAACCCGAAGTAACCCCAAGCTAAACAGAAGAGCTCCTCGCTGATGAAGACGCCCTGACACAAGTCCCGGTTCAAAACCAGCAATAAACAAGACGTTTGTACCTAGATCCCTCGTGTTGTCCTTCGTCGCCGTGGACGCAAAACTTGTGCCGTGCTCCCTCCGATCACAGATATACCCGGTCATTTCGGAGTACCCATGAAGCTGCGAATTCTTCATGCACCGGCGGCATGCCGGAATCGAGCAAAGCGTCAACTCGCCCACCGCGTGCTGCTGCTTCGCCACCTGCGCCCACTCAGGAATAGTGTTGGTTTATGTGGCGGCGCATGGCCTCTTCTCCCCGAGGAATCGACCAGGAACGTCGGCGCAGGCGCCACCAGGCGTAGGCCATCACACCAGCAAAACCGGCTACTCCCGCAAGTTCAGCCCCGGTTCGTATCACTTTGGCACTCGCATCTGGTCATTATCATTATCGCCTGATTCGGACCAAGCGCATCGTCGTCGCGGGAAAAGCGGGGACGCGTCTGCACCGAGATTGCCGACGCAGGATCTGGCCGCTGGGCCCGACGGCGTCCGTTCCTCGTCCGCCCCCATCTTGCGCGCTCTTTTGTGGGCGCCTGAACTGCGAACACAGGAGCAGCCGAACCCGCTGTCCCATGTTTAGCGATCTACAACCTCAATCGGTCAATTTCGAGGCCGCGTCGAACCTGATCGGCACCCGGATCGGACTATCCGGTGACTGCGGAGAGAGTTCTCAGCTGATCCTTCAGATCCGGGACAGCAATTTTGCGATGCTGATCCCGAATCCCTGGGCGATCACTTCCAATATCGGAAGACAAACATTCTTTTTCCCGCGCTCCATGTCCGAGATGTAGCTGCGGTCGATTCCGAGCGCATCCGCCATTTGTACTTGTGTCCACCCGCGCCCCTTTCTCAGCTTTCGCAGCCTCTGTCCGAAGCGCCGTGTGATGTTTTCATTGGACACACCCCCATGCTGCGCTGTAGCCTTTGAACGATAAATCGGCTAAAGCCGATATAACTGAAGAATAGGCGCTCGAGTTCCGGCGACCTCTCAAATCATTCTTCCTTTTTGCCATAGACCTCTGATCAGCCAGAAATTCGTTGTTCTGTTCGGGTCGTTGCTCCCCATATTGCTCGGGAGCCAAAACTAAACGGAGAAGAGGGTGAGTTCTGAAACCTCAATACCTTTCCCATCCGCGTCGCCCGACAGGATCAAACTGTCAGGGGAAAGAGGAACAGGAGCGGACAGCGAGGAGACCGGATTGGGACATCCGGGGGGAGAGGCGCGCCCAAGTGGTCGGATCAAGACAATTTATCCCGATTCCGAGTGTTCTGTCGAAGCTGAAGGTCCGACGGATGAGAACCTCCTTGAGCGGGTGTCGCATGATGACCGAGAGGCCCTGTCGCTTCTTTTCCGCAGGCACGCGAGGATGGTGCGCGTTCTCGCCGAGCGGATTCTCCGTGATCGAGGAGAGGCGGAGGATCTGGTTCAGGAAGTGTTTCTGTTCGTGTTCCGCCGGGCGGCGCTCTTCGATTCCGAAAAGGGATCGGCTCGCTCATGGCTGGCGCAGGTAACATATCACCGGGCAATCGACCGCCGCCGGCAGTTGGTGTCGCGCCGTTTTTATTCCAGTGTCGAACTCGAAGAAGCGATTCTTCGGTCGGAAGAGCCGCTCGGCCTCGCTACCCTGTATGAAGACACGATTGAAGCAGTCCTGGGCAAGGACACGCTGCGTCGTATCGACGAGTCCCTGAGCGACGACCAGCGGAAGGTCATTCATCTCCATTTCGTCGATGGTTACACCGTGGCTGAGATCGCGGAAATTATCGGACAATCCGTTGGCAACGTCCGCAATCACTACTACCGGGCCCTCGAAAGAATGCGCCGTGAGGTGTTTGCCAAGAAGATCTCGCGAAAATGAGCGATACGACAGAAAATGGCTCCGTTGGAGGAGGCTGGACCTTGCCGCCCGACGAATCCCACGACGAGTATCTTGAGCTTAGCGCTCTGTCTGTGAGCGAAGTGCTAAGTCCCGAGGAACGCCGTCGTCTGGATCAGCATCTCCGCAACTGCCCGTCCTGCAAAGAATTCCATGCCCAGTACCAGGCACTGGCTGATTTGGGAATACCTGCGGCTGTCACCGGAGTGGAAGTCAACCGTTCGGTCCACGCCGTCAGGGATACGGAGCTGGATGAGAGTGAGGCCGCTCTGTTTGCCCGTGTCGATCAAGAGAGGCGTCAGACCACCTCGACACTGCACAACCGGAATGCTTCTGAGTGCAACGGTGCACCATTTGCCGGACAGAACGGCTTTCGGCACGAGCGAGGCAGCGAAATCGACAATGGGATGTGGCGCGCGATGTGGTGGCAATTTGCTGCTGCCATTCTTCTAGTCTTCACGCTCGGATTCTCCCTCTATCGCGTCGGCCTGCGCCGGGGCGCGGAGCAGGCCGACGCTGCGGCACCTCGGGCCCATCCGGAGTCTGCGGTGGATCACGGCGAGGACCGCGCCGCGCAGGGTACCGCAGCCTTGGCGGCGATCCGCGATGAGAAGGGCGCAGTGGCTGAGCTGCGCGCGCAGCTCAACGTTAAAACCGGGGAAATCGCCCGGCTCAAAGCGGAAAGGGCGGCGCTAAAACAGAATCTGGCATCGAGTCAAAGCGCCCAGGAACAATCGCAGCGCAATGCCGATGCCCTGAACCATCAACTCGCCACCGACGAATCGGATCTTACCGTGCTTGGGCAACGCGTCGCCACCGCCGGCCAACTGGACTCCGTAAACACTCTTCAGGTGGCGGTGTTGCGTGAGCAGATCGACGATCTGAAGGCCACAATCAGCGACAAGGACAAGGTGATCGCCCGCGAGCAGGAGCTCCTTGACCATGACCGGGACATTCGGGATTTGATGGGCTCGCGGGATTTGTATGTTGGTGAGGTCTACGACGTTGCCAGGAATGGCCAGACTGAGAAGCCCTTCGGACGCGTCTTCTACACGAAAGGCAAGTCGCTGATCTTTTACGCTTACGATCTGGATCTACAGCCGGGCATCCGCGATTCGAGCACATTCCAGGCATGGGGCAGCCGTGGCTCCGATCGGTCCGATGCGGTGAGCCTCGGCATTTTCTACGAGGACAAAGCTGCGAACAAATGCTGGGTCCTCAAAGCCGAGAACGCGAAAGCGCTCAACGGTATCGACGCTGTCTTCGTCACAGCCGAGCCGCACGGGGGCAGCAGCCATCCGAGCGGTAAGCCTCTTCTCTATGCATATCTTCACGTTGAGCCCAATCATCCGTAGCTTCCGTACACGGCCGCTCAGATGTCCGTCTAGCCAGCACTTCGGAATCGCACTAGTTTCGGTCTGGATGGCTTCGTCATTCCGGAGAGATTGTCTTAAACATTCGGGCCTGGCAGAGAAGTCCTTCGGCACACCAGAGACGCGACCCCGCAGGTCCACATTTCGGAGGTCTTGGGGAAGCTCGAAAGCCCAGGCGCACAAAGGAGGCCTCCAGCCGAGACTCCTTGTTCGCAATCGCAAAGAGACGCAAACTGACCAGTCTGCCTTGCAAACCTTGTTGGTTGGGTTTGAAAAGACCTGTGGTGTCGCGAGTGCGCTGAATCAGCCGCCGCGGCCTTTGTGAATCCCTGCCCGTCACGCGTCTGGTCGCCTTTCCAACTATTGTCTCTGAGGCGAAGCATCAGTCGGCTGCGTAGCACCGCCGAGAACCGGGTCTGGGCATTCGAACCCCACTCCGCAATGCGCACGTTGATGGGAGTACATCGTCCACCCGCACTTCTGGGAGCTCGCCACGTTAGACAGCTACTTCTTGGCAGCCTTCTTCTGTGCAGCCCAACGCTTGCGCTGTGCGGCCGCAATCTTCTCCCGAGCTTCTTTGCTCAGTATGCGCTTCTTTCGTGGCTTGCTGCTGAACGGACCGGGAAAGCCTCCGCCGCCACCAGCGAGTAGGTTGCGAACTTGCTGCAGGCGCGCGATCTCCTCATCAATCCCCGCCAGTATGTCCAATGTCGTCATCGTTTGGTGTTTCCTCCTTCACGCCGTTTTCAGTAGAGACTGATAGCAGCGATATGTCCTCTCTCGCCGCTGAATCAATTCGCGCATTCGGCTCATTTGGAGATCACGCACAATAATTCACCAGTTCTCTGGCATGTGCTGGAAGTTACTTCTGAGGACGCTCAAGACGTTCCCCGACAACCTCTGAAACATCGCCCACATCGCCTGCATCCCCTCTTGGTCGAAGGGATACTTTTCAAGGTATTCGAGAATGTGGCCCTCCCCGTAGGCAAAGATTGAAAACTCACGCTCAATGCTCGACAAAACGTTCATACGCCGGCACCACCTCGCAATGGTGAATTGCTACTTTTCCTTCTTTCCCGTCTCTACAGGCTTCACGGGTGGCTTAATCTCCCGTCCGCCCTGAACACCCTGGGGAATCGGAACACCCTGCGCCAAGGGCGCAACTGGCTTCTTGATATATGCGGCATCATTTGCCATGGCCCTTCCCGAGGGCACTCCGTCATCCTTTTTTGACATCGCTCACCTCATTTGTTCTGATTCGATCCGCCATTAGATTGCTGCGTCGTATTCGGCGTCGCCGAAGGTTGCGGCGAGGAAACGGGGACTTTGATATGCAGGCCCCGCTTTTCCAAATCGGCTGGAATCGGCGGCTTGATTTCTCTTCCCTCGTTGATCGGGTTCCGGTCCATTTGCGCTCCGTGATGTAGGTTGATCCCTACAAACAGCAGACAACAGACTACTCCCGCCAAGAACAAGGGTCCAGAGATTTCGTTGAAGATGCGCACCAGACGTGCTGACCCCATTGGGAAGTCTGAATTTTTGTTTGCCAGTCGAGCTTCCCAGTAATCCATCACCTTGAAGTGGCCAAAGATGCTGATCCGGAACGAAATGAGTACACAGAGGACGCAAAGTACCAGAAGCGATCCCGAGAGGTACAACAGGGGAAGGCGGATGGCCCTGTCAAGCGGGATGATGTCCTTGACAAACGCGAGCATCACCGCGATGAAGCCTGTGGACAACGTCAAAAGCTGCTTGTCATATTCTTCTTGACTTTTGTTGATGTTTTCGAAGGCATCGTCCCGCTCTTTATTGCATTTTTCGATGTCAACCGCCTTGACATCAACCTCCACCGCCGCAGTCTCAGTGATCACTTGGGC
>Ga0335072_10002448_pt1 | contig 28833 bp, 22 predicted proteins | sample Lox_Sample_21_FD_206725 | JGI IMG/M metagenome (GOLD analysis project Ga0335072, IMG submission 206725) | Soil microbial communities from Loxahatchee National Wildlife Refuge, Florida, United States - Lox_Sample_2.1 | ecosystem: Environmental > Terrestrial > Soil > Wetlands | place: USA... | reverse complement strand
GAGGATTTCCTGGCCTGCAGATCCGCTTGCAGCGAGCGCTCGAATGCGGCCGGCCCGTTCGCGGCAACGAGCCGCACGTCGATCCGGTCCGGGCCGGAGCCAAAGCTGGCGATCACTTCGGGCGCGTAGACGGTCGCGAGCTTGCTGCCGAACTGGCTGCGCACACTGGCAGTCGCGATCACCAGTTCCGAGCCGTAGGGGTCGGGCGCAGTGGGCTGCAGCACGTTCAGGTTGCCCGGCGGGAAGCCGTGCTGCGCCAGGTCGGAGCACGTGGCAGCATCACAGGCGATCTCGATGTTCCGGCCCACCTGGCTGACTACCCACGCGGCGGCCTGGCCGCGGATGAGACTGGCGGTACCGATCTGCTTGCTGCCCCCTTCCGGCGTGGTGCGCCCCGTGCTCGGAGCCGGACTGTGCCGGAGCGCCATTGCGATCGCGACTGAGCCAGCGACTACCGCCAGTGCGAGCAGCATTCCAGTGAGCTGCCAGCGTCTCGCCGAGCGTGAGCGGCGCCGGGGGATGGCGACCGGGGTGGCCCGGATCGGCGGTGCCGCGGGCGCCAGTTGCGCCGGGGGAGCCGGCGGCCGAGCCGCGGCGTCGCCGGCTGGCTGCGCTGCTGCGTTGCCTGACGACTGCAGGGGGACGACTCGCTGCCGGGTCAGGCTCGCTAGTTCCTGCGCGGCCGCGGACGTGAGCGCGGTCCGGTTGGACTCGGCCGTCGCACGCAGCAGCTTGGCAGCCGATGATGCCATCGCTGTGGGAGACGGCGCCGGAACTGCGGAAGCCGGCGCCATCGCTGCGGGTGTCGCCGGCTCGGACGATGACTGGCTGGGCGATGAGCCTGGCGCTGACTGTCCGGCCGGCGACGTTGCCGGCACCGGTCGGCGAGCAGCGCGAGGCGGCGCGTGAATGTCGCTCGCGCCCGGCGCGCGCCGGGGTAGTTGTCCGGCTGCGACCGGGAGCGGTGCGTCCGGCTGGCCTTGTGCATCCGGTTGAGGCGGTGTATCCGGCTGGGCCCGTGGATCGGGCTCGGGCAGATGGTCCGGCTCCGCATCCGGATCTGGTTCGGTGGGCGGGACGGGCTCTGCTAGTGCGTCGGGATCTGCTAGCGCATCCGAGTTGACTGGCAGGTAGCCGCGGCGAACCTGCCCTGGTGTGCGTCCGAGCGCTCCCGGAACTCGTCGCGGCAATCCGCCGGGCCGCTCGTGCGGCTCACGGTGGTCCTCTGCCATGCGGCACACCCCACAGGCGCAAGAAGCTACGCGCCCCGTTGACAAGCTACAGCGCAGCACAGCGCAAGTGGCTCTTCAACCGGAACGGCGCAATTGCCTGGCGTCAGTCACCCGTCCGGCAACGGTGGCCCCGGCCACGGCTCAAGGGTCGCTGGTGAGCGCCGTGACGTAGTCGTCGAACCGGCGCAAGCTCGTCTCGAAGCCCATCCGAGCCTGCGGGCTTGCAAATGCTGCCGGCACGTTGCTCTGATGCGTGACGACTTCGGTGTGGCCGTCGCCAAGGTCAGTGAAGGTGATCGTGGTCACCATGCCGCCCTCGACAGCTGGCTCTTCCCACACCAGCCGTGCCGGCCGTTCGACTGCGAGGAACACCGCGCGCATCGTGTACTGGCTGCCGTCCGCCGTGCTGACCATCACGGTCTCGAACCGCCCGCCGGGCCGCAGCTCCACCGTGATGCCGTCCATCGGAGTCGTCATCCCGTCCGGGCCCCAGAAACGGCTGAGATGCTCAGGCTGCGTCATGCAGTCGAACAGCAGTTCCGGGCTGGCACGGTGGGTGCGCCGGTAGGTGAACTCGCCGGGCTGGATCACAGCGGGACCTCTGGCCGGGTCATCGTGGAGCCTCCGGTTCGCGTGCCGGATTTCCGGTATCCGGGATCGCTGCCTGCAGGTCGGCCAGGTGCTGATCGAGCCGGTTGTAGCGGTCATGCCAGACCTGGCGGTGCCGGCCGATCCACTCGGCCGCGACCTCGAACTTAGCCGGCTCAATCCGGCACGGCCGGGCCTGCGCCGCACGCGAGCGGGAGACCAGGCCAGCGTGCTCGAGGACCTTGATGTGCTTGGAGATGGCCTGCTGCGTCAGCGCGAATGGCTCCGCCAGCTGCCCGACCGTCGCCTCGCCTGCAGCGAGCCTCGTCAGGATCGCACGCCGGGTCGGATCCGCGAGCGCCGCGAACGTGCGGGTGAGCTCATCGGTGGCCGTTGCAGTCATCGATCTGCCAGCGACCATGCTCGCGCCACACCCGGGCCCTGGAACAATTCGATGGGAACGGCGCGGCCAGCAAGTAGCGGCAGCAGGTCACGACTCCGTCCGACTAGTTCCTCGCCAGCCCCGGCAGACCAGTCGAGGTCGGTGGCCCGCACCCTGATGCCAGCTAGCGGGAACCCGAACAGCGTCGCGCGGTCCGCCTCGGCCCCGGTCTCCTGCGGGCTCATGATCGCATCGAGCACGATCGTCAGGGCGCGAGCGGGGATCTCGTACGCCAGCGACAGCGGCCAGGTGATGTCCAGCCCGTGGATCACATCATGGCTGAGCGCGCCTGTCAGGCCGCCACCGGGCGGCGCCCAGGGCGCATCCGCGTTATCGCGGAGCACGCCGACAAGGTCGGCTGGCGGGAGCTCGCTGTCGCGAGCCGCGATCTCATCGGAGAACTTGGTGAAGTCGCCTCCGCAGCGCTGAAGCCCGGCCATGAAGTCCGACTCGGAGATCCGGAACGGCATCGTGAGGTGAGCGAGCACGTGCGCGGGCGTCCAGCCAGCGCAGAGCGACGCTCCCTGCCACTGCTCGGCCGTAAGAGTGCTGAGCGCAGCGGCGAGCGACCGCCGGTGTGCAGAAATGAGGTCCATCATGGCTCGCTCCTCCAGATCGGTAGGATCTAAACTAATCAGTTGTACAACTATCTAGTTTAGAATAGCAGAGCCTGGGGAGTTCGCCTACGGCGGTCTACCTGCGGCGGTCTACCTGCGGCAGGACTAGCAGGGCGACTAGCAGTCCGGGCCATCTGCCGTGCAAGCCGTCGGCGGCAACGGCTGGATGGCCTGCGGGAACGTGAAGAGCGGCTTCGGGTCGAATTGGCTCTTGATCATCTGCAGCCGGGCGTAGTTCGCGCCGTAGTAGGCCTGCGCAAAGTTCGTCAGGCTCGGGTCCGGATAGTTCTGGTAAGCCTGCCCGCTGGCATGCGGGTGCACGGCGTTGTAGTACGAGTTAATCCAGCTGCGCTGGCTAGCCACGCCGCTGCGCGAGCCCGGCGAGTTCCACGAGGTGTAGTACTGCGCGAGCCACAGGGCGTTGCGGTGCACGAATGCGGTGTCGGCAGGCTTGACGCGGTTCACCGCGCCGCCGAGAGCGTCGAACGCGATGCTCCCCGCCCCACCGGCGGCGCCCCTGATGCCTCGCAGCCGTTCGATGCCGTTGAGCAGCGCAGTGATGCCGGCCGCGTTGAGCGGCCTGGTGAAGAAGTCGGACTTGGCGAAGAACGGGACGCGCGGCAGGCTGCCACCGGGCGGCGTGTCGCAGGCAGGCACCGGAGTGGTCGGGCAGCCCGCCTCGATCAGCATTGCCTCAAGGAAGGTGTTCTCGCCGACACTCTCGAAGCTGGGCTTTGACCCGACCAGGTGGATGAGCTTGTCCAGCTCCCTGCGGGCGCCGGCCACCGAGCCGACGAAGCTGCCGCCGACGCCGATAGACGGCGAGCCGCCAAAGGGAGCGGACAAGTGCATGTTGGACCACAGTGCGTCGGGCTCGTGCGGCGCCCATGACTGCCAGGCGCTCACCACTCTTCTGGCGTGCGACCATGACCAGCCCAGGGAGAAGAGGACCAAGTGGCTGAGGTTGTGAGTGCCGAACGTGAACGAGGTGGCGACACCGAAGTTGCCGCCGCCGCCACCGCGGCTGGCCCAGTACAGGCCCCTGTTAGTGCTGGTATTGCAGGTCGCGGTGCTGCCATCGGCAAGCACGATGTCGACTGCGCGGAGGTTGTCGCACGTCAGCCCGTAAATGCGAGACAGGACGCCGACGCCGCCCCCGAGCGTGAGGCCGGCGATGCCGACCGTCGGACAGGACCCGCCGGGCACCGCACGGCCGCGGGCGGCCAGCCCGCCGTAGAAGTTGATCAGGTCGATGCCGGTCCCCACAGTGACCGTGTTGGTCCCGAACGTCATCGAGTTCATCTCCGAGACGTCGATGATCAGCCCACCGGTGACGCTGGACCAGCCGCCGTAGCTGTGACCGCCGGACCGGGCGCGGACGGCGAGTGAGAACCTCGTCACGAAGCTGATGCAGGCGGCGACGTCGGCGTTGGTCTTGCAGTACGCGACACCGGACGGCTTCAGGGAGTCGAACTGCGGGCTGAAGAGCTCCTTGGCGAAGTTGTAGCCAGACTGGCCGGGCCGCACCAGCTTGTGGGTGGACAGCTTGCGACGCAGCGCGTTCCAGTCGGCAGTGGTTGGCCCAGTGTCCGGGGCAAACAGCCAGGCTGGTCGCGCCAGCCCCGTGCCCGCGGACCCCGTGCCCGCGGACCCTGTGCCCGCCGATGCCGTGGCGGGACGGAGCAGGCCGCCGGCGACTAAGGCAGCGCCGGCCGCGCCGCCCGCGAGCAGGAAATCCCGCCGAGCCGGTCCCGGATCGGCGGACACGGCGACCGGCGGCGCGAGCGCCGGGTGCGCAGGGACCCGCTGCATCGGAACATGAACTGGAGCCAGCTCCGGTGCGCGTCCGCTGTCCGCCTTGCCAGTTCGCCCTGTGCGCCGCGATCCAGATCGCCCGTCGCTCCCGGTCATCGTCCCCCAGCTCTCCGGCCGTCGCCGCAAGTAATCGGCTCCGACACGGAGAGTAGCTGGACGTGACTGACATTTGCCGGCGCCACTCCGGGTGACGCCTCCAGTAACCTGGGCCGTTGCCCGGCCAGCCGTCAGACCGCGGTGACCGCGACCTTCACCGAGTCGCCGTCGGCAACAGCCTGCGCGGCCGCCTCGACGCCGGCCGCTGGGACCACCGCCACGTCGACCGCCAGGGTCTCGCCGGCGATGAAATCCGCGTGGGTGCGGACCGCATCGGCGACCGCTCCGTCGGCGCCCAGCGTGAGCCGGATCCGGTCGGACACTGCCAGCCCTGCGTCTCGCCTGGCCTGCTGCACGATGCGGACGACATCCCGCGCGGTGCCCTCGGCAGCCAGCTCGGGGGTGACCGACGTGTCCAGCTCGACCAGGCCGGTGTTGCCCGGCAGCGCCGACGTCGACTCGGGGTGCGCGGCCGTCAGCCGGACCTCGTACTCACCTGCCGCAAGCTCCACGCCTGCGGCGGTAACCGAGTCGCCTGAACGCTCCACGTTCCCGGCCTTGACGGCCTTGATGACTTCTTGCACCTTGGCACCGATCCGTGGCCCGAGCACGCGCGGACTCACGGTCAGCTCAAAGGTGCCGAGACTGGCCGGATCGGTCGCCAGCGTGACTTCCTTGACGTTCACCTCGTCCCGGATCAGCTCGGCATACGGCTCGAGCGACAGCGCATCCGGATGGGCGACAGTCAGCCGGGCGAGCGGCAGCCGGACGCGCAGCTGGCGGGCCTTGCGCAGGCCGAGCGCGGTGCTGCAGACGGCGCGGACCAGGTCCATCGCGTCAGCAAGCTGCTCGTCGGCGGGCCACGATTCCAGCCGCGGCCAGTCGGTCAGGTGCACGCTTTCCTCGCCGGTCAGCCCGCGCCAGATCGCCTCGGTCGTCAGCGGTAGCAGCGGCGCAGCCGCCCGGCAGACCGCCTCCAGCACGGTCCACAAGGTGTCGAGCGCGTCAGTGTCACCGGCCCAGAACCGGTCCCGCGACCGGCGGATGTACCAGTTCGTCAGCACCTCGACGTACTCGCGCAGCGCCTGGCACGCGGCAGGGATCTCGTAGTCGTCCAGCAGCGCGGCGAGGTTACGCGTCAGCGCGGCTGTCTTCGCCAGGATGTAGCGGTCCAGCACATGCTCGCTGGCCGTGGACGGCTTCGCCTCATACGACTCCGCGTTGGCGTACAGCGCGAAGAAGTAATACGAGTTCCACAGCGGCAGGATTGCCTGGCGGACCGCATCGCGGATGCTCGGCTCGTTCACGATCAGGTTGCCGCCGCGCACGATGGGGCTCGCCATCAGGAACCAGCGCATCGCGTCCGAACCATAGGTGTCGAACACCTCGTTGACGTCCGGGTAGTTGCGGAGGCTCTTCGACATCTTCTGGCCGTCGCTGCCGAGGATGATGCCGTGGCTGACGCACGTCCGGAAGGCCGGGCGATCGAACAGGGCCGTCGCGAGGACATGCAGCGTGTAGAACCAGCCACGGGTCTGGCCGATGTACTCGACGATGAAGTCGCCGGGGTAGTGGCTGTCGAACCAGTCCGCGTTCTCGAACGGGTAGTGCACCTGGGCGAACGGCATCGAGCCAGACTCGAACCAGCAGTCCAGCACCTCGGGCACTCGGCGCATGGTCGACTTACCGGTCGGGTCGTCCGGGTTCGGCCTGGTCAGGTTGTCGATGCCGGGCCGGTGCAGGTCGTCGGGCCGGACGCCGAAGTCACGCTCGAGCTCGTCGAGCGACCCGTAGACGTCGGTTCGCGGGTAGTTCGGGTCGTCACTCTGCCAGACCGGGATGGGGGAGCCCCAGAACCGGTTCCGGCTGATGGACCAGTCCCGCGCGTTCTCCAGCCACTTGCCGAACTGGCCGTCCTTCACGTGCCCCGGCACCCAGGTGATCTCCTGGTTGAGCTCGACCATCCGGCCGGAGAACTTCGTCACCTCGACGAACCAGCTGGAGACCGCCTTGTAGATCAGCGGGTTCCGGCAGCGCCAGCAGTGCGGGTAGGAGTGGGTGTAGGCCTCACGCCGGACCAGGCTGCCCTGCTCGCGCAGCTTGGCGGTGATCCCCGCGTTGGCATCGAAGACGTGCTGGCCCTCGAAGTCGGGCACGACCGAGGTGAACAGCGCGTGCTCGTCCACGGTCAGCACGGTCGGGATCCCGGCCGCATTGCACGCGAGGGCGTCCGCCTCGCCGTAGGCAGGCGCCATGTGCACGACGCCGGTACCGTCCTCCGTCGTCACCTCGTCCGAGAGGATCACCCGGAACGCATCCTGCGTCCCGAACCGGTCCGCGTCTGTCAGGTAGGGGAACAGCGGCTCATACCGCCGGCCCGCTAGCTCCGCGCCGGTCAGCGTCCCGACGACGGCGGCGCCCTCCAGCTCTCGCTCGTAAGCGGCCTGGCGGTCGCGGGCGAGGATGTAGCGCTCGCCGTCCTTCTCCAGCACCGTGTAGCTGATGTCCGGGCCGACGGCGGCGGCCAGGTTCGACGGCAGCGTCCACGGCGTGGTGGTCCACGCCAGCAGCCATTCTCCGGTCTCCAGCCTGAACCGGACCGTGACCGACGGGTCCTGCCGGTCGCGGTAGGTGTCGTCGTCCATCCGCAGCTCGTGGTTGGAGAGCGGGGTCTCGCACCGCCAGCAGTACGGCAGGACCTTGAAGCCCTGGTAGATCAGCCCCGAGTCCCAGAGCCGCTTGAACGCCCACATGACGCTTTCCATGTACGGCGTGTCGAGCGTCTTGTAGTCATTGTCGAAATCGACCCAGCGGGCCTGCCTGGTCACGTAGTCGCGCCATTCGTGCGTGTAGCGCTGCACCGATTCGCGGCAGGCCGCGTTGAACTTGTCGATGCCCATTGCCACGATCTCGGCCTTGCCGGAGATGCCGAGCAGCCGTTCGGCCTCGACCTCGGCAGGCAGGCCGTGGCAGTCCCAGCCGAACCGGCGCTCCACCCGGCGTCCCTGCATGGTGCGGAACCGCGGCACCAGGTCCTTCACGTACCCGGTGATCAGGTGCCCGTAGTGCGGCAGGCCGTTGGCGAACGGCGGCCCGTCGTAGAAGACAAACTCGCTGTCGGCGGGGCGCTGCTCGACCGACTGGCGGAACGTGTCGCCTGCGGCCCAGTACGCCAGCACGCCGTCCTCAAGCTCAGGGAAGCTGGGCTGGGCCGGAACACCGCTCGCGGTCTGGCCGGCCGCCTTGGCGGTCTCCGCCTTCGGGTACACGGGCTTCGGGTCAACGGCCTTGGGGTCAATGGCCTTCGGGTCAACGCTCATCTGGTGGTACGTCCTCGCGGCGCTGTCTTCTAACGGTCAGCGCGAGGACGACGCGCCCGCTCCGGTGCGGGCGTACCGCGGTACCACCTCGCTTGCCACGGGACCGGCTGTGTGCACGGCATGTGCCGCAACCTGCCCGCGACCGCTCATCTGCCCGGCTGTGACGGGCCGGACCCGCCCGGTTCTAGTCAGGCCCGCCCATCACCTCTGCGCGGTGCTGAGCAGGCCCTTTCTTCCGGAAGCTCCCCGGTGATAGCCGGATCATCGCCTTGTGCCACTAAGTTTAGCCGGTGGTGCCAACTCACCGCTTCAGCATTACGGCCCGGCCGCCGCGAGGTACTCGGCCGCGACCCGCTTCGGCACGCACATGCGCCAGGCGTCGAGGACGAGCTCCCGCATCTCGGCCTCGTCGATCGCAGCCAGCCGGACGCGCACCCACTGGTAGCGCATATCCGACTCCAGCGGCATAAGGAACTTATCCGGCTCAGCCGCCACCAGTGCCGCCCGCTCGTCCTTCGGGAAGCCGAACCCCATGATCTGCTCGTCCCGCGAGAACGCCAGGAAGACGATGCGGCCGACCCGGAACTTCACCCGGTCCCTGACGAGAGCCTCATAAGCCCGCGGCAGGGAGCCGGCGAAAGCGCGCACGTCGTCGATCGTTACCACGGGCACAGCTTGCCGCAGGGGTCTGACAGTGCGCTCAATTCGATTCACCGGATCGCCCGGCACCGCAATAGTCTCAAAGGATGAGCACGAAGCTGCCGCTGTTCCCGCTCGGAAGCGTGCTGTACCCCGGCCTGGTGCTGCCGTTGCACGTTTTCGAGGACCGGTACCGGCAGCTTGTCGCCGACCTGCTGGCCGGACCGGAGCCCAGGCAATTCGGCGTCGTGGCCATCCGGTACGGCCGGGAGACCGGAATTGACGGCGTGTCCGCGCTCTACGAGACCGGCTGCACGGCCGAGCTGCAGCGCGTCGAGCCGTACGACGACGGCAGATTCGACCTGGTCACCGTCGGCGTGCAGCGCTTCCGGCTGCTCGGCCTTGGAGAGCAGGACCCGTACTTCACCGGTGACGTCGACTGGCTGCCAGAGGAGGTCGGCGACGAGGCTGAGACCGCGCTAGCGCTGGGAGCGGTGCAGCAGGCGTTCCGGTCTTATCTGGCGCTGCTTGCCGACCGCGGCGGGGCACACGTCACGATCCCGGAAATGCCTGACGAGCCCATGCTGATGTCCTACCTGGTTGCGGCCGCGATCGTGGTGGACCTGCCTGCCAAGCAGCGCCTGCTCGAGGAGCCGGACGCGCACCGGCGGCTGCTCGCGGAGCGCAAGCTGCTCCGCGCGGAGATGCGGATGCTCCGCTCGCTGACCGCTACTCCTGCGCCGGACCTGCGGTTCGCGCCCTACAGCCAGAACTAGCGCGTCAGGCGCGAGCCGTCAGCGCCACCGCCGCCTCGGTCGTGAGCAGCTGGAACGTGAAGGTCTCCTGCAGGTAGAGGACGACGTCGGTGTCAGTGTGGGACTGGTAGCCGATCGACAGGTCCTGGCCCAGGTGCAGGCTGAAGTCGCCGCCGCGCGTGGTGAGCAGCACCGCGCCGGTGATGGCCGGAGCCCAGACCAGCTCGCCGTCGAGCACGTTGCGCAGGTGCCTGATGATCGGATAGCCGTGATCGCTGGCCTCGCTGACGGCGGTGTAGGCCTCCGCGGACAGGACCGCCGTATAGGGCCCGTCCACGCCGGCCGACCGCAGCTGGCCTGCGGCCTGCGCGAAGGCCATCGGGTAGTCGGCAATCTCGGCGGGCAGCATCACCGGGGCGTTGCTGGCTCCCGGCACGATCCCGCCGATGCCAGCAGCGCGGTAGCCGGCAAAGATCGCCTGGTCCTCGGCGAACGCGATGTGGCGGGCCGCGTCCCTGGCCGGCTGCCAGTCGGAGTCCTCCGAGCCGCGCGCGACGTCATCGATCTGCTCCCGGCTCAGCGTGAACGGCACCCGCAGCTCGACCAGCGGGAGCACCTGGCTCTGCCTGGCCAGGACACCGTCAGCCGGCGCGTCGATGGACTGCTGGTGACCGGTGCCCACGGCGGACAGGGCCAGGCCGCTCGGGCCATGCACGTCGACAACGCGCCGCCCGGCCAGGTAGCGCTTGAGCGTGCGCGCGGTCTCCTGCTCGATTTCGGCCCACGCCTCGTCGGAGATCGGAGCTAGCTCGCGGTGCAGGTTGTTCATCGTGATGTATCTCCTCGGAGGCTGCCGATGTTCAGTGAGCCGTCACTGCTGATCTGGTTCGCGACGCCGTTCTCCTCGGCGAGGGTCTCGTCGGCGAGGGTGGCGTCGTCCGCGCGTATGTCGTCGTCCGCAAGGCCGTCGAGCAGCGCTTGCGACGGCACGAAGAACAGCGAGCCGGTCACCGCCGTGCTGAAATCCAGGATCCTGTCGTAGTTACCCGGCGGAGAGCCGACGAACATGTTCTCCAGCATCTGCTCGATCGTGGCGGGCGAGCGCGAGTAGCCAATGAAGTAGGTGCCGTACTCGCCGGCGCCGACGCGCCCGAACGGCATGTTGTCCCGGACGATCTTCACTTCCGTGCCGTCGACGACGATGGTGTTCAGCTCGTTGTGCGCATAGCTCGGCTTCACCGAGTCGTCGAGCTCGACGTCCGACAGCTTGGCGCGGCCGATGATGCGCTCTTGCTCCTCGACCGGCTGCGCGTTCCACCGGGGCAAGTCATGCAGGTACTTCTGCACGATCACGTAGCTGCCGCCCGCATACGCAGGCTCCTCGCCGCCGATGATCGCAGCCTGGACGGCCGCCGCGCCGGTGGGATTCTCCGTACCGTCCACGAAGCCGAGCAGGTCACGCTCGTCGAAGTAGCTGAAGCCGTGCACCTCGTCGACGATCTGGCCGATGCCGTCGAGCCGGGTCGTGATCAGGCTGGCCAGCTCGAAGCAGAGGTCCATCCGGGTTGCGCGGATGTGGAACAGCAGGTCGCCTGGCGTCGAGACCGCGTGCCGGGAGCCGGATCGCAGCTCCTTGAACGGGTGCAGCTCGCCCGGCCGCGGCAGTCCCGTCAGCCGGTCCCACGCCGCGGCGCCGAAGCCGGTCACGCAGGTGAGGCGGCCGTTGAGGTCGCGGAAGCCGACCGCCCTGACCAGAGCGGCGATGTCGGCGCACAGGTCCACCGCCGCGTCCGCGCTCGCGGCATCGGGGTTGACGACAGCGACGAGGAAGATCGCAGCCTTCGTGAGCGGTGCGACGACCGCCTGCGGCTCGGCAGGCAGCGGGGGTTCCGCGGGCTGGGCTGGCACGGCGGCGATGGCCGAGGCGTCAGTGCTCACGCGCTCATCCTTCCGCATCTGCCCCTGCCGCCTCCGGGCGCCCGGCCGGAATGGCTCGGGTCTGCGCATGGTTGCTGCGGACAGGCGGCGGAACGAGCAGCGACGCACGGAGGCGAAGATGGCGAGCACGACCCAGGCGAGCGGCGCAAGCCCTGTCGACTTCGCAACATTCGGGGATTATGGCGACTTCCGTCCCAAGCGGCCGCAGCCCGCCGTGGCCACCGCCAAGCCCGGCGAGTTCGTGCGCGCCGCCTACCCGTTCCGGGGCCGGATCACCGCGGACGGCTCCAGCGGATACCAGGCCGAGCCGGGCCGGTATCACCTCTACATCAGCTGGGCCTGCCCATGGGCGCACCGCTCGGCCATCGTGCGCGAGCTGCTCGGCCTGCAGGACGTCATCTCGCTGTCGGCGGTGGACCCGGTGCGCGACGGGCGCGGCTGGGCGTTCCGCGAGGGTGACGGCTACGGCCTGGACCCGGTCAATGGGTTCGCCCTGCTCCGCGAGGCCTACGAGGCAACCGAGCCGGGTTACGACGGGCACGTCTCGGTGCCGGTGCTGTGGGACAAGAAGACGGGGCGGATCGTCAGCAACAACTTCCCTGACATCACGCTCGACCTGGACACCCAGTTCGCGCAGTGGGCCCGGCCAGGCCATGACCTGTACCCGGAGCGGCTGCGCCCGCAGATCGACGAGATCAACGAGCTCGTCTACGCCACCGTGAACAACGGCGTCTACCGGTCCGGGTTCTCGACCACGCAGGAGAGCTATCACGAGGCCGTGACGCGGCTGTTCCAGACCCTGGACGAGCTCGAGGAGCGGCTGGCCGGGCAGCGCTACCTGGTCGGCGACCAGCTCACCGAGGCGGACGTGCGGCTGTGGGTGACGCTCGCCAGGTTCGATGCGGTGTATTACTCGCACTTCAAGTGCAACCTGCGCCGGCTTAGTGACTATCCGAGCCTGTGGGCGTATACGCGCGACCTGTACGCGCTGCCCGCCTTCCGCGATACGACCAGGCTCGACCAGATCAAGCGGCACTATTACGGCACCCATCCGCAGCTCAACCCGTCCAGGATCGTGCCGGACGGGCCGCAGCTCGACTGGAGCGTGCCGGCCGGGCGCGAGCAGCTGCACGGGCACTGACCGCTGGCCAGCGCGCCGCCGGCGGCGCGGCGCCGGGAGGTAACGTGGCCAGTATGAATGAGTACGCCGACGCCGCAGGCTTGGTCGAACGGTCGGCGGCGGCCGTGGCCAGGGCGATCCCCGAGCAGCCTGCCGACGATGGTTTCTTCGGTCCGGGCAGCATCGCGTGGCGCATCAGCGGCGATCTGTCGTCCCCGGTGGCCGGCTTGCGCGCGCTCATGATCCAGGCACTGCACCCGCTCGCGATGGCAGGCGTCGATCAGCACAGCGACTGGCGGACGGACCCCGTCGGCCGGCTCGCCGCGACTACGGCATATCTGGCAAACATTACGTTCGGGGAACGAGCAGCTGCGGAGCGGTCGGCTGCCCGCGTGCGACGGATTCACGAGCGAGTCACTGGCGTTGACCACGAGACAGGCAAGCCTTACGCGGCGGGCGATCCGGCGCTGCTGCTGTGGGTGCATGCGGCGCTGATCGACTCGAACATCGCGGCCAGGAACATCTTCGGCACCCCGCTGCCGGACGACGAGGCCGACCGCTACGTCGAGGAGATGGTCATTGCCGCCCAGCTCGTGGGCGTGCCCGTCGAGCTCGTGCCGGACAGCCAGGCGGCGCTGGCCAAGTACCTGCGCGGAGTGCAGCCGCAGCTCCTCTGCACAGCGGCGGCCAGGGAGTCGATGGCCTACCTGCTCGACCCGCCTGGCCTGGACGACGAGGTCGCCGAGATCTGGCAGGACATCAGGGACGCGACGCTGATCTCGCTGCCGGACTGGGCGCGAGAGATGTACGGCTATGCCGTGCCGGAACTCACCTCCGCTCGCCGAGACGAGATCAGGCAGGCTCTGGGCGTGCTGGACGCGGTCTTCCTTGGCGAGCCGGGAGTGCTGGAGGCCAGGCAGCGCATCACCCTGCGGATGCGCGCCGCGTCGCGGGCATGAGGCCGCTCATGCGCCGGGGCGGATCGGGCGGTTCGCCGCGCGCCGTGATCGCGGTGGTCGCCGGAGTGGCGGCAACGGCGGCCGGTGTGGCGCTGGTGCGCCGCCGGGTGGGCCGGCTGCGGTTCGAGCGCGGCCTGGCCGCTGCGCAGCTGGCCGTCCGCGGTGGACTGCGTTACGCGGGCAGCGCACCGCGGCTGTTCATCGCCGCTGGCGAGAACCGGGAGCGCCTGCGAAACGACCTCGCCATGCAGACGGCCGATGACGTGACCGCCACGCTCGGCACGATGAAGGGCGTCATGGTCAAGCTCGGGCAGATGGCCAGCTACGTTGACGAGGGCCTGGCCCCGTCCGTTCGCCGGACGCTCAGCAGGCTGCAGGACAGCGTCCCGCCGATGAGCGCCGCGCTCGCCGCGAGCGTCGTCGAGGAGGAGTTCGGCCAGGCGCCGGAGCGATTGTTCGCCCGCTGGGATCCCGAGCCGATCGCCGCGGCCTCGATCGGCCAGGTGCACCGCGCCATCACCAGGGACGGGCTCGCGGTCGCGGTCAAGGTGCAGTACCCCGGCATCGCCGAGATGATGACGGCCGACCTCGACAACGTGTCGCTGCTGCGCCGGATGCTCCGGGTGACCGCGCCCAGCCAGGACGTCGACGGCCTGGTCGCCGAGCTCAAGGAACGGGTACTTGAGGAGCTCGACTACCGCCGGGAGGCAGCGAACCAGCAGCTGCTGCACGATTACTACGCCGGGCACCCGACGATCAGCGTGCCGCGGATCGTCAGCGAGCTGTCCGGCCGCCGCGTGGTGACGAGCGAGCTGGTCACCGGCGCGCGGTTCTCCGACGTCATCAGCTGGCCGCAAGCCGAGCGCGATCTGGCGGGTGAGACCCTGTACCGGTTCGTCTTCCGGAGCCTTTACGAGGTGCACGCGTTCAACGGTGACCCGCATCCCGGCAACTACATCTTCCATGGCGGCGGGAAGGTGACGTTCCTGGACTTCGGGATGGTGAAGCACTTCACCGACGCCGACCTCATGCCGCTCATGCAGATGGCGCGCAACCTGTGCGTCGAGGGCGACCCGGCCGAATTCCGGGCCAGCCTGGAGGAGGCCGGGTTCCTCGTGCCGGGCGCGCCGCTGAGCGACGAGCAGATCGCCGATCACCTGGCGGTGTTCTACCAGCTGATCCGCGAGTCGAAGACGGTGACCGTCACCGGTGAGTACGCATCGGCGGTCGTGCGCCGGTTCTTTGACGTGCGCAGCCCGGTCGCGCAGTACGCCCGGATACCCCGCTCCTACGTGGTGCTGCAGCGGATCAACCTTGGCCTGTTCGCGCTGCTGGGGGAGATGAAAGCAACCGCGAACTGGCGCGCCATCGCCGAGGAGATCTGGCCGTTCATGCAGGCGCCGCCGAGCACGCCGATGGGGACCGCCGAGCTGCCCTGGCTCGCCACCAGGCCCGCGGTGGCGCCGCTGCTGGTCGCCGACGGCGCCGACGAGCTGGAGGCATTGTGAAGGTCCTGATCACTGGCGGTGCGGGCTACATCGGCAGCACCGTGGCGTCCGCCTGCCTGGATGCGGGCATCACGCCAGTGATCCTGGACAGCCTGGTGACGGGACGTCGTGAGTTCGCCCGCGATCCTGCGTTCTACGAGGGCGACATCGGCGACGGCGCCCTGCTGGACCGGGTGTTCGGCGAGCATCCCGACATCAGCGCGGTGGTGCACTGCGCTGCCCTGATCGTGGTCCCGGATTCGGTCCGCGATCCGGTTGGGTACTACCGCGCGAACGTCGTCAAGAGCCTGGAACTCATCCAGCACATGATCCGCAACGGCTGCCACCGCCTGGTGTTCAGCTCGACTGGCTGCTTCTACCAGCCAGGACCTGACGGCAGCGTGGACGAGGGCTCGCCGATCGTGCCGGAGAGCCCGTATGCGCGGACCAAGGCCGTCTGCGAGGGCATGCTCGCGGACATCGCGGCTGGCACGCCGCTGCGGGTGGTCTCGCTGCGCTACTTCAACCCGATCGGCGCAGACCCGAAGCTGCGCAGCGGGCTGCAAGCGCGGTATCCGACGCATGCGCTCGGGAAGCTGATCGAGGCGCACGAGTCTGGTCAGCCGTTCGCGATCACCGGCACGGACTATCCGACCCGCGACGGCTCTGGCATCCGCGACTACGTGCACGTCTGGGATCTGGCCACCGCGCACGTCTCGGCACTGACGGGATTCGATCAGGTCCGCGGCGCGGCGGCGTCGATCGCGATCAACCTCGGTACCGGGACCGGAACGACAGTCCGCGAACTCGCGGCCGCCTTCAATCAGGTGGTCGACCGGCCAGTGGACGTCGTCGACGCGCCGCGCCGGCCCGGCGACGTCGCCGGGGCCTTCACCCGGACCGACCGCGCGCGGCGGCTGCTGAACTGGCAGCCGCAGTACACGACCGCCGAGGCCATCGCCGACTCGCTGCGGTGGGCGGCCGTGCGGGACGAGGTACTAGCGGGAAACTGACGCGCATACTTGCTGCAGCCGGATCACCCGGGACTTGCATTGGGAGGGCTGCACCATGAATCCAACGAGATCAGGGCGACGACGGCTGGCCGCGGCAGCGGCTATCGCGTGCCTGGCCATCGGCGTGCCAACGGTCGCGCTGGCAGCATCGTCCGGACCACACGCCCGCGCTTCAGCGCCGCGATGCACTCAGTCGGACACCTACGTGTGGTTCGCGCTCAGCCCGAACGGAACGGCCGGCCCCGTTTACTATCCGGTGGAGTTCACGAACATCGGCACTAAGGCGTGCACGCTGACGGGATACCCCGGCGTGTCGGCGATCAGCGCGACGGTGCACCAGATCGGGTCGGCCGCCAGCCGCGTCAAGGCGGCAGTCCATACCGTGACCATCAGGCCCGGGCAGACGGCGCACGCCTCACTCGGTGTCGTCGACCCGGGCTTCCTGACCGGCTGCCACAAGGCTGCCGCGGACGGCTTGAGGGTCTACCCGCCGAACGAGAAGGCCAGCCAGCTTGTCCTGAACTTCTCGTTCGAGGCCTGCAAGAACAAGAGCGTCCTGACCGTCTTCCCGGTGGCGAGCGGCATCGGCGTGCCGTAACTTCGGGGCGGTATGTCCCGGCCTGGCTCCGTCGCGAGACCAGGCCGGGACACATGTGACTAGATGCGCCGATTGTCAGCAAATTCTCAGGACATTGGGGCTAGAATCCGGGGATTCTGTATGGCACCTTCTGTGTAATCGTTGTGGACTACGTCGCGGCTGGGGCGGCCAGGAGGGTAGGTGGCCGGCTCGGTGTCCGGGGTACCTGCGCAGGCACTAGCGATTGCGCTCGCGGTCATCGGCGCGTTCAGCTACGCCATTGCGTCGGTCTACCAGCAGCAGACCGCCTCCAAGCTAGCCACGAAGTCCGCGTTCGACCCGGCCGTGCTCGTCCGGCTGGTCAGGAAACGGCGCTGGCTGCTCGGCCTGATCGGGGTGGCGGGCGGTTACGGTTTCCAGGCGGCCGCCCTGGATGTGGGCAGGCTGGTGGTCGTCGAGCCAGTCTTCCCGATCGGCCTGCTGTTCGCACTCCTGCTGGCCGCCAGGGCGGAGGGCCGTCGGCTCAGGCACGCGGAGTGGACTGCGGCCATCGCGGCCGTTGCCGGACTCGCGGTGTTCCTGGTGGCTGCGCAGCCGTCCGGCGGCCACCGGACCGCAGGCGCCGGCCCGCTCGGGGTGGTGGCGGCTGGCGCTGTGGTGATCGCCTTGCTGTGCTCCCTGGCCGCAACGAGAGTGGCAACCGCCCACCGGGCGCTCGTGCTGAGCATCGGCGGCGGAATTGGCGCTGGCGTCACGGACGCACTGACCAAGACGGTGGCGGCGCTGGTCGGGACGCACAAGCTGGGGATATTCGGAGACGTCCGGCTCTACCTGCTCGCGGTCGTCGGCCTGCTCACGTTCACGATGCAGCAGAACGCCTTCCGCGCCGCCGGCCTCTCGGCGTCGCTGCCGTCGTTCGCGGTGCTGGAGCCGATCGTCGGCTCGCTGCTGGGGCTCGCGATCTATCATGAGCAGGTAGGCGGAGGCGGCCTCAGGATCGCCGTTGAGGTGCTGGCCGTTCTCGCTGCCATCTGGGGCATTGCCCGCCTGGCGAGCTCGGTAATCGCCGAGCTGGCTCGGCTCGCGGCCGCGGCGACGCCGCCGCCAGATCCCGCCGCGTAGCCCACTCCGCCGACTTCCGCGCGCATCGCCTCGCGGCTGCCCCGCGCTGCCCCGTTCCCATGATTGAAGGAGGCTGACGTGCCTCGGTATGTGCTAACTGGCGCGCCCGGCGCCGGCAAGACGGCCATCTTGCGCCTGCTCGAGCGGGCCGGACACCAGGTCATCGAGGAAGCGGCGACCGACGTGATCGCGCTTGAGCAGTCGCTGGGCTCGCCGGAGCCGTGGATGTCGCCCGGATTCGCCGACGCCATTGTCACGTTGCAGCGCCAGCGCGAGGAGCGAGTCAGCGACGGTCCTGTGGTCAGCGACGGCACTGTGGTGAGCAGCGGTGCGATCTTCGTGGACCGGTCGCCGGTGTGCACGCTGGCGCTGGCACGGCACATGCGAATGCCGGTGTCGGCGCGGCTTCAGGCCGAGGTGGACCGCGTCGTGGCCGGGCGGTGCTACGCGGAGGTGTTCTTCGTCCGCAATCTCGGCTTCATCGAGCGGACAGCGGCCCGGCGGATCAGCCTTGCTGACGCGCTGGCGTTCGAGGCGCTGCACGAGCAGACCTATCGCGAGCTGGGCTTCGAGCTCGTCGAGGTGCCGGCCGGCGCGCTGCCCGCGCGGGCGGCGCTGGTCTGCGCTGCGGCGGGCCTGCCCGCGCTGGATCTCGGCTGACCGCGACCTGCCCGCGCTGGATCTCGGCTGACCGCGACCTGCCCGCGCCGTGCGGCGTCAGACGAAGGCGCCCATGCCGGTGATAGCCCGCCCGACAATCAGCGTGTTGATCTCCCGGGTGCCCTCGTAGGAGTAGATCGCCTCGGCGTCGGCGACGAACCGGCCGACCTGGTGGTCCAGCAGAATGCCGTTGCCGCCGAGCAGCTCGCGGGCCCAGCCGACCGTCTCACGCATCCGCACCGTGCAGAACGCCTTGGCGAGGGCCGAGTGGTGGTCCTTGGCCTCGCCCTGGTCCTGCAACTGGGACAGTCGCTGGCACAGGCAGGCCGACGCCGTCACGTTCGACAGCATCCGGACGAGGAGATCCTGCACGAGCTGGAAGCCGCCGATCGGCCGGCCGAACTGGTGCCGCTCCTTGGCGTACGCAAGAGCGTGCTCGTAAGCGCCGCGCGCACAGCCAGTCGCCATCCAGGCCACCCCTGCCCTGGTCAGCCGCAGGACCCGCGCGGTGTCGCGGAACGAGCTGGCTAGCTGCAGCCTGTTTGCTTCCGGCACGCGAACGTTGTCCAGCGTGATCTCGGCGTTCTGGACGACTCGCAACGCGATCTTGTGCCGGATCTTGACCGGGCTGAAGCCCTCGGCGGGAGTCTCGACGACGAAGCCCTTGACCTGGTTATCGGCCACGTCGCGAGCCCAGATGACGACGTAGTCGGCGAAGGTGGCGTTGCCGATCCACTTCTTCTGGCCGTTCAGCACCCAGACGTCGCCGTCGCGCTGCGCGGTCGTCGTCAGGCCGCCGGCTGCGCCCGAGCCGACGTCCGGCTCGGTCAGCCCGAAAGCGCCGATCTTCTCCATCCGGGCCATGGTCGGCAGCCAGCGCCACTTCTGCTCTTCCGAGCCGCACAGGTAGATGGAGCCCATCGCCAGCCCGCCATGGACGCCCATGAAGGTGGCAATGGACGAGTCGACCCGGGCGAGCTCCATCGCGATCATGCCGTCGAGCAGGCTGCTGCCGCCCGGGCAGTCATAGCCGGCACAGGCAAGGCCGGCGATGCCGAGTGCCGCGAGGCCCGGCACGAGGTCGTGGGGAAACTCTTCACGAGTCCAGTACTGGTTGATCACTGGCGCGACGGACTTCTCCATGAAGTCCCGCACGTTCAGCAGGAGCTCACTGCCCTTGTCGTCAAGCAGCTGCTCGAGCGCGTAAAAGTCGGCATCGACAACTGAGTCCATGTCAGTGGTCTCCCTACCCGGTAGTGGCCGCAGGCTGCCTGACTAATGCTGGTCGCGCCGCCCGGTCCGGCGCGGCCAGGAAGCTGTTGATGACGGGGGCCAGCTCTGCCGCCTCGGTCACCAGACCGAGGTGCCCGCCGTGGAAGACGTGCAGCTGCGCGTCCGGGATCAGGCGATGCATGAGACGGGCATTGGCCAGCGGAATGATGGGGTCGTCGTCGCCGGAGACGATCAGCGTCGGCTGTCGCAGCCGCGGCAGCAGCGGCAGGCTGGTCCAGCCCGTGCCCGCCGCCAGCTGGTAGAGGTAGCCGCGCGCCGAGCCCACCCGGTTGTCGGCGTTCATCGCCGCGGCAACCGTCTCCGGGTCGGTCCGCGCGCTGCCGCCGTAGATGTCGGCGGCAATCTGGCGCAGGTAGCCGCGGTCGATATAGCGGCGCGGGGTCACCATCTTGGCGAGCACGCTCGGCCTCGCGGGCACCATCAGGGCGCCGGTGGCCGTGCTGACCAGCACCAGCCTGCGACAGCGCGACCGCTGGACGACCGCGAAGTGCTGGGCGACGCCGCCGCCCCAGGAAATCCCGAGCACGTCAGCTTCCGCGTCGTAGCCCAGCTCGCTGAGCATTCTGGCGATCAGCGAGCATAGTCCGGTGAACCGGTAGGGCATGGCCGGCAGCGGCGAGCCGCCGACGCCAGGTACGTCGAACCTGATCACGTCGACCGCCGGGTCAATCTGGTCGACGAAAGGCTGCAGCAGCTCGAGGCTGGCGCCGATGCCGTTAAGCAGGAGCAGCGGCGGGCGCCCCGCGCGTCGTGTTCCGGTCAGGCGGGCGGCAAGGCCAGGCCTCGCGCGCCGGACCGAGGTCCGCAGCAGCTGGTCGCCGACCGCGACCACCCGCAGGCTATCGGTCGTGGACATACGTGCCGGGTGCTGCCGCGACTGGCTCGAAGCCCTTCCGGCCCGGCTTGACCGGGCGCTTGCGGTCGCGGCCGCTGCGGGCAGCAAGCCAGTCCGAGTAGTGCGGCCACCAGCTGCCGCTGACGGTATCTGCCGCGGCGAGCCAGACGCGCGGATCGGCCGGGTTCTCCGCGGCGGTCTGGAACGTCGACTTCGGATTGCCGGGGGGATTGACCATGGACGCGATGTGCCCGCTTGTGGACAGCACGAAGGTCACTGGCCCGCCGAGCAGCTGGGTGGTGCGGTAGCAGGACTGCCACGGGCACAGGTGATCGGCGATTCCGGCGATCACGTACGTATCGACATCGACCTTCGACAGGTCCACGGGCGAGCCGAGCATCGTCGCGGCGTCCGGCTTGGTGAGCGCGTTATCCAGGGCGAGGCGGATGAAGTCACGGTGCAGGGCGGCAGGCAGCCGGGTTGTATCTGCGTTCCAGTAAAGAATGTCGAATGGCGGCGGCGTACGGCCCTGCAGGTAGTTATTGACCCAGTAGTTCCAGATAAGGTCGTCAGGACGCAGCCAGGCGAAGACCTCGGCCAGCGAGCGCCCGTCCAGGTATCCGCGGGCCGCCGAGGCAGCGACCGCCGCGGCGGCCGTCCGCGCGTCGATCATCGCGCCCGCTGTGCCCGCGCGCGCCTGGTCGAGCACGGTGACGCCCAGGCAGAGGCTTGCCACCTCGTCGAGCCGGCCGATGTCACTGAGGTGGGCGGCGACCATGGAGGACACGATGCCGCCCGAGCACAGTGCGCAGATGCTCGCCTTCGGCGCCTTGGTGACGGCGAGCGTGGCGTCGAGCGCGTCAACGACCCCGGCGCCGTAGCTGTTGAGGCTCCAGTCGCGATGCCGGGCGTCCGGGTTCCGCCAGCTGACCGCGAGCACCTGGTGCCCCTGGCTGACCAGGTACTCGACCATGCTGCGGCCCGGCGCCAGGTCGGTGATGTAATACTTGTTGATCATCGGCGGCACGATGATCACCGGGTACTCGTGGACCTGCTCGGTAGTGGCGGCGTACTGGATCAGCTCGAACATCTCGGTGCGGTGCACGACCGACCCCGGCGTCACTGCCAGGTCCTTGCCGACCTCGAACGCGCCGGGCTCCACCATGGCCGGCACGCGGGGCGCCTCGGACAGGTCGGAGACGAAGGCGCGGAGGCCGCGCAGCGCGCTGATGCCGCCGCTATCTACTACTGCCTTGATGCCCGCCGGGTTGAGCAGCGGATTGTTACTCGGGGCTGCGGCCGCGATGAGGTTCGAGAGCACGAAACGAAGCCGCTCGTCATCGCGCCAGTCCAGATCCGCGGTGGCCAGCAGGTCGGTCGCTGTCCGGCCGGCCGCGAGGTAGGCCTGCACCGTGCGCTTGAGCAGCGGGTTCTGGCTCCAGGCCGGGTCGGCAAAGCGGCGGTCCTTGCGGTCGGGCGTGATCTCGGACCTGCCCGTCGTGATGCGGGCGAGCTCAGTGCCGAGGGCCGCCAGCTGGAGGCCCACAAGCTGGGGGCGCTGGGCAAGGCCCGCCGCCAGGCGGAGCGCAGCGCCGTCGGGCCTGAAGCGGCGCAGCACGCCAAGCGCACCGTCGGCGAGCAGCATGTCGAGCGCTCCGGCCATGTCGATGGCGGCGTCCTCGCCGGGCGGCTGAGCGTCGCCAGTCGGCTTGTCGCTACCGGCCACCGCAGCTCCCCGGCCGCCGGGCGGGCAAGTTCAGCTTCATCCTCACGGCCCTCTCGCCTGGCCAGTGTGATTGCAGGCTTCCAGTATCGGGGCGGGCCGCCGCATTTGGCCAGCGCGGCAGGTGCGGCTGGCGCGGTCGGCCGCAAGCAGGCAGGACGGACAGGAAGCGGCCGCCCCGGAAAATTGTTAGCCCTTTGTCGTGGTCCCGGTCATGCTTATACGCTGCCCGGCGGTTGCGCTGGACTGGACCGACAGGTGCGGGCGCGACCGGCTGCTCCGGCCCACCGACCAGAGCCTGCACTGGAGAGCCTGAACTTGACTGCCTCGCTCGCGGAGTTGCGCGCGCGCCTGCCTGAGCTGACGCTGCGCGACCAGCGCCGGCTTGCGTCGCGGGCCGGCCGTGCGGCATCGCTGCGTGAGCCGGCGGCTCGCGATCGGGCCGTCGCCGAGCTCGCCGACCAGGTAACGGCCGCCGAGCAGCGCATCGAGGCCAGGCGGAATATCGTCCCGGTCGTCACCTATCCGGCGGAGCTGCCGGTCAGCCAGCGCAAGGCCGAGCTGGCCACGGCCATCAGGGACCACCAGGTCGTGATCATCGCGGGGGAGACGGGCTCGGGCAAGACGACCCAGCTGCCGAAGATCTGCCTGGAGCTGGGCCGGGGGATAACAGGTCAGATCGGGCATACTCAGCCGCGGCGAATCGCCGCGCGCACCGTCGCCGACCGGATCGCAACGGAGCTGAACACCGAGCTCGGCACCGTGGTCGGCTACAAGGTCCGGTTCGCCGACACCGCCAGCGACGACGTGCTGATCAAGGTCATGACGGACGGAATCCTGCTGACCGAGATGCAGCGGGACCGCCAGCTGCTCCGGTACGACACGCTGATCATCGATGAGGCGCACGAGCGCAGCCTGAATATCGACTTCATCCTCGGTTACCTGAAGCAGCTGCTGCCGCGTAGGCCCGACCTTAAGGTGATCATCACCTCGGCGACGATCGACCCGGAGCGGTTCAGCAGGCACTTCGGCGGGCATGCGAGCGACTCTGCCGCCGCGCCGATCGTCGAGGTGTCGGGCCGCACGTACCCGGTCGAGGTGCGTTACCGGCCGATCGCCGATGCCGACGAGGGCACGGGTGGCGAGCCGCGCGACCAGGTGCAGGCCATCACCGACGCTGTCGCCGAGCTCAGCCGTGAAGGCCCAGGCGACATCCTGGTCTTCCTGAGCGGCGAGCGGGAGATCCGGGACACCGCTGATGCGCTCGCCGACCAGCCGGGCCTGGAGATCCTGCCGCTGTACGCACGGCTGTCCGCGGCCGAGCAATACAGAGTCTTCCAACCGCACAGTGGTCGCCGGGTCGTGCTCGCAACCAACGTCGCGGAGACGTCGCTGACCGTGCCGGGCATCAAGTACGTGATCGATCCGGGCACGGCCCGAATCTCCCGGTACAGCCAGCGCACCAAGGTGCAGCGCCTGCCGATCGAGGCGATATCGCAGGCCTCGGCCAATCAGCGCAAGGGCCGCTGCGGCCGCACCTCTGACGGCATCTGCATCCGCCTGTACAGCGAACAAGACTTCGATTTCCGGCCAGAGTTCACCGAGCCGGAGATCCTGCGCACCAACCTCGCGTCGGTCATCCTCCGGATGGCCGCGCTTGACCTGGGCGTGATCGCCGACTTCCCGTTCGTGGACCCGCCAGACTCCCGCAACGTCGCCGACGGCCTGCGCCTGCTCGAAGAACTCGGCGCGATCTCGCCGGCCGGCCGTGGTGGCGTCACGACCCGGCTGACCGAGACTGGCCGCAAGCTCGCCGATCTGCCCGTCGACCCGCGCCTCGGCCGGATGATCCTGGAGGCCGGCCGCAACGGCTGCGTGCGCGAAGTGCTGATCATCACCGCTGCGCTCGCGATCCAGGATGCGCGGGAGCGTCCAGCCGATGCCAGGGACGCCGCGGACGCGATGCACCGCCGGTTCGCCGAGCCCGGCTCGGACTTCCTGACGTTCCTGAACCTGTGGACCTACCTTCGCGAGCAGCAGCGGGAGCTGTCGTCGTCAGCCTTCCGCCGCCTGTGCCGCCGTGAGTACCTGCATTTCCTGCGCGTGCGCGAATGGCAGGACGTCTACAGCCAGCTGCAGCAGGCGGCCAGGGATGTCGGCATCGTCATCGGCCGGGACTACAGCCACCGCGAGCCCGCGAACGTGCAGCTAGAGGGCAGCGCGGCCCGCGGGAGCGGCAGGTCCCGCCGGGCGCGCCCGTCCCGCTCGGCCGGGGACCAGCGCCGGTCCGCGGCATTGGCGACGAGTACGGCCCAGCCCGACGGTCGCTACGGGGCGGATCTCGCCGGCCGCGTGCATCAGTCGGTGCTGGCCGGCCTGCTCTCGCACATCGGGATGCAGGATGCCGACCGGAAGCCAGCGACCCGCTCTGCGGGCGATCGCAAGGCCGCTGAGCCCGGCCGGCGGCGCGGCCCGGCCGAGTTCCTTGGCGCACGTGGCGCGAAGTTCGCGATCTTTCCCGACTCCCCGCTCGCCCGCAAGCCGCCGCACTGGGTCATGGCGGCGGAACTTGTCGAGACCTCCAGGCTCTGGGCCCGCACCGTCGCACAGATCGAGCCCGAGTGGGCTGAGTCGCTGGCGGGCGACCTCGTCCGGCGCAGCTACAGTGAGCCGCGCTGGGACGCGCGGCGGGGCGCGGTGCTCGCGACGGAGAAGGTCACCCTGTATGGCCTGCCGATTGTCGCCGCGCGGCCGGTCAACTACGGCAACATCGACCCGGCGGTCGCGCGCGAGCTCTTCATCCAGCACGCGCTCGTCGAGGGCGACTGGCAGACCCATCACAAGTTCTTCGCACTCAACCAGCGCGCTCGCGAGGAAGCCGAGGAGCTCGAGCACAAGGCCCGCCGCCGCGGGCTGGTGGCCGACGACACCGCCATCTTCGACTTCTACGACCGGCGCATCCCGAAGACGGTCACCTCGGCCCGCCATTTCGATTCGTGGTGGAAGACGGCCCGCGCTGCCGACCCGGCGCTGCTCGACCTGACTCCTGGCGACCTGGCGGCGCCCGCCGCCAGCGAGATCCGCCCCGAGGACTATCCGGCGAGCTGGGGTGCAATCCCGCTGACGTACGAGTTCGCACCGGGCGAGCCACAGGACGGCGTCACTGCTGACATCCCGCTGGCGGACCTCTTTGCCGGGAACGAGGTAGACCTGAGCTGGCAGGTCCCCGGTCAGCGGCTGGAGCTTGTGACTGAGCTCATCCGTGGCCTGCCCAAGGATCTGCGCCGCCACTTCATCCCGGCCCCCGATACCGCTAGGGCGGTCCTGGCAGCACTCGGCACCCCAGAGGGTGATCTGCTCGACGCGCTCAGCGCTGGACTGGCCCGCGGCGGCGGCGTGCGCGTCCCCCGGTCCGCCTGGAATGTGGCCGGACTGCCTGCGCATCTGCGGGTGACCTACCGGGTGGTGGACGGAGGCCAGGTCCTTGCGACCGGCAAGGACCTGGACGAGCTTCGCGCGCAAGTGCGGCCGCAGCTGACCGCCACGCTCGCCGAGGCGGCCGCCGGGCTGACCAGGACCGGGCTGCGGAGCTGGGACTTTGGCGCGCTGCCCCGGGTGTTCACTAGCGGCCAGGTTCGGGGGTACCCGGCACTAGCCGATGGCGGCGACTCAGCCGACATCCGCATCTTCGACACCGAAGTCGAAGCGGAGCAGTCGATGCGCCTCGGCACTCGCCGCTTGCTGCTGATCGCGGTGCCGTCCGGCGCGCGGTCGATCGCCGGCCGGCTACCCATGCAGGCGAAGATGGCCATGAGCCGCCATCCGTATGCGAGTGCCGGCGCACTTCTCGATGACTGCGCAGCGGCCGCCGCGGACCAGGTCATAGCTGACGCGGGCGGGCCCGCCTTCGATGCCGAGGGCTTCGCGCAGCTGGTCGCCGCGGCCCGGAACGAGCTAGCCCCCGCGACGGCGCGCGTGCTTGACGCGGTCGCGCAGATACTCACCGAGGCGCACGAGGTCGAGGTAAGACTGGCCAGCGCCGGCGGGGGGGAGGTACCGGCGCTGGCCAGGGCTCTGGGCGATGTGCGCACCCAGTTCGCCGCCCTCATCTACCCCGGATTCGTCGCTCTAACCGGGGCAGCGCGATTGCGCGACGTGGTTCGCTATTTGCGCGCCATCGTGCGGCGGCTGGACAAGCTCGCGGGGGAGCAGGCGAGGGACGCAGAGCGAATGGCCGTCGTGCATCGGGTGACGGCCGAGTACGAGGCGCTTGTGACGGAGCTGGGGCCAGTTGCCCGTTCCCGCCCGGATGTGCAGGCGATCCGATGGCAGATCGAGGAGTTGCGGGTCAGTCTGTTCGCCCAGGTCGTGGGAACTGCCGGGCCGGTTTCCGAGAAACGGATCCTGGCCGCGCTCGCCGTGCTGCCCGGTCGCTAGGCCGCGCTGCCCGGGCGCCCTGGCCGGGTCGCGTTCCGCACGCCGCGCTGGAACGCTACCCTGATCGACGCCGCCACGCGCTGCGGGCTGTTGCTGATCTGGTCCCAAGTGAAATGCACGACCTCGTAGCCGTCCTCCCGCAACAGCGCGTCCCGTTCCAGTTGCAGGGTGACGCGCCTCGGCCCGTCAGCGCCGTCGTACTTGAGCGCGCCGTCGACCTCGGCGATCGTCCAGTACTTGCGCCAGTAGAAGTCGACCCGCCCGATCGGCTCGGTGGTCCCGCCGAGCCAGACCTGGAGTTCCGGTGGCGGCAGGCCGCAGTCGGCGAACGCGACCCGCGCGATCGACTCCAGCGGTGACTCCGCGCGCCCGTCGCTGAACTCGATCACGTCGGCGGCGCGGCGGGCTCCGCGCCACTGCGAGCAGGTGGCCAGCACCGCGTGCAGGTCGGGCTTCGTCACGAGCTTCCGCCGCAATGCTGAGTCCGCCGACACGACGCCGGCCCGGAACTCCAGCGTGCGCGCCAGGTCAATAACTGTCCTGGCCGGTGTCGTGACGGCCAGCCCGACGGCGCTGGTGATCTGCTCCGCCGGAACCGTCGCAGCGTGCAACTTGACGCCGGCCCGTGCCGTCCAGCCGCGGCTGACCGGCACGGTGAGAACGACCATCTGATCAGGCTTGCCGAGCAGGTCGATCGCATGCAGGTACGCCGCAGACTGGTGACTCACGACAGCGCTAGATCCGACGGCGGCCACCGCGCCAGCAAGCGTCAACAGCTGGCTGCCGTCCGGAAACCTGAGCCTGTCGCGCGCCTTCGCACCATCGGCGTAGACGCCGCGTGCGACCTGATACAGATCGCCGCGATTGACGAGAGTCCTGATCCGGCAGTCGGACATTCCGGAGGCGGTGAGCTCCGCTGTGGTCACGATTCCGGCAATACGTCCTTTGTCGGGCAGCTTTGGAGCGCTCATGATGCTTAGCCTCCTCGGCCGCACTGACATCCTTGCGATTTGCTGACCTCAGGCATCCGATTTGCGAGCTTTGAGGTCGGCAAACCGCAAGCATGTAGCAACCCGGCGGCGGCCGGCGGGATGCGGCTCCCGGGCGGCACCCGATAACCGAGTGCCGGACGGCTAGCTTGTCCGGGAGGATCAGGCCGTGGACGAGGCAAGCGCGAGTGGGCGGGCAGCGGTCGCGCGCGTGGCCGCGGCCGTGGGCGGGACCGGCGTACTCGACCGGCTGGCGGCCCTGAGCGGCAGCGACTTCACCAGCCTGATGCTGGAGGTGGCCAGGCGCCGGGCCGCTAGCCAGACCCCGGCCGAGATCATGCGGCGGTATCGCAGCGACCGGTTCGCCCGCCCCGCCGATACTCCCTGGCGCGATCTGCGGCGGGCCGAGGAGGTGCTGGCACGCGGCCTGCCGCCGGAGTTCGAGTTGCTGACGCTCGCTCCGCTGGTGCCGCTCGGCACGCACTCGGCGCTTGGCCCGGTCAGCCAGGACAAGGTGGTCACGGCGATGCGCGCCGGTGAAGTGGCGGCCGACCCCACGAACGCCCTGGCGCTGGAGGCGGCCGTCCGTCGGCTCGCCGACTCCGCCAGCCGGGTCCGGCTGGCGGCGTTCCAGCGCGTCGTGCGGGCCCAGCCGACGCAACCCGGATTCTTTCCGCACTTCAGCCTGCTTGGCCTGGTGACCGCGGGGCGCGACCGAGGTGGCCGCGCGTTCGAGCGGGAATCCGTCACCGCGCACCTGCGGGCGATGACGGCCGGTCTCGCCGCGGGGGAACTTCGGGTCATCCAGGTCGCGCTCACGCCGCTATCCGCTGCGGGCGGGGCGATTGCCGCGGCCGTCCTGGCTGACCTAGCCGCGCCCGGCTTCGAGGTGATCATCGACAACGACCGGCAGTCGGGCCGCGGCTACTATCGCGACCTGTGCTTCAAGCTCAACGTCGAAGTCGAGGGCCACTGGCAGGAAGTCGGGGACGGCGGTTTCACCGACTGGGCCGCCCGGCTGACTGCCAGCAACAAGGAACGGCTGCTCATCAGCGGGCTCGGCATCGACAGGGTCGCGGCCTTCATGGCCGCCGTGCCAGTGAATCGCTGAGGCCAGGCAGGACGCGGACGACGGCACGAAGCGCGGCCAGCCGGGGAGCCGTCGACGGGGCCGGC
>Ga0335072_10002447_pt1 | contig 28835 bp, 17 predicted proteins | sample Lox_Sample_21_FD_206725 | JGI IMG/M metagenome (GOLD analysis project Ga0335072, IMG submission 206725) | Soil microbial communities from Loxahatchee National Wildlife Refuge, Florida, United States - Lox_Sample_2.1 | ecosystem: Environmental > Terrestrial > Soil > Wetlands | place: USA... | reverse complement strand
TGAAGTCTGCAAGATGTAACAACTAACCTGTCTCTATGTGGGATCGACAGTCTACCCCACGTTCCACTTTACGTTCCTCGAATCCAGAATATTCCAAATAATCTGGAGGAACGCGTTCGTACACGGATGGTCATGACAGGGCGAAAGACAAGGACGATACTAACAAGCAGTGTTTCTAATACAAGCTGGTGGCTACTGAGTGGGGAACACGGAGCAGAGTGTGTACGGAGCTCCTCATTCAATTCCCTAGGCGAATGAGAACGAGCTACCTAAAGATCCCTGGGGCATCGCGTAGCACTCAGTGTCCACAGTGCCAACAGGGTATCCGTGACGGCGCACTCTATCGAAGAAGGTCTGAATCTACCCAGTCATCGGCAGCTCCCACACATAATGGAGCACATCCCAAGCCGTCTACAGCAGCCAGCCTACGGAGATCGCACGGTGGCTTCCAAAGTTGCTTTTTGTTTGCTGCAGTGGGAATTCCCATGCTCCGAAGCCGCCGTCCGTATAGGTACTCCCTGCGACAGCAAGGGCTATTGTCATGTATTTCTGACGGGCAGGCTCGTCGGCGAGAGATGCATCTCAATGCTATGGCGACGAGCACGGAGACGTTATGAAGGCGAAAGGGCGGCATGTTAATTCTTGTGGCGTTGTGAAGGGAATGTTTGCAATTGGTTGCCGTCCGGGAGTCGTAATACACTGACGATCATTCCAGGTGTTTGTGATTTGGTTCTGTTCCTGGATGGAAGACGGGGACGGATATGGAGCAGGTATATCGGAACTCTCTGGGTTTTCCTGGCCACTTAGGCAACAATTCGATATATGGTCGGGCCTAAGTTCAGTATTTTGACAGAGGCCGGATATTCCAAGGACCACTGCTGACTGTGCCATCTGTCATGCCGTGCAGATACGCAGATTGAGACCCTAAACGGTTCTCTCCCGTTCAGTTCTTGTCCTCATTCGCGGTATGATTAACCCACAACTAACATATCAGTCGTGGGAACTCGTGGCGGACGTGGGGGTCAAGCATGTCGTGGCGAAAGCTTCAAGGATTTTCAAATTTGTTTGCTGATAATCTAGAGCAGTCATATCCACTGCTCATGCACAACAAGCTCTTCCCTAATATGAATAATACTACATTGTATGATGGCGTTTCTCCTGCCAAAACAAAGTCCGAAGTTGGTCGGCGTCCTCAGATACGAAGAAATAAAGAGGTCGTCCGTCATCTCACCCTTTTCGTCCGGTGCTCTCCACCTTTCTTCTTGGACTTTTTGTTCTTCATCGCCAAGGGCATGATTGGGACGTCCGCAAGCAACCACTTCTTCAGTCGAAGCATGTACTCGTCAATGTGTTGGAATCCATCGTTGTCCTTGTCCTCCTTGTCACCCTCGTCAAATGCTGCGTTTGTTGTTGCAAGAGGGCCCTCTGATAGGGCTCCAGGCGTCCTCGGCGTCAAACTGGGATCGTGTGAGACAACCGCATCTTCAAAATCACCGTCGTCAGCATGTTGGATTTCCTTTTCTGCGACCCTTGCGGCGGCAATATCTTCTCTGTCCTCGACTTGCTCGAACCCCATTTCACTTCGGCTTCCAAGAACCCGGTCCATGGCCGCGCTTGCTTCTGCGTCACCATCGACAATATCGTCTCCAAGCATGTCGCGAACGCTCAGTTTGTTGAGATAATCGGTAGTGAAGTCTCCTTCCTGAATGACGACATCGTCCAGCATCCGTTTCTGATTAGCTTTGCGAAGGATGTTTGACTCGATAGTGTGCTCGGAAACAAATCGATAGATATGCACGTCACGCGTTTGACCGATTCGATGGCACCGATCTTGGCACTGCTTGTCCATCGCCGGGTTCCAGTCCAAATCGTAGAAGATGACAGTGTCAGCACCTGTCAAGTTGATGCCCAATCCGCCCGAGCGCGACGACAAAATAAAGACCAGAATGCGGTTATCGTTGTTGAAGCGGTCTGTCAGAATCTGCCTTTGCTCGATTTTTGTTGCGCCATCAAGTCTGAGGTAGCGATGTCCATGAATGTTGAGGAATTGTTCGAGGATGTCGAGTACCTTGGTCATCTGAGTGAAGATAAGTGCGCGGTGACCACCTGCTTGCAAGTCCCGAAGAAGTTTGTCTAGTCTTTGAAGCTTGCCACAGTCATACTGCAGCAATCTCTTATCTGGAAAAGCGATGGACAGACGAGTCCGCGACTCGTGAAAAGGGTCTTCTGGCCATTCCCGCTGGCGCTCTCGAATTGCCGCTGCTCCGACTTCTGACAACGTGGTCACAGCCATGTCAGTCGCGACAACTGCAGGAGTTATGCAAGCGAACTTTCGGATTAAAGGCTCCATCGTCATCGATCGCTTCAGTATAGATTGGACAAGGTAGCTTGACGTGACAGGGATCTGCTTGTCCCAGCTTCTCGGCATTGTGGAGTTGGCTGAGGACCGAGAGAGGACATGGGATGTCGGAGTAATTGTGAGTTTCTTCAGCAAGCCTGTGCCATATATTGGTCGCTGACGATAATGCTGGGATTCGCAATATAGAGCGCGGTCCAATTCGGCCATCCGGGATTGTCTTCCGATGTTCTCCAAGGACGCCAGGACATCCAAGGTTGAAGAACCATTATATTTCATTTCCCAGTTTGTGCGGCGATACTGTGCTTCTCGCAAGGCTTGAAGCTTCGAAAACGCTATTAGCCTGGAATACTCCACAACCTCAATTGCGGACTTGTCCTCACGAGAAATCGGCACAAGCTGTAAAAACTCCAAAACGCCCTTGTCCACATTATTTCCTTGCATGAGCCGGCGCCGTACTAGGAGATCTTGGATCTCAAAGTCAGCCATAGCGGACTTGGACATGGCGAAAGACGTAGTGATGGGCCTCGTCTCAAAGAGATCAGGATGATTGCACACTTTGCGCAATTGCATAAGACAGTTGATGATGGATAAATAATTTCCGGATGCCAGAGTCTCCTTGGTCTGCGCTCTGGACATGAATCCGTCGTAGAGCTGGCGCTGGCGCTTTGAAAGTCTGCAAAGTTCGACGTGTTCGTATTTTGCCGGCATTTGCTTCTCCACATCCGCCTTCAAACGGCGTAAAAGGTATGGCCGGATCACTTTATGCAGCTTTGTCACTTGCTCCTTGCCTTCGTCGTCCATAGCATCTCTGCCATATTCAAGGATCTGGTGAACAGGTTTGCGGAACCAGTCTGAAAAATCTGCCAGACCAGCAAAGGCTTCATCTTCATCTTCGGCAGTGTCTGTTGGCCGCAGGAAGAAGAGTAGAGACCAAAGCTCGGTGAGATTGTTTTGCAATGGCGTGCCAGTCAATAGAAGTCGCGCGCGGGTTTTGAAAGTCAACATGGTCTGCCATCGTTGTGACCGGAAGTTTTTGATATTGTGAGCTTCGTCAAGAATCATGTAGTGCCAGTTGCGGCGCTTGAAGACCGTCTGATCTTGCAAGACAAGTTGATATGACGTGATGCATACATTCCAGAGATCGTCTCGCTGCCAGCCTCGTCGCTTTTGTCGCCTCTCCTCTTGCGTGCCATAGTAAGTTAGGATTTTGAAACCGGGACAGAACTTTTTGAACTCCATTTCCCAGTTGAGCATGACACTGGTGGGGACTATAATCAGATGTGGACCCCAGACTTCATGTTTGACAGCCAGATGTGCGAGTAGAGCAATGCTTTGTATTGTCTTGCCAAGACCCATCTCGTCAGCTAAGATGCCATTTCGATTGTTGGCGTAGAGATCCGCAAGCCAATCGAGTCCTTCATGCTGATATTCTCGAAGTGTGCCACGAAGTAGCGACGGCACAGGCGTTTTGATTGTCGAAGGCTTGGTTGCTGGTGGAGTTGGTGGGTGCTCAGCCTCTGCTTGCGGATCAACAGATGAGACAGATTCAATGTCTGATGCTTTGGTTGCAGAGGTTCGTGGAGATGCCTCCGTGCTTACTTCCTGGCTTGCCCGTCCTTCCAGTTCTCCTTTATCGGGTTTGGTGGCCTTCTCCTCATTCTGTCCGGTAGCCTCATCTTGGGGCGTCTCCGCAGATGGATCGTTAGCCTCCATTTGTGGTGTTATGTCGTTTTCGGTCATGAGCTGTTCCGGTACCGCACTTTCTTCCCCAGAAGCGTCGTCCATTGAAGCGTCTGTAGCAGCAGCAAGTTCACTCTTGGAGATGAAGCCGAGCAAGCCTGTACCGGCGATATCATCTTCATCACTGGCTTCCTCATCATCCTGGCCATTACTGCTATCCTCAGCGTCCTCATCACTATTATCATCTCCATCGCTGCTAGAATCCGTAATGTCGCTGTCCATATTTATGGAGGGATCGCTGTCATCGAGTATAGAATCCTCAACACCTTCGGCCAAATCATTTGCCCTGTGCGCTGAGTCGGCAGGAGTTGTAGAAGATGGATTTGCGCTTTCGATTAGGCTGTTTGCTTCAGACTCGGCTTTTGTTATGTTCACACCCTTCTGTGTAGCTTCTTCTTGCACAAGCGCCTTGTCACCACCTGCCACTGATCTATCACTGTCCAGCTCGGCCTTTGCTGGAGTGCCAATATACTTCCGCACCAATTCTTCTCTTGTGAGGCCCTCGTCGTCATCTTCCACAGGTCGATCGTCCTCGGTTTCGGAATCATCGCTTGACATATTGCTGTCGTCCTCACCATCCGAGGTGTTGGTCGAGGATTCAGAGTCAAGTCGAGATTGATCATCCTCACTTCCGATGTCGGAGGAGTCGCGTGCCATTCTCGACTCGAGCATTTGGGTGTGCTGCTCTAATACGCGGTTCAAGTGCTCCTTACCTATGGCTTGCTGCTGTTGTTCCCATTGAGCTTGTCGAAAGCGATTCACTTCAGCTTCAACCAGAGACCATTGCCTTTCAAGATCTTTGACGACGGCTTTGCATCGGTCTAATACTCTTGCAACCTCTTCTTGCTCAATTTCTTCTGCAGTCTTGACCTTATTCTTCTGGCGTTTAGCTTCCAGGTACTTGACAGCTTCTTCGGCAATCTTCTTCGCTTGTCGCTTATGAGTCTGGTGCTCAGCACGCACGAGTCTCCTAAAGTGTCGCGCGTGAGCTATTAGATGATCGTAATGGGCCCACTGGCGATCAGGCTCCTTTTGCGGATCTGGCAACGCTTCGTTCAGCTTCTTGTCAAGTGCCTGGCCCCGCCTCTTTGCTTTCTGCACCAACATTCGTGCTCTTGCTTCTCGTGATGTCTGCGCTGGCGAAAGGAAGCCCTCTCCTGCCTTTGGTTCGATCTCGTCTTTTTCGAGGAATTCTTGGAACGAAGAATACTTCTTAGGAGCAGGAAGATTGCCAGGACTCTGAATTGATGGCTTAGGTAGTTTGACTCTGAATGTTATCCTCTGCAATTTCGTTTTTGGGCCAAAAGCAGGTAGAGCCTGTTGCCCTTTCCCATCTTCGTCTTCCTCGTCGCTGGGGTCGTATCCGTTCATGGGACGGCTTTGAGACTGAGCGGCATTCGAAATGCTCGAGGGCGTACGTTGCCGAGCGAATGTGCTTGACTTGACGAGCTGTTTGGAAGGTTTGGCAGAGTCTCGGCCTTGGTGACCTCGAGATTGGGAGGGGGGAGATGCAATCTTCGCGTGTTTGGAAGGTGGAACTTCCTCTTTAACAGATGGTCTTTTGGTGGCCAGGACAGGACTTTTGGGTCTGGTGACTTTCCCAGCCGACATTGGTCGTCCAGTCTGCTCAATGCTTGCCTTTGACGAAGAATAGTTGTATAAAGGTCGGTGTTGCTTCACTTTGTCTTCGGCAACTTTTTGTACAGCGGCACGAGTTTGCCTCTTCTTGGATTGAGGCTGCAATTCCAAAGGCACTATGTTTGTTCGTCCTGATTTACGCCTGCCATTCTCCACGAACGATGTCGGTCCCTCCGCCACGACCCGTTTCCAAGGAGGTGATACTGGTCGGGGTGAGGATTTCTGCGAGGCGCCATGAGGTGCAGGCTGCCGCGCCTGCAAGCCCGGATTGTGTTCGCTGTTGTCATTTCCGTATTCTGGTCGCGTGGGAATTTCTTCATCTACAGAATGACAAGTCTGTTAGATATCCACGACGCGTGTAGAGTAATGGAATTGGATCATGACATACCTGGGTTGATGGTAGAGTTGATTTGGTTTTCGTCTGTTGGAATTCCGCCGTGTTGCCCGTTCATGGTTCGTTCCAAACGCCTCCGACGCAACCGTTATTCTCCACAACGAAGGCGTCAAATTTCGTGGTTCCAACTGTAATGAATTCATCTGGTCCTCTGGGGAAATACGGAATAGTCTGACGTTGTTCGTGCATGGTGGATAGGGAAGAAAGTTGCAGGTGCTGAATTTTCTACATCGGTCATAATCCGAGGAAGGGGTGGCCAAGGCGACTCAAAACCAATCAATCACCGACGACATCTCCACCCGACCTTCTACTCTACCAAAATAGCTTGATGAGGTCCGCCCCGTGAATGCCCGCTGTACGTTATGGAAAGCAACAGACTAGGTCTTCATTGCTAACGACGACAATCTAAGATGCTCTCGCGACGAGTTCTGGTGGCGGCCTCACGCTTGCCTCGCCCAATACCCCACCGCCCAATGCCTGCTCCAGCTGCGCGCTTCTCAACTACCCATGCGATACGAATCCAAAAAGGAGTCAAGGCAGAAACCGAGATCTTTGAGCAGGATGATCCAGAGATGGTCTACAACCCTTGGCCTAGCTATCTGAAACAATACTGACGCCTCCGCAGAATGGCGGTTACCAGAACCCTCCTGCCGAAAAACGCCAATTCCGTGATCCATATGGCGACTGGTGGGACAAGCAGGAGCGACGGAACTTCGGTGAACCCGTCCATGAAGACAACGATGTGCTGGGAATATTCGCACTGGAAGAGTATACACACATGACACCAGCAAGAGGCTTTCTACTATGGGGAGGCTTTATCTCAGCCGTGCTTGGCTTGAGCTTTCTGGTGCACACGTATTACCCAGACAGACCAAGTGCACCGAAAGAATATCCGGACGGCCTCGAGCCTGAGCTTGGGGGGAAAGGATCGTTAAGAGTACGTCAATTCTTTCCCAGCGATGTCGCGAAGTTTCCCGGCGGTAAGGACTAACCTGCGTACAGACGTGGAAAACCGGTGATGAACTTTGAAACCTGCACATAATCAAGAACTGTACATATGCGGACTGAAAGATCCACGAATTGCTTTTCCCTGATTGGGGTGAACTGCATTTCTCTTTTCTTGTGAACCAACCCGAACTGTTGTCAGCGTATACCAGGGAACTTTCAAACATCTCTCTCCGCCTACCGACTGTCCTTTTTTGCACAGCAAGCAGCGTCCCTCACTAACCACACCAATACATTGGTAGAAAACCAACATGCTGGTACTGCAGGGTAAGCAAGTCTTTTTGCGAATGGCGGTTTCTACAAGATATAATGCAAGAACCCGAGGCTTACGCATTGAAGGAGACCTTTGCTACTCGTCTTGAGTACTTGCTAGCATGTTCGAAGAAGAATCACGGCGTATGAAAAGCTATTTGGCCATTCCGACGTGCTTGCGAGATACTTCGGTGAGCAAGCTCGTAAGACCAAGTACATAGCCGCAATACCTTGACAATGTACGGAGTGGTAAACTTACCACACCATCTAGAACATTCCTTTCGTCTACGGAGTACTGGCCTGGCCGCCCTAAAATAGCGCCTCGCTTGCCTTGTTGCATGATTCTGGCCTGACTAGCACCTGATCTGCACGCCCTCGGGAAATGTCGACGCTTGACAATACAGAGCTTACTGCCATTATACGTGGCGTTCCCATAGACTGTAACGACGAACCTGTCCCCTCACAACCCAGCAAGTCAACAACATAGCGCCATGCCCGTGGAAAGCCCACACGAAGAGACAAGGCGGCCAGCCAACAATATCTCACTCCTCGCGAGGATAGAGTCCTCAACGATATCCCAAAGCCACAAGCTAGAAAGACTGTTCAACAGACTGCTAACATGCCTATAGACCTCCCTAGTGATGTGCTGCGCACGCCGGTGACCTGGAAGAGCTTGACGTGCCTACGAACCAAGATCGAGCAGGATACTCTTGATTCTCCTAGTAGACATGGCTTCCAAAAGCTTGCTAATGGCTACAGAAAAACTCTTCGCTGATCGTGCCATTCTCCTTGACGAGAACAGGTTGCCGTTTGAGCAGAATAACGAGAAGGCAACTCGACAGTCGGTCCGACCTACTGTGACAGGTAATGCAAAAATCATGATCTACGAAGATATTGTGAAAGCAGAGCAGAAGCGGGCTGCCAAAGAAGCAGTTGCACCAGGTGCGAAACGAAGCTGCCGGCATCCTCAGAGCTCGAAGCCTGGTGAAGGGAAAAGATCGCGTGCAGATGAAATGGAACTTAGCAAGCGTGAGATCAAAGCACTTGGATTAGAGTATACTCTGAACACAACTTGACCGAGAAGAAGTATCGCGGCTACTCGAGCATATATTTGATTGTTACGGGCCTTGCTAAGCTCGCTTAGTCAGGGTGAGTGGCTAAGGGGTTGTCAGACTATTCAGTCCTGGGTGTGAAGGAGGGCACTCGACATGTAGTGTAGCAAGTGTAACTCAGATGTAGGAGATACAATCTATTAACTAGAGTTGACCATGGAGGGCCCCTGGGGCCGCTCCATAAGTCTGTCTATATACCCACGAACCCTGGGCTGCCTCAGGTGGCTCAGGTGGCTCCCGGTCCTGAGCCTCCTGATCCACCTGGTCATGGCTCTCCTGGATCAGGCCTCCTTGGCGCTTGATCCCTCCTGGGCCACCGTCTTGGCATGTTTGGTCTTGGCGTGTTTGCGCTCGCTAAGGTAGCATCTAACATTGATCACTATATCGCGCCTCAAGCAGCATCTCCATCACGTTCATAAGTAACCTGACCACTACTGTCTGAGCTGTTTCGAAGTCTAGCAGTCTCAGGGCTTGCTTTCCGCACACAGACGTGCTAGACCACCTAGCGAACTACAAGCTCCACGGTTCGAAGAGAAGATGACACCTGAGTTGGTCAGACTGATCAGAATCAAGCACCAAAGTATTTTCTTCCTTTGACCGGTGAGCAATCCCTGTCGTATACAGCTGTCTCTCGTGAGATTTCAGCCATGGATCAGTACGATATACGACCACAGCTTCTCTGCTCCTGGCATTGAGCTTGCCACGCTAGCTCATTGGTCATCAACACGATACGGTTCAGACCTTTAAGTTTGGACGGGCTGAATAGGCGAATTCATGCATCAAAAGGCAGCCATAGCCCTAACATGCGAGACTGGGAATGCTCAAGCCAGCAGCAACACTTCGTATAAATGAGGGGGTGGCGCTCAGCCTTGAGCAAAGATCCAGTGGTTAGAGAGATGCCAAGAGGCCCCCTCTCAGGAGGCAGCAGCCGCATGCCTTGGCAGTACCTTTCGACACCTCTACAATGGAGCTGTTTTGCTGCAGAGTTTGGTAGCGTGCAAGTTGTGCCTAATTAGGCCTGGGGTGCCCTTGGGTGTAAGATTGGTTCTCTCCACCTGTTTTCATCCCCGTCTTTCGGGTATTGCCAGTAACTCTAGGGTCCTGGCAGTTACCTATGGCCCCTTAACAAGCTGCTGCCCTCGGCGCAGGCGCCGCCTATGGGGGCCAAAATCTGCAGAAAAGTCTGCAGGTTTATCTGCTCAAAATCCTGCTGCAGTTTCGGACGATACAGGCTTTTAGGTAAGGCGCAAAGCCACCTATAGGAGGTGGGGTCCTCCGACGCGATACCAGAACAAGGCCAACCTGCACGCTAAACGTTCAACAAAACAGCTCCAAATAGGCGAGGAAAATATGTCTAGCTCCTTGCTATGGGACCTCCTGCAGGCAAGAAGTCTCAGGCACATGATTCTTACAGCTCATTGGTGTGGATTACGACAGACACAGTAACGGAGTACTGTGCTCGGCCACCGTTGATTTCGATTCCACGAAGGAGACCCTCGTTCGAACCATAAATAAAGGGCTCGAATCCAGCTCGTTCTGTGAGCTTAATGCAACACTTGAAACATCAAAGCCAAGGTCATTGAAAACCAGTCATCTAATTTATCACAGATCATATAACCAAACAGCAACCAGAAATGTCGAACGAAAATCAGGTGACTTTTGTCTGCTTGAATGTTGAAGGTATCTTCCTAACTTTACTGCAGACTCTCAGGATCCGGCAACTCATCACAACTAGGCGCCTTGCAGAGAACGTGGCAGATCTCCCAGCATCTCTGACATGGACGGCCGACTATACCTTCGGAACTGGGATTGCCGCTGGAGGCTTCGCCACAGTCACCCTATTCAGTAACGGAAACGTTACTTTCAAAGGCCACTTCCATGACTCCGGAGCGGGTGCCTACAATGTCAGTGTGGTATGAGTCTTGAAGGACGCGAACAATGTCGCCTACACTCTCAGCGCTGTGGGACACATCGCGGGGACTTTCGAATCGGGGTCGCGCGACTGGGATTGGAACCTTCCTGGAGTCAGTCCCGACGTCGCCAAGAATTGGGCTGCTATCAATCAAACCCCGACCATGCACACTGAAGCAGCCGTCAATTTTGACGTCGGCGCCCTGGTCGACGGGCTCATTCAAGCGGTTGGTAAAGCCGCGGCAGTCATCAGCATCGCGTTGGCGTGAGTCTCAATTTTCCATAGTTGCCGAATAACCTGCAGTCTGTTTATCATTGCTGACATTTTGATGATATAGCTGAGCTTGGTCGTCGGTCATGCCAAACAGGATATGGGGCATTGAATGCTGGGAATGTCGGAAAGGCCATATTGCAAGAGAAAGGAAGAGGTCCCAAGACACGAGTGTGGTCGTTCTGTCAGAGTGGAACTGACCTACTGGAGACTTTCATTTGGACCCCATTGTCAGAGTCAGACACATTTGACCAAGAACACGTATATCGATAGGTGTCCTGCTTAGGAAACGAGCAATTTTTGTACTCTCTACTATCCATACAGAAGACCAAAACCACTAGGGTCTTTGATGCTTCGACCTCTCATCCGTCTTCTCCATTTAACATCTCATCTGCAACGCCCACTCGTCTATCTAATCCGTGGTCGTTCCCAGGCTTTGACAACCATCTTCGAACCTTTTCGACCTTAAGCTTCTCATCATCCATGCTCTGTACCGCACGAGTAGGAGACTTGTGGAAAACCACTGCACTCAACTGTACAATGCTTGATATCAGGCTTGTTTTGTCCTTTACGTTTCACCCAAAAACTTGACGAGTATTTGTCCGCAGAGTTTCGCACATGAGCCAAACTTAGTTGTGTTTTGCCCATGCCTCCCATGCCCACAATACTAACAATGCGTTGCTGATTGGGGTGACGCTTGGGTAACAGCCAGTCTTGCAGTTGCTGCAACTCGTCTGTGCGTCCAATGAAAGCATCCGGCGCGATCTGAGGTGCCTGACCCAGGCATACACCAAACGACTCCGCGGATGCAGGTGATGCCATACTCAACTTCGACAGCTCTTTCTAAAATGCGATCACCCGTATCGACATGCCGTGTTGTCTGGTGCAACACCAGGATATCATTGTTCTTATGCATCTTTTCCAATGCCTGCTGTACTTGATCTTCTTTGGCCAGACTCGTCAATGCCTTTAAAGCCCGTTCCAGCTTCGAAGCACCATCGAGAGAGATGGTCTTAGATAGACAGGTCTGGACAGCTGATACTTGCTCGGAAGTGTTGTCGAGAACCGCTTTCAGCGCTTTTGTCACATCATTAGGAAGGCAGCCAGCCTCTGCCTGAGTCTGGATGGGTTGGAGGGCAAAGTTGACGAAAGGGAAGGCGTGTAAGTCAACTGCAGAGATGGAACACGAAGTCAAGAGGCAATTCGCAACCATCGGTTACTATCCTGCAGCAGAGATTGATGAAGGAGACAGCCAGTAGGCGTCTGGGTGAGAGCGTGCCACTGTTGGTATGGGAACAAGACACGTACGGCCATTTGTGGTAAATCGTGAATGAAGACCAATACAATGCATTCAAGCATCTTCGTAGCCACTCCAACGCGCCCCTGCTATGTGCCTTATTACATCTGTGAAGTATATGTCTTTTGAGCCTTCACCTCGTCAACCCGCTCCCATCGCATCAACTAACGCGCCTCTCTCGAATCGACACATGTACCCCTCTGGGAAGCACGACCTGTTCAACTCCCCTCGATACTAAAGGCTTGAAATTATCCGTCTTCTCCACAGGTACCACCGGATGACCTAACCCACGCTTCCAGATCGCGGATGAGGAAGCTGCAAGACCTCGGAGGCTGTCAAGGCAGCGATGCAGTCAAGAGGTTGGGTTTTGGTAGAAATTAGGCTAGCTATATCATCATCGATTGCGAGAATGTTACGCTCAACTACTTAGAGGACTGCTGCTCGCTTAGTCTCCGATGAGCTGAGCAGAGAAATAAAGCAGATCACTCAAACTCACTGCCAGTTTCAAGACCGCGAGCTGTCAAGGAAATGGTAGCCTTTCTTACGCAGAGGAGTCTCAGAGGGCGAGGAGATTGGCGTCATATGTTCATTATTTGAAACAGTCATTCCTATGCCATTACACATTCCTGTACAATTTCCCATATGGCCGTTCCACATCAAGCGTTCAACTTTCTGCCCTCTTTCTTATGAATGCGTGGGCATCGCAACTTCTTTCTCCGTTGCAATTGCATCCTCTGCCCTCCACAGACTTGTCACCGTCTTCCACTGCGTGTAAAAGTTGATCCCACTCTTTCCATAAAAGTTGCTGGCGCCACCACCTGCGATTGACTTCTTGTTGCCGGTGAAGCTGAACATGGGCAGGGGGACTGGGATTGGGACGTTGATACCCTGCTGCCCAGCCTCGATCTCTTTCTGGAAGCGCGTCGCCGTCGCGCCGGAGCGTGTGAAGATGGCCGCACCGTTTCCGTATGGGTTGGCGTTGATAAGTGCGATAGCCTCGTCGATCGTGTCAACGTTAAGGCAGACGAGGACAGGACCGAAGATCTCTTCCGTATAACATTTCATGTGAGGTTTGACATTTGTGATGACGGTCGGGGCAATCTAGTCGAGGAAAAACATCAGTGTTCAAGCTTTTGCCCTCTCAAATTGAGTCCGCACTTACCCAGTTTCCATTTGGATATTTGTCAGGCTTGTACCCTCTTCCATCTAACAGGATAGTAGCGCCTTCCTGCTCGGCACTCGCAATCAAATCTTCCACACGTTTCTTGCTTTGTGGGCTGATGAGTGGGCCAAGGTCGGCGCCTTCCTCAAAACCACCATTAACATTCAGAGCTTTGGCTCTTTCCGCAATCTCGGGCAGCCAGTTCTTGGTCTCACCAACCATAACAAGCGTGCTGAGAGCCATACATCTCTGGCCTGCGGCTCCAAAAGCCGCTCCAGCAATAGCGTTCAGGGCGTGGTTCTTATTGCAGTCTGGTAAGACCGCAGCGTGGTTTTTGGCGCCAAGGTTGGCTTGTACTCGCTTTCCGTTGGCAGATCCCCTGGTGAAGATGTACTCACCTGCTCGATTTGAGCCGACGAAAGAGATAGCCTTGATAGCGGGTTCATCGAGGATGAAATCGACGGTCTTAGCAGCGCCGTGAACAACGTTGACAACTCCGTCAGGAAAGCCAGCCTTCTGACACAGCTCTGCCAGGATCATCGCGGCGCCCGGATCTCGCTCAGAAGGTTTCAAAATTAGGGTGTTGCCGCATACAGTTGCCACGGGAATACTCCACAGTGGGATCATGGCCGGAAAGTTAAAGGGGCAGATTGCAGCGACCACACCAAGCGGCTCACGATATGACCTCGTCTCCATATCCTTGGCGACTTCTAGCACTTCTCCGGTCAATTGGGTGGTGATGCCGCAAGCTGTTTCCGCGACTTGAAGACCTCGAAGGACATCACCCTTGGCGTCTGCAAAAGTCTTGCCCTGTTCAAGAGTAATTGAAGCCGCCAGTCTGTCCATGTTCTCGCGGATTAATGCCGTGAACCTAAACATAATCTGCTGCTTCGCAATTATGGATGTCGCTCTCCATGATGGAAATGCTTTTTCTGCGCTCTTGACAGCAGCCTGAAGCTCTTCTGTCGTACTTTGTGGAACACGCGTGACGAGATTGTTGGTTGCAGGGTCGTGGAGATCGATCCATGTTGATGCCTTCGAGGGCACGAATTTGTTGTCAAGGAAGTTATGGGTATCGATTGGCTTAGCAATCTGCTCGTGGGAGGTGGGGTACTCTGCGACACTTGAAGCAGCGCTGGTAGTAGCGGCTTGCAAATGATTCGTGGTCGCGTGCAGTCTGCGCCTGGCGATATTTGTTGACGGAGCCATTGTCAAGGTTTGCAGTCTTGGGCGAGGCAGGGCGGTTCTTGAGCAAAGTGCGGGGACGTTTCTTAAAAGCGCTCGACGAGCTGCCATGATGTGTCTGAGATTGGTTTGTTTAGTTCGTCCTCGTTAAGGCACCGCCTAGGCGACGAATATCACCACTTAGGTTTCAGAAATATATTGATTTACAACGGCGAGTAGACAAATTCATTACTGCGTCTTGCCGCAGGCTTGTTTAAAACGGTGGAGAAGCCACTCCTCAGCGGAGTTTGGTGCGGAGATCGTTACCCTTCGACTGGTCCCGAGGCTGATAAGCCGGTGAGCAGTCCGTAGCTCCTACATCGGAGGCGACATGATTCAGCAATGAGATATTGGTCTTAAAGCAGCATTTAAACGCCATCTCATCATGACCATGATTGATTTGTTCATACCGTCGTAGCCTAATCAAAGAGCTCCAAGTCCATTCGTCGGGGTATCCCAAGCTCTCCGCCATGTTCTGAATCAATCACCATATGCAAGATCCGCATCGTCATCATCCGCTGCGGCTTTGTCTGGGGCCGGCCCTTTGTAGTCATATACCAGTCTCACCCTTTCTACCTCATCTCCCTTCCTCACTACGACTCTTCTTGTGTAAAACCTTTTCGCATCAATCTCTTCAAACCCCCAGACTTGCTCAGCAGTCCAGCCTCCACCCTGACTGACAGCCCAACTCTGGACGAGCTCGTCTTCGAGAAAGTGACTGTCGGTTTGCAAGTCCTTGAGCTTCTCTCCTTTCAACACCACCTCGTCTTCTGGTGTACCGGGCGTCTGCATTTCGAAATCCTGGATCTTGAATAGTCGTGATTTTCCTACCACCTTACCAAAGATCCTGTCGTTGTGCTCGGCATCTTTCCAGTTCAGCGTGCGGTCTTCTTGAGTCGTCGAGAGGCCGGAGGCAACGGATGTGATGTCAATGTGAACATTACCATCTTTTGTATATTGATATATCGTAAGCTAAGGCGGGTCATTGCGGTCAGTTTTATGTCTGCTAGATGGCACCTTTTCGTGAAGGATGTGGACCGATAGACACCTAAATAGCCAAGTAAACGTACCACGATTGTTGCAAGCGAAATGGCTTTTCGCGTGAGCCACCCGATTCCCTGGAGAGTAAGTAGAGCATCGATATCATCTGAGATCGCTTTGTTCTAACCGGGACATGATCAACGCCACATTTCCAAAGGGCTCTGGGGCCTATGACACACCATAACATATTTGCCTGTGAGATCCCGGATCGTGACTGATGGAGGAGAAGCCATGGCGACGATAGGATGATATACTCTAAGATCGTTGCCAAATTATCTTTGCCTGGCAGAACCTGCCAACAGAATGCTGCCGGAACACGGATTGAATTGTACTCTATGAAGCCGCTTTATTACAATACGTAGAATGGGAACGCTGGATGCTTATTCCAGCGCGAGCTTGAAGTTTGTTGGCAAGCGATAATCTACCGAGCTTGGCCTTTTCGGGAAAGGGGATTTGGACCACCCAAAAGACCACAGGGTAGTATGGCATTCCCGCGATGGCTTAACGATCTTCTTACTAACAACATATACCTCCGGGCCCAACATCCTCAGCTTATGTTGCGTTTACATATCCTTGGTGGTCTACATTGACAGCACATTAATCGCAGAAGTGAACGTCCTCGGATTCGCGCCCCCTTTGCTCCAAGCCCTTACGAAATCCCTGGATACCCTTGAGATTGTTTTACATTCGGTTGTTGTCATTCCCAATCGAATCGCCTAGTCATCCCTGTCATTTTCCTCAACGAGCTGGTTGGCTAGGTCCAGTCTCCTTCTGTACGCTATGGGCCTTGTGTCGAACACGGAATCCATTCATTTGGAGTATATTAACTGACTCGTTGCAATTGGCCAACAACCTACTAGATACCACTAGGAGAAGCAGAATAGTCATCTTCCTAGTCTGGCTCGCGTTGATTGTTAGCGATGCTGCAAGATATACGAGCAATGTGGCGGCCGATGTGGTCATTGATTCTGCAAAACCTGCGTCACTCAACCACTGCCCTGAACTGACAGCCTTGAGATCATCGACAAGGCCTTGTATACGTATCCACCTATCCTGGCGTAGTAGAATGAGGAGGATCACCGTGAACTCCGGGCTCGCGAATGCCTTTCCAGCCTGGACCGGAACTCCAACCTCGGATGACGAGAATGTTGAGGAGGCGTGCCACCATAAGCATTCCAACTACGGCCATGGCCCACGGATCAATTACGAACAAAGTGCCCAGCGAAGACGATGTTAACGAAAGAATCACTCCATAAAGGCTTGGGAACTCCGTGGGATAACCATCTTGCGATCTACCCGTGTTCTCCACCGAAAGCGCGGTAAGGCACCCAGTCTTTCCAACTTTCTGCAGGAAGTAGACTGTGGCTTGGTTCTCGACTCGAAAGACATAGCCGGTGGTCAGAGCAGTAGTAGCAGGGTACTCGCCGTGGTTCAACTCTGTAGCCAGCTGCTGCCGGTGTATGCCAGGACAGAGGATGAGGATGTCGGACCAGTATGCCTTTCCGGCAAGTGCTTTACGTTCAAGGCCGATGGGAAGATCCGCCAAAGCAATAATGCCGACCAAGTCAAGGCAAACATTCTACAGGAAACTTGGAAAAGTAGACTCCGCCTCGTTAGGTCTCGATTCAAAGGGGAGCAGTGTTCTTGCTCGCCATTGTTACGACGCCGGTTGCACGAGTTTGCGGCTTGCTAGACGACAAGGCGGGAACGTTGAGCTAATCACGTAGCCTTACGCTCCATGTCTGACTCGTAGTGGGGCTTTGCAAAAGCGCCAGGATATGACTTTGTATTGCGAAAGAGCCGATTTAGATTCGGAACGAGCATAAAGCAAACACGAAGGAGTCGCAGGATGTTCGAGGATAGATAAACGACGCCGCATCGGGCTGGACCATTTCCAATTTTGGCCCGTCTTGGAGCCTTCGGCACTTTCGTGAACCGCTCCCCAAGAAACTCCACGTGACGAGCCGCCAATGTGCAGGCCAAAAAATGGTCGACCTCAAATCTCCTTCATGCCGTCTTCGAATTTTGTGGAAATATGACAAAGATCCGTGGATCTGGAGAAACATATAAGTAGGACTAGCAAAACAGCTACTCCAGGGCTATAGAAAGACATTCACGAATTCTCAAGGCTTGACACACAATCACTGGTACTATATCACGTACGCCAGCCTCGAATGCCACGACACCGTCAAACTCTAAGATGTTTGTGACACGGGTGATGGGTGCGCCAGTCCAATGACCTATTTTGAACGACACGCAGAGGTAGAGCCCGAGTTGTCCACCAAACCCGCCGAGTATTGCGGCTATCAAATGCGCAAAGTGGAGATCACAAGCTTCGTTGAATCCTCGTCTCACTGCCAACAACAATCAATAGAGGGGTGCAGCCGAAGCAATGACATGCCTTTTGTGTTACCATTGCTGGATCGAATGGTGAGTCATTCCAGGTCAATACAAGAACGCCCGCCCCAATAGTATCTGGCTAAAATGGTCCCGCCCAATTTGGTAGTGGCCGTCAACCTTCCGTCGTTGAATGGGTAGCACTGATGTAGGAGTAAAGGTCTTTTACGAGTACTAAACTTCTAGACTTGAGCACGGCTCAGACCACGCACCACAACTGCCACTCTCATGCTGATGGATCTTATACACCTGGGACTTCTTCAACGGGTATATCTTGTCTCCGAAAAAGACGTGCTCTAGGGACGGTATTGCTCGATGGATAATTCGGTATGTTCAGGAAGTACTCCACGAACTACGGGTAATATCGCCGAGGCGATTTCAGCGTCTCACCGAGCTTTGACAGCGGCCCTGACACAAAAGTGATGGACAATATTTGTTGCAGAAATAGGGTATTTTTGTGGCTGTCAATTTTCCGGTTAGTAAGACTTTGCATTGGATAATTGCGAAAACTCAAAGGTATCCACAAATTGCGAAACCGTGACATCTTTTGAGTGGAACGCTTCGTAATCGCGGGATGGCACCTGAAACTGCTTGCAATCGTTTGCGCCACTAAGAATTATGGCGCAGACACCCCACCATGAAAGACGAGCAACCCATGGTGCCATCCACTGCGATAGTGGCACCAGCTCCGCCTGGAAGTTCCCCTTATCGAGGGCGGCTGATAATATCCGATTAGCGGTTCATAGTTATGACATGTGTAAAGGCAGCTTCCCTTTCCAGGTCGAGAGGAGTTCCTTTATGGGGGTTATTGCGCCATCGCCACATCTACGAATGGACAACCCTTGCGTTATCTATCATTGCCTACAGAGCCCCAAAAGAAGCGGCGGGGCAGCCACCATGCAGGCAGACTCACCGTCTTTGCGGAACTGAGCAAGATGATACGACCGATCGACCTGACCAATTCGCAACTAAAAATTCTAGGCTTGAATCTTTTTTAGGTGGAACAAAACCCACTCTGACATTTGTTGTCCCGAATCCCAACAACCCGGTCCCGAACATCCCACAGCTCTCATCTCACACGCTGATTCGCCATCGCTTTTTCCTTTTGTACGCAGCCCAGAGCAGCCCTATATCTGCTGTCGCTCATCTTCCTTCTTTTCCTCCTTCCAACATGACAGACTCTACTGGACAGCAGCATCCATCCGGTCCAGATGCCACCACCCAAGGAGGACAGTCCACCTCCCCTTCCTGTGAGCAAACCATCGCTCCCTCACATGTTACGAGACTGACAATAGTATCTAGCCGCCACCGCCGAACAGTCCCGGTACTATTCCCTTGCCCTCTGCATCAGAATCCCTCCAATTACTGACATGTAGCAGTCTTAAGATAAGGCTTAAGCAGGCGCTGCGCCAATTTTCCGACTTCCCCACGAAGGGCATTTTATTCGAAGACATACTTCCCATCTTCAAGGTAGATCGCTGCAAGATGCTCCTTGAAGAGCATATCCCTCATTCCCTGACAGGATCCTGCACTGCATGAAAGCCTCATCCGCGCCCTCGAACTCCACATCTTGGAAGCCTACGGTGCGGACAACAAGCCAGACATTATTGCTGGTCTTGATGCTAGGGGCTTCCTCTTCGGCCCTAGCCTTGCGCTGAGAGTTGGGGCGGGCTTTGTGCCTGTAAGAAAAAAGGGGAAGCTGCCAGGTCCCACCGAGACCGCAAGCTTCGAGAAAGAGTATGGAGCAGACTTCTTTCAGATACAGAGCGATGCAATCAAGGAGGGACAGAATGTCATTGTTCTAGACGACATCATTGCCACAGGTATGCTGCAAATCTGCTTAATGCCGGGGGTGCATCCTGACTTTGTCCCAGGTGGTTCCGCAGCCGCAGCTGGGTCCCTCATCGAAAAGCTTGGAGGCCGCCTTCTGGGATATATCTTTCTCCTGGAGCTCGATTTTCTGCATGGGCGCGATAAGCTCAATGCGCCGGTCTACACCCTCCTCTCGAGTCAACCTTCATGAGCCAGCCAGAATCTTTCTGGGCGTAACGATATCTACGAAATAGCGCTCCGGATGGCAAGAACACCTAAGAGCTCGTCAACAGCTCTACCTCTACAAATCTCGTGTTTGGAATCATGGCAGGACTATGTCCAATCACGTCTACTTGGTATCCAAGTTATTCGATATTGTGTTCCAATACCAAATCAACCGTCGCCTCCTCCATAAGCCATATTCAGGTACCTGTCTGGAGCAATTTTTAAGCCAGGAGATCGTGCGGGAGCTATTATTCGCCCAAGAAGTATTGGAGCAACGCAGCAAGGTATTTCGATCTGATCGGGGTAAGGCAGGATCATTAGATATGGTCATGGCAATGACTGAAGCGCTTTCTCGAAATCGCCAATCTCATCGGCTGCCTGCGCCACCTGCACATACCTCACAACACCGTCCCCGTCTACCGCAAAGGTCCCCGAAATCTGCCATCTGCTTCCGCTTTCGGTGGGCCGGTTCCAAATCTTCTCCTCCCTTCCCACTTTGAGGACATTGCTCATGCTCCAAGGATTGAGCACATGCTAGAAGCTGGAAACACCAAGACCCCATTTACCGTATATCGTTCTCTAAGAATCCACGAGCACTTCTATAAAGCTAGCACCACCAATAGCTTCGATCCATTTGTCTATCGAAGGCTTATCACTATGGGAGACTGCGATGCATCTGATACCCGGTTGGGCATATTTGGCTGCTGTGCGCAGCGACCGGAATGTCTTCTCTGCAACTAATGTTATCGATCAGCTACAACCTCTCAATCTAGCCTGGACAACGACCGGATTTTCCACGAGAGCACTACCTTCGAAGCGACAGCGCGTCACTAAAGACTGCTGAGATGAGGGACCACTGGGTCGAGCTAGGGGGTGGGTTACGAACAGGGACAGCCACAGTGCCTGAGGAATGTTATGATGACAGGCTTGCCATCTTTGCTTGGAAGGGACAAAAGTTGTGTAGATGGAGCTGTGCTTCCGACATCTGGGCCTGGAATGGTTTCCACTGCTGTTGATGATAGCCAGGAAGACATCTCCTGTTTGAGCGTCATGTTTTCCTCTTAGGGTACAGCTCTTAATCAATCAACCTGAACAATGAAATTGGAATTTTCAAACAAACGGCGTACCTGCTCTGGGGGTCGGTCTTATCGGGTGTGCGTGGGGGTCTAGATTTAGCGCTAACTGCAAAGCCTGCGTCATTGCTAGAACGAAAGCTTAGACTTAAGCCTCCGAGTATGCATGGCGACCGTCTGGTGTGCTCGTAGAGCCTCAAAGTGAATTATGTGTTGAGCCTTAAAGCACAGAGAACGAAGGCGTGACGTTGTCTATTGATGTCAATGTACCCAAAAGAGTCTCGTGCCGCCTAATGGCGTCCTTCTCTGTCCCAACACCAATCCCTCATCCAAACCTTACCCACATCCACCTCGATGCTGTCCGCCTTTACAGCTCGGCCGATTGTCGAGCTCAAAGCGCGTGACAAGTCGAAGATAGAGTCTATCCTCGCATACGGCGACCGGCTACTCGTCGGCCTCAGCACCGGTTCATTACGAATCTACCGCATCAACGAAGTCCCTATATCCGCTAATGAACACCACCAGCAAGATGGCTCCGCCGAATCCATTCCAAGCAATGGCAATGAGTCTGTCGAGCCGCAGCGTGTCGTTCCTGAGCAAAAGATCGCAGAGCTCCTTCGCGAGCAAGAGAAGTTCTCCAAACACAAGATCGAGCAATTAGCCATCATTAAGGAAGCCAATATCCTGATATCTTTGAGTAATGGATTGGTCTCGATCCACGACCTACAAAGTTACGAGCTGCAAGAGCAACTTACGAAGACCAAGGGTGCGAGCGCAATTGCGGTCAATAGTTACATTGTGAAAGATGCGAGCACAGGGGTGCCGAGTATTGTATCACGGCTGGCGGTGGCGGTAAAGAGGAGGCTGTTGGTCTGGGCCTGGCATGACATGGAGTTGGACCAGGAGACGGCAGAGATTGCGCTTGTGAGTGGGATCAAGACACTGACGTGGGCAAGTGGGCAAAAGATTGTGGCGGGGTTGAGTAGCGGCTACGTTGTTGTTGATGTGGAAACAAAAGATATCGTCCAGGTTGTTGGTCCGGGAAGTATTGGTGGGCAGTCCGGGCCAGAAAGGGGGGTTGGGATGGGTGTTGGCGCGTTGAGTTATGTCGGTATGGGCATGGCCGAGCCCAAGCCGCTGGCTACCGGATTAGGAGATGGGGAGATGCTGCTGGCGAAGGACGTCAATACGCACTTCACAGACAGAAACGGTCAGGCATTGGGGAGGAGGCAGATACCCTGGCGGGTTGCACCTGAAGCAATTGGATATTCGTATCCGTTTCTGCTGGCACTGCAGGAGGCGAGCAAGGGGATATTGGAGGTCAGGAATCCGGAAACATTGAGCCTGTTACAGTCGATTAGTCTGCCCGGGGCAAACATTCTGCAGGTGGCGCAGCCGAATATCAGTCTGGCCCATGCGGGAAAGGGGTTCCTAGTGGCAAGTGACAGAACGATTTGGAGAATGGGCGCTCTGGAGTACGATTCTCAGATTGATGCACTAGTCGAGATCGGGCAGCTCGATGAGGCGATTAGCTTGCTCGGTATGTTAGAAGATTCATTGATCAGGGAGAAGGCTGGACGAGTGAGAGAAATCAAGATGCAGAAGGCGCAGCGATTGTTCGATGAGAAGAAGTTTCGCGACTCCCTTGATCTCTTTGCCGAGGTCTCTGCGCCTCCCGAAAGGGTTATCAGGCTCTATCCGAAACTCATAGCCGGTGATCTGGCCCAGGAAAACACGGGCAATGAAGAGGATGAGGAAGAGCCTACGCATACGAGTCCTGTGAAGCCGGCTACCTCGAAAGGCCACAAAAAGTCCGAGTCCGTTGCTGGGAGTATTGACGAGACGCCTGGGAGTCCGAGAAAGCCTACATCGACAAAGAAGCACAAGAAGACCGATTCTTCGGCCACTGCCAATGGGTCAAAACCAGAGAACCTCTCCATTAGCGCTGTAAAGAAAACCATTTCAGGTGACAAGAGTGAGGCTAGCAGCATCCGAAGCGGCACTGACGGACAGCCCTCCGAAACCCGCTTATCCGAAAAGGAGCTCAAAGTAGCTGTACGGGAACTGCAATCCTTCCTCGCCGATATCCGCAGGCGGCTCCAGCGCTTCTTCGACCAAGATCAGAATGTAAGAAATCTTGCAGAGGTGCAGAGCAGCGACGCCAACGCCAACAGCAGAGAAAACCCGATAGAGACGCTTGAGAATCTTTTCGGGGTGTCTGATCTCCACGATATTGACGTGGAACAAAGACTCATCGACACGGCGAAATTGGTTGACACAACACTCTTCAGAGCTTATATGTATGCTGCCCCTTCCATGGCCGGGTCGCTATTCAGGATCACAAATTTCTGCGACCCGGGCGTGGTTATGGAAAAGCTAGAGGAGACAGGACGGTACAATGATCTGATCGACTTTCTGTTTGGGAAAAGGCTGCATCGTGCGGCATTGGAGATGCTGAAGAAGTTCGGCGCAACAGAAGACAAGAAAGACGATCCTGGTGAAGGAGATATGCCTGACAACCAGCTTCGTGGCCCTGCGAGGACGGTGCGATATCTCCAGAATCTGCCGCCGGAACTGATCGACCTTATACTTGAATTTGCGCAGTGGCCGATCCAAAGCCAGCCAGATTTGGGAATGGATGTCTTCCTTGCAGATACAGAGAACGCGGAGACGCTACCAAGAAGGAAAGTGCTGGCCTTTCTCGAAGGAATCGACAAAGCGCTCGCGTTGAGGTATCTTGAGCATGTGGTTGACGAGCTGAATGACCTGACCCCGGATCTGCATCAGAAACTGGTCATGCTTTACTTCGAACAGCTGATGGAGCGGCCTGTCGGCACCGACCGGGGTAGTGGAAGCGATGCTGCGAGACAGGAATTGAAGGACAAATTTTTCACAATGCTCAGGAACTCGACCCAATATTCACCAGCCAAGGTTCTTGGCGTCCTGCCAAAGGATGACGAAACGTTCTATGAAGCAAGAGCGATCGTGTTTAGCAAGATGGGACAGCATAAGCAGGCATTGGAGATTTACGTATTTAAGCTGAAGGATTTCGCAAAGGCAGAGGAGTATTGCAACTACGTGCATTTGACGGAAGATACAGCTCCCGTCGAAGTGACGAGCATGAAGAGCCAATATACGAGGAAGAAGTCAACAGTTGATCCGATGGATGAGAAGCCTAGTATCTACAACACACTACTGAATCTGTACCTCAATCCGCCGAAGGGGGAGAATTCGAAACCGATGTGGGGTCCGGCGATTGAGGTCCTAGCAAGGCATGGTCCGAGGTTGCCCGCGAGCGAGACGCTGGAGCTTATTCCGGAGAGTTTGCCGGTGAAAGAGCTTGAGTTTTACTTCAGGGGCAGGATCAGGGAGGCAAATAGCGTGATGTGCGAGGCGAGGATTGTGGCGGGGTTGAGGAAGGTGGAGGCGGTGAGGATGCAGGCGGGATTGTTACTGGGAGAAGGTGTGCCCGGTGCGAATGGTGGGAGGATGAGAAACGTGAGGATAGACGAGGAGAGGGTTTGTGGAGTTTGCTATAAAAGGCTGGGTGGGAGTGTGATTAGTGTCTTCCCCGAGTATGCCGAAGTCCTCTCCCTATCTGTTTCGTGGGTCTGGCTAACTGATGTGGTAGTAACTCGGTCGTGCATTTGGGATGTGCGAACCGGAGACAGGCTGAGGCAACGAAGGTTTAAAGGGGCAGAAGCGTTTGGTATTATGCAGTTGGGCCATGAATTGAGATACCCCTTTTCGCAACGCAATGAAAATCTTCTTGGTTGTATCAAGACTTGTTTCGTCTTGCCACTGCAGAAGGGAAAATACGGGACCTATTAACAGGGAGCCCTGGCGTCTTATGGTTGAGCCGCTCTCTTTAACTCTCACGAGCGAAAGGGGGGCCTTTGTTCGTCTGTCATGTGGTCGATTGCGGAATGGCAAACACAAACACTACACACATTCATTCGGGGAGGCCACTGAGGCCAGTGCTTCTTACCGTTTCTTGGCTGCGCAGTGCATATGCTGAGGCCGCTTTCCGCTATCATAGGCGTGTATTGGACGAAAATCGGGGATGATGCCGTGGATAAAGTTGAATCCAGGATCCTCTTGTTGTGGGATGACCTTCCCTCGTGGCAACAGAACAACGAGTTCATCAGAGGAAGTTATCGACAAGCATCACACTCCTACCGAAAGTCATTGCGAAGCCTCATATCTTCACAATGAATCAGTCAACATATACAGTCACCTTATTGGCTCGATTCTCTTCGTCATTCTGGGATTGGTATTTTGGAATGCAGTGAAAAGATCGCTATCCATTTGCTTCCTGGTTGGACGTGCTCACTTAGGACATTTTTCGGTAGTGTAATTCTTTGCCTTGGATTGAGTACCACATATCACACGATGTCCGATCACTCGAAAACGGTGAGCGACCTTGTTGGCAAGCTGGACCTTGGAATTGTCCGCCTCTTGCAATCATGGGACCTGAATTCGTTCTAACCCTCGCGTACGGTTAGTGGGCGGCAGCGAAAGCCTCTGTGAAAGGCTTTGCAGCTCTGAATCAACCCGGCTGGAGTCTGAGACATGCATTCTTCGCGAATATGGATGGGTTTGTCCTGCAACCCCCCGGGAAAGCTGACCATTCTCGATCAACGCAAAGCAGCTGCATTGGTTCGTCGCTCAAAAGCATCTGCCATACCCAGCTATTGGCAAGAGGGTAATATGGGACAAAAGCAAGACGAATGGATTCGCAAAGATAATCACACTCATGCAGACGTTGTAGTTCATTCTACAGTGCCTTGGTCGCGCACCCCAGCGCCTCAGTATTACCACTCTCGAGCTCTCGTCTGTGGCGATCGTTATCTGCACCCTTGCCACAGCGTTCTGCTAGCTTCACAAACCGGTTGATATCGAAACTCCTATTGTACTTACATACTTTATCAAGCAGGCGAGGCGGCCGAAAAACCCTTCCGCCAGACCCCTTTAGATTTCATCGACAACCAGGGTCCGTCATGGTCGACGGATGTTATGGCTAAGTTCCGTATTCCTACGGGTTCGCGAGAGCGGCCCTTGCAATGCCTAGCCAACAACCGCATACCCCAGCGCATGGGCGTCATAAATGTCATCATCTTGTTCATACTCACTCTTCTATATGCGAGCATTCATCTCACAGGATGGAATTTTCATTTCCCTAGCCATGCGGAGATGATCCTTTGGCGAGTTTGTAGTGCTATCCTTCGGGACCACCACTGTCTTCTGGTTCGTCGATAGACCCATGGCTTAGCGTCGCTATGGGTTCTAGCAATACTAGCTCAACCTAGTCTTTCATCCAGGAAAGCGGAGATCCTTGCAGCGCATGCTCGCAAGCATCCTCCGCCACCTTTTCGACTTTCGTGGGTTGAGTGTGTCCTATGCACAATTCTTGGCGTCAACTATACAGCGGCGATGGTATGCCTGATCATCGAAGCCTTCTTGGGACTTCGAGTCGTCCCAAAAAGCACGTACACGGTGGTGCAGTGGACTAGCTTCTTACCGCATGTATAATCTGTATTCAATGAGGTATGGTCATTTCGCAATGATTGGTCAGATCATTAGAAGAATCTAGCTTGTCAGTAAAGAGGTTGGCAAAACACTTTGATCTCCACTGGTAGCAGTGCATTACCAGACTTTCCCTTGATATAAGTTCCACTGCTACCATTGCATGCGTGGGTTTTGTTCTCGCCAAAGACGCTCACGCATCAGGCTCTGCTGAATTTGGACTCGGTCTGTTTGCAACCGATTTTCAGGGGCCCTATCGCACAGAACAAAAGATGCGTAGCTTGCGGTAGTATCACAACCAAAGTTCTTGACGTGAGAGCAACGAGGCATAAGAGCCCTTGACGGTCAAGCCACGTTCATGCCAGTACTCAAGTGCATCTCATTTCTGCTGCTGTCGATGTTTTCGCCTGTCACGGCTTGGCTAGAAGGAAATAGTGTATTGGAGCTTCCCGTTCACATCGAATTAATGTATAGCCCTCAACCTCCAGTGCTGGGGGTTTGACCTGCCTCCCCGTTTCCTCATCCGACTTGGCCAGCATAGAGCAACCGCGCCCTGCTGCAGCTCTGCACCCGTAGGAGCAATTGTAAGGCAGAACCAACACTGCCATTCTCCTAGACTTCTTCCGCTCGCTGCTGTACGTATGTTCGTCCTTAACAGATTGACACACGTGGTACTTCCTGACGTGCCGCTAGTCGCAGCTCTGTATCTTTGACACCATTTAGATCTCTAGACTATTCCCATCCTATTCAACCTCCCTCATCATCTTCCACCTCTTCTTCGCCGTAGTTTTCCTCTTCGACTTCGTCTGCAGCCTTCATTCCGGCCTCCTTTTCTTGCCCATCATGTCCATTTTTCATGGCGTGCAGCTTGTCTTCCTCCATCTTCTGGGTTAGGAAGACATTGACTTCATCCTGCAACCTCTTGGCAGATTTACGGAGGTCGCAGAGATAGGCTGTCTTGTCCTTGACAGAGGTTGAGCCGCTGGGTGGAATGGGAGCGGAGATGGGATAGGAGAATTGACGGGTTGTCGGTGGAGAAGTGGATGAATTGGTGTAGGTTGCAGAGAGTGTCAGGTGAAACGATGGGTTGTCTGATGAGCTATTTTGCTCGTTCGTACGTGTTGGTGCCATAGTATATGATGAGACGACATAACGAGAATATCTCTTGAAGCTTCGGGGTAGCTGTCTGCTTGGCTGACGATGACGGGAGATCTGCGGTGATCTACCTCACTCTATAGGTCTGTCACTGACGCGTTCTGCATACAGCTTCATGCATGAATGTAGTCACCGATCGCAAGGCAGCGAAGCACTCGCTAGACAAGGCGGGTCTGAGATACTACCCCAGGAAAACGCGAATGCAAGTGCTCAAGACTGGTCCTGACATCTGCGATGAGACGAAACGCGCGCTCCTGGATCTTCTCATGCAGGCAATGAGCATTCCGGATGGCCACTGATTTACTTCTGACACTACCGCGATCATGAGCGGCACTATGGAGCTCCCCCCTCGTCGTCCTCCTCGACGTTCCGCAAATTCCTCCGCTTCCCCCGACCCACTGAGAGCGGCCAAGGGTCAACGTCCAGGCTCGTCTGACAGCGACACCTCCGCTGGCTCCAACAACACCTCTCTCTCCGTTGCAAAGCGATCCCCATACAATGCCCAGCTTCCTAATTTCGCCAATCTAGAAAGAGGCAACAACAGCAACACTTCCCTCACGAATTACACCCGACCTTCCACTCAGTATATGTCCCATGGAGACATCGGGTCGACAGCCCGAAAGAGCTCACCACTGGCGCCTTCCACTGAATTCCAGAAGCACCGTCCTCGGCAACACTCCCAGGGCTTCTTCGAACCCTCGCTACCCTCAGCATCCCTCTCAGACCACTCCCACATGGTGGGCCTCACAGCATCTCAGATTGCGGCGCAAGCTGCGTTTCAGCACCAGAATGCAGAACATATCAGAAGACGGTCACAGACTCTACCAGACACCCAAACTGACGCTGGTCAGGCTAGACGGACGAGTAAGGGCGCGACCCCACCGCAGCGGGCGGGGCAAGAAGATGGTTCAAATGGACCCCCACCAGAGCATCAGTATCGGAATGGGCTGGTTGGAAATAATGCTTCGGCCACAGCTGCTAGCTCTGCCTTTACAAGGAGTATGACACATCTTACTGCTACGTCGCCAGTGGAGGGACTTGAGAAGGAGTCCAAGAAAGGCTTGAAGGGATTGAGAGGTCTCCGGCCAAAGCACATTGGTATTTCCAGAGACAGGGACAAAGAAGCCAAAGACAAGCCACTCCCTTCTCCCAACAAACTTCCTGGAACTAGTGGACTTTCCCATGTCATAAATGCCTCCTCAACCAGTCTTGCTGATACATTGTCGTCGGGCAATTCGTCG
>Ga0335072_10002446_pt1 | contig 28835 bp, 28 predicted proteins | sample Lox_Sample_21_FD_206725 | JGI IMG/M metagenome (GOLD analysis project Ga0335072, IMG submission 206725) | Soil microbial communities from Loxahatchee National Wildlife Refuge, Florida, United States - Lox_Sample_2.1 | ecosystem: Environmental > Terrestrial > Soil > Wetlands | place: USA... | reverse complement strand
ACCAACCAGTCGCCAAAGCCCTTCTCTTGGACCGCCGATCCCAACAAAATCATCGCCGCCGTCAGACGCGGGCACCAAGCGTTGGATTCGTACCACTAGATCAGATCGGGGACATCCCAGGGGGCAAGGTCACCCGCCATGCTCCAACAGTGCAATACCTCTAACCATACGAGAGCATCGACACCAGAGAAGCGGTTTATCGATTACGAATATGCCAAACCATCAATGCCACGGGAAACAGAGCTTGATGGCAAGGAGATTGCTAATCCACCAAGCGCAGCCGAGGCAAAGGATGCGATGGCTGCACTTGCACGGATGGCTGAGAGAGTCGGAGAACGATCATAGAATTGTGCGTTTGCCAGTCGAGCCCCGCCGAGTGCGGGGCTTTTTCATCATTGGTGACCAGCGCGCTCTTTAACCTCGATATACAGATTGAAAATATCGGCAGCTATCTGGCTCTGGTCATCGAGAGGTAAGCTCTCAAATGCATACCGCTGTGTTGCGGGATCAAACACAAACTGCTTCGAGAGCACGCGGAATTTCCCCTCCAGGTCTGGCCAGGGAAAATAAGGCCCTGCGGACACTAGGCCGCCGCTCCACGTGTCTTTGAGCCGCTGCGTTATACCTCCATGTCCTGTAACCAGATCGCGCACAGCGACGCCTAGTGTTTCCCGCACGCTGTCTGAGGTTTGTGGCATTTATGCCCTCCAATGATGATGGAGTCCTGCACAGCGCGCGGACTAGGTATGTCTGCCGGAGGGGGCATCCATGGGGACAAATCCGGCCGATCTTGGCGTAACCTATTGAAAAAATTGATGCGCTGGCGGAGGGAGGGGGATTCGAACCCCCGATACATCTTTACGATGTATAACGGTTTAGCAAACCGCCGCCTTCAGCCGCTCGGCCACCCCTCCGGTCTCGGTCGCGAATTTTCGGTTCTGGAGACTAAGGACTCGCGTCAAGCCGGTCAACGCAACCGCCCATTCCGGCAGAGATCCCCGGCGCTCCGCGCCCGCCCCCGCTTCACGCCCGCTGCACGAGTTCGATCTTGTAGCCGTCAGGGTCTTCCACGAAGGCGATTACCGTCGTGCCGAACTTCACCGGACCTGGCTCGCGCGTGATCTTCCCGCCTGCCGCGCGCAGCGCATTGCAAGTCGCCGCGACGTCGGGAACACCGATGGCAAGATGTCCGAAGGCGGTGCCAAGTTCGTAGCCGTCATCCTTGCCCCAATTGTATGTCAGCTCCAGAACAGTGGTGCTCGCCTCGTCGCCATAGCCCACGAAGGCCAGCGTGTATTTGCCCCCGGGCACTTCATTGCGGCGCAATTCCTTCATGCCGAGCAGCTTCGTATAGAAATTCACGCTCGCCTCGAGATCCTTGACACGAATCATCGTATGCAGCAGCCGCTGTCCGTTCGCGCTCATCTCTTCCTCCTCGCATTCGAGCATGATGACCCGAGGTGGAGTCACCGCAGGTCCGAATCACGCCGAAAAACAAATGGCTAGAGCGGAATATCCGCGTGGGAACGAACGCACCCCGCTCTAGCGTCCAAGCATGGCCGGATCGAAGCTAGCGGGATCGAGCCCGAGAAGGAACAGGCCCCCAGCATCCGCGGCGGCGATGCATGCCGCGCGATCCACGATCAGCGTGCCGCCGGCCTCGAAGGCGATTCCACGCAGGCCGGCGGATGCGGCCAGCCGCATCGTCTCGGGACCCAGCGTCGGCAGGTCGGCCCGCCGCTCCTGCCCCGGCTTGACCAGCTTCACCAGCACCCCGCCCGGTCCCGGGCGCGCCAGCCCGCCCGCGCGCGTCAGCATGGCATCCGTGCCCTCCGCCGCCTCCACCGCCAGCACGATCCCCTGTTGCACCACACAGCCCTGGCCCACATCCACGCCACCCAAGGCGCGCGCCACCGCGATGCCACGCTCGATATCGGCCATCGCCGCGGCGTCTGGGGGCGGGGCTATCCGGGTCAGCAGGCCGGCTGGCCCCACGGCCTCGCGCAAGATCGTCTCGACGCCGAGAACCGCAAACCCTTCCTCTCCCAGCACTCGCACGATCGCCGCCAGCAATCCGTCGTCACCGGCAAAGGCAGTGCGGCCGATCCGGGCCAGCAGGCGGATGGCCAGGGGATCGGGCCGAAGATCGACGAAGGAAGGCCTTCGCACCGAGCCCACCAGCACAAGCTCCCGGCAGGCGTGCGCGCGAAGGAGATCGCGGATCCGTCCGGCCGCGCCGAGCCGGGCAAATTCATGCGGATAGGGGGCCAGCACTGCAGGATCGGCAAACCCATCAAGCCCAATCACGAAGACGCGGCGCCCCGCGGCCTGTGCCGCGGCGGCGACCCGCCCCGGCAGGACCCCGCCACCCGCCAGGATGCCCAGGCTCTCCCTCACTCCGCTCATCAGCCGCGCCCGCGGAGGCCGTGTCCATTTTCCTTACGGGCCCTGGCGCGTTGTGACAGGATCCCCAGGCCCCGAAGCACATCACATGTTTTCAGATCGTACATTGTCCGCTCTGATTTACGTTCTGAACGTATTTTTAATTGCCGCAGTCACGTCTCCTGCGGCATAGCTCTAAAAATTTCCAAAAGATTTTCAGAGGATCTTTCCACGTGGGAAAATCTCGGGCCGCCCGGCGCGTTCGGGCGATCCGCGAGCCGGAAGCATCTGTGCCCTGCGAGGCAAATGCAGGCGGCATCGCGCAATGTCTCAGGATGCTGGTCGAAGAGGCAGCCTCGGTCGGTTTCGCTGGCACGGTGGCAGCGCTGCGAACAGCGATCGCGATCTGCGAGCAGGAACTGGCCCAAGAAGATGCCCAGGGAAATGCCCTGGGAAACGCCAAAGAGGATACTCCGGGACCCAGGCATTTCGCGCCGATGAACCCGATCCTGCCGGCCGTCCCCACGGTGAATTGAGTCGCCCCGATCCTCAGCCGGCGGCTTCCTCGCCGTCCCAGCGGGGGGTTGCGCGGATGAGGCCGCGATGGCTCGGCGCGTCGATGAATTCCATGATCTCCCGGACCAGCGAATCCTCGCCATAGCGGATCCTGGTCTCCGCAAGACGGTCGGCGAACCTTCCCTCGTCGCGGAACAGGGAGCGAAACACGGCCCGCAGCTTGTGCACCGCGGCACCATCGAACCCGCGCCGCCTCAGGCCGACGACATTCAGCCCGACCAGCCGGCCGCGATTGCCGATGACGGCGCCGAACGGGATCACATCTCCGCCGACACCCGTCACCCCGCCGATGATCGCTCCGCGCCCGATGCGCACATACTGATGCAGGGCGGCCGCTCCGCCGATCACCGCCTGATCGGCGATCTGCACATGCCCACCCATGACGACATTGTTGGCGATGATGACGTTGCTGCCGATCTGGCAATCGTGCGCCACGTGCACGACCGCCATCACCAGGCAATCGGCTCCGATTCTGGTAACGCCGACGCCGGTCACCGTCCCGCGATGGATCGTGCAATGCTCACGAATATGGGTGCGCGGCCCGATCTCGCACTCCGTCGGCTCCCCGCGATATTTGAGATCCTGCGGCGCAAGACCGACCGTGCAGAAAGGAAAAAGCTCGGCCTCCGGGCCGATCCTCGTATGGCCATCCACCACCACGTGGCCATGCAGCCGTGCGCCGCGCCCGATCACGACATTCGGCCCGATCTCGCAGAAGGGCCCGATCGAGGCACCCGGCTCGATCACCGCCTGCGGCGCGATCAGCGCCGTCGGATGAATATCGGCCTGTCGCCGCTTCGCCGATCTCAGCGGCTCGACATTCGGCTCAAGCATTTCGGGGGCGTCGGGCAAGCGGTCCATCAGGCATGAAACTTTCGCGGATCCTGGGAAGAGTTGCGGGGAGACAAAGGCGAAAGTTCGGCGACGATGCTTGGCAACGGCGTTTCTCCCAAGTCAATGATTGTTGCCCGATGTTGCATTTCCTACCCGACGTCCCGACAGAAGGGCCGTGCCGGATGCGCGAGGAAGCCCGCGCGGAGAGGAAGCGCGGGAAGAAGCCCGGAGAGGAGAAGAAAATCGAAGAGGGAGATCGGGCGGATTTACCGGGATCTGAAATGATCACGATTTCGGTTCAATTTCGGTGGTTGATTTCATGGCCCGAGCGAGATCGGGATTGGGCGGGCGCGGACGAACCTATTCCGCCCTAGAGCTTGCGCGAGCGAAGCTCGGCCGGGTCCATGATCATCGCCGCGTACGCCGCCTCCGCCACGATCTGGCCGTCAACCATGGCAACCGCCCCGAATTTCCATACATTGGCGCGCTGCCGTTCCTTCTTTACCCGGATCCGCATCTGGTCCCCGGGCGTGACAGGGCGGCGGAACTTCGCATTGTCGATGAACATGAAATAGACGACCTTGCCTTCCGCGTCCTGCCCGAGCGTCTCGAGCACCAGGGCGGCCGAAGTCTGAGCCATGCTCTCGACGATCATGACCCCCGGCACGACGGGGTGACCGGGGAAATGCCCCTGAAAGTAAGGCTCGTTCATCGTCACGTTCTTGATGCCGATGGCGGAGTGGCCGCGCACCACGTCTACGATGCGGTCAACCATCAACAGCGGATAGCGATGCGGCAGCAGTTTCTGCAGGCGCTCGATATCGATCGTGTATCCGCTCTCGGATCCATGCCCATCGACAGCGCCATTCTTGCCTGTAACCGCTAGGTCCATCCGTTCTCAGCCCGTTTTTCCGCCGTTCTGCTGCCTCGCAGGCCTTTCTCCGCGTGCCAGCCGCCGCAGGATGGCGATCTGGCGAAAAAACATTCGCACGGGCTCGGCTGGGCTGCCCACAACCTCCGCCCCGGGCGCAACGTCCGCCATGATCCCGGCCTGCGCCCCGAGCCGGGCCTTTCGTCCGATCCGCAGGTGCCCGACAAGGCCCGCTTGCCCACCGATCATCACGAAGTCTTCGACGACCGTCGAGCCAGAAATGCCGGCTTGCGAGACGATGACGCAAAGCCGGCCAATTCGGACGTTGTGCCCGATCTGGACTAGGTTGTCGAGCCGCGTGCCGGCGCCGATCACGGTGTCCTGCACCGAGCCGCGATCGATTGTCGTATTGGCGCCGATCTCGACATCATCTTCGAGCAGCACCCGCCCGAGCTGTGGGACGCTCAGGAAGCCCTTATCCGTGATGGCGAAGCCGAATCCATCCTGGCCGATTCGCGCGCCCGGATGGACGGTCACCCGCTCGCCCAGAACGGCATGGCTCAGACTTGCAAGAGCGCCGATGCGGCAATCGGCGCCAATCGCAACACCTTCGCCGATCACCGCGCCCGGGGCGATCCGGCTGCGCGGCCCGATTTCGGCCCTGGCGCCGATGACGACGAGGGGGCCGACCTCCGCGGTCGGATCGACGATCGCCCCCTCCCCCACCACGGCGCTCGGGTGAATCCCGGGCCTCGGCGGCGGGGCGGGATGGAAGAGCGCCGCGACCCGCGCCCATCCTGCATGCGGATCGTTCGTCACGATCGCGGCGGTCCCGGGGGGAACCCGCGAAACGAGATCGGAATGCACCAGGACGGCGCCGGCGCTCGTCTCCGCCAGGGCATCTAGGTAACGACGATTATCGAGGAAGCTGACCTCTTCCGGGCCGGCCGTCTGCAGCGGCGCGACCCCACGGAGCAGGCGTTCCGCCGCTTCCGCCCGCCCGCCGGCGGCGCGTGCCACATCCGCGAGCGCATGCGGCCCGGAGCGGGCATAGAAGCGCGGATCTCCCGCGCCGACCGGGATCGCGAGGGGCATTCTTCAAGGCTTTGCGGTGTGGCCGGCCGGAGACGGCGGCAACGGCAGCGGCAAGGATGGCGAGGGCGCCACATCCGGCGCGCCGTCCGGCAGGCCGCCTGCCACATCCTCGGGCGATCCTTCCGGCGATCCCACTGGCATCTCGCTGTCCGGGGGAACCGTGACCGAAGGCAGCCTCAGATTGAGGTTCTTCGCCACCTCGTCGGTGATATCGAAGGCATTCATGTTGAGCGCCACCTGCTCGCGGTGCAGCACAAGATTCATGCCGCGGCTCTCGGCAACCTCACGAATGACCGCGATCAGCATGCGATTGACCTCGGCGATCGCAACCTGCGCCGCTTCCTGAATCTGCTGGTTGCGCCCCGAGAATTCCTTCTGCGCCGCCGTGATCCGATCCTGCAGTGCCGTCTCGCGGGCACGAATCTGATCCGGAGTGAGCTTGGACCGGTCTCGCGAGAGGGAGTCCTGCATCTGCCGCCAGGCCGCCTGCTCCTTGATCGCGTCGTTGTTGAGCGCCTCCCGCCGCCCATTGATAACTTTTTCGATCCCCTGCACAGCCGTCGACTGGCGATAGACATCCGGCACGCTCAGAACACCCATGACGGCAGCCGGCGGCGGCTCCGCCTTGGGCAGCGCCGGGAGCTGTGGGATCGTCTGGGCCTCCAAGGCGGGAGGCCGGACGGGCGCAGGGGCCGGACGGGGCGGCGCCGGACGGACCGGCGCCGGCGCTGGCGTCGCGGCCGGGTGTGACTGGCCTGGAATGAACCATCCCGGGCTCTGCTGCGGCGCGGCCTGGGCGAGTTCCATCTGCGCCAGGCCGCTTCGGGGAAAGAGCAACGGAAGCGCCAGGAAAGCGGCGGCGAAACGGAGAATGCGCACTAGAACCTCGTGCCGAAACCAAAACGGAAGATCTGGGTCTGGTCGAGCGACTTCTTCACAACCGGGTAGCCGAGGTCGACGCTGAGCAAGCCGAGCGGCGAATCCCATGAGACGCCGAAGCCCGCACCGACCCGAGGGGAAGAGAAATTGGTGATCGGGCCATGGTTCTCCTTGAGACCCCAGTCCGAACCCGTATCCACGAAGAAACGTCCGGAGAGCCCGAGATCGGGATTGACGGGCAGCGGGAAGCGGAGCTCGGTGGATTCCGTCCAGAGGAAGCGTCCGCCAAGGCTGTCCCCGGTGCTGACATCGTGCGGACCGACGCCGCCATCCTCGAAGCCGCGCAGATTGGCGCCGCCGAGATAGAAATTGTCGAGGATCGATTGTTCGTGGTTGATCGGGACGAGATCGCCATAGCTTCCCCGCTCCGCGATCCCCCAGCCATCGCCGAGAAGCCCGACGAGCGGGATGTAATAGGCCGCATCGGCGCGCAGCCGGACGAAATCGGCATTGCCGCCGATCCCCGCATAGTCGGCGCCACCGCTAAACACGAAGCCGCGCGTGGGGTCGATCTTGCTGTCGCGCCAGTCGAAGACGAGCGTCGTGCCGATCTGGGACAGCACGTTATTGCCCTGGTCGGCGAAGATATAGGGGCTCGCCGTGGTCGCGATATCGACGATATCGCGATTGACGAGCGAATAGCTCCATTCCTGCGAAACATGATCGTTGAAATTATAGCCGATCCTGGTCGTGAAGCCGTACCGGTTCTCGCTATATTCCGCGATGTCCTGGTTGTTGTTGGTGATGTCGAAGATATCGATGCCGGTCAGCAGGTTGCGGCCCAGGAAATAAGGATCGGTCACGGAAAGATCGATCGAGCTTTCCCGCTGCGCCAGGATCCCGCTGATGCCGGCATCGATCCCGCTGCCAACGATGTTGTTCTCCTGCAGACCGACATTCACGAGCGCGCCCACATCCGTCGAATAGCCGCCGCCGATGGTGAACTCGCCGGTTGCCTTCTCGGTCACTGCCGTGTGCACGATCACCCGGTCCGGCTCCGAACCCGGCGAGGTGGTGATGTTGACGTTGCCGAAGTAATTGAGGTCCTTCAGGCGCTGCTGGGTCTGCTGGATCGAGGAGGCGTTGAACGGATCCCCCTCCGCCAGGTTGAACTGGCGGCGGATGACCTGGTCCTCGGTGCGGGTGTTGCCGGTGATATCGATGCGCTCGATATAGACGTGCGGCCCTTCCACGACGTTGAAGAGCAGCGCGACGGTACGCTTCCCGGGATTGCGCGTGATGTCCGGATGGACCTCGGCAAAGGCGAAGCCGTTATTCTGCAGCTTGTCGGAGACCGCCTGCACCGATCGCTGGACGGCATCTCCGTCGTACCAGTCGCCGGGGTCGATCGCCACCAGCGGCCGAAGCGAGGCGCCGGACACTTTCGGCAGATGGGAGACGACCGAGACCGTGCTCACGTGATAGCGGCTGCCCTCGCTCAGCACGAAGGTGAGAACGAAGGAGCGATGATCCGGGGAGAGCTCGGCCTGGACATGCGTCACCCTGAAATCGACATAGCCGTTGCGGAGATAGAACCGGCGCAACAGCTCTTCGTCGAATTCGACGCGCTGGGGATTGTAGCTGTCCGCGTTGCTGAAGAAGCGCCACCATGCTTCCTCGCGCGAGCTGACCACGCTCGAGAGCGTGTCGGCGCTGAAGGCGTGATTGCCGACGAAGACGATGCGGCTGATATAGGTTGCCGGCCCGTCATTGATCTCGAAGACCACATTGACCCGGTTCTCGGGCAGCTTAATGATCTTCGGCACCACCGTTGCCGCGTAATAGCCCCGTTGCGCGTAGAGCCCGAGAATTTTCTCCCGATCCGACTCCGCAACGTCCGAGGTGAAGACCGCGCGCCCGCGGAGCGTGATGGCCTGGCTGAGCTGCGCATCGGTGAGCTCGTGATTGCCCTCGAAGGCAACCACGTTCACGACCGGGTTCTCGCTCACGGTGACGACGAGCACACCGCCCTCTCGGGCGAGCCTGACATCGCTGAAGAGGCCGGTTGCGTAAAGGGTCTTGAGGCTGCGGTCCATCAGGCTCGGGTCGAACGGATCGCCGGGCTCGAGCAGCATGTAGGAGAGGATCGTGCTGGTCTCGATTCGGTGATTCCCAACGACACGGATCGCCGCGATCCGGTCCGATTGACCCGCGGCAGCAGGCACGGCCGCGCCAGCCGCCGGCGCCTGTGCCACCGTCGGAGCCGGCAACAGGGTAAGGCAGAACGCAACCGCAAGAAGTACTGAACCGATACGACGCAACCGGCGGACTCTCCGAATCCCCCCGGGAAAGCTCCCGGTCACGCGGGGCAAGAACACGGGGCGACGCTAGCCATAGGAAGGAAGGAACGACAATAGCCGCCCGTCCGGCCGGGCGCCAACCCGCGGTCGAGAGCGCGGTGATTTTTAATCATCAGGCGCGCGCCTTCATTCGGCAAGCCATTTCATGGCCTTGGTGCAGAGATTCGCCTTTCCGCCGCAATCCGGGATGAGCCGCTCCACCCGTGCGGCTCACAAACTTTTCACCCAGCGGACCACGCCGAGATGCGCGAGATCGTTCCAGGTCGCGAACACAAAGATACAGACGAGAAGCGCGAGCCCCGCCCGCAGCCCGATCTCCTGCGCGCGCGCCGAGAGCGGTCTCCCATGTACGGCTTCGGCCAGGAAGAAAAGCAGATGGCCGCCGTCCAGCACGGGAATCGGGAAAAGATTGATCAACCCGAGATTGATCGACAGCACGGCGATGAAGGAGACCAGACTGGCCACTCCGAGGGCGGCGACCTGGCCCGAAAGTTCGGCAATCCTGAGCGGCCCGCCGAGCTCGGCGGTTCCGTGCCGCGTGGTGAGAATCTGCCACACGCCGTTCAGCGTGGCGCCGCTGACGCTCACCGTTTCCTGGAACGCCTGCGCAATCGCCTCGCCCGGCCCCAGCGGCTCGAAAGCCGAGGTGTCACCGCTGATCCCGAGCACACCATGCGCCTGGCCGTGAACGGTCGTCGTGCCGGTGCGGACTTCAAGACGGATCGGCTTGCCCGCACGCAGCGCCGAAAGCGTGAGTGCCTGGCCGGGGCGCGACTCGATGACACGCTGAATATCGGCAAAGTCGCGAATCGGTGTGGCATCGATCGCGACGATGCGGTCGCCAGGATGAAGCCCGGCGGCGGCGGCCGGGCTGCCAGCCGTCACACCATTGACGACCGGCATCACCACCGGCTTTCCCGCGAGAGCGAAGAGCGCGGCGAAAAGAAGGAATGCAAGCACGAAATTGGCAGCCGGTCCCGCGGCAACGACGATCGCCCGCGCGCCCACGGGCTTCTCCTGGAAGGCACGGCCAGGGATCCAGCGTGCCCGCTCCTCCGCGCTCACCGTCTCGAGCGGCTCCTGGCCGTGCAGCTTGACATAGCCGCCGAGCGGCAGCACGGCGAGCCGCCACGCCGTGCCCTGCCGGTCGCGCCAGGTCGCGAGCGCGCGGCCGAACCCGATCGAAAAGGCCTCGACATGCACGCCGCAAAGCCGCGCCGCGAGGTAATGGCCGAACTCGTGCACCGAAACCAGTACACCGAGCACGACCAGGAATGAGACGACAGTCCGGATCAGGTCGATCATCAAGTCCACCCCAACTCCCCAGTGGGCTCCCCCGTCGGTTCTCCGGGCACGCTTTCGAGCCGACCGCCGACGAACGCGCGCGCGCCCCTCGCCGCGAATCGTTCGGCGTGCCGGCGCGCTTCGGCATCGAGGGCGAGCACGCCCTCGAGCGTCGGCGCGTCCGGCGCGCCCATGCTCTCGAGCACGGATCCGACCACACGCACGATATCGAGAAAGCCGATCCGCCGCGCGAGAAACGCGCCCACCGCGGTCTCGTTGGCCGCGCTCAAAATCGCCGGCGCTGCGCCGCCGGCGCGGATCGCCGCGCGCGCCAGCTCAACGGCAGGGAAGCGATGCTCGTCCGGCTCGGCAAAATCGAGCCGGGCGAGTGTCGCGAGATCGAGCCGGGGAGCAGCGGTCGGCAGCCGCTCCGGCCAGGCCAGCGCGTGAGCAATCGGCACGCGCATATCCGGCGAGGCGAGGCCGGCGATCACGCTGCCGTCGGCATAGAAGGCAAGGCCATGGACGACGGCCTGGGGATGCACGAGCACACCGATCGAGCACTCGGGCAGGGAGAAGAGCCAGGCCGCCTCGATCAGCTCAAGCCCCTTGTTCATCAGTGTGGCCGAATCGATGCTGATCTTGGCGCCCATCGACCAAATCGGATGCTTGAGCGCCGCTTCCGGCGTCGCCGCCGCCATCTCGGCAAGGCTCGCGGTGCGGAACGGCCCGCCCGAAGCGGTGAGCACGATCTTCTCGAGCGCGCCGCGATTGCCGTCGGCTATCGACTGGAACACCGCATTGTGCTCCGAATCCACCGGCAAAAGCTGCGCGCCGGCCGCGACGACGGCACGGATCATGATCTCGCCCGCGCAGACCAGCGCCTCTTTGTTGGCGAGGGCCACGGTCCCGCCACGGCGGATCGCAGCCAACGTCGCCGGCAGCCCGGCCGCGCCGCTGATCGCCGCCATCGTCCAGTCGACCGGAACTGCGGCCGCCGCCACCACCGCCTCCGCGCCGGCCGCGATCTCGATCCCCGTGCCGGCCAGCGCCGCGGCAAGCGCATCGAGCCCCTCCGGATCGCTGATGACGACCCGCTCGGCGCCAAGTTGCCGCGCCTGCTCGGCCAGCAGGGCGGCGTTCCTGCCGCCAACGAGCGCACGCACCCGAAAGCGCTCCGGATGGGCGGCGAGCAGAGAGACGGTCTGCCGGCCGACACTCCCGGTACTCCCGAGCACGCTCACTGTTTTCACCGCCAAAGCTCAACTCCCGGTCCGAGCGCCAAAGTCAAGATCGCTGCCGCTGGCGCCGCCGCCAGCACGCCGTCCAACCGATCGAGGACGCCTCCATGCCCGGGGATGAGACTGCCCGAGTCCTTGACGCCGAATCGGCGCTTGAAGACGCTCTCCAGAAGATCCCCCGCTTGTGATGCCACACCGAGCGTGACCGAAGCCAGAAGAACACCCGCCGAAGGTCCGGCGGCGAAGCCTTCCGCGACCAGGAGCCCGGCAAGGATTGCGAAGCCGAGCCCCCCCGCCGCCCCGGCCCAGGTTTTCGAGGGGGAAATCCGCGGGACGAGCTTGGCCCCCCCGATCACGCGGCCAGCCAGGTACGCCCCTGAATCGCTCGCCCAGACGATCAGCACCACGAACAGCATATTGCCGAGGCCCGCCGGGCCGTACAGCCGAAGGCGGACGACCGCGACCGCGGCAAGTCCGAGATAGAAAAGCCCGCCCGCGAGCCATCGCCGGGGCCCCACCCCGCCGCCGTTGCCGGCCGCGAGCAGCGCCGCCACGACCGCGAGCACCGCCAGCGCGAGAAAGCCAAAGCCGAAGGCCGCCGCAGCGCCCGCCACCGGGACCAGGAGCGGCAGCAGCAGGCCGGGCGGTCCGAAGGGCAGGAAGCGGCAGACGCGTGCCCACTCCCTGCCCGAGGCGATCCCGGCAAGCATGACAAGAAGCACCCAGGTGACGCCACCGAGCCAAAGGGAGATGAGCGCAACCGGCGCGAGAACCAGGGCCGACAGCGCCCGTCGCCGCAGATCGCCGAAACCTTGCGTCACCTTCTCAGCCGGGCCGCGAGCCAAAGCGACGCTCCCGGCGCGCATATTCCGCCAGGGCGGCGGCGAAATCCGCTTGCGCGAAGTCGGGCCACAGCACGTCGAGGAAAACGAGCTCGGAATAGGCCGCCTGCCACAGCAGGAAGTTTGAAAGCCGCTGCTCACCGCTCGTGCGCACGATGAGGTCGGGATCGGGTATGCGAGCGGTTGCCAGGAATTGGGCGAAGCACGCTTCGTCCAGCGCCTCCGGATCGAGCTGGCCGGCGGCGATCGCCGCAGCGGCGGCGCGGGCCGCCGCAAGGATCTCGGAGCGGGCGCCGTAGGAGAGAGCGATCGTGAGATGGAGCCGCTCGTTGCCCTCGGTGCGCCTCTCCGCCGCCGTGAGCTCGGCCTGGATGTCAGGAGGAAAGCGACCCGGCTCGCCGATCACCGATAGCCTCACCCCTTCCGCGGCGAGAGTCGCGATCTCGCTCCTGAGATAGTGGCGCAGCAGACCGGTGAGGTCGAGCACCTCGGCAGCAGAGCGCCGCCAGTTCTCGGCGCTGAAGGCGTAGAGGGTAAGCCAGCGGACCCTATGGGCGATCGCTGCCTCGATGGTCCGGCGCACGGCCTCGGCCCCGGCCCGGTGGCCGGCCACGCGCGGCAATCCCCGTGCCCGCGCCCACCGCCCGTTTCCATCCATGATGATGGCGACATGGTCCGGCACGGAACCTTCTTTGTTTTCGACCGAAGCTTTCTCGCCCGGAATCGGAACCGGAGAGGCCCGCGGGGAGGGTACGGACCGCATCGCTCAGATCTGCCGGATTTCCCGCTCCTTGTCCGCGAGCGAATCGTCCACCCGCTTGACATAGAGATCCGTCAGCTTCTGGACATCCTCCGACCAGCGGGTCATGGCGTCCTGGCCGATCTCGCCTTTCTTCTCGAACTGCTTGATATGGTCCATCCCGTCGCGCCGCACCGCCCGGACGGCGATGCGCGCGCCCTCCGCGTAGCGGCCGGCGGCCTTCGCGAGCTCGGCCCGGCGCTCGGCCGTGAGGCTGGGGATCGGCACCCGCACGAGCTGCCCGTCCGTCGCCGGATTGAGGCCGAGCCCGGCATCCCGGATCGCCTTCTCCACCACGCCCACGAGCGCGCGATCCCAGACCTGGACGGTGATCATCCTGGGCTCGGGCACACTCACCGTGCCGACCTGCGAGAGCGGCAGTTCGCCGCCATAGGCGTCGACCTTCACCGGCTCGAGCAGGGCCGGATTGGCCCGCCCCGTCCGCAGACCCGCAAACTCGCGCCGCAATGTCTCGAGCGCGCCATCCATGCGCCGCTGCAAATCCTCCTTGAGGGCATTGAGATCCGCCGCCACGGCCGCCTCCCTAATTGTCTCCGTCCCGGTTCATTGCGGTTCGACGATCCGGGTGAACCGCCCTTCCCCGCGCATGACCTGGACGAAGGCGCCGGGCGCGTGGATATTGAAGACCAGGATCGGCAGGCTGTTCTCGCGCGCGAGGCTGATCGCCGCCGCGTCCATCACGCTGAGATCGCGGGCCAGCACGTCGAGATAGGAAAGCTCCTCGTAGCGCGAGGCGCCCGGCACCTTGCGCGGATCGGCCGAATAGACGCCATCGACCTGGGTGCCTTTGAGCAATGCGTCGCAGCCCATCTCCGTCGCCCGCAGCGCGGCGGCCGTGTCCGTTGTGAAGAAGGGATTGCCGGTGCCGGCGGCGAAGATCACCACCCGCCCCTTCTCCATATGGCGCTGGGCCCGCCTTCGGATATAGGGCTCGCATACGCTTGCCATCGGGATCGCCGATTGCACCCGGGTCGGCACACCGCTTCTCTCGAGCGCGCTCTGCATGGCGAGCGCGTTCATCACGGTGGCCAGCATGCCGATATAATCCGCCTGCGCACGGTCCATCCCCTCGGCGGCCGCGGACACGCCGCGGAAGATATTGCCCCCGCCGATCACCATGCAGACCTGCACCCCGAGCGCCACCACGTCCTCGATATCGATGGCGATCGCCTGCAATGTCTCGGTGTCGAGACCGAACTCGCGCCCTCCCATCAAGGCCTCGCCCGATACTTTCAAAAGTACACGCCTATAGACGGGCTGCTTCAGCATCGAACGGGCTCTCTAGAGCGTGATGACCGGAGGTGGAATCACCGTAGGTCTGAATCACGCGGAAAAAACAACTGACGAGAGCGGGACACGTGAGCGCAAGCGAACGTCTCCTGCTCGCGGGCTGCGGTCTTCGGGCGGCAAGCCGCCCCTCATAGGACGGCCCCCCGCCCGGAACAAGCCGAACCTCTGTCAGGCGGCGGAGGCCTGCTCCTCCGAAGGCTTCGCGGCCCCCTCGCCCAGGGCGAACCGGGCGAAGCCCGAAAGCCGCACGCCGGCCTTCTTCAGGACCGCCGCGACCCGGCTCTCGCCGTCATGGACCCAGACCTGCTCGAGCAGGACAACCTCCTCGTAATATTTGCGGATGCGCCCTTCCACCATGCGCGCGATGATCTCCTCGGGCTTGCCCGAGGCCCGCGCCTGCTCGGCCAGCACCGCCCGCTCCCTCTCGAGGGCGGCGGGATCGACGCCGGCGATGTCGATCGCCTCGGGACGGCTTGCGGCGATGTGCATGCCCACCTGCCGGCCGAGCTCCAGCACCGCCTCGGTTTCCGCGATCCCGTCAAGACCGACGATCACGCCGATCCGGCCGAGGCCCGGCCGGAGGGCGGCGTGCATGTAGCTGGCGACGACGGGAGCCGAGAGAACCCGGGCCCGGCGCAGGGTGATGTTCTCGCCGATGGTCGCGACAAGGCGGGTGATCTCCTCGCCCACGCTCCCGCCGCCGGGCAGGGGGGCGGCGAGAATCGCCGGAAGATCCTCGCCGACCTCGAGCGCCACGGCGGCGACGGCGGCCACGAAATCCTGAAAAATCTGGTTGCGGGCGACGAAATCGGTCTCGGCATTGACCTCGACCATCGCCGCACGGCCGGGCCGGGCAGCGATCGCGACGAGCCCCTCGCTCGCCGCCCGGCCTGCCCGCTTGGCTGCCGCGGCAAGGCCTTTCTTGCGCAGCCAGTCCGTCGCCGCCTCGAGATCGCCATCGGTCTCGGTCAGCGCGCGCTTGCAATCCATCATCCCGGCGCCGGTCTTTTCGCGCAGATCCCTGACCAGCGTTGCGGTGACCTCAGCCATCCTCCTGCCCTCCGATCAACCCGCCGCAGGCTCGTGCTCGGCCGCCGAGCCCGGCTCCGGCATCAGATCCTCGGCCACACCCGGGTCTGCCCCGGAGGCGGCCAGCTCGGCGCTGATCCCCTCGAGAACGGCGCCTGCCGCCAGATCGCAATAAAGATTGATGGCGCGGATCGCATCATCGTTGCCCGGAATCGGATAAGTCACGCCCTTCGGGTCCGAGTTGCTGTCGAGCACGGCGACGACCGGAATGTGCAATTTCTGGGCCTCCTCGATCGCGAGCTTTTCCTTGTTGGTGTCGATCACGAAGAGGATGTCGGGCAGGCCGCCCATCTCCTTGATGCCCCCGAGCGCCCGTTCGAGCTTGTCGCGGTCGCGGGTGATCTCCAGCACCTCCTTCTTGGTCAGGCCATGCGTGTCGCCGGTCAGCAGGTCCTCGATTTGGCGCAGCCGCTTGATGCTGCCGGTGATGGTCTTCCAGTTGGTGAGCGTGCCGCCGAGCCAGCGATGATTGACATAGTACTGGCCGCAACGCTTGGCCGCATCGGCGACATATTCGGCCGCCGCGCGCTTGGTGCCGACAAAGAGCACACGACCACCCCCGGCGGTCACGTCGCGGATCGCACTGAGCGCGCGGGCGAGCAGCGGCACGGTCTGCTCGAGATCGATGATGTGGACCTGGTTGCGCACGCCGTACAGATACGGCGCCATGCGCGGGTTCCACCGCCGCGTGTGGTGGCCGAAATGGACGCCGGCCTCGAGCAGCTGGCGCAGGCTGAATTCGGGCATCGCCATGGGCGCTTGTCCTTTCCTTCCGTCCGGTTGAGCCTCCGCGGGGCCTCGCTCATCGCACCGGACCCGGCCTGGCCGGGAAAGGCGCCCCGCGTGTGAATTACCGGCGCCCCAAGGTCCAGCGGCATGGAAAGCGAAGCCTGGGCCAAAAGGCGAACCGACGGGCGGGATATGGCGGACTCCCGGTCGGCTGGCAACCCCGCGCAATCCTCTTCAGCCCCCTCGCAGCCTCCCGCCAACCTTCCGGCCCGGGCGGGTGCCGGTGCGGAGGCGGAACGGCTGCCTCAGAAGCGGGCAGACCCTTGCGTTTCGCCCAAGGAAGAGGCGTCGATCCTGTCGCCGCGCCAATGCGCCCATATCGCGCGGCCGGCATTGCCATTATGGCACGGCGCGTGCAAGCCTCTGGGGCGGCCTTGTCAGGCGCGTGACGGGTCGCGGCGGTTCGGACGCAACAGGAGGGTGCTCCGGCCTGGCCGGATGCGAGCGTGCGATGAAAAAGATCGAAGCCGTGATCAAGCCGTTCAAACTGGATGAGGTGAAGGAGGCGTTGCACGAAGTCGGATTGCAGGGAATAACGGTGGTCGAGGCGAAAGGATTCGGCCGCCAGAAGGGCCACACCGAGCTCTATCGCGGCGCCGAATATGTCGTGGACTTCCTGCCGAAAGCGAAGCTTGAAGTCGTGTGCGACGACGCGATGGCCGAACGGGCGATCGAGGCCATCATGACCGCCGCGCGCACGGGACGGATCGGCGACGGCAAGATCTTCGTGAGCAATGTAGAGGAGGTAATCCGCATCCGCACCGGTGAGCGGGGCGAAGACGCAATCTGAAAAAAAACAAACGTCCGCCGCGCCGATGTCCGGCGTGGCGGAGCCGGCAGACGAAACGACCCCCCAAGCGACGATCCCAAAGCATAAAGGATGGAGAAAGGAATGGCGAAGCGACCCAGCGCGCCCGGCGGCGGCGTGAGCAAGGTCCTGGACATGATGAAGGAACACGCGGTCGAGTTCGTGGACCTCAGGTTCACAGACCCGCGCGGCAAGTGGCAGCATACCGCCCAGGCCGTCGTGACCATCGACGAGGATACCTTCAAGGACGGAATCATGTTCGACGGCTCCTCGATCGCCGGATGGAAGGCGATCAACGAGAGCGACATGATCCTGATGCCGGATCCGGACACGGCCTGCCTCGATCCCTTCTCGGCCAAGCCCTCCCTCATTCTCTTCTGCGATATTCTCGAGCCATCCACCGGCCAGCCCTATGGGCGTGACCCGCGCTCGACGGCGAAGAAGGCCGAAGCCCATCTCAATGCCTCCGGCGTCGGCGACACCGCCTTCTTCGGTCCGGAAGCCGAGTTCTTCGTCTTCGACTCGGCGCGCTTCGGCACCGGCGGCAATTACGGCATATTCCAGCTGGACAGCACCGAGGGACCGCAGGCCTCGATCAAGGACTATCCCGAAGGCAACACGGGACATCGTCCGTCCGTGAAGGGCGGCTATTTCCCCGTTCCGCCCGTCGATTCGGAGAGCGATCTGCGGGCAGAGATGCTCTCGACCATGGGCGAGATGGGGGTCGCGATCGAGAAGCACCATCACGAGGTCGCGCAGAGCCAGCACGAGCTCGGTATCAAGTTCAGTCCGCTCGTCAAGATGGCCGATGCGATGCAGATCTACAAATACTGCATCCATAATGTCGCCCACAGCTACGGCAAGACGGCAACCTTCATGCCGAAGCCGATCTATGGCGACAATGGCTCGGGCATGCACTGCCATCAGTCGATCTGGAAGGCGGGCAAGCCACTCTTCGCCGGCAATGGCTACGCCGATCTCTCGGAGATGGCACTCTATTATATCGGCGGCATCATCAAGCACGCGAAGGCGTTGAACGCTTTCACCAACCCGACCACGAACAGCTACAAGCGCCTGATCCCGGGATTCGAGGCGCCGGTGCTGCTCGCCTATTCCGCCCGCAACCGCTCCGCCTCCTGCCGCATTCCCTACGCCACCAGCCCCAAGGGCAAGCGCGTGGAGGTGCGGTTCCCGGACGCCGCCGCCAATCCCTATCTGGCATTTTCAGCGATGCTGATGGCCGGACTCGACGGCATCCGCAACAAGATCCATCCCGGCGATCCGATGGACAAGGACCTTTACGATCTGCCGCCGGAAGAGCTCAAGGGAATCCCGACCGTCTGCGGCTCGCTGCGCGAAGCCATCGGCGCGCTCGAGGCCGATTACGACTTTCTGCTTGCCGGCGACGTCTTCAACGCCGACCAGGTGGAGAGCTATATCGCGCTCAAATGGAGCGAGGTGTACCGCTTCGAGCACACGCCGCACCCGGTCGAGTTCGAGATGTATTATTCCGTCTGAACGAAGAGCGGACGGCGAACCAAAGAAGGCCGGGGCTTGCCCCGGCCTTTTCATTTGCAAGGCCAGATCACTATGGCTTCCGATGGAATCGGGACACCCTCTGAAGGGGTTCCTCGATTCCAGCCAGGCACGATCCGCTCTCGGTCATTTTTTCTCGCATGAGAGAGACCTTCAGTCATCACGCTCCGGCATGTCACCGAGAGCTGTTTGCGCCGTCGTGCTTGCGCAAGCTCCGTGCAATTGTTCCGTCGCGCGGAGCCTCGGCGCTCTTGTATTTAACGTGCTCGATGAATGCCCGCAGTTTGGGCAGGACCTGGCGTTTCCCCGGGTGGTATAGAAAAACGCCCGGCAGGGTGACGGCGAATTCCGTCAGGAGTGCGTGCAACCGGCCGTCGGCAATCGGCGCTTTGGCGAGGGGGCCAGGCACCTGCGCAAGTCCCACACCGCGGATCGCCGCGCCGAGGAGGGTGGGGTAATCGTGCGCGATAAGCGGCCCGGAGACGATCGCCTCGACCGGCTTGTTGCCATTGACGAACGGCCAGGGCGCGATCGACCCGTTTGAGCGACGCATACGCAGGCAAGCATGGCGACGCAGATCGTCGATGCGCTCCGGCGGCTTCCGCTGGCGCAGATAATCGGGGCTGCCAACGACCACGAACGGGAACGGCGGCGTCAGCCGCACGGCGACCATATCGGCGGCGATGAACTGACCGAGCCGGATGCCGGCGTCAAACCCCTCGGCTGCGAGCTCGACCAGCTCTTCGCTTGCGGCGACTTCCACCTCGATCTCGGGATAGGCTCGGCAGAAGGACGCGATCAGCGGTTCCAGCAGGAGCGGCACCACCGCCCGCGGCACCGAGAGGCGCAACAATCCGGCCGGAAGCTGGCCGAGGTCTCGCGCAGCCTCGCTTGCGGCAATGAGCTCCTCGAAGGCAGGCTTGGCACGCGAAAGGAACCGTTCACCGGCTTCGGTCAGGCCGACACTGCGTGTGGTGCGGATGAAGAGCGCCGCACCGACGCGGGCCTCGAGAGCCCGTACCGCCTGGCTGATCGCTGACGGCGTCACCCCGAGTTCCGCGGCCGCTCGACGGAAATTGCGGTGCCCTGCGACGCTCAGAAACGCTTCCACGCCATCGAGCGCACCTTGCCTGACTGTGAAGTTCTGCTTCATAGCCTGTCAATATTATCGCGGATAGTCGCTTGCGGGAAGTCGCCATAAGTCTGCTGCGTATTGGGAGCCCAGAGCATGATGACCGATGTTCTTGATGATGTGCGTGCCCACTATCGCGCGATTGGCCTGACCGAGCGGCTAAAGACAGCGCTGGCGATCCTTGGGCCGGAGGATCGGCTTCTCACGCCCCAGCAGCTTGCCGCCCTCGACCAGTTTCACACAAGAGGTCTCGCCGCGACTGCCGAGCTCGCCAAATTGGCAGGGATCACCGCCGATATGTCGGTTCTGGATGTCGGATCGGGCGTTGGCGGGCCGGCGCGCTTTCTGGCCGCTTCCCATGGCTGCCGGGTCACGGGCGTCGATCTCAGCGAGCCATTCGTCGATGCCGCGCGCTATCTGACCGAGCGCACGGGACAGAGTGGCCAGGTATCGTTCGAGACCGGCAGCGCGCTGGCGCTTCCGTTCGGCGACGGCAGCTTCGACGTTGTGCTGTTGCAGCATGTGGCGATGAACATCTCCGAACGGGCGCAGCTCTACCGTGAGATCCGGCGCGTGCTGAAGCGCGGCGGCAGGTTTGCGACCTTCGATGTCGTGTTGAACGAAGGTGAGCCGCACTACCCCGTTCCCTGGGCACGAACGCCAGAAACGAGCTTTCTCCTGACGGCCGCCGCGACGCGCGAAGCGATCGAACCGGCCGGCTTTCGCGCCCTGGCATGGCGAGACGACACCGAGGTGGCCAAGGCCTGGATCGCGCAGTTGCGCGCGTCAGGGAATCCGCCATCGCCAAATCTTGGTGTGGTGATGGGGCCGGACTTCGCAGAGCTTGCCGCCAATCTGGGCCGAAATCTCATGGAAGGCCGGCTCGGCATCCTGGCCGCGGTGTTCGAAGCCGTATCAATCATCACATGACGTGAGGCCCCATGTCGCCCGCAACGATCTTCCAGATACAGCTTGTCCTGGGTTATGTCCCATGGCTGCTTTGCTTCGCCGCGTATGTCTGGCCGAGACTCAAGGCGATGGAGCGCGTCGAAGCACATCGCGCCATCGCCACACTGCACAGCTTCCGCTTCTTCGGCCTGGTCTTCATCCTTCCAGGAATCGTCGGCTCGAACCTGCCCGCGGGCTTTGCCACATTCGCGGCATACGGCGACTTCACAACCGGATTGCTGGCCATGCTGGCGCTTCTCACGGTGAGAATACGATCGGTCTTCTGGTTGTTCGTCGTCGCTTTCAATCTCGTGGGAACAATCGACATCCTCGTCGATTATTATCATGGCAACCAGCTCGGCCTTCCGGCGCTGGCGGGCGCGTTGGGCGCCGCCTATGCGATCCCGATCCTCTATGTGCCCGTGCTCATGATCACGCACGTCGCCGCATTCTATTTGCTGGCACGTCCTCAGCCCAAGGTGGCTCAAGCCCTCGCCGCCAATGCCGTCACATCTCAAACAGGCTCTCGGATGTGATCGGATTGGAGTCTGAGGACGCCGTCGTAGTACTTGAGCAAATTTCCCTTCCTGAAATGATTGCACGAAACCGGACGTTCCGCCTTCGCCCAAGCCGGGTCGTTCCGGATCGCGCGCACGCCTGATTCCCTTCGCCGTTATTGGGGGCCGCTATTCGGGCTGGTCCTTCACGCTGTCACATTGCCGCGCTAGACGGGCCAGTTTCCAGTCATCATGTTGGCGCCGCAATGCGTAATGGAAGCGGACGACATGATCCCGGAAGAGGATGAACATTCGCTCGATCTCAGTCGTCGCAAGCTGCTCGCCGCCGCCGGCCTTGGCGGGGGTGCCGCAATGGTGGCATCCGTCCTGCCCATCGGATCGGCACAGGCGGCTCCCACAACGCCTGCTTCTGAGACGGCATCCGACCCGGTGGCGACGCCGCCGGTTGCCGGCTTGCATTTGCAATTCGGCAGAGATGCGTCATTCGAGGTGGTGGTGTCCTGGCACACGCTGCAAATCGTCCGCAATCCCCGGGCGGTGATCGGAGGGCTCGATGGCAGGCTCGAGCGGATTGTACTCGCGAAAGAAGTGAGCTACACGGACGCGAAATCGAAGCAGATCGTTTATGCTTATCACGCTTGGATTTCGGATCTGAAGCCGGACGCGGCCTTCCTGTACTGCGCCCTTCATGACGGCGCTCAGCCGGAATTCGGCACCTTCAGAACCTCCCCGCGCGGCCGCATTTCGTTCACCTTCACCAGCTTCGGCGACCAGGGCACGCCGACCCTGGGCAGGAAGTTCACGCTCCCGCCCGGTATCGCGATGCCCAATCCGCCAGCCTATGTGAACGACAATCTCGGCTCTCCGGCGGCGGGCGATACCACCCTCGGCGTGGAGCGGCTGAGGCCCTTGTTCCACCTTTTTAATGGCGATCTCTGCTATGCCAACCTTGCCGAGGACCGGGTGCGGACCTGGTGGGATTTCTGGGAAAACAACACCCGCAGCGCCCGCAACCGCCCCTGGATGCCCTCTCCCGGCAACCATGAGAACGAGCTGGGCAACGGGCCGATCGGCTACCAAGCCTACCAGACCTATTTCTCGCTGCCGGAAGCCGCCGGCCAGACCGAAGTGACCAGGGGGCTTTGGTACAGCTTCACCGCGGGCTCGGTGCGGATCGTGAGCATCGCCAACGATGACATCTGCTACCAGGACGCCGGCAATTCCTATGTCAGGGGCTATTCTTCGGGCGCGCAGAAGGCCTGGCTGGAGAAGGAGCTGGCAGCCGCCCGCGCAGAGAGCGGCATCGACTGGATCGTCGTGTGCATGCACCAGGTCGCCATCTCGACCGCCGACAAGTTCAATGGCGCCGACCTCGGGATTCGCGAGGAATGGGTGCCGCTCTTCGACAAATATGGGGTCGATCTCGTGGTGTGCGGGCACGAACATCATTACGAGCGTTCCCACCCGATCCGCGGCCAGGAACCGAACAAGACGCTGACGCCAATTCCCGCCGCGACGGGAACGGAAATCATCGACACCACCAAGGGCACGGTGCACATGGTGATTGGCGGCGGCGGAACCTCCGTGCCCTCCAACCGGCTTTTCTTCAACCCGCCGCAATGCCGGGTGATCACCGCGGTCGGCACCCCCGACCCGACGACGGGAAAACGCGCGCCGATCTATGTGAAGGAGGAGGCGCCCTGGTCGGCCGTGCGAAACGCCGCGCACTCCTACGGTTTTGCCGCCTTCACCGTCGATCCCGGCTCCCATCCGGGCGACTTCACCACGATCAAGGTCATCTATTACGATGTGGTAGGAGTGAACGGCGAGATCGCTCCCTTCGAAACCTTCACCCTGCGCCGCCCTCGCCGCGACTAGACCGAATGACGGCCTATCCGCCGGGGCGAGTTCGATACCGCGTCGGTTGCCGGGATCTTTGTCATACCTGAACCACAGGTCAGGTTATTTTCGGCCAGTACATGGCTCCACGAAGCCATAGCAAAGATTAATCCGAGTTGAATAGAAGGCCAATTCATTCTGTCCGCAGTGGAACAAACGCTTTTGGCAGAGACGCCAAGAACAGCACGACACAGACACAGAGCAGGACGATATCTTTGAAGAGGAACTCGCCGGTTAGATTCCACGCGATCGGGTCTGTTGATAAACTCCACTTTACGACGCCAGGCGTGGAGAAAAAGAATGACCATGTGATAATAAAAGTTCCGATCCCCATCAATGACCCGATGGCTGACAGAATCGGATTAAAGGCACCCATCGCCAGAAGCGTGGCAGTCGTAAGTTCGATGACACCAAGAAGATAGGCTTCGCCCCTGACTCCGAAGATCGAAAGCCAGGAGACAAGCGGACTGTTAGAAATATACAACACGATGCCATGAGCCGATTGCGGCGTAAATTTCTGGCACCCAAATGCCAAAAAAATAAGGACCATCACCCAACGAAGTATAGCCAGAAGTCGATACGAGCCAGCGCCCGATTCCGAGATGTGGAGATCAATCCGAGCGACGGCCTTCATGGTTCGGTGCGGCCTGATGAAAAACGAGGTGGCCATCGTGCTGAGCTCCTTTCACTGGCGCGAGGCAGCTGTTTCTTGCTGGCTTATGGATAGTCGATCGCTGCTGTGGACCTTCATTCGGCAATCTTCATCATGGGTTACGCGCGGATTCTTTCTTTTGACGAGGGACTCTACGGCTGACCAATACCAAATCGGCGATACGCCAAACTTCGCTATCAATCGCGAGGATCCTAGAGACTGTTTGAGAATGCGACTAAGGTGGTCGTCCGACGCATCTTTCTGAGCTTCCGGTGCTCACGGCCCTCGAAGGCCGCTCCGCTCCGGTTCTCGAAAGCCGCGCCAGTCAGCGCCTGCGGCGCCTCCGACGCATCACAGCGCATTCTCAAACAGTCTCTTACAACTTGCTTGGGGCAGACACTGCCTATGTTCGCCGCTTGCGCACATCCTGAGCCCGGTGGCGATGTCCGTCGTTGTTTTCCTGCACTGTGGCATCGTGTTTGACCTCGAGGGGCCGACAACAAGGAAAAGTCGGAGCAATCGCTCCGACTTCTGCAATGACGATTTTTGGTCGCTTCTTTGTAACCACTCAGCCGCCACCACCTGTCCCGTTTACCAAGCTCAGCGTGCTGTCCTTCAGCGGTATTGGGGCGGCCGGTACTCCAGTGACCGTCGCAGATGGAAGTTCGGAATGATTGCTGAATCTCGGCACGACAGGCGCGGCGCCGTCTGGCCGGCCAACCGGCGCAACAGTACTCTGAGCTGTTTGTACTCCGTTCGACTGAATCACACTGGCAGCGGTCGGCACATCAGACGGGTTCGCCAGCGCGGCCGCAGCAAACAGAACGATTGGAGCTATTGCAAGTGCAAGCGAGTTCCTCATGGTTCATTTCCTCTTCGTTGAACAACGCTCTCCCTACCGTCGTCCGGGTGACACCCAAATCGAAATGGCCCTTCCCGGGTGCAGCTATTCGTATTACGACGCAGCAGAACGTCCTGTTTCTGAGTTCCGGTGCAACTCAACGGAATTTAATCTGAGATGATTTGCGAGAGCAGCTCGATGACCGCACTTGCACGGACCCCACTCGGAGTCACGATCTTGACGTGCGGGCGCAGGCATTTCGTTGCCCCGTCGATAGTCAGCAAATAGACCAATGTAGCATTTTATCACCTGCGTTTCGCGCCGAGCGTTGGAAGCAATTGCGCGATCATCCGGTTATGATGGTCAATGATGCGTTCAAAAGATTCCACGATGGCGCCTCGACCAGCCTTGACATGCCATAAGCCGTGCATCGACTGCCGCGGAACCATGAGCGACCACCGAAGCGAGCGGTCGGCGACCCATTGGAAACCGAATGAACCGCCGGACGCGACGGACATACTTGGACGAGACGCGATCCTGTCGCCTTGCTCCCGGAGCAGCTGATATCTGTGCCGAGCGCAGCACAAGGCAGCCTCTCCATCAGTCCGGTTGAGCTCAATGTTGTTACAGCATAGCCGACCCGCTAAATGACAGGCTGAATTCTTGCAGTTCGGGACCGCGAACGAGGCATGCCGACAAGCCTGCAATACGGCGACGACGACATTGGTCAAAAATGAGGCCAGCGCTCATCAAACGCTCGCGACCAGGGAAATGTCGGTTTGTCATCATGGTCCTCCCGTTGAAGTCTTCATTGGCTTCAGCAAGGACCTCAGTTATGCAGACCGCTCCCGCCGTTCGGTCGGACCAGACCCGATTATAGGGCATCGTCCCTTTTCGAGATCTTAGCCTGCTATGGATCGGCGACCTCTCATGCCCATTGTGACGGCATTCAATCTACGCAGAAGACCTTCAGAATGGCTGTCATATCATAACATCTTACTCTCTGATGGGGCAGTAGGCAGGTGCTCCAAAACCCATGAAAGCAGTGGAACTACCAATCCAGCAGTCTCCTGCCAAAGAGATATCCTGTGGCGGCGAGAAGAATCATTGGCACCGAAAACCAAGTTAGAACGAAGAGCGGGCTGTCATCAGTGCAGTTTGCTGCATAAAACGTAGCGGCAATGCTGCTCGCGCCCAAACCCGCCAACGCTCCGGCCAAACTAGGCCGCGCTGGGGCTCCCTGCCGGAGCGCCAACAGCAGGCACGCGAGCGGACCGATCGAGAGAAGCGGGATCAACGTCATGCAACGCCAAGCGTCATGACCGACCAACTGAGTAAACCATTCGCTTTGGGGCGTGATCAACAGTTTCAAGGCCACTGCCCCTGCAAGCGAAATTAGGACGCCTGCGTACGCCGGCATCCATCGACCTATATCCCCATGTGGATTGCCAGCACAACGTGTCGCGCCGGTCGAAATCACGGCGAGCGCCAACATCGCGAACACCTTGTAAAGAAACCACCCAGACCGTATCGCCTGAGAAAAATCATGCCGAAGCCCTACCTCAAGGAAGAACGCCAGGGCCACAAATGTTACCGCACATGCCGCCATCGACCGAAACCGCGCCTGGAAGCTTCGGCAGGAACTTCCGTCAGCCACGAGCAATTCGATGAGATTGTCTGTGCTCACGATGATTTTGCCTTATAGAGGATCGCCAGTGCTTTCAATGCCCTGTGCAACGAAACACGCACCGCGCCCTCGGTCATCCCCAAGCGATTGGCTGTTTCCCGGATACCGCAGCCTTTCATGGAGATCGATCGCACAATGTCTTGCTGCTGGGGCTTCAGCTCTCTCAGGAGAAAATCCAGGTCCTGCTCGGCACAACCGCCTGAAGGCTCCTCAACCGGGAGAGTATCTATCACATCGTCGATCGGTACATAGCTATGTCGTCCGCGCCGCCGCCAGCTGTCGATAAGCTTGTTGCGAGCTATCGCGGACAACCAGGGGCCGATTGGCCGCGACGAGTCCCAGGTTCCGCGTTTAAGATGGATGGTGAGCAGAACCTCCTGAACGACATCTTCAGCGTCTGCGGCGGAGATGTGGAAACCTGCCCGATTTGACCGTACCATGGCACGTAAGCGAGGTGTCACAAGAATCAAGAACCGCCGGTAGGCACGCTCATCACCCGCCGTCGCCGCGCGCATCAGGGTTGTCCACTCCTCCTCTTCGAGGGATGCAGCCATCGCTGACTACTACGATGCCGGCCGAGAATATGTTACAGCGGGTTTGCCAGGCTGATTGACCCTGGCTGGGGCGGAGGGGTTGGGCCAAGCTGGCAGGATGACGTCCAAGCCCACCGACCTGCTCCGGCGACCGCTTCCCGGCCGAGATCATCGGCCACGCCATCTTGCTCTATCACGTATTCAGCCTGAGCCCGCGGAACGTGGAGATGATCTTGGCGGAGCGCAGCATTCTCATCACGTGCAAGGCTATCCGCCAATGGTGCGCGAAGTTCGGTGGTGAGGTCGCATCCTGGCTCCGTCGGTGCCGGCCGAGGCCGGGCGACTTCGCCACGATCGAGGTCACCTATTACGATGTGGTGGGGGTGGATGGCGAGATCGCCGCCTTCGAAACCTTCACCCGGCGCCGCCCTCGCCGCGACGAGTACCTCTGCATACCGATTTTGACTGGTTGCCAAAGCGATTTCCTATCTGTGCAAACATACACCCTGGGTTAGGAGCGTACGCTGATGTCGTGCGCGGTGCAGCTATGTCCGAACGGAGAGAGCACTCAGGTCGGCGTCGATGGATTTGAGCGCCTCCAGTGCCCGCGCGAATTCGCCGTGGCCGATTGCGCACCAAACCGTCCGGGCGCGGCCCACGAGATCGACGAGCATGACCGGGAACCCTTGCGCCGCCTCGAACGCGGCCTTCTCGTTGATCAGATGTCGGGAGTTCAACGCGAACAACACCTGCGCGGCGCAAGAAAGCGCGCGATAGGTGCACCCTGCGACGTGCGTCTGATCGCCGCGAGCTGCGCCAAGGCTGGCATTCTCGATGCTGAATCCAACCTCCCAAAGGAACTTACGGATCAGCGCTCGGCCGAGTGACGAAGGATACGGTTCGGTTCTCGCCTTCAGCTCGGCAAGCGCGCCTGTCGGATCGTGGAGCGGTTGGCAAAGAGCGACTTCGCCCATCCAGCGGGCCGAGCAGAAGCCATGCGGATGGCCCGGCTGGTAGTGCATCGAGATCCGCCCAGCACACGCGTCGGCGATCGCCTGACCCACCGCCTCGATGTCGCGGTAGAGGATGTCTACCTTCTTGTCAGCGATATCCAACCAGCCACCGCCGACGATCCAGGGACCCCACTCGCCGACAGGCGTGACCGACGCCGCCTCAGGATTGGTGACCAAAGGTCTTACCACCCTAAGCAGGGCGTCGGTGTCGAGCGGATACTCGCAGCGGAAGTACAGCCCGATGTCGTAGTCGGATGCGTCAGTCGCCGTGCCGCGCGCCCGCGAACCGCCGAGTACCACAGCAGCAACTCCCGGGACTTCTGCCAGAACGGGTGTAATTTGGCGCAGAAGCTGGTCGTCGTGGCTCATGGCACCATGATCGCACAGGGTGCCCCCAGGTGCATCCTCCGCTTCGTGGCTGAGGCGTCCGCTCCAAGAAAGGTCTGAATAAGTTCTCCTGCAGCCGATCGGGCCATTGAAAAAGACTCGCGAATTTCCGGCCGGCCGGGACTTGTTCAGACCTTTCCTAAGTCGAAACCGACTCCTTTGCTCAAGACTTCCTCGCCAAGAAGAGAAGGTTGACGCGCACGTTGCATGACCTGTCAAAACCTCTGTGCAGAGGCACTAATAGCCAATTTGGGTGGTGTTCTGCCTGTCCGGTTCATGGCGACGACTGAAGTTGCCCCGGTTTGGTGGACAGCGGACTATTTGGGTTCGAGGAGTCCACGATGGGCAAGACGAGGTCAGCCTACCCGCCTGAGTTCCGTCGCCAGATGGTGGAACTGGTGCGCGCGGGTCGTTCGCCGGAGGAGCTGGCAGGCGAGTTCGAGCCGACGGCACAGTCGATCAGGAACTGGGCGGCGCAATCTGCACGTGACGCCGGCCGTGGCGCTGGCGGACTGACGACAGCGGAGCG
>Ga0335072_10002445_pt1 | contig 28838 bp, 25 predicted proteins | sample Lox_Sample_21_FD_206725 | JGI IMG/M metagenome (GOLD analysis project Ga0335072, IMG submission 206725) | Soil microbial communities from Loxahatchee National Wildlife Refuge, Florida, United States - Lox_Sample_2.1 | ecosystem: Environmental > Terrestrial > Soil > Wetlands | place: USA... | reverse complement strand
TATACCCCTTCAGAAGCAAATCGCGAAGGGTATAAAAGTTCCCCTCCGACTTCGACATCTTTCGCCCTTCCACCAGCAGAAACCGCACGTGGAACCAGTGCCGTGCGAACGTCTTGTGCGAGGCCGACTCCGACTGCGCAATCTCGTTCTCGTGGTGCGGAAACATCAGGTCCTCGCCGCCCGCATGCAGGTCAAAGTCGTCGCCCAGATACTCGGTCGCCATCGCCGAGCACTCAATGTGCCAGCCCGGCCGTCCCGGCCCCAGCTTGGTCTGCCAGTGGTATTCGCCCGGCTTTGGAGCCTTCCACAACGCAAAGTCCCGCGCCGAATCCTTGTCGTACTCGTCCACATCTACACGCGCGCCGTCCGTAATCCCGCTGAAGTCCTTCTTCGAGAGCTTTCCATACTCCGGAAAGCTCGCAATCCGGAAATACCACGACCCGTCCTCGGTACGATACGCGCAATCCTCCCTTCCGAGTTTCTCGATCAGCGCCACCATCGACGGAATATGTTCCGTCGCCCGCGCCACAATCTCCGGCTTCTCCACCGCCAGCGCATCCAGGTCCTCGAAAAATGCCTTCTCGAACTTGGAAGTGTACTCGCCTATCGGGACTTCCGCCGCCGCAGCATTGCGAATGATCTTGTCATCCACATCTGTGATGTTCATCACATGCTTTGGAGCAATGCCCTGCAGCTTCAAAAAACGCCGCAGCACATCCACCTGCAAGAATGTGCGGAAGTTCCCAATGTGCCCATAGTCATAAACCGTAGGCCCGCACGCGTACATGCGGAGTGACTCGCCGTCAACAGGATAAAGTTCTTCTATGCGGCCTGTAAGTGTATTGAAAAGTCGAATGGTCATTCGTGCGGAAGGGTTCTCAAAATATTTTCTTAGCCGATTCTATGCTTTTTGGGGATTCCGGGGTGCTCTGCGCCAGGCGCGTGTCGCTGAACGCGAACGTCCTGACCAGCAGCAGTGACTACACGTTGCGCGCTGCCTGAACGCCAATTCCCTGGGCGCTGAGCCCTGTCTTTGGCCAGCCACTCGCCCATTAACTTTCCGCGCATCTTCCCCGCCACTTTCATCGCCATCTGAAAGTGGCTGTCTCGCATGCGTTCAATCTCCGCCGTCAGCTGCCCACCAGCCTCGCCGAGCACCTGGTGCGCCTCTTCAGCCAGCATCAGCCAGTCGTGCCAGTCCCCTATCTCATCCTGCAGCTTCTTCAGCGCCCTTCCCACCTCCCCGGCATATTCGTCCTCGCCGCCTGCCTCGGCCATATAGCGAGCCTTTTTGGCGCCCTTGCGAAAATCATGCAGATTTCCTCCATCAACCTGACGTATCTGGCTTGACAGGCGCGCAAATGCATCGAGTGCCATCGCAGCCGCATTGGCCTTGTGCTTTCGCGATGTTGGCTTATGGGCGAGCACCTTCACAAACTCCTCGAAATGGCCATCCAGCTTGGAAGCCCACTTCGCTGCACTTTTCTTCAGCGGAGCGGCCCGTTCCGCTCGCTCGTCGTGGAGCGCACGGTCCAGTTTCCCCGTCTGCTCCGCCATCGCGATCTCCACCGCATTTAACGACTGCTTCGTCTTCACTTCTCCCTTCGGCACCAGCTTCTTCAACAGCTTCCGCTGCACGTCCAGGTCCCGAACCGGAGCCGCCGCTCTCCGAATCGTCTTTAACAGCCCCTCCCAGGCGCGGACGGTCTTCGTCAGCTCGTCATCGCCCTCCCCTGCCTGCACGCCGGCATCGCGAAGCGCCGCTTCCAGCGCAGCTTCTATGCGTCGCGTCCCGGTCCGCGTATCATGGACGGCTTCAACATCCGGGTTGACGGCGCATAGCTCCAGGCTTTGCCGCAGTGCATCCGTCAGCTCGCGTAAATGAGCATCGCAACGCATCATCGAATTCTCACATCATCTAAAACAAAATTCTGGCCACGCGACCAACTGGAGCGGCCACGCGACGCCATTGCCCGTGCGGCGAGCACTGGTATTCTGGTTCCAAGCCAAAACTCTCTCATGGGCACCCACGAATTACATACTCCGTACGATCCTGCTTCGCACGCCCGGACGATCTATGCCTCACCCGCTCGCGCGTGGACCCTGCTGCTGCTCGTTTTCCTTGCTGTTCACTTTGTAGCTCTTTTTTCGCCATCTCTGCTCGACGATGCCGATGCAACCCACGCCCAGGCAGCTCAGCACATTGTCACCAGTGGAGACTGGGTTACCCTCTACGTCGACGGCATACGATATCTTGAGAAGCCTCCTCTACCTTATTGGCTGGCCGCCATCGATTACCGTATCTTCGGCTACAACGTCTTCTCTACGCACCTGCCCATGTCGCTTGGCGTGCTGGCCTGCGCTATCCTCGCATGGTTCTGGTCTCGTCGTGCATACGGCGACCGTGCAGCCTTTTATGCCGCGCTCGCTATTCTAACCTCCATCGGCGTCTTTCTCTGGACACGCTTCTTTATCCCCGAATCGCTGCTCACCTTCTTCCTCGCACTCGCGCTTTACTGCTTCCTCACCGGCCTTGAAGATCGCAAACCCTCCCGCTTCTATGTCGCGTATGGGTCGCTCGCCGTCGCCGTGCTCGCCAAAGGACTCATCGCACCCGTCTTTTTCACCGCCGCCATCGTGCCGTATCTCGTTTTTTCTGGCGAATGGCGGCGTTGGCGACAGATGCGCCTCTTCACTGGCTTTCTTCTCTTTCTAACCATAGCTGCCCCCTGGCACATCCTCGCCGCTATCCGCAACCCCGACCATGGACATCCCATAGGGAACATTCCCACACCCGGTCACGTCCACGGATTCCTCTACTTCTATTTCATTAATGAGCACTTCCTGCGCTTCCTCGGGCTGCGCTATCCGCACGACTACAACAAGCAGCCATGGTTTGCCTACTGGTTCGGCCAGATCGTCTGGCTCTTTCCCTGGAGCCTTTTTCTTCCCGCTGTCCTGGTCCGGGTGTGGCGCAATCGCCGCGTCTTCGCCTCCGATCTGCGCTACGACTCCACCAACACCATCGAGTTTCTCGACCCCCACCTCAGCGCCCATGCTGCTTCCTCGCTTGCCGCGCGCCTGCGTTTCCGCGCCCGCACCGGTCTTCTGCTCGGCATCTTCGCCGGCTTCACCCTCGTCTTCTTCGCCATCTCTACCAATCAGGAGTACTACACCTGGCCGGCCTGGTTTGCCATCCTTGTCCTTATCACCGGCTCGCTGGCCATGATTGAAGAAGCACCCGAGGGCGATCCCCTCTGGATTAACGCTTCCAGCAAATGGCTCACCAGCATGCACGCAGCCTTCGCCTTCATCGGCATCGCCGCGGCTGCGGCCCTGGGTTATGGTCTCTGGGCCTCGCGCCATTTGCCCTTCGTTCCCGATATCGGAACACTGCTTGCCCACCGCGGCGTAGGCGACTACTCGTTGGCCACATCGCACTTCTTCGACCTCACCGGGCCATCCTTCGCCGCCCTTCGCTTGCCTGCCACAGTTGCCGCCATTGTGTTACTCATAGGTCCACTTTCCGCGTGGATTCTTCGCCGTCGAGGCCATGGCCTCGAAGCCACCACATCCGTTGCCTTCACCGCGGCCGTCTTCCTGATCGCCGCGCATATCGCACTCGTGCGCTTTGAACCCATGTTGTCATCCCGCGCCATCGCTGACACCATCAACGCTATCGCCCAAACACCCGGCAACGCCGACTATCAGTTCATCATTTATGGAGATCAGGCCGATGGTTCATCCGTCATCTTCTACACCCACCATCAGGCGCTGCTCGCGCACGGAAGCAAATCTTACTTCGAGCCCCGGCCGGCGAGTCATGGCCATGCTGCCAAGGCGACCTTCGGCTCGTCCATGATCTGGGGCTCCGATTACCCTGACGCGCCGCACATCTTCATGGCTGACCCGCAACTGCTCGCCATGTGGGGACACAGCCCGCGCATCTTCCTCTTCGTCCCGGAAGAATTCCACGACCATGTCGAGCAGCTCATGGCCGCGCACCAGAAAAAGCTCTACAAAATCCAGGAACTTTCCGACAAAACCCTTTACACCGACCGACCGCTTTAACCGCTTTAACTGATATCGAGCTGGCAGGCAAGCGAATCAGTCACTCTTTTCTGGCTAACTGTGGGTTAGAATCTGCTTGCATGAAACAACTTTGTTTCATAATTTTGCCAGCGCTTTTGCTTTCGCTCACCGCACTGGCTTCCGCGCAGGCGCCTGCGCACACTCCACCCCGAATAAATATGGGCCTCTGGCACGAAGAGGTTACAACAACCATCGCTGGCATCGACGGAGTCATGCCGACTGCGCAAAAAGATACGGAACAGTTCTGCATTAACGCCGACAGCTGGCGTAAGTATGGCCTGCAGGCGGCGAACTCGCGTTGCAGCGTTTCAAACCTGCATCAGGAGGCACGGAAATTGTCCTACGACGTGAGCTGCGGTTCTCAGAATCGAAGCTCTATGATCTTTCACATGAATATCTTGATCGACAGCGATCGCCAAATGCACGGAACGGCGATGGCAACCATAACGACGCACGGCTCTTTGCAGCGTGGCACCTGGACTTCAACCGTCACAGAGCGCTATCTCGCACCTGATTGTGGCGGCCTCAAACCCGGCGAGAAACGGCCTGATAATAAGTAATAAGAGTCTCACTTCCAATCATTCGATCACGGATGTCGCCACCACTATCTTCAGCTGACGGGTATAACCAGATACTGTTCCAGCTTCCCATCTGGCATGGTGTACGTCGTCACTCGAAGCTTCTGGGGTGAATTCGCAAATTCCACTGCAAACGCCTGGAACGTCATCCCGCCGCGTAGCTCTTCCGCAGTCTGCTTAAACGACGAGGGCTCTCCCAGCGGCTCTAAGCTGGACTCAAAATCCTCCAGTGCCGTCTTGTCGAAATAAGCATTGCAGTTCGCCGTAAACAAGGAGCGATCAATCTTCCCGTGCTGCAATCCGACAAAAATCTCCTGCGCCTGAGCCGCTGTCGCTTCAGCCGGAAATTTCCCTGCTTTCAGTCCCAGCACCAGGGGAGCCAGCGCACGCGCAATCCCTCCAGCTGCCGGAGAAGCATCCTGGTTCGTCAACACGGCAATCGCCGCTTTCTCAGCCGGAAACACGACGTTCTCCGACACAAACCCCGAAACCTCGCCCGAATGCTCATAGGCAACACTACCGTTCGCGTCTCGCACAAACAGCCCCAACGCATAGTGGGAATTCTCACCGTCCTTCAGCATCACCGGATCAAACATCTCGTCATACGACTTCCGATCCAGCAGCGACCGGTTCATGACACTGATGTCCCACTGCGCCAGGTCATAGGCCGGCATCGCCAGTTCGCCCGCTGCAAACATCCATCCCTTGCCCTCTTTGGGAGCAGGCCTTAGCGGCCCAAGCGCATAGCGAACATAACCCTCCGCGTCTGTATCACCGAGCTTTTGAGTGTCCGAATTCCACACCGCTTCCATATCGAGTGGCTTGAAGATATGCAGCTGCAAAAACTCCATCAGCGGCATCCCGCTCACCATCTCCACGATACGACCGGCGATCACGTAGTTCGTGTTCGAGTATTGCCACTTCGTTCCCGGATCAAAATCCAGAGGCTTCTTCCCCCACACATCCAGAATTTGCTGCGCCGTCGTGGCTTTCAGCATCGGGGGCATTACATAATCCTCGGGCCAATAATCCTGATATCCGGACGTGTGTGACAGCAGCATTTTTATCGTCACCTCGTTGGCCCGTGTCAGGTCCGGCAGATACTTCGACACCGGATCGCTGATCGACAGCTTGCCCTCTTGCTGCAAGATCAGAATCGCCGCCGCCGTAAACTGCTTCGAGATCGACCCGATCGAATATCGCATCGCTGGGGTCGCTTCCACCGGCGGAGCAAGCTTGGCCTTCCCATATGCATGGGTGTAGACAATCGACCCATGCTCCACGATCGCCACGGAAGCCGATGGGACACCCGTTTTCGCCAGTACCTGTTCGGCCGCGGCGTCGATCTTCCCCTTGAGTTCAGGGGCAATCGTGTCAACGCTCAGCGAGCTCTGGGCGTATGCCGCAACCCCGCAAAAGACAAACGTGACAAAAACTGGTAGAACACGTCGCATAGCGAGTACACCTCTCAAATCCAACCCTCCTCTTGTAACACGAAAGATGGACGGCCACGTTGGCGACAAAGTGGGGATTCGATAAGCTAATCGCACCACACCATGCGCACTCTCGCACTCACGCTCGTTCTCGTGGCTGTCTCCTCCGCGCAAAATATGCCTCCAAATTCCGCTGTATATCCACAAAAACAGGCCCAAACCGGCAGCGATGTCTTTGGAATTATCTCTCACAAGACAGTTGATTTTCTCCTCCAACCTGTTCCTCAGCAGAACGCAATTCGCTTCGCACAACTCAGACAGTCCTTCATAGATCTCCAGTGCCGCGGGCCCTATCTGCGCGAGCAGCCCGTAGAGGATGGCAAGAACCTTCTCTGCACCTTACCCGGAAACGCTCCGGCGACCCTACCCTCATCCGAGCACCGTGCCATGCCGTTGCCTGATCCCTCTTTTGGAACCATCCTCTTCCTCGCCCATTATGAACATGAAGGCGCTGGTCAGAGCGCCGTCGACAACTGGAGCGGAGCCGTCATGCTGCCGTGCCTTTATTTCGCGCTCGCTTCAGCTTCGCGCAATCACACCTTCCTTTTCGCAGAGGTCGACGGCGAATCCGGCGCAAAAGTCCTCTTCGATTCCTTCACTCCCCAGCAGCGCCACGTTATCAAAGGAATCGTCGCGCTCGATGACCTTGGCCTCGGACCCGCTCAGTATTACATCAGTCCTGACGACTCTTTTGGCAACTTCGGAAACACCTGGCTGGTCTACCAGTTCCTCCAGGCTGCCGCCGATCAGCGTACCGCCACACCAGTCGCAGCCATCCCAGGCGGCTGGTTTAAGGCGGACGTCACTCGCGAGTTCCGCCACCATGGAATCCCCTCCATTCTCATCCACTCAGTTGACTGGAGCACTCGCGATCTCCCCGGTTCCACTCGCGATAATGCATCCGCCATCGACCGCGACACTTACTTCAACACTCTCACCTTGCTTTCGTACTATGCCGTCGAGCTCGACAAGATGTGGCCCTCCTTCGCCAGCAATACCGCCTCGCGCCCCGCCAGCGCTCGCCGCCGCTGAAACTCCAGCCCCTCCCCGAACTGGAGAACGGCATCTCGTCGCAATGCGGAAGCGTGTACATGAACAACCGACCCCCTTTAGAATTATCTTGTGGCTCTTGTATCGCAGATCATTCCACTGCCCGCGCGACGAACCGTGCGTCTCGTTGCGCCGATGGAATGGTGGCATCTGCTCTCACTCGACGCCCCCTCCGTCGCCGCCCTTTGGGCTTGGAGCTTCGCCTACGCCTTCCGCCTCAGGCTCTCTCTTTACTCCCTACTACTACTCTTTGTCGGAACCTGGCTCATCTATATTGCGGACCGCATTCTCGATGGTTTCCATCAGGACAGTGTGCGACTCCGCGAGCGGCACTTCTTCTACGTACGCCACCGTACCGTCGTCATCGCTGTCGCAATTCCCGTGGTTTTCTGCCTTGGGTGGCTTATCCTCTTTCACATGCTTCAGGACGCACGCCGAGCTGACGTCCTCATCTTCGTCATTGCCTCCGCCTATTTCGTTCTCGTCCATCTGCGCGGGCAAGCCATCGAGCGGTGGTTTCCCAAAGAGCTCATCGTCGCGCTCGTCTTCGCCGCCGCAACCGCTGTCCCTGCCCTCTCCAGGCTCTCGCTTGACTCGACGCAAAATCCAGCACAGGACAAAGCCTTCCTCGTCCTCATGTCCACCCTCTTCGCCGCCCTCTGCTGGCTCAATTGCATCGCCATTGAAAAATGGGAACAATCTGTAGGCAAAGCTTTCGGCGGAGCCTTCAATCCTCGGCGGAGTCCAGGCCCTCATGCTCAACTATCAGATCGCACCGCTCGTTGGGGACAGCGCCACCTGCGCTCCTTTAGCGTGACCCTCGCCACGGTCTCCGTTCTCACAGCCGCGCTTTCGCTCCACTCCAACCCTTCCGTCGCCGAACTCTGCTTCGCTTCGGCCGTCGCCGCTGCGCTCTTTATCCCACTCGATCACTCCTCGCTCAGCGCCTTTCATCTTCGCATCGCCGCCGATGCCGCCTTGCTCACACCGCTGCTGCTCGTGCTCATCCGTTGATGCCGACTATCGGCCCAGCAGTACGCCCAGTCGCCAACTTCGACCGCATCGCGCGTCCCTATCGTTGGCTCGAGTATCTCTTCTTCGGCCCCATGCTTGAGCGCTGCCGTTTCTGCCGAATCCCCCCGCTCGCCTCGGCCCGGCCCCGCCCGCGACGTGCTTTAGTCCTTGGCGACGGCGATGGACGCTTCCTCGCCCGCCTTCTGGCGAGCAACCCCATGCTCCATGCTGATGTCGTCGACCGGAGTCCAGCCATGCTGCATCTTCTCGAAGCGCGTGTCTCAGCCGTCCATGCCCGCGACCGCATTCACATCCATCTCACTGACGCGCTCGCCTACGCGCCGACCGGCACGTATGATCTCGTCGTCACGCATTTCTTCCTCGATTGCTTCACCACTGAAGAAGTTTGCTCCCTCGCTGAAATAATCCGTCCGCATCTCTCACCAAATGCCCTCTGGCTTATCTCCGAATTCGCCATCCCCTCCGGCCTCGCTGCCCTTCCCGCGAAATCCATTGTGACCTCGCTCTATGCCGCTTTCCGGCTGATCACCGGACTGCGCACCCGCACCCTTCCCGACCACGACGCCGCCCTCACTCACTCTGGATTCGCCCTCCAGGACCGCAAATACTTCCTGTATGGCTTGCTTATCAGCGAGCTATGGCGCGTTGAGGATGAGTTTTCATAACGTGACTATTCCCTTGCGACGGCATCTCACAACGTTTGCCGCCCACTCTACAGGAACTCGCTGTCTCGTCGGGCGAATTGTTACAATTGTGTTAACCGATCGCTCTAATCCGGAAAAACCCCGTGAACTTATACATTCTTCGCCACGCCAGCGCCGGAACGCGCCGCGCCAATCCAATCATCGACGTCAAGCGCCCGCTCGATAAGGAAGGCAAGCAGCAGTGCATCCTGGTCGGCAGCTATCTCAACGCCTTGAATGTGCAGTTTGATCTCATTGTCTCCAGCCCGCTCAAGCGCGCCCTTCAGACTGCTTCCCTTGTCGGCACCGAGACCGGATACGACGCCAAGATCATCGTCTCTGACGCTCTTACTCCATCGGCGAGCATCGCGGCCTTTGAAAAGCTCATCGCCGGCCTTGCTGAATACGAAAATGTTCTCGTTGTAGGGCACAATCCGAACTTGGCCGTCTTCCTCGGCGTCGCCATCGGTCCGCGCGTAAGCGATATGGGAATCACCGGGCGCTCTACATGGCCCCGCATCCGCCTCCGCAAAGGAGCCATTGCTCGCATCGATTTCACGCACCGTCCCGGCACGCTGCACTGGCTGGTTGACCCGCGCATCCTGCGCGGCGTCTATGCCAAAGTCACCAAAAGCTCGCGCCGGAAGATCTCACGGAAGTAAGCCGCCTCTTTTCTGAGCGACCACAGCTCCAGCTCCGCGCCTGTGCGCCCCGGACTCAGCTCCAGCAGAACCCGCTTCGGAAAAACTCGCACCCGCACCCGCAGCACATCGCTTGCTCGGTCCTGGTTCAGCGCGACCGCCAACCGCAGTAGCACCACCGCGCGCCTCACATGCTCATGCTCTTCCACAGGAACCTGACGCATCGTCCGCCCCTGCGGCTCCGGACGGCTTTTGCCGATATATCGCGTAATCGCCGACGTCACTACACGCTGCGTCGCCGTAAACCCGAAGACCTCCGAGTTGGCGATAATGTATTGCGCATGCCGGTGGTGCCCCTGGTAGTTCATGAATTTGCCGATGTCGCGCAGCATCGCCGCGGCTTCGAGCCACGTCTGGTACTCCGGCGGCAGATCGTGAATCGCGGCCAGATCGTGAAACAATTGGGCGGCATGCGCGCGCACCGGCTCGGCCTGCTTCAGGTCCACGCCGTAGCGGCGGCAGATCTCCAGCACCGCCTCCCAGCGGTCGCGCTCGTACTGCTGATGCGCAAAAGTCCGCGCGTCGCTCTCGGCCAGCATCTGCGCCAGAATCCCGTCACGCAGTCCCATATCGGAGTAGCGAAGCCCCGGCAGCCCAAAGTGCTCCAGCAGCTCCGCAAAGACATGTGCCCCGGCCACAATGATCTCCGACCGCCGCGGGCCAATCCCGGGAACCGCGCTCCGCGCCTCATTCTTCATCTTGGTGAGCTTGCCAGCCAGTTTTGCGATGTCTTCCACAGGCGTCAAATACTGCCGCTTCGAGGGCCGCGCCTTATGGATCGCCTGGCTCGCTGCCGAAAGTGCCGCTGCCGTGCCTGATGTAGCAATCACCAGCCGCACTCGCTCCGGAACGATTCGCCGGGAAGCCCGGCGCAGTTCGCGCGCAATGAACTTCTTCATACGCGCAATCTCATCCTTTGTTGGAGGATCGGTCTTAAGAAACTCTTGCGTCAGGCGGACCGCGCCCAGGGGTAGGCTCACCGTCTCCACAATTCGCTTTTGGTCAGAAAGTGAGATTTCGCAGCTACCGCCGCCGACGTCAATCAGCAGACAGCGCCCTGCAGTGCCCGGCTCGTTGCTCATCACCCCGCGATGAATCAGCCGGCCTTCTTCAAGCCCGGAGATTATTTCAACGTCCCAGCCTGTCTCGTCCTTCACCCAGGCTAAAAAGGCCCGTCCATTCCGTGCATCGCGCATTGCTGCCGTCGCTACCGCTCGGACCTGATCGGCGCCGTACGTCTGCACAGCCCTATAAAACCGCTTCAGCGCGCGCAGCGTCGCCGCCATGGCGTCGGGAGAAACCAGCCCCGCCTCAAATACGCTCGCACCCAATCGAGTCACTTCGCGGTCTTCATGCACAACGCGCAGCCGATGCTGTACGATCTGCGCAATCTTCAGCCTGCACGAGTTCGATCCGATATCAATCGCCGCAAATGTCTGCATTCGTATGCGTGAGTCACAAAAGGGATTTGCGCTACTCCAGCAAGATATCAGTCTCTCGCATCCATCATAGAAACAAAGAGGGCGAACCCAAATGGCTCGTCCTCTTTTCTTTCAAGTAACGATCTATATCGCACGGCCAGCGGGAGCGACCGCAATGGTCCAATCCCTAATGGCCCAGGCGAGTGCCGGGGAGCGCGCAGTCTTAGTCAGCCCCGACCGGCTTTGGCTCCTTTGCACTGATCTCCGCAACCCGCTTGGCCAGCAGCTGCTCCAGAGTCTCAAGTGCCTTCGAGAAGCCCTCAATACCTTCCTTCAGCTTGTCGTGGGCCATACGATCGGCAGCGTGCATCTTGTCGAAGGTTGCCTTGTCAATGTTCAGTTTCTCGATCTGAATTGACTTCGCCTTTTCCGGATCGAGCTTTCGTGGCAGATCCTCCTGAATCGACTCCAGCTCGTGAAGAAGAGTCGGCGAGATGGTCAGCAGGTCGCATCCGGCCAGCTCTCGGATTTCGCCGATATTGCGGAAACTCGCGCCCATCACCTGTGTTTTGTAGCCGAACTTTTTGAAGTAGTTGTATATCTTCGTCACCGACTGCACGCCGGGATCGTCTGCGCCCTGATAATCCTTGCCCGTGTCCTTTTTGTACCAGTCGAGAATACGTCCGACGAAGGGTGAAACCAGAGTCACCTTTGCATCGGCGCAGGCAACCGCTTGATGAATGCCAAACAGCAGCGTCAGATTGCAGTGAATTCCCTCTTTTACCCTCCCACGTCGAAGCGATCTTGATCAGAATGCGCTCTTTGGAAATGCCCTGCTCTGCGTACAGAGCGATGATGTCCCGCGCCTGCTTCAGCGTCTTCTCCGTGTCGTAGGATAGGCGCGCATCCACTTCGGTTGACACGCGGCCCGGAATAATCGCCAGTATTTTTTTCCCGAAAGCAATGGCCAGATGTTTGAATGCTTCCTTCGCCACGTCCTGGTCGCTTGCGTCCTCGCCAAGTCGCTTCTTCGCATCCATCAACACGCCGTCTACGATCGGCGCGTACTGCGGCATCTGCGCCGCGGCGGTAATCAGTGACGGATTGGTGGTCGCATCCTGCGGCTTGACCTTTTCAATCGCTTCAATGTCACCCGTGTCGGCCACGACCGTAGTCATGGTGCGCAGTTGTTCCAGCAGATTTTTCGGCATATTTCCTCCTCACCACTTTTCACTTCTATTATCGGCCATCTTCTATTGGAATGAAATGAATTGACTGCGAACTTCACCCCGGTAGTCAGATGAATGAGTTATATGGCGTTCCTGCTCCGTTAGATGCGCGCAAGTCGATCAAGTTACCGGATTTCCCAGCGTCCCGATACCCTCGATTGTCACCTCCACCCGGTCACCGGTACGCATCGATGCAACCCCGGCGGGAGTTCCCGTTGGAATTAAATCGCCCGGATAAAGTGTCATCGCTGCCGTGATATAGCGCAGTAAGGCCGCAATGGGAAAGATAAGATCACGCGAATTGCCCTGCTGCATCAGATCCGCGTTCAGCCTGGTCTCTAGCTTGATCCCCGCCGCAGGATCGATTTCATCCGTCACGATGGGACCGACAGGGCAGAATGTATCGAAGCTCTTTGCCCGTGACCACTGCCCGTCCGACTTCTGTAGATCGCGCGCCGTCACGTCATTCACAATCGTGTAACCGCGAATATATGGCCTCACATCTTCTTCGGCGCCAAGGCGCGAGGCAGTCCTGCCGATCACCAGTGCCAGCTCGCCTTCAAAATCAACCCGCTCCGCCTGCTGAGGAAGCCGAATCGAGTCCTCCGTCGCGATCACAGCTGACGGTGCCTTCAGGAACAATAGCGGCTCCTTCGGAACCTCGTTTCCCAGCTCCGCTGCGTGATCCTTATAGTTGCGCCCTATACAGACAATTTTGCGCGGCACCACCGGAGCCAGCACCTGCAAGGCCTCCAGCGGCACCGGCTCAAAATCCGGCATCGGCGGCGCCGCCCAAGGATCCTCTTCGAACGCCGGCAACAAGCGTTCGATCCATAACATCCCATCGCGATCGGCAACCTCGCCATAATTTGCGCCAGCCCTGGTTTGAAAACGGCAATATCTCATCGTCAAACGCTCCATTCATTGCTGCGGCAGCGACTCTTCTACCTCTGCCGATCGCGGACTTTCATTCCCATCATGATCAACCGCACTCACCGAGTATTCATAATTGTGCCCGGGCAGCACATTCACATCACGAAATGTCGGGGCTGGCTGGGCAGCCGGCGATATTCGCACCGGTGCCGCACTCGATCCCGCCTCGCGGCGGTAAATCATATATCCGGCAAGGTCGGACTCCGTATCCGGCTGCCACGAGAGATCAATCGCGCGCGCCTCGGGATCGGCTACAGCCTGCAGGCCCTCCGGCGTCACCGGCGGAAAGACGTCGCGCGCATCAATCGTAATGGATTCGCTCGGCGCGCTGGCCACTTCGATCGATTGACCTTGCATTGTCCTTCTTGCGATCCGCTGGGCGCCATAGGTATAAGTGTGATCCAGCGCTGCATCGCGATCTACCACCCCTCCCGCATCTTTACCCGAATACTCGAGTGTCTGTTCTACCGGAACCGATGATTTCTCCGCACCAGACTTCTGCACCAGTTCGCGCTTAATGCGCACTATTTCATCGCCGGACACCGGTGTCCAACTGAGCATAATGCCATCGGCCTGAGCCCTGGCCCGTAAATCCGCGACCTCTTCCGGTGCTGCCCCAGCGGCCGTAACGGCAACGTTCGACGGGCCGGCAGTGCGTCCAGCGTGGTTCTCAAGCTCAATGGTATACGTCAGTAGACGAGGCGCCCCCGAAGCCAGCGGGCCTGGCAGACGATCAGTAAACGTGGCAGTGGCCAGAGGCGCAAAGCGCATATCCCCAATGGTCGCGCACGGTTCTGAATCCACTCGACGGCAGACCTCTACTTTTTGATCACCCACTAAAAGGACTTTATCGGTGGCGCGCTTGGGCATCGTCCAGCGCAACGTAACCAGATTGCCCGTTCGCTGCGCCGTTAGATCGGCCACCGGCTCCGGTAGCTTCAGACTAGGTGGCTGTGGGGCTGCGACCATCGCGCATCCAGCCATGAGAAATAGTAATAGTGCAAAGCCAACGGCAGACAGGCGCAGTGTCGCATTCATTCCACGACTAGCCTAAAGCATTTTCGCAAACTTCGGGGCTCGGGTCACAGAATCGACCGTAGCGCACCGTGGATCTCCGGAAAATCAAAATGAAATCCCGACGCGGCCAACCGCTCCGGAACCACCCGCACCGATGCCAGTAGCGCTCCATCCGCTATCTCTCCAAAAGCTGCTCGCAGCGCAAAAGCGGGTACCGGCAAAGACGTCGGGCGATGCAGAGCCAGCCCTAAAGCATGCGTGAATTCCCTATTCGTCACAGGAATGGGAGCAACCAGATTCACCGGCCCGTTCAGCGAATCCGTTTGAAGGATATACATCACGGCGCGAATCAGGTCGTTCAGTGCAATCCAGCTCATCCACTGCCGCCCGCTGCCCAGCTGACCACCCAGCCCGGCCCGAAAGATCGGCAACATTTGTTTCAGCGCGCCACCCTCCCCCGCAAGCACCACCCCAAACCGCAAATGCACCACGCGAATCCCTGCGTCAGTTGCACGATCCGCCTCCGCCTCCCACGCCCGGCAGGTATCTGCCAGAAAGCCCTGCCCTGGCGAAGACGACTCCATGAGAACTTCATCTCCCCGGTCCCCATAAATTCCAACGGCGGAGGCACACAGCAGGCACTTCGGCGGACGATTCAATTGCTTCAACAGGTTCACGAGCGTCCGCGTCGTTCCCACACGGCTTTCAACAATTTCCCGTTTATAAGCCGCCGTCCACCGATGCGAAGACAGGTTTGCACCGGAAAGATGAATCGCGGCGTTCAGGCCCTCCAGCCGCGACAGATCCTCCAATGGTTCAGGTATATCTGGGTTCCAGCAGAGCACACCGGCCCTATCTGGTTTCTTTCGAATCAGCTGTACCGTTTGAATCCGATCTGCCAAGAAAGAACGTAACAAAGATGTCCCAACCAGGCCCGACCCGCCGCTCACAAGAACGGCTTCTCTGAATCGTTCAGCCATCGTTCTTTTATCCCTGTTTTCCGTAGATGCGTGAAGGATTATTTTGCCATGTGAAAATATATTGTTACATTAACAACATTTGTTGCAGCATCGGCGTCCAAAGCTCTTAGTGAACGACGCGAGGTTTAGCCATGGCCACAAAGAAAACAGCGGCGAAGCAGGAACTCATCCCAAGCCAGTCCAACTCCCGGGACCAAATCGATCCCTCGACCGCCGAAGCTTTCATAGCCGAGCGCCGGATCGGGGAGCGCATCAAGCGGCTGCGCCTCAAGAAATCCATGGGCCTCGTAGAGCTGGGCAAGCATACCGGACTCTCGGCCAGCTTTCTTTCGCAGCTTGAGACTGGACGCGTGGTCCCTACACTTCGCAATCTCGCGCGCATCGCCATGGTCTTCAGCAAAGACCTCTCTTACTTCTTCGAGCCCGAGGCGCATACGCTATTCCGCGTCCACAAAAAGAACGAGCGCGTGCGCCTGCCGCAGACCGGCGTCGACAACCCGACTTACTTTTTTGAGAGCCTCGCCTACATGGTTCCCGACCGGCACCTTGATCCCTACTACGCTGAATTTGTTCCTCTCAAGGGCGTCAGCGAAGTTCGGGCGCATGTGCATCCAGGCTACGAATTCCTGTTTATGCTCGAAGGAGACTTGGAAATAAAGCATGGCGACAAAGTCAATGTTGTCGAAACAGGCGACGCGGTTTATTTTGACGCGAGCACGCCACACTCGTATCACTGCGTGGGAAAAGACCCCGCCGTCGCGTTAATCGTTACCATGCACCAGATTCCAATCGCGCAGCCCGCGTTGAATCTGCGCCCGCTGGGAACACCGCTGAGTACCCGCTCAATGCAGAACAGCGCCATCCCCTCAGTACAAACCGGCGACAGGCAAGTCGCCGCCCTACCGCCTCGCGCGCAGAGCGAACTGCCCATTCCGAGAAAGCCTTAAAACGAAATACCGCGAAGAAACAGCTGTGCCACCTGCTGCCAGTTATCGACACGGCGAAGCTCTGAAACACTCAGGTTGTGCGGCGCTGTGAAAAGAATTCCTTCGCCGGAAAAACGGCGGAAGTGCAGCGGTTGATCGTCGATAAGATAGTCGCTGCTCAAAATCCCCTTATCGCCGCAGAAGACAAATTGGGACGGATGCAGCCAGGGAAAATGCCTCCGTAGCCAACGGTATTTCGGTCCAAAGGAGTTCGGAAACTCCATTGCCGCGGTCGCAATGTACACCTCGTAGTTTTTCACCAGCTCGCGCACCACGCGCTGGCTGTTTTCCATCACCGGAAGGTCTTCAAAAAAATCTTCTGATCGCAAATAGCCTTCCAGCCTCTCTTGTCGATGGGCAGAAACGATCTCCCACAGCCATTTCCCTTCCAGATCAGCCTTGGTTACCGCCTCGCTGTGATCGCGGTTGTAACGGGTAATGTGCTCGGCCAGCGTATCCGCCAGAACTTCATCCATATCGATGCAGATGCGCTTCATGCTTCCGCAGAAGTCCTGCTCCTTTGTGCGCCGGGAAGCGGGTCCGCCTCCGGTGGTTTCTCATTGTCAAAATAGAGAAGCCGTCCGCAGCTTTCGCACGGCACCAGATCACCTTTTCTCACTTCGTTCCACAGCTGTGGGCGCAGTGCCATCTGGCAGGTCAGGCAGCGCTGCCCGTCCACGCGGGCCAATGCCGTGCCGCGTGAACCGGCGATGCGGTCGTAGTTGCCAAGTATCGATTCCGAAACCTGAGCGCGCAGGCGGGTGCGTTCTTCATTCAGCGCGGCAAGGCGCTTCTGCTGCTCGTCCGAGGACTTCCGCGCCGATTCTTTCTCGATCTCTACAACCTTGGCATTGTCGGTTAACTCTTGCTGCGCAACGTGAAGCTGCCTCTCCAAGTCTTCTGACCGCTCCATACTCTCCAGCTCGCGATCTTCAATCTTGCCAATCTCTGCTTCGGCAAAGCCAATCTCATGTTGCAGAGCGTGATATTGCTCGTTGGTCTTCACGCTGCTCGATTGCTCGCGAAATTTTACAATTTTCTGCTGAAGATCTTTCAGGTCGCTTTCAAAGTGCCGGCGTTTGCTTTCTTCTTCCTTGATTGCCTTGTTCGCCCCGTCCACCCGCGCCTTTTGCCAGATCAACTTTTCCTCAAGCGCGGCAAGCTGCTTGGGCAGCGCGCTGATCTCTGCGCGCAGCCGGTTTATGCTTTGATCTGTCTCCTGGAGTTGAACGAGCGCAAATAATTCGTCATTCATCATCAAACTTCGAGTTTATACGCTTTAGCTGACATCAGAAAGTTTCCGGAGAGCAGAAACCGGAGCAAATCTAAAGAGTGCCGCTCTTGCATAGCGTTGCGAAAGAAAGACGATGGAACACGCCATCGCGAGGTAGAATGCTATTTCGCATTCATCGGCTCTTTTCACTGTCTTGAAATGTGGCAGACGGCGAACACCTTCCAGCCAGGAGTTGCTCTTGCGTTCTTTCTGCGCCTTGTTTACCTCCCTTCTTCTTCTCTCTGCCGCATTCTCCCTCGCCAGCGCCCAAGCGGCTGCGCCCACGCATCCATGGACAGTGCGCGAAATCTGCGGAGGCGGCGATCTGACTGGGTTCCCGCCCAGTGGCATGAGTTGGTCGCCCGACGGGAAGCACGCCACTTACAGCGACTTAAACGGTGATGTAATGCAGATTGATGTCGCCGACGGCAAGCTGAAAAAGCTCATCGACCACTCCAAGATCGCATCCCTACTCGACGCCAAAATCAGCGAACAGGACCGCGACCATCGCAATCGGTACGGCGAGCCGGACTATACCTGGTCACCGGATTCCGAACATCTGCTTTTCGACACCAATGGAGAACTCTGGCTTTATAACCTGCATACCGGCACGAATGTCGAAATCGGCGATTCCCATATGCAGAGCGGCGACGATCCCAAATTCTCTCCGGGTGGAGATTCCATCTCTTATGTCCGCGACCACAATCTCTTCGTGCAGAAAGTGCATGGACTCGAGCATCCACTGGCTCTCACCAATACGCGCGATCCAAATCTCCTGAATGGAGAAATTGACTGGGTTTACCTTGAAGAGCTCGACGTGCGAAGCAACTATTTCTGGTCGCCGGACTCGAAGCAGCTTGCATATCTGCAGATGGACGAGACGCGCGTCCCTCTTTACCCCATCACCGACTGGATTCCCGTCCACCCAACAGTGGAAGAGCAGCGGTATCCGCAGCCCGGCGATCCTAATCCCGCGGTGCGTGTGGGCGTGGTGGATGCGACCGGCGGCAAAACGCGCTGGCTCGCCGTTCCTCTTGATTCCGGCAATGATTACATCCCGCGCTTCGGTTGGGTCAGCGCCAACGTGGTGTGGGTTGAGGTGCTCACGCGCGATCAGAAGCACCTGAACATCTATTTTGCGAATACGCGCACCGGCGAAGTCCGGCTCGCTCTGGCGCAGACTGAACCGAAATATTTCACTTTGACCTATGACGTAAAATTCGTCGGCGATCATCAGTTTCTCGTTCAAAGCTGGCGCGACGGCTATACGCATATCTATCGCTACACCTTCGACGCGGCCAATCCGCTGGCCGGAGAAGCACGGCTTGCCAATGAGCTCGAGAGTGGCCCTTATGAAGTCTTAAAGATTGGTACGGTAGACGAGGCCACAGACACGGTCTATTACATTTCAAACGAAAGCAATCCACGCGAGGAACAGGTATGGGCTGTGCAGCTTGACGGCTCCGGCAAACGCCGCGTGACAAAAACGCCTGGCGTGCATGACGCTGATTTTCCGCCCAAAGGAGGCTCATTCATCGACACCTCGTCCAGCATGATGCATCCCCCCGACGTCAGCTATTGCACCGCACAGGGGGACTGCTCGCCTTTCTGGAAATCCCATGCCATTTTGGGCCATACGCTGATCGCTCCCAAGGTGTTGACGCTCACGGCTGCTGACGGCAAAACGACGCTCTACGGCACGCTTCAACTTCCCGCTAACCAGACAGCCCCGAACAGTGTGCCGCTCATCGTCAGTCCCTACGGCGGACCGGGCGTGGGCACGGCGAAGGATGACTGGGGCGGCGGAAGCTTCTTCTTCGATCAGTTGCTGGCCGAGCATGGGTTCGCGGTCCTCCATGTAGACAATCGGGGCATGGCCGACCGTGGGCGTGATTTTGAGCAGGCAGCTTATCATGACTTCGGCCCTCCGGAGTTCGCCGACCAGATGGCATCGGTGGATCAGGTGCTGGCAAAATATCCGCAACTCGATCCGCACCGCTTGGGTTGGTGGGGGTGGAGCTGGGGTGGAACCTTTACCCTTTACGCCCTTACCCACTCCGATCGTTTTCTCGCCGGTGCGGCAGTCGCACCCGTCACCGATTGGCGCAATTACGACTCCATCTATACGGAACGCTACCTGGGCTTGCCGTCGGAAGACCCGAATGCCTATCGTGATGACTCTGTCGTGAACAGCGCGAAAAATCTGCACGGCCGCCTCATCCTCTTCCACGGCACCGGAGATGACAATGTCCACTTCGCCAATACCATCCAGTTCATCCAGGAACTTCTCAATGCCGGCATTCCGTACGACTACAACGTCTTCCCCCGGAAAACTCATTCAATTGCCGGCCCGGTCGCGCGAACGGAGTTGTTCAACCGGCTGCTATGGCAGTTCGAGAACTACCTGAAAGACGCGCAACCCGCCACGGAGCACTGATGCACCCGGCCGAATGTCCAGACACAGCTGATCCCGTGCGCGGGCGTACCGTTCTCGGCGACTTCGAGCTGACGATCCTTAGTGATGGGCCCTATTTTCTCGACGGCGGAGCCATGTTTGGAGTGGTTCCAAAGCCGCTATGGGAAAAGCGCGCGCCCGCCGACGAAGAGAACCGCATCCTGCTGGGATTGAACACGGTCGTTGTCCGAACCGGTAAACACACCGTTGCCATTGAAACAGGAATCGGCAACAAGCTCAGCGATAAGCTCCGCGCCATTTTCGGCGCAAGGGAGCAGTTGCCCCATGCCTTCGCGACCGCCGGCATTCGCCCCGAAGAAATCGACGTCGTCATAAACTCTCACCTTCACTTCGACCACTGCGGCTGGAATACCACCCGCACGCCGGATGGCCGTATTGTGCCCACCTTTCCCAACGCGCGCTATTTCGCGCATCGCGGAGAAGTGGAGCATGGCCATCTCCAACTCGAGCGTGACGCCATCAGCTATATCAGCCCCAATTACGATCCGCTGATCGAGAGCGGGCAAATGACTCTGCTCGACACCCGGCCTGGAGAAGTAAGCGAGATCGTTTCCGGCATTTCTGTGGAATGCTATCCCGGACACACGGCCCAGCTTCTCGCCGTCAATATCGACTCAGGCCCGAAGCGTGCCTGCTACATCTCCGACCTGATCCCAACCAGCGCACACCTCGATATCACCTGGGTCATGGGCTACGACCTCGACCCACTCGCCTGCATCGAGCAGCGCAAGCGCTTTTATTCTCGCGCGATTCCCGGGGAATGGCTGGTGCTCTTCACGCACGACCACCACGTCCCTATGGCCTATCTGGATAGAAATGACAAAGGAAAGCCTGTTCTGAAAACTTCGGGCCGCCAATCTTGATGGTTCCCGGATCGTCCGTTCCTGCACCGCCCGCTGATACTTCAAAACCGGGCCTACGCTCTGTCTTTTTTGGGATGCTTCTTCGCGCCGCCTGATTCTGCGCTGCTGCTCGTCCCGCTCGCCCCCAGCGCCGCCGCAATCGCAGTCCCATTCGGCGAACCGAGACCAGTGCACGCATCCCAGCCGGGTCCTGCAGAGAACGCGCCGTTGTTTCCAGAAGTAATGTCGTGAAATGCGCTCGGAGCCGCATACAGCGCTGGATTCACAAACCCTGCCGAAGTCCCTCGCTGCTGGTTAATCAACGTGATCAGCCCCGCCCAGAGTGGAGCCACCGCACTCGTGCCGCCCACAACCTCTTGCTGCCCATCCACCAGAATGTTGTAGCCCGTCTCCGGCGATGCATCGCCGGCCACATCCGGCACGCCGCGTCCGCCGTTCGCGCTCGTCGGCGCAGGAACACCAATGTTCGTCTGCCAGCTGGGCAGTGCAAAATCGACGCTAACACCTCCGCCCGTTGCCCCGCCCTCGCTGCCGTCGTTCCAGACCGTTTCGCTGGAGATCTTCGTTCCGCTTCCCACCAGCTTGGTGCCCCCGCAGCCCAGCACATGCGGGCTCGAGGCCGGAAAATCCACATTATTCCCGCTCGCTCCGTCGCTCGACCCGTTATCACCGGCGGCCACGGTCACCGTAATGCCTAGCGCGCCCGCCGACTGGCAGGCGTCATCCAGTGCGGTCAGTGAGGACTGTGTCCAGCTCGACTCCGGGCCACCCCAGCTGATGGAAATCACAGATGGATGATTCGTGGTGTCATGCACTGCCGTGGTGATCGCGTCCACAAACCCCTGATCGGTATTCGGCGTAAAGTACACCGCAATTTTTGCCCCTGGCGCAATCCCTCCGGACACTTCAATGTCCAATGCAACTTCGCCGTCTGCACTGTCAGGATTCGTGGGCGAATTCGCACCTCCGTCGACCGAAACTGAAACCACATCCGGCGGCGTCAGATTCAGCCCGGAGAAAAACGTGGTTATATCGCTCTCGTTATAGCCGCCACCCAACTCGATAATGCCGATCGTCTCTCCGGCTCCATTCACGCCGCTTGGAAAGTTGTATAGCGCCGCCACCTGCACAGGACTGTAGGTTACCGTCGCCTGTTGGTCTCCACTCAGAAACCGGACGTGGGGCTTTGCTATTGGTCGCGCATCCAAACCTAGCACCGCCTCCACCACCCCCGCATTGCTCTCTGGCAACGACACCACTCCCGTATAACCGTGGAATTTTTTTCCCGCACCTTCGTATTCATGCAGCTCTATGCCGAACGCCTTTTCCAGATTCTGCGCCGTGCCTCGCAGTACCAAAGTTCGCCGTGAAAGACTCGACGTGGTCTCGTCCACAGACAAACCATGTTGGTGCGCGAATCGCCGAAGCTGCTCGAAATCCGCCGAACTGGCGGCATATTTTTCATCGAACTCCTCACGCGAAACAACACGCCCCTTCAAATCCTTCAGGGCGAGTGGCATCTTACGCCTTACGATCACGGATACACTCAGGACCTGCTGTGCCGGGGTCCGACCCACGTCCTTCGCATCGCGCGGAGCCTTACATTCGCTGCGCGGTAAGATGACCCGTTTGGGGGATGCAGTCATCACGTCACCTCATTTCAGTTTCAGTATAGGAGTGCGAAGCGCTTATCCGGGTTGCCGATCACTATGGCTGGGTGGCTGCGAAATGATCAAAAAGCGAACGTCTTCTTGGCTCTTATTCACCGCCTGATGCGGCTCGCCTGGCGCAATTTCCAGCCCATGCCCTGCAGTAAGCAAAGAATGCTGGCCGGCGAGTTCCATCGTCAACTCGCCAACGAGCACATAAAAGAACTGCGTTGTCCGGGAATGAAAATGTCGCTGTTCCTGCGCGCCCGGCGGCATGCGTTCTTCGATGACGCTCAGTCCCTCGGTACGCAGCAGATGCCAGCCGTCACAAACACCGCCCCAGACGTAGTGCTCGGCATTCCCTTTGCTCACGGGAGCCGTCATAACGGGATATTCCCATGCTTCTTCGGCGGATTCTTGTCTCGCTTGCCCTCCAGCATCTCCAGCGCGTCAATCAGACGCCTCCGCGTTTCGTGGGGCAGAATCACCGCGTCTACATACCCGCGCTCGGCTGCGACATAAGGATTCGCAAACTGCTCGCGAAACTCGTGGACCTTTTCCGCGCGCGCCGCGGCCAGCACTTCTGCCCTGCGCTCGTCGCTCAAGGGCCCTTCAGATTCCTCAGCCTGCTTGACCACCTGCTCCACTTCGCGCCCATAGACAATATTCACCGCGCCTTCTGGCCCCATCACGGCAATCTCTGCTGTGGGCCATGCTAAGTTCAGGTCCGTCCGGATATGTTTGGAGCTCATCACGCAGTAGGCACCCCCGTACGCCTTGCGCGTAATCACCGTCAGCTTCGGCACTGTCGCCTCTGCAAAGGCGTAGAGGAGCTTTGCCCCGTGGCGAATAATTCCGCCATACTCCTGTTGCGTACCCGGCAAAAATCCCGGTACATCTTCCAGCGTGATCAGTGGAATGTTGAACGCATCGCAAAAACGGACAAACCGCGCTCCCTTCACGCTGGCATCAATATCCAGCACTCCGGCCAGAAACGCAGGCTGATTCGCGACAATCCCCACTGGCCGCCCGTTCATCCGTGCAAACCCAATGACAATGTTACGGGCAAAATGCTCATGCACTTCAAAGAAGTACCCGTCATCCACCAGCCGCTCAATCACCAGCTTGATGTCGTATGGCTGATTCGACTCAAACGGAACAAGCGTGTCCAATTCGCGGTCTGCACGGTCCGCCGGATCATTGCACACGCGCCGTGGGGGATCTTCAAGATTGTTCGACGGCAGAAAACTCAGCAGTTCGCGCACCATTGCGATGCACTCACGGTCGTCGTGCGCCATAAAGTGCGCCACACCGGACACTTCATTGTGTGTCGTCGCTCCACCCAGTTGTTCTTTGGTTACCTCTTCATGCGTCACCGTTTTGATCACGTCCGGTCCGGTCACAAACATGTACGAGGTCTTGTCCACCATCAGCGTGAAGTCAGTAATCGCAGGCGAATACACCGCCCCGCCGGCGCACGGCCCCAGAACCGCCGAAATCTGTGGAATCACGCCACTCGCCAGTGTGTTGCGGAGAAAAATGTCCGCGTATCCGGCGAGGGAAACCACGCCCTCCTGAATGCGTGCACCACCGGAATCGTTCAAGCCCACCATAGGCGCGCCCACCCGCATCGCCATGTCCATCAGCTTCACGATTTTGGCAGCATTAGACTCCGAGAGGGACCCGCCGAACACCGTAAAGTCCTGCGCGAAGACAAATACCGTGCGGCCCTCCACGCGCCCATAGCCGGTCACAAACCCATCGCCGGGAATACGTTTGTCGGCCATCCCGAAGTCGGTGCAGCGGTGCGTTACAAATCGATCGGTCTCTTCAAACGTGCCTTCATCGAGCAACAAAGCGATGCGCTCGCGGGCCGATAGTTTTCCCTGGGCTGCCTGGCGTTCGCGCCGCTCCTCACCACCGCCTTCTTCAGCCAGACGGTCGCGCCGCGCGAGTTCAGCGATTGCGTGATCTCTGTTCTCCATCGTGTCGGATTATAGATTGGGAGACGGATTCAGGTAGAAAGTACTCCAGAGGCCGGGTCGCAAGCACAAGAAGACCTACAAAAGATCCTGGTCCATGTGCTGAGGGAATGGCGGAATAAAGCCTAGATGACTTCCTGATGGAACAAATCGTCTTTCTCTTCGCATGGCTCACACACGCAGCCCACCGCGCAGCCGATCAGCACCGCCACGCCAAGCGTTACAAGAACCGCCGGCAGGTAACCGCTCAGGCTCGACAAGTGGAACAGAATTTCATGTGCCTTCATGATCCACATAAGGTACCCCATCTTGCTTAGAAGAGTGAACCCCCTGTAAGGGTTTCTTCATCTAATGATCACGGGAGGGTGGTGAAATTATCATCTCACCTGTGTCAATCCCCCCGTAACAACCGGCCTTGAATGCCAAAATATTCTTGAGCAAATTGTTGCCGGTAAGGGGAATAAAGGGCGAAAATCGCGTATGGCCGCCTCAAACGCGAATTCGCCTCCTGTTCGCTGGCTATTCCTCGATCTCAACTCCTACTTTGCCTCTATCGAACAGGAATTACGTCCCGAACTTCGGAATCGGCCTGTCATTGTCGTTCCCGTCATGGCCGACACCACCTGCGCTATCGCCGCCAGCTATGAAGCCAAGAGCCTTGGCATAAAAACAGGTACGCAGGTCGGCGAGGCCAAACGAATGTGTCCTGGCCTCATCCTCGTTGAGGCCCGCCATGATCTCTATGTCCGCTACCACTACAAAATCATCGAAGCCGTAGAGCGCTGCGCCCCCGTGTCCGCTGTCATGTCTATCGACGAAATGGCCGTCGGCTTGACGGGCAGGGAGCATTCTCTCCTCGTCGCTCTCGATTTGGCACGGCGCGTCAAACAATCCATTCGTGAAAACGTTGGCAAAACCCTCCGTTGCTCCATCGGACTCGCACCCAACCGCTATCTGGCCAAAATCGCCTCCGACATGGAAAAGCCCGACGGCTTGGTTGCGCTCACCCCGGATATTCTCGAATCGGCATTGAGCCGGTTAGAGCTCCGCGCCCTGCCCGGCGTAGGTGCACGCATGGAGCGACGGTTGCACCAGAGCGGTATCCGCACCATGGCGCAGTTGTTGGCGCTCAATCGCGAGCAGTTGAATCGCATGTGGGGAGGAATTGGCGGAGAAAAGCTCTGGCACTGGTTGCGCGGAGAGGACTTCACCAGCGCCGAGCTCGAACACCAGCGATCGATCAGCCATAGTCATATGCTCCCGCCCGACCTGCGCACTCAGGAGGGCTCCTACGCCGTCGCGCACAAGCTTCTGCATAAGGCGGCTCTCCGCATGCGCACCGCGGGCCTCTGGACCACGAGCGTCTCGCTGACCCTCAAATTTGTCGTGCCTAAGACTGAAGCCAGGCGGCATCATTCCACCGGCATTCCCCAGGCAGGGTGGTCGCATGGCATCCCGGTAATCGAATGCCAGGACAGCCAGACACTCGTCGAGGCCCTGCAAAAGCTGTGGGCTCTTCGCCCGCAGGCGCCCGAATATCAAAAGCCGTTTTATGTCGGCGTCTGGCTGGGCGATCTCATTCCCGACCACCTGCACACGCTGAATCTATTCGCGGGCCTTGAAACCGAATCCCGTCGCACGCGGCTTTCTTCAGCCATGGACGCGATGAACAACAAATATGGGCTCGACACTCTGATGCCGGCCAGTATGCTGCTCGCCAAAGCCGCCGCGCCCACCCGCATTGCCTTCACCAGCGTCCCGGACCTGTTCGAAAACTAGAGTGGGCATAAATAATAAGTCCATGGCCTCGCCGCTCACTCCGACATATCACGGACGCATCGCGCCCTCCCCGACCGGCCTCCTGCACCTCGGCCACGCCAGAACCTTCCTCACCGCTCATTCACGCGCTCTGGAAGCGCAAGGCACGCTGGTTCTGCGTAATGAAGACCTGGACCGGCAGCGCTCGCGTCCCGAGTTCTACCACGCCATGCTTGAAGATCTTCATTGGCTCGGAATCCAGTGGCAGGAGGGTCCGGACATCGGCGGTCCATACGCGCCTTATTCACAGAGTCAGCGCCGTGCATCCTATCTCGTCGCCTTTCAGCAACTGCGTAACACCGGATTCCTCTATCCCTGCAAATGCTCGCGCAGAGATCTCGGCCACGCTGCCGCCGCTCCGCATGACAACGATGAAGATGATCCCATCTATCCTGGAACCTGCCGCCCCGTCCCCGGCCCACTCCAAAGCCATCTGCGAAGTTTCCCCTCATCCCACTCCGCCGTTAACTGGCGCTTCCGTGTTCCCGACGGCGAGGCGATCGCCTTTCACGATCAGCACTTCGGCCCAGAGCAGTTTATCTCCGGACGCGACTTTGGCGATTTCCTCATTTGGCGCCGCGATGGCGTGCCTTCCTACCAGCTCGCCTGCGTGGTCGATGACGCCGCCATGCGCATCACCGAGGTCGTTCGCGGAGCCGATTTGCTAAAGTCCACCGCCCGCCAGATTCTGCTCTATCGCGCCCTAGGGCTGGAAGCACCATCCTGGTGCCACTGCCCGCTCGTGCTTGACGCCAGCGGCGAGCGCCTTGCCAAACGCCACGACGCCCTTTCCATCCGCACCCTCCGCGAACAGGGCTACAGTCCGTCCGACCTCATGCAGCCTGAATCATGCCTCTGATTCCACCGGTGCGCATTCCACCTCTGCTGCGCTCTTCCCGCTTGCGAGCTTCGATGACGTCACCAGCGCGACCGACACAATAATCGCCACCATCCCGAAGTATTCCGTCGAGACCAGCTTCTCATGCAGAATGAGCGCGCCCAGCACCACCGCAATCATCGGATTCACATAGGCATATGTCGCCACCTTCGCTACCGGCACATGTGCAATCAACCACATGTAGCAGCTGAACCCCAGCAGCAATCCAAAAAGAACCAGGTAGCCTACGCATCCCACGCTGCGCCAGTTCCACACCGCGTTTGGCCACTGCCGGAAGAGTGTGGCGAAGATAACATTGGTCGCTCCCGCCGCAAACATCTCCCATCCCGCCGCAACCAGCGGGTCAACCGGGAGGTTCATGCGCCGAGAGAGCACTGATCCCGACGCCCACGAGAACGCCCCAACCAGAATTGCACCAATGGCAAGCATCTGCATCGGATGCCCGTCGACTCCGTATCGCAGGCTCGGCCATAGCAGCGCCGCAAGCGCGCAAAATCCCAACCCCAGCCCGAAGTACCCCTGCTTGCGCAGGCGATCGCCGTTCGGGAGCGCCATCTCAATCAACACCACATAAAGCGGTACGACGGCAACAATCAGCGCCGCCAACCCACTCGGCAAGTATTTTTCGCTCCACACCAGCCCGATATTTCCGCCAAACAGCAGCATCACGCCCAGCAACATCAACCGTCCCATGATCCTGCGGCCAAAAAAAATCCTTCGCCCGCGCACGGCGCAAAAAGTAAGCATCAGCCCGGCACCGCACAACAGGCGAACCCCCGCCAGCACCGTCGCTGGCAGCAGAGCCACACCCACGCGCATTGCCGTGTAGGTCGCGCTCCAGCAGAAATAAACACTTAGAAACGCGAGAACAATCAACAGTCTGGACGGAGTGCCGCGTAATTCTTTCATGGTCGAGACTCTTCTATCGTACCGTGCGTGTGTGCCGGACCATCCCTCCCGTGCTATCCTCAGACCAACCATTGAGGCTATGCGCGCCGCTATCGCCAATTCGCCCTGCTCTTTCAGCCGCAAGTGCTGGAGTCGGGCCTTTGCGCGCGCCATCGCGCCTCGCAAGCATCTCCGCGTGCTTCCTACCCGCACGCGACCTAGTCTCTTCGGTAGCGAATAGTCACCGCTGCCCGCCGCGCACCCGGCTGGCGTCTCCAAAACGCCGGCAACCCGATGCTCGGTGACTGAAGAGGACTCTCTCGTCCTCCCCGTCTCAACCAGGACAACGAACCAGGCCGCACACCGAAGGAGAGAACCATGAGCACCACGATCGCAGGCACCACGACTACGACCTCGAAATCTGAAATCTACGCCCAGTACGGTCCAAAGCTTCGCACCGCTCTGCCCGGGCCCAATGCCCGCCGCATTGTTGAGGCCGATGATCGCCTCATCTCGCCCAGCTATACGCGTTCTTACCCCATGGTCGCCAAGCGTGGACGCGGCGTTCGCGTCGAGGATGTGGACGGCAATGAATTCCTCGACTTTGCCGCCGGAATCGCTGTCACCTCCACTGGACACTGCCATCCCGAGGTGGTCAAGGCTATTCAGGATCAGGCCGCCGAGCTCATCCACATGTCCGGCACCGACTTCTACTACGAGTCGCTCGTGACTCTTTCCGAACGTCTGTCCTCGATCGCTCCCATGCCCGGCCCACACCGCTTTTACTATGGCA
>Ga0335072_10002444_pt1 | contig 28841 bp, 22 predicted proteins | sample Lox_Sample_21_FD_206725 | JGI IMG/M metagenome (GOLD analysis project Ga0335072, IMG submission 206725) | Soil microbial communities from Loxahatchee National Wildlife Refuge, Florida, United States - Lox_Sample_2.1 | ecosystem: Environmental > Terrestrial > Soil > Wetlands | place: USA... | reverse complement strand
CCGCCGTGACGCCGTGGCTGAAGATCTGCAGCAGAACACCGGTGAGCGCTGCTGCCTTTTCTGTAGCCATGGCCGCGTCGGTTCCCGTGAATCGCGCCGCCACGCACACGCCCAGCACGCAATAGCCCAGGTGGTTAATCGACGAATAGGCGAAGGTCCGCTTCAGATCCTTCTGTGCCCACGCCGCAAAGGCGGGCAGCACAATCGAAGCTACGGCCAGCCACAGCAGCGGCTTCATGGCATGCTGCATCTCCTCGGGGAAGATCGGAAGCAGCACACGCAGGAAGCCGTACACGCCCATCTTCGACATCGCGCCCGTGAGCAGCATCGTCGTCTCGCTCGATGCCTCGGCGTAGGTCGCCGGCAGCCACGTGTGAAAGGGCACTACTGGTGTCTTGACGGCAAAACCCAAAAACACTGCCCAAAACAGCAGCATCGAAAGGTGCTCGGGGCTTCCACTCCAGTACAGATTCTGCACCAGCGCCCTCGTCAGTTGTCCGGACTGCCCCATCTGCGCCAGCTGCACAAAATCGAACTGCCCCGTCGCCAGGAAGATCGCCAGGAACGCGAGCAGCAGCGCCACGCTCCCCGCCATCGTGTAGAGAAAGAACTGCGCGGCTGCTTTCGCGCGGCCTTTGCCGCCCCAGATGCGCACCAGAAAGAACGCCGGGATCAGGCTCAGCTCCCAGAAGATAAACCAGTGAACAAAATTGAGCGCCGTGAAGGTCCCGAACAGCCCGGCTTCCAGGAACAGCACCAGCGCGCAATACACAGGCCCGTGGTTCTCGTTGTTCCAGGAGGCGACCAGCGACATGAGCACCACCAGCGCGCTCAGCACCAGCATCAACGCGCCCAGCCCGTCGGCGCCCACGTGGTACGCGATGCCCAGGGCAGGGACCCAGGCGTGTATCTGCTCAAACTGCATCCCGGGATTGGCCGGATCGAGACCGTGCCAAAGCAGCGCCGCCATCGCCAGAGCCCCCGCGGCAAACACGACGGCGAGCATGCGCGCGACGTCGCCCAGCTTCGTCGCTGCCAGCACGATGAGGCCACCCACAAGGGGCAGAAGTGTGAGCAGCGTGATCATCCGCGGTGCCCCCACAGCAGCCAAACCCCAAGCACCACCAGGGCCGCCGCGATCACGCTCAGATAGGTCTGCACGCGTCCGTTCTGCAGTCGCGACAGCAGCCGGCCCCCGCGCGACAACTCACGGCAGCCCTCATCGAAGCCGCCGTTGACCACAAATCGATCCACGCCCGCGTCCAGCCAGCTCACCCCGGTCACGGCCCACGCCACCAGGCGCACCGCGCCGCCGAAGATCCAGCGATCGAGCCAGGACGCAAACGCCGCACCGAAGCGCGCCAGTGCAATCACCGTCACGCTGTACAGCTCATCCACGTAAAGCCGATGCGCGAGCGCGCTGAATACCGGAGGCGCCAGCTCCTCCAAAGCATCCTCGTCGGTCGGGTGCACGATGGGCCTGCGCCCATAGAAGAACCAGCCCAGCAGCAATCCCAGCATGACGATCAGCGACGACGTGAGCATCAGGGACATCAGCCCCGGCTCGCCAAATCCGGACCAGTCAAAGGTCACGCCGTGGCCGCCGAGGAAATTCTGGAACCAGGGCCACGCAGGCGTCCCCACAAATCCCAGCAAGACGGCGAAGACCGCGAGAATCGCCAGCGGTATCGTCATCACAACCGGACTCTCGTGCGGTTCTTCGACGGCGCAGACCTCGCCAGGCCGCGGCGACACAGCCGGCTCAACCGCGTGTTCTGTGGCTCCGTGGACCGCGACGGCCGCTGCGCCTACCGTCGCTGCCGGTGTGCGCTTTTGTCCAAAGAAAACGTAATACATCTGCCGCGTCATGTAGAACGCGGTCAGCAGCGCGCCAATCGCGCCCAGGTAGAACGGTCCGCGCGAGATGCCCCACCCGTGTGCGCTGTGCAGGATCGCATCCTTGCTCCAGAAACCCGCGAACAACGGGAATCCGCACAACGCGAGCATGCCGCAGGTATAGGCTGCGAACGTCACCGGCATGAACTTCCGCAGTCCGCCCATATTGCGGATGTCCTGCTCCTCCGTGCAGCCGTGAATCACCGACCCCGCACCCAGGAACAGCAGAGCCTTGAAAAAGGCGTGCGTGATCAGGTGAAACATTCCCACCGCAACACCGCCAACCCCGAGGCCGAGCATCATGTATCCGAGCTGCGACACGGTCGAGTAAGCCAGGATTCGTTTGATATCGTTTTGCGCGACGGCAATGCAGGCCGCGAAGATGGCCGTGACCGCACCCACCCACGCCACCACTTCCAGCGCGCTGCCGCTCATGAGTGGATACACCCGAGCGACAAGATAGACGCCGGCCGCCACCATGGTCGCCGCGTGGATCAGCGCGCTCACCGGGGTTGGGCCTTCCATCGCATCGGGCAGCCACACATGCAGTGGTACCTGGCCGGATTTGCCAACCGCTCCGCAGAAGATCAGCAGTCCAATTGCGGTCGAAACCGCCATTCCTGCGACCGTGGCATGCGCCGCCATTGCCGCCAGCGCTCTCTGCTCGAGGCAGCCGTTCCCGTTGCCGTAGAAGAGCAGCGTCCCCGCCTGCGAGTAGAGCCACACCATCCCGATCAGCAGTCCCAGATCGCCGACCCGCGTCGTGATGAAGGCTTTTTTCGCCGCAGCTGCGGCTGCCGGGCGCTGGAACCAGAACCCGATCAGCAGGTACGAGGTCAACCCGACGACTTCCCAGCACATGAAGAGCAGCAGCAGGCTGTTGGCGATCACCACGCCCAGCATCGCGCCCGCAAACAACGAGAGAAAGCAGAAGAAGCGCGTGAAATTGTCGTCATGGGCCATGTAGCCGACGCTGTAGATGAAGATCAACAGCCCGACAAACGTGACCATGACCAGCATGACCGCGGCCAGCGGATCGAGCAGCCAGCCCAGCTGCACCCACTGGTCGCCGAACTGCATCCAGTCCACGTTTCGCACCTGGAGCATCGGATTCGCGAGCGCCGCAGCAAAGGCACGAAGCGACAGCAACAGGGAAACGGCCATCGATCCGATGGCGAGCGTCGCTGCCAGACCCCGGTTGGCGCGCTTCATCAGCGCAACCAGGCCTGCCGCGACCATCGGGATCGCAGGAATCAGCCACAGGTTCTGTACGATCCAGTTTTGCGAAGATCCGGCCGTCATCCCCGCATCTCCGCGATCTCGCTCACGTCGCTGGTGCGTGCGTGCCGATAGATAGCCAGAATCAGCGCTAGTCCCACGGCGGCCTCGGCCGCAGCGACCGCGATGGAGAAGATGACGAACATCACTCCGGTGAAAGCCTCGGGGTTGGGGCCGAACCTCCAGAAGGCGATGAAGTTCAGGTTGGCGGCATTCAGCATCAGTTCGATGCCCGCCAGCACCAGGATGGCGTTCCGCCGCGTGAGTGCACCGGCGAGGCCGATGGAGAAGAGCAGAGCAGAAACCAGCAAACAACCAGCGAGCGGAGTCATCAGGCGCGCAACTCCCGACTCGACTCGGAACGCGGCGATGCTGCGGAGAGAGGCTTCTCACGCACCGCCAGGATCACCGCGCCGATCATGGCCGCTGTCAGCATCAGCGCGATCACTTCCAGCGGAAGAACATACCGCTGCATCAGGATGAAGCCGATCTCTCGCATCGGACTTGACGGAGCGGGTCCCGCTGCGGCGGCTCCCCGTGCAGCGCTGCTTGCCAACACGGCCCACGCCAACACGCCAAAGACGCCGATTGCGAGCAATGCTCCCATCACGCCCGCCGGCGAGAAGACCTTTTGCAACTCCGTCTCAGCGCTGCGCGTCAGCAGGATGGCAAAAACAATCAGGATGGCGATCGCGCCAACATAGACGAGCAACTGCGCCAGCCCCGCGAAGTCCGCTCCCAGATTCAGATAAAGACCGGCGAGTCCGGCGAAGGATACGGCCAGGGCAAGCGCGCAGTGCACCAGACGGCGCAGCGTCATGGCGGCGACCCCTCCGGCCAGTGTCACGATTGCGAGAATCAGGAAAGAAACCGTCATGCCCATGCGTACCAGGGTCGACTGCGTTGCGTCTGCGCCCCGGGTTGGCGATAAAGGACAGCGATTGTCACCCGAATCACGACAGCATCCGTCACGCCCCGCAGCCTCTCCTACGATTCCACAGCAGCACCCGCGCGACTGTGACTGAAATCACCCACTGGCTCGACCACTCCGCGACGTTTTATTCCGCGAAGCGATAGGTCCTCTTCTCAATCTTCCGGCCCCGCTCCAGCATGCGCGCCAACAATATATAGGGAGCAAGAATCACCAGCGCACAGACCAGCCAGCGTATCACACCGCCCAGCGGTTTCGGTCCCACCACTCCAGGCGAAAGGAAACGCCAAACGCCCGCCGAAAGGATCACGATCAGCGTCATCGGCAGCATGAACTTCCACGCGAAGTTCATCAGCTGATCCATGCGCAGACGGGGCAGCGTTCCGCGCACCCAGATAAACGCGAAGATCAGCGCCAGCAGCTTCCCGAAGAACCACAGCCACGACGGGATCCACGCGAGCAAGCTTACCGGCGACGACCATCCGCCGAGAAAGAGCGTAATTCCCAGCCCGCTGACGGCGAACATTTCCAGATACTCGGCGAGGAAGAACAGCGCAAACTTGAAGCCGGAATACTCGATGAAATAGCCGGCAATAATCTCCGACTCGCCCTCCGGCAAATCGAAGGGGCTGCGATTCGTTTCCGCCGTCGCCGCAATCATGAACAGGATGAACCCGGCCAGTCCCCACGGCGTGAAGACATTCCAGTGTGCGATCCCGGCAGTGTAGCGATTCTGCTGCTCGACGATGGTTACCAGCGAGAGCGTCCCCGCCATCATGATCACCGGCACCGAGGAGAGGATCAGAGGGATCTCGTAGCTGATCATCTGCGCGATGGCGCGCATCGCTCCCAGCAGAGAATATTTGTTGTGGCTCGACCAGCCGGCCATGAAGACAGCCAGTTCGGTCGCAGCTCCCACCGCGAAGAAATACAGCACGCCGGTGTCGAGATCCACCGCCGTCATGTTCCGCCCCACCGGCAGCACCGCGTAGCTGAGGAACACCACGCCCACCAGCACCAGCGGTGCCAGGTAGTGCACCAACCTATCCGCGCGCTTCGGAACGATGTCTTCTTTCGTGAGAGACTTCAGCGCATCGGCCAGCGGCTGCATCACGCCCCACGGACCGACACGGTTTGGACCGTAGCGATTCTGTATCCGCCCCAGACCCTTGCGCTCGAAGACCGTCGTGAGAGCGAAAAGTGCCGCAAAGACGACGATGATCATGGCTACCGAGATCAGAATCGAAACGAGCGTCTGGAACGGTGCCGGCACCTGCGCGACAATCACGTCTTTCAACGTGACGAAAACCTGATCGGCGGAATTCGCAGAGGCCATCATGACTGCTTTTCCTTCGCTATTGCGTCGCTGACCACTGGCTGCGGGCCGCTGGCCGCTGCGCTGGCTGCCGATGCCGCCTTCGCCTTCGCTGCCGCCTCGGCCGCCGCGGCTTTGGCCTTCGCCTCCTCCGCTTCTTTCACGCGCCGCCCATCCGTCTCGGCTGCTTCGACCGGATGAATCTTCTGGTAGTATTCGTTCGGCTTGGCCAGCTCCTTCTTTGTGTAGAGCAGGCCGCCAAAGCGATCGTCCGTGCTCAGCTCATAGACCTTGTCCATCCGGATCGCGTCGAACGGACAAACCTCGACGCAAATCTGGCAGCTCATGCACACCGACACATCGATATCGAAGACCGCCGGGTAGGCCTGCTGTTTCCCCACAAAGTCCGGCTTCTTGTCCTTGCTTTTCTCGATGTGGATGCAGCGCGGCGGGCACTCCTTCTCGCAGATCTGGCAGGCCACGCAGCGCAGACCCGCTTCCGGATCCTTGCCGTCGTAGAGCAGGAACGGAAAGTTGCGCGACGCCTCGGGCAGTTCGTGCCGCTCCTCCGGATACTGCACGGTGACCAGCCGGTTCTTCTCCGTGTAGCTGCCGAAGAAGTTCCGCGCCGTCTCGACAAGTCCCTGAATGATGCCTTCACCCAGCATGCAACTCCTCTGTTGCCTGGCGCCCGATGCCAGTTGCCTGCTTCTTCACCGATCCACTTCCCCCAGCACGATGTCCACGCTGCCCAGGATAATTACCGTATCCGCGATGTTCTCGCCCACGCACATGTCCTCGAGAATCGTCAGGTTGATCATGCTCGGCGGCCGCACCCGGTAACGATATGGATTTCCCGACCCATCGCTGATCAGGAAAAATCCCAGCTCGCCCTTTGGCGATTCGATCCGCCCGTACGCCTCACCCGCCTTCGGCCGCAGTCCGCGCAGCCTCACCTTCGGATCCATCACCGGGCCTTCCGGAATGTCGTGCAACGCCTGCTCCAGAAGCTTCAGCGTCTCGCGCATTTCCAGCAGCCGCATCATGTAGCGGTCATACACATCGCCGTGCTCGCCCAGCGGCACTTTGAAGGTGAAGCGATCGTAAATGCCGTAGTGATCGACTTTGCGGATGTCGTAGTTCACACCGCTGGCGCGCAGCATCGGCCCGGTCACGCCGGTGTTGATGGCCAGCTCTCGTGGCAGGACCCCCGTCCCCTGGGTGCGTGCCAGCAAAATCTCATTCGCCCGCAGCAGCGCCTCGTATTCATCCACAAACTGCGGCAGCCGCCCCACCAGAGCCCGCACCTCATCCAGCCATTCCTTTGTCGCGTCCACACGCAGGCCGCCGAAGCGCATGTAGTTGCACATCATCCGCGCGCCGCTCAGCGACTCGAACAGATCGAGAATCTTCTCCCGCTCGCGGAAGGCATACATGAGCGGCGTACCGCTGGCACCCATGTCCTGCAGGAGAAACCCAATCAGCCCGGCGTGATTCTGGAACCGCGTCAGCTCTGCGACAATCACGCGCAGATACTCGGCCCGCTCCGGTACCGCGATCCCGGCCAGCTTCTCCACCGCCAGCACGTAGCCCCAGTTGTTGGTCATCGAGCAGAGATAGTCAAGGCGATCGGTGTAGGGAATCGCCGACAGGTACGCCCCGTGCTCGGCAATCTTTTCGTGGTTGCGGTGCAGATAGCCGAAAACGGGCTTCAGCTTCACCACGCGCTCGCCCTCGAGCTTCACATCCATGCGGAAAACGCCGTGTGTCGATGGGTGATGCGGCCCCATCGACACCTCCATGATTTCGCCTTCTTCCGGCTCGTAGACGTCCCGGTCCAGCAGCGCGTCCCTCACCTGTGCACCTCCACGACCGGAATCTCATCCGCGGGCGGCACGTAATCCTTGCGCATCGGATAGTCCTTAAACCCCTCCCACATCAGAATCCGCCGCAGGTCAGGGTGCCCGTCGAAGATGATCCCGTAGAGGTCAAACGCCTCGCGCTCCTGGAATTCCGCGCCGCGCCACACCGGCGTCAGGGACGGCAGATGCACACTCGCACCACGGTCCGCCGTTCGCAACCGCAGCACCACCGGCCCATGTTTCTTCTCCATCGAGAAGAGGTGATAGACCGCCTCCAGATACCCTGCCACCTTCGTCTTCCGCACTTCTTCCACTTCCTCTTCGGACTCGGTGCCATCGGCGGCCTTCACCATCTTTTTGACTTTCACCTTTTCCGAGGTCTCTGTGTCGGGCCAGTCCACGCCCGTCACCAGCGAGCAGTAATCGAGCCGCCATCCGTCGTGATCCCGCAGCAACTCCGCCACCGCGCGCGCGTGCTCCGCATCCAGCAACAGCGAATGCTGCGCCGACGGACTGCCGTTCTGGATCACCGTTACTGAGGCACCGGGCACGCCGGCTTCGATTTGTGCCTTGAGATCTTCAGGGGAGGGAAGCGCCATTACTGAATCACCTTCAATGGATTTCCCTCAGCTTCGTGGAAGACGGCATTGTTCTGCGGCGGCTCCAGCCCGTGCTCACCAAATTCCGGCACAGGAAACTCGCTCGGCAGATCAGCCTGCAGATGCCGCGGACGGGCTGCCCCGGTTAGAGCCTGCTCGTCGATCTTCTTCTGCAGCGTCATGAAGGCGTGAATCAGCGCCTCCGGCCGTGGAGGGCATCCGGGAATGTGCACATCCACCGGAATGTAGCGGTCGATGCCCTTCAGCACGTTGTAACCGTCACGGAACGGCCCGCCGGAGATCGCGCACGCGCCCATGGCAATGACATATTTCGGTTCCGGCATCTGGTTGTAGAGCCGTACCACCTGCGGCGCCATCTTTTTTGTAACCGTGCCGGACACAATAATCAGATCCGCCTGCCGCGGCGACGGTCGAAAGACCTCGGCCCCGAAACGCGCCAGGTCGTAGCGCGCCATCGTCGTCGCGATCATCTCGATCGCGCAGCACGCCAGCCCAAACGTCAGCGGCCACACGGAGTTCTTCCGGCCCCAGTTGTAGAGCTCCTCAAGCGTGGTCGTGAAGATCCCGTTCTTGCTCAGCTCGATCTTCAGTTCTTTCAGATCATTCGCCATTCAAATCCTTGTCATCCCGACCGAAGCTCGCCTCAGCCACCGTAGTGGAGGGACCTGCTTTTCTGCTCGCTGCGCCCTCGCGCGCCCCGCTCTACGCCCACGTCAGCACGCCCTTCCCATACGCCCAAACCAGACCTTCCACCAGGAGCAGCAAAAACACCAGCATGGCCAGGCACGCGCCCAGCGAGAGCCCGCTGAATGCTACGGCGAAGGGCAACAGAAACACAGCCTCCACATCGAAGACCAGAAACACAATGGCGTAGATGTAGTAAGAGGCGCCGAAGCCCATCCAGGAATCGCCCTTCGACTCCAGCCCGCATTCGTACGTGGCATTCTTCTCGGCGCCGGGTTTTTGCGGCGAGAAGAACTTCGCCCACAACCATGCCATGGCCAGCGGCGCAAATCCGAATCCCACTGCCCCCACCAGCAGGACCACGACCGTCAGCCAGGGATGCTCAGCCTGTCCCATCATCCATCCGCTCTCCGGCACGCAGCCGCGACTCCTGTGAGCCTACCTGTCCCGAAATGCTTCACTCCGTGACCCCAATCACAACTCGTCCTGCCTCGTCCTTCAACGCCCGTTCCGAAGCACCTCGACCACCTCGGATCGCGCTTGGCCCTCATTTCGACGCCATTTACTGCAACACTCCATCCTCGCACAGTCTCTCGCGCCGTCGCAGCCCAGGGGCGGGAACCAAAATTCCGAAAAAGGGTTCGCTCTCGACTCACACGCCACCGACCGCGCTTTTCTAACCGGTTGTCGGCTGACCGCTCATGGACCTTCACTCCCGGCTAGGGGCCAGGGGCCTGGCGCTTCCAGCTCCCTGCTGTGTTCTCTGTCACAGCCACCCCCCATACCCGCAGCGCAGACTTTTGACAGTGGTTTGCGGCTGTTTCGCACAGCACCGCACCAACCCCAGCAAGGAGAATCATGAGCGCCCCTCAGAAAACTGCGATCTTCGACGGCAACGAAGCCGCCGCCTCCGTCGCCTACCGCTTCTCCGAAGTCGTTGCCATCTATCCCATTACCCCCTCTTCCCCCATGGCCGAGTTCGCCGATCAGTGGGCTGCCGACGGACAGCGGAACATCTTTGGTTCCGTTCCCGTTGTCGCCGAGATGCAAAGTGAGGGTGGCGCTGCCGGCGCGATGCATGGAGCCCTCCAGGGGGGCGCCTTCGCCACCACCTTTACCGCCTCCCAGGGTCTTCTGCTGATGATTCCCAACATGTACAAGATCGCCGGCGAGCTGACCCCGACGGTCATGCACGTGACCGCGCGCTCGGTCGCTACCCACGCGCTCTCCATCTTCGGCGATCACTCCGATGTCATGGGCGTCCGCCAGACCGGATACGCAATGCTGGCTTCCAACTCTGTGCAGGAAGCCGCCGACCTCGCCACCATCGCGCACCTCGCCACCCTCGAATCCCGCATCCCCTTCCTTCACTTCTTCGACGGCTTCCGTACCTCGCACGAGATCAACAAGGTCCTCCCCATCTCCGACGACACCATCCGTGCCCTCCTCGACGAGAAAGCCGTCCGCGCCCATCGTGAACGCGCCCTCACGCCCGATCGTCCCGTCCTGCGTGGATCGGCGCAGAACCCCGATGTCTTCTTCCAGGCCCGCGAAGCCTGCAACCCTTATTACCTGGCCTGCCCGGTCATCGTGCAGGATGCGATGGATCGCTTTGCGCGCCAAACCGGCCGCGGCTACCACCTCTTCGATTACTACGGAGCCCCCGACGCCGATCGCGTCATCATCCTCATGGGTTCGGCCGCCGGAGCGACCGAGGAAGCCATCGACGCCCTCAACGCTCAGGGCGAAAAGCTGGGACTGCTCAAAGTCCGCCTCTATCGCCCCTTCGCCGCCGAAGCTTTCCTTACCGCCCTCCCGGAAACCGTTCGCAAAATCGCCGTCCTCGATCGCACCAAGGAGCCCGGCGCCTCCGGCGAACCGCTCTACCAGGACATCGTCACCACCGTTTCCGAAGCGCTCTCGTCAGGCCGCATCCCGCTTTCTCAATTCCCGGTCATCATCGGCGGCCGCTATGGTCTTTCTTCCAAGGAATTCACCCCCGCGATGGCCAAGGGCATCTACGATGAGCTGGCAAAGCCGCATCCCAAAAACCACTTCACCATCGGCATCGACGACGACGTCACCCACTCCAGCCTGCACTGGGATGAGAATTTCTCCACCGAGAGCCCCAAAACCGTTCGCGCCCTCTTCTACGGGCTCGGCTCCGACGGCACCGTCGGCGCCAACAAGAATTCCATCAAGATCATTGGATCTGAGACGCCGAACTACGCCCAGGGCTACTTCGTCTATGACTCCAAGAAATCCGGCTCGCTGACCACCAGCCACCTGCGCTTCGGATCCGAGCCCATCCGCTCGACCTATCTCATCTCGCGCGCTAACTTCATCGCCTGTCACGGATTCGAGTTCCTCGAGAAGATCGATGTCCTCGCCGCCGCCGAGCCCGGAGCCGTCTTCCTCCTCAACAGCCCCTATGGGCCGGCCGATGTCTGGCAGCACCTGCCCCGAACCATCCAGAAAACGATTCTCGAAAAAAAGGTCAGGTTCTACGTCATCGATGGCTTTACGGTGGCTCGCGAAAACGGCATGGGCACGCGCATCAACACCGTCATGCAGACCTGCTTCTTCGCCATCAGTGGCGTCCTGCCCCGCGACGAGGCGATCGAGCAGATCAAAAAAGCCATCAAAAAGACCTATGGCAAGCGCGGCGATGCGGTCGTCCAGAAGAATTTCGCCGCCGTCGATGCCGCCCTCGCGCATCTGCACGAAGTCAAGGTGCCTGACCACGTCAGCGCGAAATTCGACATCCTGCCGGTGATTCCGAAGCAGGCTCCAGCCTTCGTGCGTGATGTTCTCGGCGCCATGGCCATCGGCAAAGGCGATCTGCTCCCGGTCAGCGCTCTGCCTCCCGGGGGCACCTTCCCCACCGGTACCGCGAAATGGGAGAAGCGCAACATCGCCCAGTTCATTCCGGTTTGGGATCAGGACCTCTGCATCCAGTGCGGCAAGTGCGTCATGGTTTGCCCGCATGCCGTTATTCGCGCCAAAGTCTACGACTCCTCGCTGCTGCCCAACGCCCCCGCAACCTTCAAATCGGCGAAGCCGAAGTGGCGCGGTATGGAAAGCGAACTCTATACACTTCAGGTTTCACCTGAAGATTGCACCGGCTGCCAGCTGTGCGTTGAAGTTTGCCCGGCAAAGAGCAAGGCCGACCCCGCCCACAAGGCGCTCAACATGGCCGCTCAGGCGCCGCTCCGCTCTTCCGAACGCGCGAACTGGGAATTCTTTGAGAAGCTGCCCACCGTCGCCCGCGACCGCCTGTCCACCACGCAGGTCAAGGACATCCAGCTCCTCGAACCGCTGTTTGAGTTCTCGGGAGCCTGCGCCGGCTGCGGTGAGACCCCCTATATTAAGTTGCTCACGCAGCTCTTTGGCGACCGGCTGCTGATCGCCAATGCCACGGGCTGCTCTTCCATTTACGGCGGCAACCTGCCCACCACGCCCTACTGCCAGAATCACGAAGGTCGCGGCCCGGCCTGGTCGAACTCGCTCTTCGAAGACAATGCCGAGTTCGGGATGGGCATGCGTCTCGCCGTCGACCAGCAGAAGGCCTACGCCGAAGGCCTCGTCGCCAAGCTCGCTCCGAGCCTGGGCGAAGATTTCGTCCACGCCATCCTCGAAGCCGACCAGTCGAAGGAGCAGGGAATCAATGCCCAGCGCGAGCGCATTCATGAACTGCGCGCCAAACTCGCTGCGATTGACGCCCCTGACTCCCGTGCCCTCCTGTCCGTCGCCGATACTCTCGTCCGCAAGAGCGTCTGGATCATCGGCGGTGACGGCTGGGCCTACGACATCGGTTTCGGCGGGCTCGACCACGTCCTTGGCTCCGGCAAGAACGTTAAAGTATTGGTTCTGGATACCGAGGTTTACTCCAACACCGGCGGCCAGATGTCCAAATCCACGCCCCGCGGCGCCGTCGCCAAGTTTGCCGCAGCCGGCAAGCACACCGGCAAGAAAGATCTTGCGATGGAGGCAGTCGCCTACGGCTACGTCTACGTCGCACGCATCGCACTCGGCGCCAACGATATGCACACCGTCAAAGCCTTCCAGGAAGCCGAGGCGTGGGACGGCCCCGCGATCATCATCGCCTACAGCCACTGCATCGCCCACGGCTACGACCTCACCCAGGGCCTCGACCACCAGAAGGCCGCCGTCAACTCCGGCTACTGGCCGCTCATGCGCTATAACCCCGCGGTTCGCGGAGAAGGGAAGAACCCGTTCTTCCTCGACTCCCGCCCGCCGTCGATCCCGCTGAAGGACTACATCTACAACGAGTCGCGCTACACCATGCTCCAGCGCGCGCATCCCGATACCGCCGAAGAACTGCTCAAAGAAGCCACCGACGACGTCGAGCGCACATGGCGAGTCTACGCCGGCCGCGCCGCCATGCCCGGACGCGAGTCTACGCCCAACATCTCGCCGCGCAATGGGCATGAGCAGCCCACGGCCCCGGCCCCGCAGAAAGAAGGCTAGCTGCGGGCGACCATCAGGTCCTTCCCGACTCCGCAGTACCTGGCGGCTTCGGGTTTCCGCCAGTGCCGGCCATATACACCGCCGGCACTGGCTTTTCGCTTGCGGCGCAAAGGCCGGTTCGCCGGTAATGCGGCCAGCTCAAAGCCCGTCGGCGGAGTCGCGAGTTTGCGGTTCGCCCAACGGCGCGCGTCATCGCGCGCGCTGTTCTACAATGTCCAGAAGCCGCCAGCCCAAACCATCACTCTGAAACAATCGAGGCCGGCGCGCATCTTTCCATCATGATTGAGCAGCCCCTGCCCGAAGCCCTGACCTTTGATGACGTCCTGCTGACACCCGCGTGGAGCGAAATCGCGCCCGCACAAGTCTCTACCGCCACCCGGCTGACGAAGCGCATCCCCATCACCACCCCTCTGCTCTCCGCCGCCATGGACACAGTCACGGAGTCGCGCATGGCCATTGCCATGGCGCAGCAGGGCGGCCTCGGCATCGTCCACCGCAACCTCACCATCGAGCAGCAGGCCGGCGAAATCGACAAAGTGAAGCGCTCCGAATCGGGTATGATCGTCGATCCCGTCACCATGGCCCCCGAGCAGCTGATCTCCGACGCCCTTGAGGTCATGCGGCGCTACAAGATCTCGGGCGTCCCCGTCACCCGCAACAAGAAGCTGGTCGGCATCCTCACCAACCGCGACCTCCGGTTCGAAACCCGCACCGACATTCCCATCTCCGAGGTGATGACGAAAGAAAATCTCATCACCGTCCCCGTCGGCACCACGCTCGAGCAGGCTGAGGACATCCTCCACCAGCACCGTGTCGAAAAACTTCTGGTCGTCGACGAGAACTACGTCCTCAAAGGGCTGATCACGGTCAAGGACATCCAGAAAAAACTCAAATACCCCAACGCCTCCAAAGACGAGCAGGGCCGCCTGCGAGTCGGCGCCGCTATCGGCGCCACCGGCGATTTCCTCGAGCGCGCCGCCGAGCTGGTCCGCAACCGCTGCGATGTGCTCGCCATTGACTCCGCCCACGGTCACTCCTCGCGCGTTCTCGAAGCCATCCGCGAAGTCAAGAAGCGGTTTCCGCAGATCGATCTTCTGGCCGGCAATGTAGCCACCCGTGAAGGCGCTGAAGCCCTGATCGACGCGGGCGCCGACGCCGTCAAGGTTGGCATCGGTCCCGGCTCTATCTGCACTACGCGCATGGTCACCGGCGCGGGCATGCCGCAAATCACCGCGATCAGCGAAGCGTTCAAAGCAGCGCACCCGCGCGGCATCCCGATCATCGCCGACGGCGGTATCAAGTATTCCGGCGACATCACCAAGGCGATCGCCGCTGGGGCCAGCGTCATCATGATCGGCTCCCTCTTTGCCGGCGTCGACGAGAGCCCCGGCGAAACCATCCTTTACCAGGGCCGATCTTTCAAGGCCTATCGCGGCATGGGATCGCTCTCGGCCATGGCGCAGGGAGGTGGCGAGCGCTACTTCCAGAGCTCGCGCGACCTAGACAGCTCCACCGCCGGAACCGAAAACGTGCTGGAGCGCGAGCGCAACGGCAACGCCAACCGGCTGGGCAAGTTCGTTCCCGAAGGCATTGAAGGCCGCGTCCCCTATCGCGGCGCGCTCGAAGCCATGGTCTACCAGCTCGTCGGTGGACTGCGCTCCGGCATGGGCTACTGTGGCGCTGCCACCATCGAAGAGCTGCAGACGAAGGCGCGCTTCGTGCGTATCTCGTCGGCGGGCTTGCGCGAATCCCACGTTCACGATGTGGTCATCACCCGCGAAGCTCCGAATTACCACGTAGAGTAACGAACCGGAGACGCGCGTGCGCGTACCCTGGTTATCCTTGGCCTCCCCGGGCATCATCTGTCATGCATGTCTCGCTGCTCCAGCTCGTGGCGTGGATCGAACTGCTCGCCTGCTGGATCCTGTGGGTTCTCGCCTTTGTCCGGCCGAGCCGCGAGGCGAAGGGCCAGAAAAAAGCGGTTCGCGCCTCCTCATCGCGATGGGGCATCGGTCTTGTCTCCGTGAGTTTTTTCCTCGTGTGGGTCTGGGTGCGGCCACAAGGATTTGAGAAGACGCTGCCGGAATTGATTCTCTCGATGGTGCTCGGGCCGCCGTCGGTTCTTCTCGGGTGGTCTGCGGCCCGCGAGCTTGGCAAGCAATGGCGCTATGAGGCGGCGCTGAGCGAGGATCATCAGCTGGTCCAAACCGGACCCTACCGGTGGATCCGCCATCCGATCTACACATCGATGTTCGGCATGTTGATGGCGACGGGTGCGGCATATTCCTGGTGGCCGATGTGGGTCGCCGGCTTAGTCTTCTTCATTATCGGAACCGAGATACGCGTCCGGGCCGAGGACCGCCTGCTTGCCGATCGGTTTGGTCAGGCTTTCGAGGCCTGGCGGAAGCGCGTGCCTGCGTATCTCCCGTTCCTCCGCTGATCCACCTGGCGATTTGTCCAGGCGATTGTCGTCCACTAGCGCCCCTCACGTTATTCTTGGTAAACGATTACCCGTGCGGCAAACTCCTCTCACCGAACGTCGTTGGTACTTCGTTGGCCTCGTCACCGCTGCCATCGCCATCAGCTATTTTGACCGCCAGACGCTCCCCGTCGCGATCGCCGCTATTCAGCGCACCATCCCGCTCTCCAATGAGCAATTCTCCTGGCTGCAAACCGGTTTCCTGCTCACCTACGCTGCCATGTATGTGCTTGGCGGCCGCCTGCTCGATCGCCTCGGCACCCGGCGCGGTTTCCTCCTCATCATGATCTGGTGGTCGCTGGCCTGTATGCTGCACTCGGCCGCAACCGGCTTCTCCGTTCTTCTCCTGGCGAGGATCCTGCTCGGCGCCGGGGAAGGCGGAGGCTTCCCGGCCGCGACGCGCGTGGTCGCCGAATGGATTCCGCCCAACAAGCGCTCCACTGCCATGGGCGTCATCAATGCCGGCACCGCGGTCGGGTCTGTCCTCGCACCGCCCCTCATCGGACTCGTTCTGCTGCACAGCAGCTGGCGCTTCGTCTTCCTCTACGCCGGATTGTCCGGGCTCGCCTGGGTCGCCGCCTGGGCTGCGACTTACCGTGACAGCGGCTCAACGCAGGTCGCGACCCTCGCAAGACCGGTCGGCCTGCAGCCCTCCGTCCCCTGGTCCCAGGTTCTTCGCCTGCGCAACGTTCAGGCGTTTGTCTTCGCGAAGTTCATGAGCGACTCCGCCTGGTATTTCCTCCTCTTCTGGCTGCCCAAGTATCTTTACGACGCGCGCGGCTTCGACATCAAAAGCGTCAGCTCCTACGCCTGGATCCCCTACGCCGCCTCCGGTGTGGGCAGCTTTCTCGGCGGATGGTTCTCCTCCATCCTGATCCGCCGCGGCTCCTCGCTCGACTTCGCTCGCAAATGTGCTCTCGGCTGTTGCGCCGCGCTCATGCCTGCCGTCATGCTGGTCACATTCACGCCGGTCAGCCTCGCGCTGGCTCTGTTCAGCGTCGCCTTCTTCGCCCAGCAGGCCTGGTCCGGCCTCATCATGACTCTTCCCGCCGACATCTTCCCTCTGCGCTGGGTCGGCACGGTTGCCGGGCTCATCGGGTTCGGCGGAGCCATCGGCGGCGCGGTCTTCGGCGTCGTCGCCGGCTTCCTCCTCGATCACGGATTTACCTACCGTCTCCTCTTCTTTCTCGTCGGCACATTTCACCTCATCGGCTTCTCCGCGATACTGCTCTTTGCCGGTGTGATTCGCCCGTTTACCCCGTCCAACCTCACGGAGCCAGAACCCGTCGCATGAAAATCACCGAAATCCGCACCCGCGTCATTCAATGGGAAGGCAAGACCGTTCCCCTTCCGCCGCATTTCTGCACCAATCCCATGGACCTGGTGGCGTTCCGCCAGGCCTCGATGGGCAACTTCGCCTTCCACAACTGGCTGCTGGTCGAAATCTTCACCAGCAACGGACTGGTCGGCCTGGGCAACGCCGCGCTCTCGCCCATGGTGACGAAGCAACTCGTCGACATCTACCTCAAGCCGCTGTTGCTCGGCGCCGACCCCTGGGACGTCGAATATCTCTGGCAGTTGATGTACCGCCGCACCATGGCCTTCGGCCGCAAAGGCGTCGCGATGACCGCGATCTCCGCGGTCGACATCGCACTCTGGGACCTCCTCGGCAAAGATGCGAAGCAGCCCGTTTTCCGCCTCCTCGGCGGCCGCACCAAAGAGAAGATTCCCGTCTATGCCAGCCGTCTCTACGCCCTGCCCATCCCGGAATTGCGCGCCGAGGCGCAGAAATATAAGGATGAGGGCTACACCATGATGAAGCTCCGCTTCGGATGGGGCCCGCTGGATGGCGCCGCGGGCATGCAAAAGAATGTCGAGCTGGTGCGCAACGTCCGCGAAGTGGTCGGCGACGGCATCGACATCATGACCGACGCCTACATGGGCTGGTCGCTCGACTATGCCAGGCGCATGCTTCCACTGCTGGAGCCCTTCCACCTGCGCTGGCTCGAAGAGGCTGTCATCCCCGACGACACGCGCGGCTACAAAGAACTGAAGAGCTACGGCCGCGTCCCGATCGCCGGCGGCGAGCACGAATTCACCATCTTCGGCTTCCGCGAACTTCTCGAGTCCAATGCCCTCGACTACATCCAGTTCGATACCAATCGTGTCGGCGGCATCAGCCAGGCGCGCAAAATCTCCGCGCTCGCCGAATCATTCCAAATCCCAGTCGTCCCGCACGCCGGCCAGATGCACAACTACCATGTGGTCATGGCCAGCCTCAATTCGCCGATCGCCGAGTTTTTTCCCAAAGTCGAAGTCGAAGTCGGCAACGAACTGTTCTGGTACATCTTCGACGGTGAGCCCGTCCCCGAACGCGGCTTGATCAATCTCGACGATAACAAGCCCGGCCTCGGCCTCACCGTCAACGAAGAATCGCTGCGACAGTTTCGCATCATCGAAGAGGAGGGTGCCTGATGCGACTGGTCCAGCTCGCCAACTCCGCCCAACGGCGCGTCGCCCTCGTCGACGAACCGCATCTGGTGCTGCTCGAGAATGCCGCCTCGATCTATGACCTCGCCCAGAGTGCTATTTCCAATGGGGGCTCGCTCACCGCGACGGTCGAGGCGCTGAGGTCCGCCGAGCGTCTCGTCTATGACGACATCTATGCAGGACCCTCGCCGTGGAAGCTGCTCACACCCATCGATGTTCCTGGCGATCCGCAAAAAGTTCTGGTTTCCGGAACCGGCCTCACGCATCTGGGCAGCGCGAGAGAGCGCCAGGCCATGCACGCGACGCCCCAGGATGAAGCGGCCATGACCGACAGCATGCGCATCTTCGAGTGGGGCCGCAAAGAGGGCCGGCCGGCGCCAGGCCAGATCGGCATCGCCCCGGAGTGGTTCTACAAGGGCGACGGATTCGCCATCCAGCCGCCATTCGCGCCGCTGCACATTCCCGCCTTCGCCGAAGACGGCGGCGAAGAAGGTGAAGTCGCTGCCATTTATTTGATCGCTGGCGACGGCACGCCGTGGCGCATCGGCATGGCCATCGGCAACGAATTCTCCGACCACGTCTTCGAGCGGCGCAACTACCTCAACCTTGCCGGATCGAAGTTGCGCACCTGCAGCCTTGGCCCCGAACTCGTCCTCTCGCCTCCATTCCACGATGTCGCCGGCACCGTGCGGATCACGCGCGCCGAGGAGACTGTTTGGCAGAAAAACATCCGTACCGGCGAAGACAACATGTGCCACAGCCTGCAAAATCTCGAGCACCACCACTTCAAGTTTCCCAACCATCGCCAGCCGGGCATGGTCCACATCCACTTTCTCGGAGCCGATGCGCTTTCCTTCGGCGAAAAAATCCGCCTCCGCGATGGCGACCTCATGGAAGTCGCCTTCGATGGTTTTGGCCGTCCCCTCCGCAACCCGGTCGCCGTCGACAGCGCCGCGCCGCGACTCGTCACCGCACGTCCCCTCAACTAGAACCGGAGCTCACAATGGACAAAACTCAAGTCGCGCTGCTCGGTCTGGGAACCATGGGCAGTGGCATGGCAAAAAACCTGCTCGAGGCCGGCTTTCCTCTCACCGTCTATAACCGCACGCCTGCCAAAGCCGAATCCTTCCGCGCATCCGGTGCTTCCGTTGCCGCCACGCCTGCCGAAGCCGCCCACAACGCCGTCATTGTCCTCTCCATGCTTTCCGACGATGATGCCTCGCGCGCTGCCTGGCTCGGCGAACACGGCGCTCTCGCCGCGATGCAACCCAACGCGATCGCCATCGAATCCAGCACCGTCAGTCCAGCCTGGATTGAGGAGCTTCACCGCCAAGCGATCGGCCGCAGCGTTCGCTTCATCGACGCGCCGGTCACCGGCAGCCGGACCCAGGCCGACGCCGGCCAGCTCAATTTCCTCGCCGGCGGCGATGCGGCGACGATTGACGAGGCCCGCCCCGTTCTCGCAGCGATGAGCAAAAAGGTCTACGTTCTCGGCCCCGTAGGCAGCGGCGCACAACTCAAGCTCATCAATAACTTTCTCTGCGGAGTGCAGGTCGCGTCCTTCGCCGAAGCGCTGGCCTGGATCGAACGCAGCGGCCTCGATCGCAACACCGCCCTCGAATTCCTCAAATCAGGCGCACCCGGCAGCGGCATCTTCGCCGCAATGGGCGATCGCATGACCAGGCGCACGTACGAAGTGAACTTCCTCCTCCGCCTCATGGACAAAGATCTCCGTTACGCCCAGGCCGCGGCCAAAGCCTTCGCCGTCCCGCTCTCCACCGCCGCCGCCGCCGAAGCGCTTTTCCAGCAGGCAGAGCGCGAAGGCCACGCCGACCAGGACATGGCCGCCGTCGTCGAAGTCCTCCGCGCCAACGGTCGTGCTAAAAATGCAGGCTGATCTGTGCCGTCACCGAGCGCGGCGTCACATAGTGCGTCCCGCTGAAGGTCGACAGGAAGTTATAGAGCGCGTACTTATCGGTCACGTTGATCGCTGTGATCTGCGCGCCCCACTTCAACCTGTCGCCGTGGAACAGATCGTCGTCTCCCAACGCCATGTCGATCAGACTCCGCGGCGCGATGCGTGGTGGGTTATGGTCGTTATCGCCCGTCCCCGCTTGCGGAATGCTGATCAGCGATGAGCCATACTGCGAGGCCAGGCACGTGTCGGGCAGGGGATGTCCCGGCGTCGCACGGACTCCGTTGCACTCCAATCCTGCCTCATACTCCTCATCCGCATCCAGACTGCTCAGGTTCACCGCCGGCTGGCCGTTCAGCGTCGTCGACGTCGCGTCGCAGGCGCTGTTCGGATCGTTGGCAAGCGGGTTGTAGCACGGAGCCGCGCCCGCTACTTCGCCCGAGTCGTACCGCCAGTTCAGGCTGTACCACGGGTTGTGTTTGCCCGGAATCTGATACTGGAAGTGCGTCGTCTCGTTGTAGCGCTCGTCGTGATCGATCCGGAACGGCAGCCCCGTTTGTCCCACCGTCGCGCCCGCGCCGCCCACCTGCGGCGGAAAGAACCGTGCCGCTACCGATGACATCACCACATAGCCGCTCAGTCCGTGCACCGGCGTCAGGTTTGCGCGCAGCGCGAACCCCGGAATCTTGGAGTTGTGCCATTCGATGGGAAACGTGATCGGCGTATTGCCCAGCACGCTGAAGTCATACGCGTTGTTCGTGTACTTCCAGATGTACTCGCCGCTCACCACGAAGTGCTTGCCCGCCACCTGTTGCAGTCCCGCGTGATACTCATTGCGATACCCCGGCGCCAGCGCGCCCGAATTGCCGGCCTGGCATCCCAGCAGCGGATTGACCACTGCATTCAGGCACCCATGGCTGGCCAGCACCAGATTCTCGTTGAACGGTGTCTCCAGCGTTCGCGCGTACGAGGCCCGCAGCACCGTGTTGCTTTTGCCGATCCTGTACGATCCGCCCAATCGAGGCTCGGCCTGCGTCGCATCCGCCAGGCCGTTGTACAGGTCGCCGCGAACACCCAGGTTAAACACCCAGTTGCCCGCCGTGATCTGGTCCTCTGCATACAACGCCAGTTCCTTCACGTCGGTATGCCCGAGAAAATTGTAGTAGCTGCCGCCCCTCGTCAGATCATAAGGAGCCAGCGTCGTGCAGGGTGTGGCCGTTGGCACGCCTGCCGTCATGCATCCAAGCGAATCCAGATATCCCGGATCAACGATGCCCAGTTCGTCGCTCTCGTCGAGCAGCGTCTGTTCGTAGGTCGCCCCAAATTTCATGCTGTTTGGACCCTTGACATAGGACAGATCGGTGCGCAAACCCTCATTCGCCAGGCTGCGATCCTGCCCGATACTTTGCTGCTGCACGGGTCCCAGATCGGCGAGTGGATCCCCGCTCGGATTGTAGTGATAGTCGTCTTTCCTGAAATAGGCCCCCAGGTTCCACACCGACGACTGTGTGAGCACCCGCGTGTAGCTCGGCGAAATGTCGACCGTACCGATCCGCGATTTCTGATCCGTCGGGCCGGCGACCGCAGCGCCGGCCAGATTCACGCCGCCGGGATTCAGGTTGTCGTACGTGTTCGGCGTCTGAAACCACGACCGCGAATAGTTCGCGTTCAGGTGAAGGGAATTCGCCGCATTGATTTGATAGTCCGCTCGATCGAAGACGTTCTGCTCATTTCCCTTGTCGTGGAAGATCGCAAACTCCGGCGCGTCGAGGAATCGACCCGTGTTCAGGCCATCGCCCGAAATAAAGTTCCCCCACCTGCCCTTGCCGTATCCGAGATCGAATCCGCCCGAAGAGGTCCCAAACGCGCCATAGGAAAAATTCACCTGCCCCGTTGGCCGGGTCAGACCCTGCCCGGAACGTGTCGTCACCTGAATCACCAGGCTCGTCTTGTCCCCATACTCCGCCGGCGGCGCGCCCTCGATCACCTGCATCGACTGCACCGCCGTGTCCGGCAGCTGGTTTGAGAACGCCTTGCTCTGCTGGTCCGTGATCGGCTGCCCGTCCACCGAGAACTGGTTCTCCGCGTGATCACCCAGCCCGTGAAACATGCCGTTCGAATCCGCTGTGATCCCAGGAGACGACAGCGTCACCAGCGAGCTGAGTCCCGATGACGCGCTCTCCAGAGGGATTTCGGCGAACGCTTTGCGGTCGATCTCGGTGTCCATGGTCGGCGCGCTGTTCACCAGATCTTCACTGGTCACCTGCACCGTCGTGGCTGCAGTCCCCACAGCCATGGTCACGGGCACTGCGACCGGCGTCGTCGATCGTACGTTCACATCCCGGGCGAAGGCACCAAATCCGGTCCTCGTCACCGTCATGTGGTACGAGTTGAAGGGCACGTTGGCGAACTGGAAGTGCCCCGAGGCATCTGCGCTCACCGATCGCTGATACTGGCTCACCGGGTTCTCGATCGTCACCATTGCTCCGGGCAGCACGGCCCCCGTCGGGTCCGTCACCGTGCCGGTGACGGTTCCGGACGAGATCCCCGTCTGTGCCAGGCACGGGAAAACCGCAGTCAGAACGAAGGGTAGAAAAACAGCGGCGCAACGCTGCAATGCACGCATGCACAACCTCACTGAAGTTGTAGATCCTCAGGTTTCTGAATTGAATTGGAAAGGGCTACGCGAGAACCGCGGTGCCTGAGGGTGGAGGTCGGCTGATGAGTCGGAAGAAGATCGCTCTCCGCGGCTGCACCCGGCGAATTGCAATCGGCAGTGAAGCCACCGGCCGGCTGCTGCAATCCAGGGTGATCAGCGGAGTGGTATACGCAAGCTGATGGGCCGCGACGCACAGCGCGCAGTCATGATCCACCGTGCCCAGCGCATGGAAGTGCGCCGCCTGCGCCATCCCGCTCATCAGCACCAGGCCGATGCACAGAATGGCAAGCGCAGACGCCCAGTTCCATCGAAGTTTCGGGAAGACCATGGGCATGCTACTGAGTCGACTATAACCGGGCCGGGAAGATCGCGGCAAACCGCCGCCGCTCTTGACACTTCCTGCCTTCCCGGTAAGCTAAGAGATTCCCGACCGGCGCTCGGAACGCTGGCGGTTTTGCGGGGGCGGCGCGGTCTTGAGAGTCAGGATCTTCTATCACGATAAGTGTTTCGACGGGGCCTGCTCGGCGTCCCTCTTCAGCCGTTTTCATCAGGAGCGCATTCACCCCGACTCCACCTACGAGTTCTGCGGTCTCGTCCATCGCGCCGGCGCTCTCTTCAATGAAGCCGATTTCATAGGCGATGAGAACGCTATCGTCGACTTCAAATACTCGCCTTCGCCCAACATCACCTGGTGGTTTGACCATCATCTCTCCGCTTTCCTCACGCCCGAGGATCACCAGGACTATCTCAGCGGCATGGCTGACGGCCGCTATAAAGGCCATCGCTTCTTCGATCCCGACTACGTCTCCTGCACCAGCTTCCTCGCGCATATTGCGTCGACGCAATTCGGCTTCGACCCGACGCCGGTCGCCGAGCTGGTTCGCTGGGCCGACATCGTCGACGGCGCCCTTTACGAAAGCCCGCAGCTCGCGGTCGAAATGCCCGAGCCGGCGATGAAGCTCACCCTTATCATCGAGTCCACGCAGGACCCTGGCTTCATCCCGCGCCTGATTCCAACCCTGACCCGCATGCCGCTGCAGCAGGTGCTCGATCAGCCCTGGGTCGCCTCGCTGCTCTCGCCGCTCCTCGAACGCCATCAGCGCGCCATCGACCTCATCCGCTCGCGCGCCGAGTCGAAGCAGGGCACCATCTACTTCGACATCACCGACCACCCGCTCGAGGGCTACAACAAATTCATCCCCTACTATCTCCATCCCGAGGCGACGTACTCGGTCGGCCTCTCGAAGTCGAGCTTCCGCACCAAAGTGGCCGTCGGCTCCAATCCCTGGACCAAAACGTCGCCCGAGAAGATGATCAACCTTGCTGCAATCTGTGAGCGCTACGGTGGAGGCGGTCACGCCCGTGTCGGCGCTATCTCCTTCCCGCCCGACCGCGAGGACGAAGCTCGTAAAGCCGCCGCCGAAATCGTCGCCGAACTTCGCGCCTCCGACACGTAAGAATCATCCACCGTCACCGCGCGGAGTGAACCGGCTATCTGTCCCTGGCACACGGAATTAGACAGCAGGAAAATCACACAAACGCCAGCCTTTGCTCGCCGCCCGCCGCCACTCTATTGGCGATTGGCGAATCGCGTCGTTCGCGCGATCGAGCCCTTGGTCGGCGTGCCGGCGCATCGGGGACGCGGCCCTGCCGCCGCGTCCCCATCCCTCAGCAACCGGAAAATGAAACAAAGTCTCCCAGCGGATTCGGCAGTGTTGGCGTGAAGGGGTGGAATCGGAACGACCGCTCCGTGCTGAACCCCGCCGCCTCGGCAGCATCGCGATCCACAAACGGAGTCAGCGCCGCGACCGCCTGGCTGATGTCGGTCCAGCACTGCGTGCGCTCGTAGCCGTTGTTGTTCGGCGGCGCGATGCTCTCTGCAATGCCCTGCAATCCGGTAATGAAGCCGATGGGGCCCCCATCGCGCGCCGCCACATCGCCGCCCACCACCCGCGCCAGCGTACGGTGATCGCTCTCAATGCCCATGATTCGTGCCGCCGTCACGCGCAGGTCGCTGGTGCTGAAATTGCGCACGCCCACCAGATACGCGGCAATGAACGCATCCTCCAGCGTGGTGAGCGTATTCAGCGTCACCTGCGCTTTTTCAAACATGTGTTTCGGGTAGAAGAATTCGTCGTACGGCGTTTCCTGTCCCGTCGCCGACTGTTCCAGCGCGTAGTGCGACATCTCTTCCTGCAGCGCGCCTTCGAGGTATCCCTGATCGTCGTCCGGGATGCGCCGGAAAAACGGCGACATCTTGATAATGTGGTGATAGGTCGTCACCGCCAGCGCTTCGGCGATCTCCGCAGCGATCAGAATGTCGATGTCACCCGCAGCCAGACCGCTGCTCTGCGCCGACGCGCGCGGCATCAGGCCACTTCCTGCTGCCACCGCAGTGGCTCCCAGCGCCGCAGCGCCTTTGAAAAAGCTTCGTCTCGACACACCGCAGCTGCTTGCAGACACACGTAGAGCTTCGACTTCATGCGAGGTCTTCATTCACTGTCTCCTTTTTTCGATTGGACGTGCAGAAATGCCAGGCCCGGATTCGCCAGTTTGTGATCTTCAGCAAATCTTCACTGCAGGGCTCGTCATCTCCGGTACGCGACCAGTCGACACGCCGGATTCACCGTTCACCAAATATTTCTCGTGATCCGCACCCCACAATCCGCAACCCGTCGCCCGCAACCCCTCCGTGACCCGCGACGAAAGGTGACCGCGGTCATGCCCCGCGGCGAGAAGATCTCATGGAAATGCCCCCGTTTCCCTGGGGTACAATCATTGCCACTCGCAGAGACTAGACGATCTAAATCCTCAGTTCCGCCTTGGCGTGCTCTTGATGTGCGACAGCCATGATCGGTTTCGTATCAGGCTGTTACTTCACGGAGGTCCAAAATGGGCACGGATCAGAAAAAGAGCATTTCTGTCTTCATCGCATCTCCCGGCGACCTCGTACCGGAACGCAAGATGTTCAGGGACACCATCGACCAGCTCAACCACGGATTCGGCGATGGCGCCGGTGTCCAGTTCGAAGCTCTGGGGTGGGAAGACGAAAACGCAGAGGCCGGGCGCCGCGTCCAGGACGTGCTCAACAAACAGATCGCCCAATGCGATCTCTTCGTGCTTGCGCTTTACGGGCGCTGGGGACAAAAGGCTCCCGACTCGCCCTATGCCTCATACACAGAAGAGGAGTTCCAGGTCGCGATGGGACTGTGGGAGCAGCACAAGTGCCCAGAGGTCCTCGTCTTTTTCAAAAACGTCGATGCAGCACGCATTGCCGATCCCGGTCCACAACTGACCCAGGTTCTCGACTTCAGGAAGAAACTCGAAAACCGGCACGACATCCTGTTCCGCGCTTTCAACAGCGAGGTCGACTTCGGACAGCAGATCGACAAGCATTTGCGCGACTTTGCCCGCGGCGAGTGGGAGAAGCTCGACGACCAGATCCCGTCGGTGACTTTCTCGAAGAACATCGCCGGTTCGCTGGAGGCGGCGAGCCAGGCAAGCGAGCAACGCTTCAGGAAGGCAGAAGAGAACAGCCGCGAAATCGCAAAGGCCGGCACGATCGACAGTGTGGAGTTGAAAACGGCTGCGGCCGACGTGTCTCTGGTGCAGCAATATCAGAAGGAGTTTGCCCTGGCTCGCGCTGCCATGGATGCCGTTTCCAATCAGCGGATCGAAGATGCAAAGATTCTTTTCGCGCAGGCGACCGAGGAAACGACCGATCTGTCCATCCTGGCCGCCGCAGCTGACTTCTACCGCCAGGTCAACGACATTGAAAACTCCAGCCGCATGGTTTTGCGCCAGGCCTCCATCGCGCGCGACCGCACCATCGCGGCGCAGCACTACCTGCAACTGGTCCCCCAGGGAATGATGTTGTCCATGGTGAACCAGGTTTTAGAGAATACGTTGGCACAGGATCCTCCGGAGGAAAAGGCTGAGGTCCTGGATATCTGTCAGGAGATTTACGGCGGCGCGAAATTCGAGAAGGTCCTGATCGATATGCTGGTCCACTTCTATACCCTGGAAGAGATCGTGCAGTTGGCTACCTTTCTCGCCAGCCCCGTTGGGCAATCCTCCCTGGTGAAACAGCCACAATTTACGGTGGCGATGATGGCTTATGTACAGGACGAGTACCTGCGCATTTACCGGGAGCGCCACCCGAAGGCGAATGACGCAGCCGGGAACGAGGCTGCCGCAGCCGAACAACACCCTCCCCTTCTGGAAGCGGCTTCAACCCAGCAGGCGAAAACGGGTCCAGCCCCGCAGGCGTAGCGCGCCGCGCCGTCGAGCGCGGTGCGAGAATCAACACCTGACCGCTCCGCCGGTCGCCGAGCGTTCTCTTTGAGCCCGCGCCGCGCCCGCCGGACAACTGCATTCGCGCAAGGCAGCGTCTTAATCAAGCGATAGGCAAGCCGCAATTCCCGTCGGTCCCTCAGTTCCTATCTCAGCTCGCCGGAGTATCACAATGAAGTATTCATGCAGCCGCCTTCTCGCGGCCGTGTGTGCAGGATTCGTGTCTCTTGTCTCTTTTGGCCAGAACGCCCCCACCTTTACCAGCGTAGTCTCACCCAACGGTCCCTCGCCGGCCCACGTCTACGCCATCGATGTGAACAACGACGGCCTCAGCGATATCGTTCAGTCGGGCATCATTCCCAACGCCACCACCGCCTTCTTTACTGTCAGCATCAACCAGGGTAACGGCATCTTCGCCCCGCCGGTCAGCTACACGGTCAACGCCGGCACCTGGCCCGGGCTGACTTCGGCCGACTTCAACGGCGACGGCAAAGTCGACATCGCCTTCGCCCTTCCCGGCACCACTCAGGCCGCTGTCTACCTCGGCAATGGCGACGGAACCTTCCAGTCTCCGACCACGACCACCGTCGACCTGCCCTCCGGCTACACCTTCGCCACATCCTCGGTCGTCGCGTCCGATTTCAACCACGACGGCAACATCGACCTGGTCGCCGCGGGATATCAGAACAACGATCCCTATGCTGGACCCTGGGCCATCTTTCTCCTTTACGGCGATGGTCAGGGTCACTTCACCAGCCCCACCATCATCTACCAGCCAACCTCAGGATGGGTCGTCGACACCCTCGTTACCGGCGACTTCGATTCGGACAACAACGCCGACGTCGCCCTCATGGAGTACCTGCCCTGCGGAGACGGTGCCACCGTCTGTATTGGCAATACATGGAAGAGTAATGTGCTCACGCTCTTTGGCGACGGTACCGGCAGCTTCGACGCCATCGACGTCACCACCATTACCGGGGCCATGAGTCTCGCCGCAGCCGACCTGAACAACGATGCGGCCACCGACCTCTATGGCGTCGAATACATGGCCGATCCCACCACCACCCAACTGGCCGTCTTTCTCGGACACTACGGGCGTCAGTTCGGCTACCGTTTCACCGCCCTTCCCCCCGACATGAACATAGGATCGCCCTTGGTCGCGGCCGACTTCGACGGCACCACCAGCTGGGCGATCGCGGGGCTCTCCTCCAGCTATTCGGGATCCGGTTCCACCTACAACAACCAGATGGTCTACTTCCTCGGTGCCGGAAACGACTCCACCGCCACCATTGTCACCGGTCCTACGCCCGGAGGCAGCAATACCGAGTTTCAGACCGGCCTCGTCGTCGGCCACTTCAAAGGCGACGTAAGCCCCGACATCGCCATCAATGAGACCGCGCAGGGCAACAGCCCCACCACCACAACCGCCGCCGGACTCAACACCACCCAGGGCTACTACGGTCCCTGCAACTATCCAGCGTCCGGTCGGGGAATTTCTGTTTGCATCCCGCCCGCCACGAACCCCGCCGGCCCCGTCCGATTTGGCGCTTCGGCCAACTCGTATGGACAGCTCCGCAAGATGGAACTCTGGGTCGATGGCGCCAAGCTCGCCGAACAGCACTGGAACTGGGGCCCAGCCAGCTATTTCGACTGGACTTGGACCAACCCCTCCCCCGGAACCCACTCCGCAACCATCTTTGCTGCGGACACCGACAACACACTGCAGCGTTCCGATTTCACGTTCAGCGTGGGCAGCCAATGAGAAGGGACTAATGGAAACTGCCCACCGCCATCACGCCACCCGCTCGTCGCTGATCTGCACCAGGTCGTCGGCCTTCCACTCCGGGGTCTCCCGTTGTCGCCACGACGGGGTCGCGAGCTTCTGCAGGCGCGCCATGGCGTTCCCGATCCCCAGCGACCCTCGCATG
>Ga0335072_10002443_pt1 | contig 28856 bp, 23 predicted proteins | sample Lox_Sample_21_FD_206725 | JGI IMG/M metagenome (GOLD analysis project Ga0335072, IMG submission 206725) | Soil microbial communities from Loxahatchee National Wildlife Refuge, Florida, United States - Lox_Sample_2.1 | ecosystem: Environmental > Terrestrial > Soil > Wetlands | place: USA... | reverse complement strand
TTCCGCAAAGCAGCTCAGCAGCGCATCCAGCCAGCCTGGAGTGACCTGGGTATCGTTGTTCAAGAAAACGAGATATTCGCCGCGCGCTGCGTTTGCGCCTGCATTGCAGCTTCCGACAAAGCCTAGGTTTTTCGGATTTTCGATAAGCCGGAGTCCTTCAATCGCTTGCAATGCGGTTGCGCTCTGATCAGGAGATGCGTCGTCCACCACGATCACTTCAATGGCGATGTTGTTCGTGTGCTGCGATAGCGAACGCAGGCAAGTGACTGTGTAATCAAGCTTGCCGTAGACGGGGATGACGATCGACACCAGCGGTAATGGTGAGGCGGGAAAGACGAGCCCATCGGTATGACTGTCGAGCGGCAGCAGGCGCAGTGCACTTGATTCCCTCGGCTGGCGCTGAAGCTCCTGCGCAATACGCGCTATCGTGCCCCGCAGGCCACGCAGGGCAAGACTGCCAATGGTACGGTTCCAGAGATAATGCAGGCGCTTGTACCGCCATTGCAGGGACGTGCTCAGTGACATTTTCTCGTCTTCGGAGCGGGGGAATTGTCCGCCATCCACCGCACCCAGGTGTAACGACTTTTGCTAGGTTTTATTGAATTCAGGGCCATCGCAGGCGTCGCACTGGCATCACATATTGATGCCCGAAATCGATTTGGTCGAACTTTGCGATCTTGCGATCCCGATGACGGTAATAACGCCAGCTGGCGCGATCTGGTACCGGCTTGGACGGCTGAAAGAAAACGTCAAGCTGGTAAACCGGAACGCCCATGGGTGTTATATGCATCACCAGGCTGCGACGCGGGCGGTTCTTCGTCAGATGAGGCATCCCCCCATGAAACATGGAGGGGTGCCAGAGGATGACATCCCCGCGTCGTACATGCACCTCTCGCGCGGAGAGTCCATGCGCATCGCTAAGTCGCTGCACTTCCGCCTGATATCCCGCAAAGCCTTTATCAGAAATCTTGGGGATGCTCTCCTGGTTGGGAAACAGTTCGCGAGCAAGTGCTTCAACATCGATAGGGGGCAACTGATGGCTTCCAGGTACGACCCGCAAGGGGCCGTTACCTTCATCAACGTCATCAAGCGCGAGCCACATGCCCAGATAGTGGTCCGATGGCTTGGTGCAGAAGTAGGGTGTATCACGATGAAGCGACTGTTCCGAGCCGCGTTCGTAGTATAGGGTTGTGTAAAGTGCTGCCGACCGACCGAAATAACGATCGGCTACTGCCAGCGCAGCATGGCTCTCGACAAAGGCGTCCGCCAGGCTGTCGAGCGCAAGGTGCAGGTTCACTACTCTGTAGAGATGTCCAAACTCATCAGCATTCGGCGCGACCATGGCTTGGTGCTTACGTTTGAATGCTTCAATCGATGCAAGCGCGCGTTGGCAACAGGCGATGTCCAAAGCGTTGGGGATGACGGCATAACCATGCTCCATCAATTGGTCGTAGGCGTCGACGAACACGGCCTTATCCATACAATTGCCTGATCACAAATTCTGGTAATTCGGCCCGGATCCGCCCTCCGGCGGCACCCAGTTGATGATCTGGTACGGATCCTTGATGTCGCAGGTCTTGCAATGCACGCAGTTGGCGGCGTTGATCTGCAGGCGCTTGCCCGCCTCGTCGTTGACGATTTCGTAAACGTTGGCGGGGCAGAAGCGGGTGCAGGGGTTGCCGTACTCCTCGGCGCATTTCGTCACGCAGACCGATGTATCGGAGACGTGCAGGTGGACGGGCTGGTCTTCGTCGTGTTCGGTCGCGGCGAAGTAGACCCCGGCCAAGCGGTCGCGCGGGGGCAGTTCGCGTTGTACATAGTCGCGCTTGGGTTCTTCGTACTGCCCAAGCTTGTGCAGCGAGTTCCAGTCGGCCTTGTTCTTCAACGTCCACGGCGACTTGCCGCCGATCGCGGTTTCCCAGGCGGCGTTGAACATGCCGAACCACAGGCCTTTCTTGAAGCCGGGCTTGATGTTGCGGACTTGCTTGAGTTCGGCCATCACCTCCGAGCTGCGCAGCTTGGCGTCGAAGCCGGCGGGTTTCAGGTCGGTTGCGGCGAGATGTTCGGCGGCGAGCATGCCGCTCTTGATCGCCTGGTGGGTGCCTTTGATCTTGGGCACGTTGAGCAGGCCGGCGGTGTCGCCGATCAGCAGGGCGCCGGGCATCTCCACGTTTGGCAGTGATTGGTAGCCGCCGGTGACGATGGCGCGTGCGCCGGCCGAAAGAATGCTGCCGCCTTCGAGCAGCGATTTGATCATGGGGTGGTTCTTCCATTGCTGGAAGGCTTCCCATGGCTGGTAGTTGGGGTCTTTGTAATCGAGTCCGCTGACGTAGCCGAGCGCGATGCGGTCTTTGTCCAGGTGATAGAGGAAGGCGCCGCCGTAGATGCGGTTGTCGGCCGGCCAGCCGAAGCTATGGAAGATTTTGCCGGGCGTGACCCGTCCCGCCGGCACCTGCCACAGTTCCTTGATGCCGATGGAATAACCTTGCGGGTCGCTGTGCTGGTCCAGCTTGAAACGTTTGATCAGCTGCTTGGTGAGGCTGCCGCGTGCGCCTTCGGCCAGTACGGTGACTTTGGCCTTGATGTCGATGCCTTGTGTGTAACCGGGTTTGTGCGAGCCGTCCTTCGCCACGCCCATGTCGCCGATGCGCACGCCAGCCACCGAGCCGTCGTCGCTATAGATGGTGTCGGCGGCGGCGAAGCCGGGGAATACGTCCACCCCCAGCGCTTCGGCTTGCGGCGCGAGCCATGCGCACATGGCGCCCAGCGAAACGATGAAGTTGCCGTGATTGTTCATCGTCGCCGGCACCGGCAGCTTGCGGCCGCCGCTCTTGGTGAGCAGCCAGAACTCGTCTTCGGTGGCGGTTACGCAGATCGGCGGCGGGTTGTCGCGCCAACCGGGCAGCAGGGCATCCAGTGGCTGCGGCTCGATCACCGCGCCGGAAAGGATGTGCGCGCCGATGGTGGATGCCTTTTCGATCACGCACACCGTCACGTCCGGCTTGAGCTGCTTGAGGCGGATGGCGAACGACAGCCCCGCCGGCCCCGCGCCGACGACGATCACGTCGTATTCCATCGTCTCGCGTTCGGTCATGAGGCTGGCTCCGTCGGTGGCATGGGCTGCTGAGGATGTCCGCACGTATGGTTACCGTGACGGCTGGGACGCTATTCTCCGGTTTCGTCTGCTGCGCGGCAAACCGGTAGCGGGGCGAGCTTGATGGGATGTCCCCCTGCCACCGGAGTGTGCATGAATGCTTTTCCGCCAATCGGCGATACCGATCTGCGCCGCGCCACGCTATGCCAGACCTTGCACTGGCTGGCTTCGGGCCAGGTGCAGCCAGTCCGGCTGGCCGAGGTTTATCTCGATGCGATCGAGCACGGCAACCCGCGGCTCAACGCCTATGTCGGCCTGAGTCCGGGGTTGATGATGGAGCAGGCGCAGGGTGCCGAGCGCCGCCGGCGCGCCGGGGTCATCGGGCGGTTGGATGGCGTACCCATTGCGCTCAAGGACAATTTCGACATTGCCGGTTGGGTGACGCGTTCCGGCTTGCCGGGGCCAGGGCGGCCGGCGGAGCATGACGCGCACGTGGTGGCGCGGTTGCGCGCATCGGGTGCGGTGCTGATCGGCAAGACCCATATGGATGAAGGCGCGCTGGGCGCCGTCACCAACAACCCGCATTTCGGGCCTACGCATAACCCGCATCGTCACGGCTATACGGCCGGCGGTTCGTCCGGCGGCGCCGCAGCGGCCGTCGCGGCAGGCCTGGCGGTGGCGGCCATCGGTTCGGATAGCCTTGGGTCGATCCGCATCCCCGCCAGTTATTGCGGCGTGTTTGCGCTGAAGCCGACGCAGGGCGAAGTTTCCACGCGCGGCATGACGCCGGCCGCGCGTCGCCTCGATAGCGTGGGTTTGCTTGCACGCGGTGTCGACGATCTCACCGTGCTGTTGCAAGTGCTTGCGGGTTACGACGCGGAAGACCCGCGGTCGCGCCATCGTCGCGTCGCGCTGTCGTTGCCGGACTGGGAGCCTGGCAAGTTACGCTGCGGCGTGCTTCCCAACCTGTCTGCGCTGGGTGTGCAGCAGGAGGTGCTGGATGTCTTCGAGGCGGCGCTTGCCAAGCTCAACGGCGAACTGGGCGAACGCCGCACCGTGGATTTCGAAGACTGGCATTTCCCGCGCTCGCGCCGCGCCGGCTTGCTGCTGATGGAGGCGGAAATGCGCGGCACGTTTGCCAGGCAACTTGCCGACACCGAGCATCCCGTTTCCGCGCCGTTTCGCGAGCTGCTCGACTATGCGGCGCGCAAGACGGCGGCCGACTATGCCGACGCCGATCGCGTGCTCGATGCCGCCGCGCTCAAGATGCGCCGGCTGTTCGCGCAGATCGATGTGCTGGTGACGCCGACCACGCCACAGGGCGCTTTCCCGCTGGACGGGCCGGTGCCGGATACGCAAGCCGATCTCACCAGCTTCGCCAATCTTGCCGGTTGCCCGGCGGTGAGTATTCCCATGGGGATGCTGCCGAACGGTTTGCCGATCGGCATGCAATTGATCGGTGCCCGTGGTTCGGACCTGCGTTTGCTTGAGCTGGCCGCGGTATGGTCGGCCACCTTGGATGCAGCGCCTGAGTATCCTGTCGGGCGTGATGATCGCTGAGCTTGCCTGCGCCGGTTGGGAACGCTTGCCATTGGCGGATGCGGAGGTGCGCTATGCGCCATGCTGGCTCTCCCGCGAAGATGCCGACGAACTGCTCGGGCGTCTATTGGCCGAGATTCCATGGGAGCGCCATCGCCTGCGCATGATGGGGCGCGATGTCGACGCACCGCGGCTGAGTTGCTGGATCGGCGATCCCGGCGCCACCTATGTGTATTCGCGCAGCCGTTTTGAACCGAAGCCATGGACGCCCGCGCTGCGCCTGCTGCGCGAACGCGCCGAGCAGGCTTGCCAGGCGCATTTCAACAGCGTGCTCGCCAATCTGTACCGTGACGGTCAGGATTCCATGGGTTGGCACAGCGACGATGAGCCGGAGCTGGGCGCGCAACCCGTCATCGCGTCGCTGAGCCTGGGGGCGGAGCGACGCTTCCGTTTCCGCCGCCGTGTGCCACGCGGAACGCGTACCGCGCAGGCCAGTGGTATCACGTTGTCGCACGGCAGCCTGCTGTGCATGGCGGGTGATACCCAGCGCCACTATCAGCATGATTTGCCGAAAAGCGTCGGCGTGTCGCAGCCACGCATCAACCTCACGTTCCGCCTGATCGACACTGCGCACCACCGTCACCCATGACGCCCTGCAACTTGGATTGGCACGGAGCGCTGGGGATAATGCGCGGTCTCCCCACCCCGCAGGCTTGTCATGACCAAGAAGACCGTACTCAATGCCCTCCATCGCGAACTCGGCGCGCGCATGGTCGATTTCGGCGGGTGGGACATGCCGATCAGTTACGGCTCGCAGATTGAAGAACACCACGCCGTGCGCCGCGACGCCGGCATGTTCGATGTGTCGCACATGACCGTGGTCGACCTGCATGGCGCCCGCACGCGCGAATTCCTGCGCCACCTGCTGGCCAACAGCGTCGACAAACTCAAGATGCAGGGCAAGGCGCTGTACAGCTGCATGCTCAACGAGCAGGGCGGGGTGATCGACGACCTGATCGTGTACCTGCTGGGCGACGAACATTTTCGCTTGGTCGTCAACGCAGCCACGCGCGACAAGGATCTGCCCTGGATCGAACAACAGGCCAAGGCGTTCGGCGTCACGGTCAAGGAGCGTCCCGATTTCGCCATGATCGCCGTGCAAGGGCCCAACGCGCGCGCCAAGGTGCTTGGCCTGCTGCACGAGGTGGATCGCCCGCGCATCGAAAAGCTCGGCCGCTTCGCCGCCGCCGCGGCGCAAGGTCCGCATGGCATGCCGCTGTTCATCGCGCGCACCGGTTACACCGGCGAGGACGGTTTCGAGATCCTGTTGCCGGAAGAACACGCCGTGGCCTTCTGGAAAGCATTGGCCGCAGCCGGCGTCGCCGCGTGCGGCCTCGGTGCGCGCGATACCCTGCGCCTGGAAGCGGGCATGAATCTCTACGGCCAGGACATGGACGAAAACGTCACGCCATGGGAAGCCAGCCTGGCATGGACGATCTCGCTCGACGAAGGCCGCGACTTCATCGGCCGCAAGGCGCTGGAAGCACAAAAGGCCGTTGGCGTGCCGCGCACGATGGTCGGCCTGGTGCTGGATGAAAAAGGCGTGCTGCGCCACGGCCAGAAAGTGCTCACGCCGCAAGGCGAAGGGGAAATCCTTTCCGGCAGCTTCGCACCCACCTTGAACAAGTCGGTGGCGTTCGCACGCATTCCGGCAGGTGTCGCCGACAACGTGCGGGTCGACATCCGCGGCCGCGAGGTGCCGGTACGCGTGGTGAAGTTTCCGTTCGTGCGCGATGGCAAAGCCTGCGAAGGCATCTGAGCGCCAATGGCCTGTCGGGCTTGAATGATCGGCGCACTTGCAACCCGGCCAACTCAAGTCCGAGAGGCTCCGGGATGTCCCATCCCGCAACGTCAGCAGTTAGAATCCGCACTTTCACCCCTTCATCGAAATCACTGGACCCGACCATGAGCGCGAGCGAAATTCCCGGCGATCTGAAATTCCTCAAGTCCCACGAGTGGGCCCGTGTCGAAGACAACGGGTTGGTTCGCGTGGGCATTTCCGACCATGCACAAGAGCAGCTTGGTGACCTGGTCTACGTCGAACTGCCGGAGGTGGGCGCCACGGTGCAGGCCGGAAGCGGCGCCGCCACGGTGGAGTCGGTCAAGGCCGCTTCCGACATCTATTCCCCCGTTTCCGGCGAGATCGTCGAGGTGAACGAAGCCCTTGCCGACAAGCCCGAAACCATCAATGAAGACGCCTACGGCGAAGGCTGGCTGTTCGTGGTGAAGGCCAGCGATCGCGGCGAACTGGACGAACTGCTCGACGCCGATGCCTACGCCGAACTGGTCGAGAACGAAGATCATTGACGTGCGATCGGCGTGACATGAGAACGGCCGCCTAGGCGGCCGTTCTCATGTCGGCGGTATGTGTAGAAGTTTCCGCAACAACGCAACGCAGCCTCTACAGACGTTGCATGGCGACCGCCGAAGGACGGCGTCGATCACGCATCGCATGCATGCGACGGCCGGTGGTCGCGGCGCGCATCGAGGGCGATCGGGATGTTCCGGACACCCGTCGGCACCGGTTGCGACGTCTCCCGGTCTAAATTCGTTCATGCTTCCGGATCGCCCGTTCGGGCGGTCGGAACGGCACGCCGCCTCGCACCATTGCACGCTTTGCATTGGCGGCATGCATGTATCAACGCGAATGAGAAAAATCACATTTTTAGCTTGTTTTTGGCCTTTTTCTAGAAACGTGCGAAGCAAATCATCAGGATGTCTGGACGGCTGATCGCATTGCATCGAGTCATCGAAATACCATCCTCCGTGCCGTGTCGACGACCGATCGTTCGGGCGAAGGGATTGATTTCATGGCAAAAATCAATTGACAGTTGAAATGTTCAGGAATAGCTTTCGCACCATAAACGGGGAACGTTTCCAATGGTGGCATCGAAATACATCCAACCTTACGTAGAACATGGAGAGAAAGCGGAGGCGGTAAGAAAGATCACTGTCTCCATTCCCATGCATGTATTGCGACTGCTGTCGGATCTGCGTACTTACCGACAGGTGAACAATTTGAGGCACGCCACGAACAGCGATCTGCTGGTTGAGGCGTTCCTCCACGCTTTTACTGGGCAACCACTGCCAACTGATGAGGAGCTAAGACGAACTATGGCCACTGCCAAGAAAACTGCACGTAAGTCGGCGAAGAAAGCCGCCAAGAAAACCACTCGTAAAACTGCCGCCAAGAAGCGGCCGGTCGCCAAGAAGGCCACCGCCAAGAAGCGCACCGCGCGCAAGACCGCCAAGAAGGCAGGTGCCAAGCGCGTAGGTGCGAAGAAAGCCACCGCCAAGCGCGTTGGCGCCAAGAAGGCCGCCAAGAAGGCAACGCGCAAGCGCACTGCCAAGAAGGCAGCCGCTGCCAAAGTCGTAAAGGCCACCAAGGCCGCCAAGGCCCCCCGGGCCAGCAAGAAGTAAGCACAACAACTAGACGTTTCACTCGATTTGTCTCCCTGCGGTGCCCAGCGCAGGGAGGTGGTTCGAAAGCATTTCGTCCCGGCCTCGTGCCGGGACGCTTCATTTCTGGGGAACGTAAATCGGGAATCGTAAATAGTTAAGAACCGTGACGCGCGCTTCGCCGGGATGCGCTCCAACGATTCCCGATGGACGATTTACGATTTCCGGCAGTCCGCCAGCCCCCACATTTGCTGTGTCGACTCAATCGCGATACCTTTGCCCCATCCGCGCCGCGGCAAAGCTGGGGGCCGCACCTGGATAACAGGGGGGAAGCGCGGGTATCTGATGCCACTGCAGTAGTGAAAAATCATGGATACCCGAAACAATCGTCATGCGCACTCGCTTGCGCGCGGGGCCATCAAGCCCGTCATCATCGCGGTTCTTGCCGTCGTTGCCGGTCTTGCCATCGTGTCCTGGTTCCTGATCATCAAGCCTCACGAGGACTTGATGAGCACGGACTCGGGCGGACACCCCTCCACGCCGGTCAATGTCGGCCAGCAGCAGGCGGCGGCGCCGCCGGTGAACGTGGATGCGCTAAGCATCAACGAGCTCTTGTCCGAAGCGCGCAAGGCGATGAACGAGCAGCGCGTGCTGGCGCCGGCGGGCAATAACGCTTTCGAGTTCTACCTTAAGGTGTTGCAGAAGCAGCCCGGCAACCAGGTCGCGGCAGACGCCCTGCGTGAAACGTTCCCGTTTGCCGCCAGCAATGTCGAGCAGGTCATCAACCAGCGCGAGTTCGACGAAGCCGATCGCGAGATCAACCTGCTGGCCAAGGTCGACCCCACCAACTACACGCTGACCATTCTGCGTTCCAAGCTGGATGCCCAGCGCAAGACACTCGACGAGGAGCAGCAGAAGCAGCTCGATCAGCAGCACCAGGCCGAATTGGCGGCGCAGAAAGCGGCGGCCGACAAGGCTGCGGCAGAAAAGGCGCTGGCCGACAAGGCGGCAGCGGACAAGGCAGCGCAGCAGCAGGCGGTGGCTGCGCAGCAAAAGGCCCAGGCACCACAAACCAGGCAGGCATCGCCAGCCGCGGCGACCAACCAGGTGGCGAGTTCGAATGCCTCGGCCGGCGGCGGCGAAACGCGCGACGCCATTCCGATCTCCACCATCAGTCCGCGCTACCCCGCCACGGCGCTGCGCAATAACCAGGAAGGCTGGGTGGATGTGCAATACACGGTCAACGCGGATGGCAGCGTCAGCAACATTTCGGTGACCAGCGCCGAACCACGCCACGTGTTTGACAACGCGGCTATCGATGCGCTGCGCCGCGCCAAGTTCTCGCCAGCGATGCGCAATGGCACGGCGATCGCTTCACAGCAGCAGAAGCGGATCGAGTTCAGGCTCAGCGCATCGCAGTGATGTTTCGCTGCGCGCTTCGCGGCGGGCACGAAAAACATGCTTCGTTTCCCTCGCCCCGGCAAAAGCCGGGGCGACGCGTTTCAGCGCTGCTGGTGCGGAGAACGCGGGTGGGGCGCGTGTTACCCGCGACGATGCGGCGTGCGCCGCGCCTTCGTCGGTGCCGTCCGAGTCTTCGGCGGATCGCTTTCCACCCCGGCCCAGTCCACGTGCGGCAAGCCGAGCATCGCGTCGAACACCATCGGCATCAAGTCGGTACCCACCGAGCCTGGCGAATTCCACATCGACACCATGCCCACGTGGTATTTCGGGAAGAACGCGATCATCGTGCGATAGCCCTCGACCGCGCCGGCGTGGAAGATCATCGTTTCGCCTGCGTAGGTGAACACGCGCCAGCCCAAGGCATAACTGGCTGCGGTGAGGCGGGCTCGGCGCCATGGGGAACCGTGCATCTCGGTCGGCGTCGGCACGCCGGGTGCATGCAGTTCATCCAGCAATGATGGCGGCAGCACGTCGGGGCGGCCGCCCATCTGCGCGATCAGCCATTGCTCCATATCGCGCAGGCTGGCGTTGACGCCGGCGGCCGGCGCCACGCGGTAATAGGCTTCCTTGGGCTCGAACGACTCCCACTCGTGTGCGCCATGCGGGCGGTTTGGGTGCGCCCAGCTCTTGCTGTTTTCCAGTGCCTCGCGGCCATAACTGGCGGTGGTCATGCCCAGCGGAAAGAACAGGCGCTTGTCGACCTGGTGATAGAAGAAGTCGTCGGTTTCGGCGTAGATCAGATCGCCGATCAGGCTGAAGGCGACGTTCTGGTAGCCGTAGCACTCACCCACGTTGCAGGTCAGCGTTACTTCGTCGAGCTTGCGCACCAGTTCTTCGTAGGGAATGTTGTCTTCCAGCAATTGGTCGTAGGTGTTGTGCGGCAGCCCGATGCGCTGTCCCAGGATGTCCCGCACCGTGGCGGCGCTCGACGCCTGCGCATCTTTCAGCTGGAAAAACGGCAGCACATCGGCCAGCTTGGTATTCCAGCTGAATCGGCCATCGTCGATCAGCAAGCCGGCGACTGCCGTGGCAAACGCTTTGGAAAGCGAGGCCAGGCGGAACACGGTGGTGGGCGTGATCGGTTCCTGGGTGGCGACGTCCGCGTAGCCGATGGTGCGCTCGAAGGCCACTTTGTTATCCACCACCACCGCTGTGGCGAGCCCGGCCACTTCGTTGCGCTGCGCCACCACATCCAGCCAATGCGAATACGCGTCCAGCGCTGCCTTGATGCGTTCGGGCGGGATCGCGGCGCCGAGATCGGGGCTGTTGTCTTGATGTACCGGGCGAATGTCGGGGGTGGACGGCGTATCCGTCGATGCGCGCGCAGCAGAAGCGGGGAGCCCGGTGGCGGCGATGCCGAGCAAACCGGCGATCAGCAGGGGAAGCTTACGAAACTGCATGCTACTCACTTCTTGCGGGCGTGCTGCCACGCTTCGGGTCATGGGCTGATGGGGTCATCCATGGGTGAGCACCGGATTGTCCTGTACTTCAGGCACGGTCACAACGCCGTGATGCCGCACGTTCGTTTCTGCTGCACCGCGTCGGAATCGCCTGGACCGGTGGCGCCCGGTAAATCGTCCACCGATCCTGCATCACGCCAGCAGCAGGGCCGCGGCGCGTTCAGCGATCATGATCACCGGCGCATTGGTATTTCCGCTCGGTAGCGCCGGCATCACCGAGGCATCCACCACGCGCAGGCCGCTCACGCCGCGTACGCGCAACTCGCTATCGACCACGGCTTGTTCGTCGTGCCCCATGCGGCAGGTGCCCACCGGGTGGTAGATGGTTTCGGCCTTGCGCCGGATGAAGGTTTCCCAGTCAGCGTCGCTGACCAGCGCGGATTCGGGAAACACATTCGGGCCGCGATAGGGATCAAAAGCCGATTGCGCAAGGATCTCGCGCGAAAGCTTGGCGGCTTCGATCATCCGCGCCAGATCGTGACCTTCTGGATCGCTGAGATAGTCCGCATGAATCGCGATCGGTGCCGATGGATCGGCAGAGCGCAGACGCAGCCGGCCGCGGCTGCGCGGATGCAGATAGCACGCATGCAGGGTGTAGCCATGCCCCGGCAGGCGATGGCGGCCGTGATCGTCCAGCAAGGCCGGCACGAAATGGAACTGGATATCGCAGCGTGCATCCGTCGCCAGCCGACTGAGTACGAAGCCGCCCGATTCGGCAATGTTGGAACTGCCGGGGCCGTCGTGGTGGCGCAGATAGCGCCAGCCCACAGCGAGTTGGTTGAGTTTGTCGTAGGTGATCTTGCGTGTGCAGCGCACCAGCGTGCAGATATCCAAATGGTCTTGCAGCCCTTCGCCGACACCTGGCAGATCGACGATCGGCGCGATGCCGTGTTCGCGCAAATGCGCGGCCGGACCGATTCCCGACAACATCAACAATGGCGGTGAGTTGATGGCACCGGCAGCCAGAATGATCTCGCCGGCACGTACGGTCTGCGTACCGCGGGCGTGTCGTAGCTGCACGCCGGTTGCCCGTCCATGTTCGATCAGGATGCGCTCCACCAGCGCGTGCGTACGCACCTGCAGATTGCGGCGGGTACGCGCTGGGCGCAGATACGCCACCGCGGTGGAGCAACGTGCCCCTGCACGCTGCGTGACCTGGTACAAGCCGAACCCAGCCTGTTCCGGACCGTTGAAATCGTCGTTGCGCTGGAAGCCTGCGCTGACCCCGGCATCGACCAATGCGGCAGAGAGTTCATTGTGGTGGCGCAGATCCGAGACGCACAACGGCCCATCCGCCGCATGCAGTGCGCTGGCGCCGCGCGTGTTGTTTTCGCTATGCAGAAACCACGGCAGCACTTGCGGCCATGACCAGCGCATGTCGCCCGTCGCGTGCGCCCAGGCGTCGTAATCGGCCGGCACGCCGCGCACGTAGCACATCGCGTTGATCGAACTGGAGCCGCCCAGCGTCTTGCCGCGCGGCCACCATAGGCGTCGCCCGAGCAGGCCTGGCTCGGGCTCGGTGGTGTAGTTCCAGTCGAGCCGGTGGTTGTTAGCCAGGTGTGCAATGCCGGCTGGCATGCGGATGAAAGGGTGCCAGTCAGCGCCGCCGGCCTCCAGCAACAGAACGCGTTTGCCCGCGTGCGCGCTCAAACGATGGGCCAACACGCAACCGGCCGAGCCTGCTCCGACGATCACATAGTCGTATTCCATATCGCCCCCTGAACTGGTATCGCATGAGCATGCTAGTCTTGCGCCGCCTCCCGCTGGAAGCCGACCAGTGCGTTTGCCGCTCCCCGATTCCGTACGTCGCGACGCCACGCCGATGGTGTCGGCGCTTGCGTTTTTTTTCCTGCTGACCTCGTACTACATCATCCGCCCGGTGCGCGACCAGCTTGGCGGGGCCGTAGGCTCCACGCAATTGCCGCTGTTCTACCTCGCCACGTTCGTGGCCATGCTGCTGCTGACGCCAGTGTTCGGCATGCTGGTGGCGCGTTTTCCGCGGCGGCGACTGCTGGGCTGGAGTTACAGCTTCTTTATCGTTTGCTTGCTGGGTTTCATTCCGGCGTTCCTCGCGCAGGACCGCATCGGCGCGCGGACATTGGGAGTGGTGTTCTTCATCTGGGTCAGCGTCTTCAACCTGTTCGTGGTATCGCTGTTTTGGAGTTTCATGGCGGATGTCTTCGATAGCCGGCGCGCGCGCGAGGTGTTCTCGCTGATTGCATTGGGGGGCATGGCCGGCGCCATATCCGGTCCGTCGATCACCGGTGTCTTGGTTGGCCTGGTCGGTGTTGCGCCCTTGTTGCTGGTGTCCGCGGCGATGCTTGGCGTGTCGCTGGCATTGCTGTTGCGCATTTCCGTGCAGCGGGCCGAAGGAGACAGCGGGGAGCAACCGGTCGGCGGTTCGCTTTGGGCGGGTATACGAGAGCTGTGGTCGCGTCCGTTCCTGCGTTGGATGGCGATCCTGATGTTGCTCGGCGATGGGGTCGGCACACTGGCCTATGCATTGGTGGCCGACTATGCCAAGGCGCACCTGGTGTCTGCCGCGACGCGCACGGCGTTCTATGCGCACATCGATCTGGCCGTGAATCTGCTTGGTGCTTTGCTGCAGCTCACGCTGTCACCGTGGTTGCTCATGCGCCGTGGCGCCATCTGGGCGCTGGTGCTGCCGCAGCTGGTGAACCTTGGGCTGTTGATCATGGTGATGGCCGGCGGCCATGCGCAGGTAAGCGTGCTGGGTTACGGCGTGCCGCTCTTGGCGCTGATGATGGTCGGCACGCGCGGCTTCATGTACGGCATGACCAAACCCGCCAGCGATGCACTCTACACGCGAGTGCCGCGCGAGACGCGCTACAAAGGCAAGAATTTCGTGGAAACGGCGGTGTGGCGCTTCGGCGACGTGGTGATCACCAGCGGCATCAGTGGCCTGGTGAAGCTCGGTATCGGCGTGGGCAGCATTGCGCTGATCGGCGTAGGGGCCTCGTCACTGGCGGCGTGGATCGCGCGCAAGGCAGCCACTTCACCGGATTTGGCGTCGGAAACGAAAGCCGGGACGGGGCAACAGCAAACGGGGAACGAAAGCCTCGCGTGATGCTTCGCGTTCCCCGCGGCTGGTTCAGCTCGTAATGTACCGCTGCAACTGCTCGATCTGCTCTGCTTGCGCGCTGATCACTTCCTTGACCAGGTCGCCGATCGAGATGACGCCCATCACGCGGCTGCCCTGTACGACCGGCAGATGGCGTATGCGGCTGTCGGTGCACATGCGCATGCAATCGAACACATCGGTATCCGGCGTCACGGTCAGTACCGGGTTGCTCATGATTTCCGACACCGGCGTCTGTGCCGATGACCTACCCTGCAAAATGACTTTGCGCGCGTAGTCGCGTTCGGAAATGATGCCCACCAGCTGCTCGCCACGCATCACCAGCAAGGCGCCGACGCGCCGTTCCGCCATGTGTTTGATCGCTTCCAGCACCGGCGCTTCCGGTGCAATCGCATAGATGTCGCTGCCTTTCCTGTCCAGCAAATGCTTGACCTGACGCATCGGACCTCCCCGGCGGCCGCAGTAATGGCCGCGTGGGGACAGTTTAGCGCTGCGGCGTTGCCTCGGTGTGAACCGGCGTGCGTGCGGTTGGCGGGTGTTCTTCCTCAATGAAATAAAGCGGCCGTTGCTTGGTTTCGTTGTAATTGCGGCCCAGGTATTCGCCGATCACGCCCAGCGCCAGCAACTGGATGCCGCCCAGGAACAGGATTACCACCATCAGGCTCGGATAGCCCGGCACCGGATCGCCATGCAGCAGCGCCTTCAGCATCACCTTCAGGCCGAACAGGAACGCCACCACAGAGGCAGCAAGACCGGTCCAGGTGGCTAGTTTCAGCGGCGCGCTCGAGAAGGACGTGATGCCCTCGATGGCGAGCTGGGTGAGGCGCCAGTAATTCCATTTGGTCTGGCCGGCCACGCGCGGGTCGCGCAGGTACGTCACCGCAGTCTGGCGATAGCCGATCCAGGCGAACAGGCCTTTCATGAAACGCTGCCGTTCGCGCAGTTGCGACAAGGCGTTCAGCGCGCGGCGGGAAAGCAGGCGGAAATCGCCGGTATCGCGTGGCACCGGGACTTCGGAGAGCGATTCCATCGTGCGATAGAACGCGGCGGCGGTGAAACGTTTCAAACCGGTCTCGCCGGCGCGGGCGGAGCGGGTGGCGTACACCACGTCATAGCCGGCCTGCCATTGTTCCACCAGCTGCGGGATGAGCTCGGGCGGATCTTGCAAATCCGCATCGATCACCACCGCGGCGTCCGCGTCGACGTGATCCAGTCCGGCTGTCAGCGCCGCTTCCTTGCCGAAGTTGCGCGACAGTTTCAGCGTACCTACGCGCGGATCGGTAGCCGCCAGCGACTGCATGATCGCCCAGGTATCGTCGCGGCTGCCGTCGTCGACGTACAGCACGTCGGAGGTCAGCGTCAGCTGGCCCAGCACGCCGGCAAGCCGTGCATGGAAGGCGGCGAGCACAGCCGATTCGTTATAGGCGGGAACGACAACCGTGAGTCGCGGCATGCCGGATATCCATGTTCACGTAGGAAGGCATGCAAAGTGTAAACGTTGCCCCGCAGTGGATGTTCTAACGCCGCCGCGCGGGGCGCGCGTCGCGCGGCGGCTGCCGGCTTTCCAGATAGCTGGGGCCGCCCAATTGATGGATCTGCTGCTCGATCCAGCGTGCGCGCTCCAGCACATAGCTGCTTGGGCGATCGACGTGGAAGCGATCCGGATTGGGCAGCACCGCCGCCAGCCGTGCTGCTTGCGCCGGGCCAAGCTGTGCCGGGGACATATGGAAAAACGCCTCGCTGGCCGCGCCTACGCCGTAGATGCCATCCCCAAACTGCGCGATATTCAGATAAACCTCCAGGATGCGCTGCTTCGGCCAGGTCAGTTCCAGCAGCACGGTGAAGTACGCTTCAAGCCCCTTGCGCACGAAGCTGCGCCCGTTCCAAAGGAACAGGTTCTTGGCCGTCTGCTGGCTGATCGTGCTGGCGCCGCGCAGGCGCCTGCCGTCATCGGCGGCATCAATGGCGTTTTCGATGGAATCGAAGTCGAAGCCGTGATGGAACGGAAATTTCTGGTCTTCGCCGGCCACCATCGCGATCGGTGCCCACGGCGATATGCGCGACCACGGCACCCAATGCTGCCGCAACTGGAAATCCTTTTCGCCGTGGATCAGCGCGTCCACGCGGCGCTCCATCATCACCGCCGACGTCCATGGCGGCACAAAGCGCAAGACCAGCACCACCAGCCAGCTCAGGGCAACCCATGACAGGGCCACGATACCGGCGTAACGCAACAGGCGTCGAAAAGGCGGAAAATGCGGCATGGTGTCGATCGGCAAGGAAACGGGTGAAGTATAAAAGCTGTTATCGCCGGCCATTGTTCGTTCCCGCCCGCATCCCCATATTCCCTCCTTTGTGTTGTGTGAGGTAGTCCTGCTTGGAAAACGTGCTTGCCGAGGATGTGCTCCATCGTTTCCTGTTGGAAAGTGCCGGTGTCCGCGGCGTGATCGTGCGGTTGGGTCCCGCATGGCGCGAAGTGGCCGGTCGTGCCGAGTACCCAGTGCCGCTGCTGGATCTGCTGGGCCAGACCCTGGCGGCGAGCGCGCTGCTGACGGGCAACATCAAGTTCGAAGGCGCATTGTCGGTCGAACTGAAGAGCCAGGGCGCCCTGCGCCTGTTGTTTGCCGAATGCACTGACGCCGGCCGCCTGCGTGGATTGGCGCGTTGGAATGCAGAGATTCCCGATGCGCTTGCGTTAAGTGAATTGCCACAGGCCCTTATGGCCATCACCATTGGCCAGGTCGAGCGCGGACAGCGTTATCAAGGACTGGTCGATCTCAAGCATCCCGACTTGGCTGGGGCGCTGGAGAATTATTTCCAGCAGTCCGAGCAGTTGCCGGCCCGGTTCGTGCTGGCGGCCAACGAGCAGCATGCGGTGGGATTGATGCTGCAGAAGTTGCCGGGCGAGGGTGGTCACGATGTGACGCAGGATGAGGACGGCTGGCCGCGCGTCGAACATCTCACGGCCACCTTGGGGCGCGATGAACTACTAAGCGCGCCGCCGGAAGCATTGCTCTATCGCCTGTATCACGAGGAAACCGTGCGTCTGTTCAAGCCGCGTCCGCTGGCGTTCGGCTGCAGCTGCTCGCGCGAGCGGGTGGAAGCCATGTTGCGCTCGCTGGGCCGCGCAGAAATCGAAGCGACGCTGGAATCCCAGCAAGGCACCATCGAAGTCACTTGCGAGTTCTGCGCGCGCACGTATACCTTCGATCGTGTGGATGCCGAGCATCTGTTGAGCGGTGGCACGGCGGCCAGTTCGACGGTGCAGTGAGTCGTGGGGCGTACATCGGGAATCGTAAAAGCGGGATTCACCGCAAGCTGCTTTGCCGAGTCCCGATTCCCGGCTATTCCCCCAGCCATACTTCGGCAGGCCGCGGCTCGGCAAACAGAAAGCCTTGGCCGAAGCGGCAACCGATATGCCGCAGCATTTGCCGTTGCTCGTCATCTTCGATGCCTTCGGCAATCACCTGCATCTGCAGCGAGTCGGCCAGCACCTGGATCGCGCGCACCACCGGCACGCTGTGGCTGTTGGCTTTGGCCAGTTCGATGATGAAGCTGCGGTCGATCTTCAACGTTTCGATCGGATACTGGTGCAGATAACTCAGCGACGAATAACCGGTGCCGAAATCGTCCAGCGCAATGCTCACACCGTGCTGGCGCAGGTTGTCGAGTATGCGCTTCACCTGGGAGGGATTTTCCAGCAGCGTGCGCTCGGTGACTTCGATGCGCAGCGAGCGCGGATTGACGCGATGGGCGCGGAGCAAGTCGAGTAGCCGATCATCCAGGTCGGGCTGGCGGAAGTGCCGGCCCGACACGTTGAGGCTGACGAAGCCTTCGGCGCCGGCCAGCACGCTGGCTTGCGAAGCAATTTGCTCGAAGATCTGCCAGTCGATGCTCTCCGCGCTGCCGTTTTCCTCGGCCACGGCGAGGAAGTCGCCCGGGCAGAGCAGGCCGCGCACAGGGTGACGCCAGCGCAGCAAGGCCTCGTAGCCGACCGTACGGCCGTCTTCCAGCGCCACGATCGGCTGATAGAACGGCACGAACTCGTTGCGGCTCAGCGCGCGGCGCAGGTCGCCTTCCATTTCCAGCAGCGAGACCACTTCGCGACGCAGGCGATCGTCGAACACGGCGGCGCGGTGGCGGCCTTCGTCCTTGGCGCGGTACATGGCGGCATCCGCGTCGCGCAACAGTTCTTCCGGTTGCTGGTAGTGCTGGCCGGGCAGCGCAATGCCGATCGAGGCGGAGGTGAAGATTTCCTTGACGCCCAGGCGGAACGGGATGTGCAACTCGGCGATGATGCGTTCGGCCACCAGCCTGGCCTTGCTGATGTCGCTGATGCCTTCCAGCAGCACGGCGAATTCGTCACCGCCCAGGCGCGCCACCAGGTCGCGCGTTTTCAGGCAGGCGCGGATGCGGCTGCCTGCCTGGAACAGCAGGTCGTCGCCGATCAGGTGGCCGACCGAATCGTTGATCACTTTGAAGCGGTCCAGATCGATGAACAGCACGGCGAACAGCTTGGTCGGATCGGTGTGATACGCCTGCAACGCCTGGCCCAGTCGCTGCAGCAGCAGCGTGCGGTTGGGCAGCCCGGTGAGCGAGTCGTGCAAGGTTTCGTACATCAGCCGGCGCTCGACGCGTTCGCGCTCGGCGATCTGTTCGCGCAGGTCGCGGTTGGCCAGCGCCAGTGCGCGCGTGCGTTCGGTCACGCGGCGCTCCAGGTTGATGTAGGCCTGCTTCAGCGATTCGCTGGTCTGCTTGCGCTGCAACGCGTTGGCGATGTGGTAGCTGACGAAGGTGAGCAGTTCCTGGTCGCGCGCGTCATAAATGTGCTTGGGTGAGTAGCTCTGCACCGCCAGCACCCCTTTCACGCGATCGTCCCAGACCAGCGGCACGCCCAGCCAGCAGACGGACCTCACGCCTATTTCCTGGCACTCGCCCGCCTCGGCCAGCCGGTCGAAAGCCTGGCGATCGGCCAACAGGGGTTTGCCGTGCTTGAGCACGTATTCGGTGGCGCCATGGCTGACGGGACGCGGTACGCGCGTAGGCGCTACCTCGTCGATCGAGTAGGGAAACGTGATCGTTTGCCCGCTTTCGTCCAACAGTGCGATGTAGAAGTTGCGCGCGTACAGCAAACCGCCGACCACGCGATGCACGGCTGCATAGAAGTTCTGCTGGCTTTCCGGCGCGCTGGCCAGCTCCGCGATGCGGAACAGCGCCGATTGCAGGCGTTCGCCGCGCTGGCGCTGCAGTACCTGCTGGCGTAGCACGCGATTGGTGGCGCGCAGTGCCGCTGTGCGATCGGCCACGCGCCGTTCCAGTTCCGCGTGCGCTTCGCGCCGCTCCAGCGCCGTCTGCATGTGTTGCGCGACGTAATTGAGCAGGTCGCGGTCATGATGGGTGTAATGCGTGTCCGGTCGGTAGCTTTGCACCACGATGCCGCCGACGGCCTGGGTGCCGCGCAACAGCGGCACGCCCAGCCAGTATTCGCATGCCGGGCCGACCAGGGTGAAGCGGCCTTCCAGCTGGCGGGCCAGTTCTTCCACCGAGCCCATGATCGGTTGACCGTTTTGCAGCAGGTTCCAGGTCAGGCTGTAGCGGATGTCTTGCAACGGATGGCTTTCATCCGCCGCGGGGGGCTTCTGGTCGACCGTGTCCACATAATAAGGAAAGCGCACGCTGTCGCTGGCCGGGTCGTACAGGAAAATGTAGAAGTTCTCCGCGTACATCAGCATGCCGACGATGGCATGCAGCGATTGCATCATCTCGGTCATGTTGTGCGCGGTGCCTGCCAGCTCGGCGATGGCGTACAGCGCGCGTTGCAGGCGTTCGGCCATGGCCAGGCGCGAGATGGATTCGTAGAGCCGGCCGGTTTCGCTCAGTTGCCGCAGGCGGATGGCTGCAAGGCGGCCAAGCCAGGCCAGTTCGGCGCTTGCTTCCGGGCTGGGGACGAGTTCCGCTTCCCAGATCAGCATTTGCAGGCTTTGCGGGTCCACGGCCAGATTGAGCCGGCCCGGCTCCTGGCTGCTGTTGGCCTCGGGAGGCAGCCAGCGCAAGGTTCCATGCAGACCCAGATGGCTCAGTGCCGTCTCGCAAATCTCCAGGACGCTGGCCGCGTCGGCGGCCCGGAACAGCCGTTCCAGCGTTTCACGCAGCGCTGCCGGCAGGGTTCCACCGGGAGCTGGCGTGAAATTGCGGCTGTCTGGCATTGAACTCATGACCTATGAGCGTGTCCATGCGCGATATGTCGGGTGACTATATAGTGAAGATACCGTCATGTGGCGGTGCTCACAGGTTTCACAAACCTGTACGGCCGCTACCGCTTCCATGCATTCGCCGTGCCAGCCAAAACGTGTTCACGAAGCCGTTTTTGTCGGCTCTGCCGCAGAAAAACCTTCCTCCTCCAGGTGTTAGTAAAAGGTAAAGTAAGGTATACTTAACCCTGGGTGTCCGGGTGCGATCGCAAGAACGGACGGGGTTGTTGGACGGTTTCGAATTTTCATGCGCCGATTGCTGCTCACATTGCCGCTGCTCTGCATGCCGCTCATCGCGGCAGGGCAGACGTTGCCGGGCGATCAGGCAAGCGTTCCGGCGTGGATGCAGTCGCCGCAGGCCCTGCTGAAAACCGGTCAACAGCCGCCGCTGCAGGGATCGCTGCTGGTGCAGTCTCAGAATGGCACCACCGCAGACGTACAAGCCAGCAGCAATACGTCGCTGTCGCTCAATCCCCTTTCCGGCGGTACGGTCAATCGCAGCACGGTGCAATATGGCGTGACGCCCAACGTTTCCGCGCAAGCGGGTGTTACGCAGCGCTCGTGGGCCACGCAGCCGCGCATCATCAGCAGCGAAGTAGGGGCCACCTACAACGATGGCCGCTACAGTCTCGGTCTCAGTGTGGCGCAGGATCAGGTTCCCAATCCCACGCCGCTGCCGCGCGTACTGCCCGGTGCCGTGCCCGGCGTCAACGGGCTACCGGATTTCGATAGCGCCACCCAGTTGAATGCGCAGGGGCGCTTCGCCTTGAACGCCAACAGCGGCGTGCTGCTTGGTGCAAGCATGGGGCGCATCCGCTTGCTGCCCGGCAATCAATTGGGCCTGACCACGCTGGACCAACGCGCGTTGAGCTTCGGCATCCAGCACGGCCCGGTCAGTACCAGCATCGTCGGCCGCTCCATGCAACCCGAACCAGGCACCGGCGTGCCGGGCTTGCTCAATGCCGATCGCCGCTGGAACAGTATCGACCTGGGCGTCACCTGGCATTTGCCGTGGCAGGGTTCGCTGAGCTTCGGTGCACAGAATCTGTGGTCGTCCGGCAATGCGGCAAATACGCCGGCCGGTCCGCCCGAGCCGGATCAGTCACGTACGCCGTACGTGCAGTATCACCAGGATCTTTGATACGAAAACGCCCCGGCACTGGGGCGTTGGCGTTTTGTGGCAGGCCTGCGCGCAACATCTCAATCGTTTTTCCTGATCCTCACGTCGCCGCTGAAGGTTTCGACGTGGATCTTGCCCTGGCCATTGCCGGTCACCGTATCGAGCGTGCTGCCTGGACCATGTTCGGGATGCGTGGGTGTGCCGAAATCACTGCGCAGATCGCCGCTGAAAGTGTTGACGTGAAGGCTGCTGTTGAGCGCAGCGGGAAACTGTAGCTGCACGTCGCCGCTCATGCTGTCGACGCTCATGGTACCGTCCGCTGCCAGGCCACCGTTGAGCTGCACGTCGCCGGACACCGTGCTGAGATTGAGCTGCTGCCAGGGACCGCCGCCGGCCTGGATGCGACCGGAAACCGTCTGCAGATCGACCTTGCTGCCCAGCGACGGTGCGAGGATGTCGCCGCTCACGGTCTGCAATTTCGCCTGTTTTGCGTAGCCGGAGAAGGCGATGCTGCCGCTGACGGAAACGGCGTTGAGCATGGGTGTTTGCGCATGGATGCGCAGGCGGCCACTCACCGAGTTGAGGTCGATGTCGCCGCCGTCGATGCCGTCCACGCTCGCCTGTGCGCTCACCACGTTTACCTTCAATGATGAGCCGCGCGGCACCGTCACCTCCAGATTCGTGGGCTCCATCGCGTTCTCGCCGCTCCAGTTGAACCAGCTGCTATGTCCCTTGGCCTGCACGTTGATGGTGAGGTTGTTCTCGCTGCCCTCGATGGCCAATGGCTCCGCGCCATCGCCGAGCTTGCCACCCACGTGCACTTCGTTGCGGTTCCAGGTGGTGACGGTGACTTCGCCTTTGACGTTGCTGATGGTGATGTGGGCGGTAGGGGCGGCGGGATGGCTGACGTCCAATGGCGTGTCGGCAAAGGCCTGCCCTCCTGGCAGCAGGCAGAGCAGCAACGGCAGATAGCGAGTGGTTTTCATCGTTGTTATGTCCAGAGGGCTTCAGCCGGCTTGTTTCTCGAGTTCGCGCAGATAGTTCTGCTGGGCGTGGGTCTGCTGCAGCAGGCGCTGCAGCGCAGGTGAATCGGGAGCTTGCTGCATGGCCTGTTGCAATTCCATGCGCGCCGCTTCCAGCTCGAGCGCGGCGCCGGCCAGGCGCGGGTCGCTCGGCTTCCAGCGCGGTGCTTCCGCCTGCGTGGCGTGGCTGGCGACCTGCGGCATGCTCTGCGGAATCGCGTGCATGTGCCACACGACACCGCAGGCGAGCACCACGATCGCGGCCAGGCTGGCTGCCATCGTCCATATGCGCCCATGCCGTGCACGCGGCGGCGCAGCTGGCGCGGTGTCAGGGTGCGATGCGGTGTCGTCCAGCGCGGCATCGATGCGCGACCACAAATCGCTCCGTGGCGCGACCGGCTGGTTCAATCCGCGCATCTGGCGCAGCCATTCGAATTCGTTCATCGCGTTTCTCCGAGTACCTTGCGCAACAAACCTCGTGCACGATGCAGTTGCGCCTTGGACGAGCCTACCGCCATCTCCAGTTCGCTGGCGATTTCCTCATGGCGCCAGCCTTCCACGTCGTGCAATACCAACACTGCGCGCGCCCGCGGCGGCAGCTTGCCGATCGCCCGTTCCAGTTCCTCGCGCTCGGCGGCGCAGAACGGCGTTTCGCCATGTTCGGGCACGCTGTCCTCGTCGATATAGCCGACCGGATCGGCGCCACGCGCGCGGATGTCCATCAGTGCCACATTCACCGCCAACCGGTAAAGCCAGGTGCCGAACGCGCTTTGCTCGCGAAAGCTGTCCAGCTTTTGCCAGGCGCGCACGAACGCATCCTGCGTAAGATCCTCGGCGCGTGCGTGATCGTAGCCGGACAGGCGCAACATGGCGCCATGGATGCGGCCCACGTGCTGGCGATACAGGCGCTGGAACGCATGGCGGTCGCCTGCAGCGGCGGCACGCACGTCGTCCTTATCGTTGTTTCCCGCAGCGAGCGCAGGTGGCATGGCGCTTCCGGTGGCGATACAAGCGGCAGTCATCTTGCCAGCTTGGATGCAGATGGGGGCGCGAAGGTTTAGAACGTTGTCCTGAAGCCCCTCTCCCTGATAAAGGAGAGGGGACAGAAGATCAGGCATTCGCCGCCTTGCGCGGTATCTGCAGGGTCTGATGAACGCGTTGCTGCTCCTGCCGCAGGCGTGCGGGCAGGCGGTCGCCGAAGCTGTCCAGATATTCGCCAATGGCGTGCAGTTCCGTTTGCCAACCGGCATGGTCGATATCGATCAGCTCGGCCAAGGTTTCGCGCGGCAGGTCCAGGCCATCCAGTTTGAGCTCGCCCGTGGCCGGCACCGTGCCGATCGGGGTTCCCACACCGCGCGCCTTGCCTTCCACGCGGGCGATCATCCACTCCAGTACACGCAGGTTTTCACTGAAACCGGGCCACAGGAATTTGCCGTCGCGCCCTTTGCGGAACCAGTTCACGTGAAAAATCTTCGGCAGCTTGGCACCGGGTTTGTCGAACGACAGCCAGTGGCTGAAGTAGTCGCCGTAGTGGTAACCGCAGAACGGTTTCATCGCCATCGAATCGCGGCGCAACACGCCAACGGCACCAGTGGCGGCAGCCGTGGTTTCGGAACCCATCGCCGCACCCATCAGCACGCCGTGCGTCCAATCCCGCGCTTCCATCACCAATGGCAGCAGCGACGGACGGCGGCCGCCGAACACGATCGCGCTGATCGGCACGCCTTGCGCATCTTCGGCCTTGGGTGACCAGGTGGGGCATTGCTTGGCGCTGACGGTGAAGCGCGAGTTCGGATGTGCAGCCGGACCGTTGGCCGGATCGTAGGGGCGGCCCTGCCAGTCGACCACCGGCGTGCCCGGCAGGCCTTCCCACCACGGTTGCCGGTCGGCGGTGAGTGCGACGTTGGTAAAGATGGTGTCGTGCGAGATCGAGGTCAGCGCATTGGGGTTGCTGTTTAAGCTGGTGCCCGGCGCCACGCCGAAGAAGCCGGCCTCGGGGTTGATGGCATATAGACGGCCGTCGTCGCCGGGGCGCATCCAGCAGATGTCATCGCCGATGGTCCACACGCGCCAGCCGTTCTTGCGATAGCCCTCCGGCGGAATCAGCATCGCCAGGTTGGTCTTGCCGCAGGCGGAAGGGAAGGCGGCGGCGATGTAGTGGGTCTGTCCCTGCGGGTTCTCGATGCCGACGATCAGCATGTGCTCGGCCAGCCAGCCTTCGCGCCGTGCCTGGAAACTGGCGATGCGCAAGGCATGGCATTTCTTGCCCAGCAGTGCATTGCCGCCGTAGCCGGAACCGTACGACTTGATCGACAGCTCTTCCGGGAAATGCATGATGAAACGACGCTCGGGATCGAGTTCGCCGGTGGAATGCAGGCCCTTGACGAAATGCCCTTCGCGCTCGATGCGCGCCAAGGCCGCCGCGCCCATGCGCGTCATCGTGCGCATGTTGGCTACCACGTAGGGACTGTCGGTGATCTCCACGCCGCAGCGCGACAGCGGCGAATCGATCGGCCCCATGCAATATGGAATCACGTACATGGTGCGGCCTTCCATGCAGCCGTCGAACAGCGCATCGATCTTCGCGTGCGCGTCCGCCGGGGCCATCCAGTGGTTGTTCGGGCCGGCATCTTCTTCGCGTTCGGTGCACACAAAGGTGAGGTGCTCCACGCGCGCCACGTCGGAGGGATGCGAGCGATGCAGGTAGCAGCCCGGATGGGTCTGCTGGTTCAGCTCGATGAGATCTCCCGTCTGCACCATCTGTTGCACCAACGCCTGGTATTCGGCGTCGGAGCCATCGCACCAGTGGATCTTCGCGGGGCGGGTCGTGGCCGCCACGTCATCGACCCACCGGGCGAGCGCCGCGAGCTGGCTCGTCATGTTTTCCTCACTTTTGGTATGCCCATAAAAGATAGGCGCGACGCTAAGTTACGAGTACTGGCATTGCAAGTTGTGGTGCAGCATAAGTACGATTAAAGCGAAAACCAGGCGCGGAAAATCGCAGGTGCGGCAAGGGCCGCTCCAGCGATGGGGAAACCTGTTTGGCTTGACGTGCGCGCTTAGGAGGGAATCAGCGTGGCGATCATGTGTTCGACATAGGTGTCGAACTCATCGTGCGTCAGCCGCGGCAGGCCCAGCGTGAAATTCAGCTGCAGAAAGCCGACATAGGCGGCGTAGGTGAGGCGGGCCCGATTGAGTGCTTCATCGGTCGGCATGCCAGCTTCGGTGTAGGCGGTGTGAAGAAATTCGGTGCGGCGCTGGGAGACGCGCGCCATCACCGGCACCACCAAGGGATGATCCAGCGCCTTGAGCAAGGCGGCGTACACGCGATGTGCGTGCAGTTCGTGGGCGACGCGGCGGAACAATTCCGGCAGCCGTTCGCGCGGGTCGGGGATCGCTTCGATCTGACCGATGATTTCGCGCTCGCCATACTGCTCCCAGCGTTCCAATGCGGCTTGCAGCAAGGCTTCCCGGGTACGGAAATGCCAGTAGAAGCTGCCCTTGGTCACACCCAGCTGACGGGCCAGCGCTTCGACGGCCAGCGCTCCCACGCCTTGTTCGGCGATCAGGTTGAGGGCGGCATCTTCCCAGTCTTCGGCAGAAAGACGCGTACGTTCGGGTTTTTGACGGACATTCATACCCGTATGGTAGCCCATGCCGGCAAGAAACTCTGCGTGCCAGGCGCGTGGTGGCGCGGGATTTGGCCGATTTCTGGGCGGGTTGACGTCGCCCCGTGGCGCCACCCATACTCATGCGTATGGAATCCGCGAAAGCCCACCGAACCGCGTTCAGCACGGCTGATGGCCTGTCCCTCGCCGTGGAAGTGCAGCATGCGCCGGGCCGGCCGACCTTGTTGTTCGCGCATGGCTTCGGCCAGACCCGTGGTGCGTGGAACGCGGCGGCGGCGACGATGGCGGCGCGCGGTTGCCGCTGCGTCACCTTCGATAGTCGCGGACATGGCGAAAGCGGGCGCGTGGCGGGCGGTGACTACCACATGCAGCCGTTCGTCGACGATTTGCTCGCACTCGCCCATGCGCAGCCTGAACCGCCGATCCTGGTCGGTGCCTCGATGGGCGGTTTGCTGGGCTTGGTCGCGGCCGGCGAGGTGCGGCCGTCGCCGTTCCGTGCGCTGATCCTGGTGGACATCACGCCACGCTGGGAAACCGCTGGCGTCGAACGTATTCTCGCTTTCATGCAAGCGCATCCGGACGGTTTCGCCAGCTACGCCGAGGCGGCGGAGCAGATTGCCGCCTACTTGCCGCAGCGTCGCGAACGCAAGAGCGAGCAGCAATTGCGTCCCTTGCTGCGCGAAGGCGCCGACGGCCGCCTGCGCTGGCACTGGGACCCGGCCTTGCTGGCCGGCGACCTGATCAGCGAAAGCGAACGCTACCAGCCGCGCCTGTTCACGGCTGCCGCGCAGGTCGAGGTGCCGGTACTGCTGCTGTCGGGCGAGCGCAGCGACGTCGTCTCGCAGCACACCGTGGAAGAATTTCTCGCGCTGGTACCGCATGCGCGGCACGTACAGGTACCGGGTGCGACGCATATGTTGGCCGGCGATGCCAATGACGCATTCACCGCCGCCATTGCCGGTTTTATCGAAGACCTGGAATCCGCCGTGGATACGGCGTAGCCATCTGCCATGAGGTGTTGAAATGTCCGTCCTACTGACCGTGTTGGCCGCGCTGGTTGCGTCCGGCGCCTGCGCTTACCATCGCAGCAGTCTGCGTACTTGGGCGATCGCCACGATCGTCACCACGCTTGTGGTGGGATTGCTGGTGCACGCGCCGCTCACGATGGTGGTGTTGCTGGTCATCGAGCTGGCAATCGCGGTTCCGCTGCTCAATCTGGGTTTTCGTCGCAAGCAGATCAGTGCGCCGCTGCTGAAGGTCTTCGCGAAGGTCACGCCGAAGCTGTCGGATACCGAGCAGACGGCGCTGGAAGCGGGCACGGTCGGTTTCGAGGGCGAACTGTTCTCCGGCAAGCCTGACTGGCACGAGTTGCTCAAGCAACCCAAGCCCGAACTGAGCGTGGAAGAAAAAGCCTTTCTCGACGGCCCGGTCGAGCAGCTGTGCGGCATGCTCGACGATTGGCAGATCACGCACGAATTAGGCGACCTGCCGCCGGACGTGTGGGACTTCATCAAGAAGCACAAATTCTTCGGCATGATCATTCCCAAGCAGTACGGCGGCCTGGGTTTCTCTGCGCTGGCGCATTCGGCGGTGTTGCAGAAGCTCGCCACCATGTCGGCCACCGCGGCTTCCACCGTCGCGGTGCCCAATTCGTTGGGTCCGGCCGAATTGCTGCTGCATTACGGTAGCGACGAGCAGAAAAACTATTACCTGCCGCGCCTGGCCGTTGGCGAGGAAATTCCATGCTTCGCGCTCACCGGCCCGTACGCCGGCTCGGATGCGACCTCGATTCCCGATTACGGCATCGTCTGCAAGCAGATCGTCGATGGCGTCGAAACGCTTGGCATGCGGCTCAATTTCGACAAGCGCTACATCACGCTGGCGCCGATCGCCACCGTGGTGGGTTTGGCCTTCCGTTTGTACGACCCCGATCATCTGCTTGGCGACAAGGACGATCTCGGCATTACGCTGGCACTGCTGCCGCGTAGCACGCCGGGCCTGGAAATCGGCCGTCGCCATTTCCCGCTCAATATTCCGTTCCAGAACGGACCGGTGCGCGGCAAGGACGTGTTTGCACCCATGTCCACCTTGATCGGTGGCCCGCACATGGCCGGCCATGGCTGGCGCATGCTGGTGGAATGTTTGTCGGTAGGTCGTGCGATCTCGTTACCTTCCAATGCGACCGGCGGCGTACGCATGGCTGTCGCCGGCACCGGTGCGTATGCACGCATGCGCAAGCAGTTCGGCTTGGCGGTAGCGCGTTTCGAAGGCGTGGAAGAAGCATTGGCGCGCATTGGTGGTCTCACCTATGCCACGGCGGCGTTGTCGCGCGCCACAGCGGCAGCGGTCGATCGCGGCGAGAAGCCGGCGGTGCCGTCGGCGATCGCCAAGTACCACGCCACGGAATGGGGCCGCGCGATTGCCGGCGACGCCATGGACGTGCACGGCGGCAAGGCGGTGCAGTTGGGTCCGAAAAACTACGCCGGCCGCGCATGGCAAGGCGTGCCGATTGCGATCACGGTGGAAGGCGCGAACATCATGACGCGCAGTCTGATGATCTTCGGACAAGGCGCGATCCGTTGCCATCCCTATGTGCTGAAGGAGATGCACGCGCTGTCGATCGAGGATTACAGCGAACGGCTGAAGGCGTTCGACCGCGCGTTGTTTGGCCATCTGGGTTTCGGTCTTTCCAATGCCGTGCGCAGCTTCGTGCTCGGTCTC
>Ga0335072_10002442_pt1 | contig 28857 bp, 27 predicted proteins | sample Lox_Sample_21_FD_206725 | JGI IMG/M metagenome (GOLD analysis project Ga0335072, IMG submission 206725) | Soil microbial communities from Loxahatchee National Wildlife Refuge, Florida, United States - Lox_Sample_2.1 | ecosystem: Environmental > Terrestrial > Soil > Wetlands | place: USA... | reverse complement strand
GCACTGCACGATCGTTTCGATCGCCCACCGGGATTCCGTGGCCAGGTTCCACGAGCAGCGCCTGGTGTTCCATCGGGAGGAAGGCCGGGTGGGCAAGCTGTTGCCCGGCGAGCTTATCCCGGCCGCCGCGGACTGATTGCCGGCCGCGGCGGAATGATTGCTCATCGCGGCGGACTGATTGCCGGCCGCGGCGGACTGATTGCCGGCCTCGGCGGACTGGTTGCCGGCCTCGGCGACTGGTTCCCGGGCACAGCGTACAGGTGCCAAGCCACGGCGTACTGATTGCCGGCCGCGGCGACTGATCCCCTTCCGGCCGGAATCACATCAGATCGGCGAAGGCGCGCTGCAAGGACAAGGCACCGAGGGAAATGCCGGTGTCGTCGATACCGTGGCCGAGGCGGGGAACGTAGGCCGCCTCCACCGGCACGCCGGCGGCACGCAGGGCGGCTTCCGCCTCATGGGACCGCGTGACCGGAACCACGTCGTCGGCCTCGCCATGCACCAGCAGGACCGGCGGCCGTCCGGTGAGTTCCGCCGCCAGGGTCTCGGGCGCGACCAGGGCGCCGGAGAACGCCAGTATCGCGCGCGGCGGCGGCCGATGCCGCAGACCGGTGAAAAGCACGGTCATCGCCCCCTGGCTGAAGCCCATCAGGGCGTAGGCATCCGCCGGCAAGCCGAGGCGCGCCAGCTCGGCATCGATGAACGGGCCAAGATAGCCGGCGGCGCGGCGGGCGCCCGCCGCCATGACCGGCGGCGAACGGTCGGCGACGCTCCACCACTGCCGGCCGAACCCGGAATCGTGCACGAACGGCGCATCCACCGAGACGAACAGCGCGTCCGGCAGCGCATGGCCCCAGGACGGCGCCAGGTCGATCAGGTCGTGGCCGTCGGCGCCCAGCCCGTGGCACAGCACGACCAGCTCGCGCGGCGCGCCCTTCGATGCGGGTCCCCAGCGCGGTCCATCGAGTTCCGCCATGCCCCTCTCCTTTCCCGAACCGCCGGGGTACTCTGGCGGCGGTCCCCATGTCCATCGTCACCCGCTTCGCCCCCAGCCCGACCGGATATCTCCATCTCGGCCACGCGTTTTCCGCGCTGATCGCCTGGCGGCACGCCCGCGCGGCGGGGGGAAAATTCCTGCTGCGGATCGAGGACATCGATCCCGGCCGCTGCCGCCCCGAATTCGCCGCCGCCATCGAGGCGGACCTGGCGTGGCTGGGGCTGGACTGGGACGGTGCGGTGCGGGTGCAGTCGCGGCACCTGGCGGAATATCAGGCGACGCTGGCTGCGCTCGAGGCGCAGGGATTGCTGTATCCGTGCTTTTGCACTCGGGCGGAGATCATGGCCGAAGTGGCGGCCTCGGCGAGCGCGCCGCATGCGCCGGATGGCGGCCCACGCTATCCCGGCACGTGCCGGCGGCTGGCTGTGCAGCAGCGCGCGGCTCGGATCGCCGCGGGCGAGCGCTTCGCGCTGCGGCTCGACATGGCGGCCGCGCTGGCCGTGCGGGCGGTGCCGCTCGCGTTCGAGGAAGAGGATGAAGGCAGCATCGTATGCGTCCCGGCGCCGTTCGGCGACGTGGTGCTGGCACGCAAGGATGCGCCGGCCAGCTATCACCTCTGCGTCACGCATGACGATGCGCTGCAAGGCGTCACGCTGGTCACGCGCGGCGAGGACCTGAAGCCCGCCACGCACCTGCATCGGCTGCTGCAGGCGCTGATGGGCTGGCCGCCGCCGCGCTACGCGCATCACCGGTTGCTGACCGGCCCATCGGGCCACCGCCTGGCCAAGCGCGACAGGGCGGCGACCCTGCGGGCATTGCGGGCCGCCGGGGCGTCGCCGGCGCAGGTCAGGGCGATGGCGGGAGGCTGAGCCGGCGAGGCGGAAGCCGCCTCGCGTTGCGGCAGAGGGACAAGGCGCGCGGGGACGGGCATGTGCCGCACCCCCTGCCCCACGCGCACGGACGGTTGCCGGTCCGGTGACGGGCGTCACCGGGCGGCAGGCCGCTCCGGCGGGGGGACAGCGAAAACACGCCGGCCTCCACCGTGTTCACCAATCCCCGCCGTGATCACCAATCCCCGCCGTGATCACCAATCCGCCGGTGATCACCAATCCCCCGCCGTGATCACCAATAATGCCAGCCGTGATCACCAATAATGCCAGCCGCCGTGGTACCACCGGCGGTGATGCCAGTGACGGTGATGCCAGTACCAGTCCGCCTGCACGACATGGTGCGCGGCGGTGACATGCTGGTCCAGGGCGCCGGGGACGGGCGCGGCCGAGGCGGCGAAGGCGGTCAGGGTCATCAGGCCGCCGGCGGCGGCCGTCGCGAGCAGGAACTTACGCATGTTAGCGATCCTCCTAGACGATCCGGCAGCAAGGGTGGCGACCAATTTCGCCGCCTTCGCGTCGGGATCATGGCCGGGTCGGGATGTTCGCCGCGCGCTGCGGATTCGCATCACCACGCCACGTTCACATCTTCGTTTCTGCTCATCAGGTAGAGATCGAAATCATGCCGCAGCGCCGGCTTGTTGGTGGCGAACTCCAGCACGCCGGAGCTGTTGCGCTTCAGGTCCTCATGCGGATCGAAGCCGTGGCGCACGAACATCTCCCAGCGCGACTGGTAGCCACGCTCGGCCTTGCGGCCATGGAACAGGTGCTCGATGGTGCCGGGAACGTAGCCGATGTTGAAGTTGATGTGGCGCAGTGCACGGGCCTGCCAGCGCAGCACTTCCTGGCGATAGGCGGTCACCGTACCGGCCGGCATCGAGGCCGCGGCATGGCCGATCAGTCCAAGCGCCATGTGATGGTCGCCCGATCCCATGCCGCCGAGTTCGAACAAGCCGCCGACCCAGTCGTAGGCATCGCGCGTCATCGCCCAGGCGTAGCCGCTGTGCGGATAGACGTAGGGGCCGCCGTCGCCCTGCCAGTAGGCGGCATGCGTCGCCACGACCGGCTGGCGGTGGAACCACTGGCGGCAGAAGCTGCGGTGGTGCGCCAGGTGCTCGCCGTTCGGCCCCAGGTCGTAGGCATCGGACCACGGCTGCACGACATCGTAGTGCTGCAACGCGCGGACGGTGCCTTCGGCCCAGTCGGGGCGACGGAAGATCACGTCGGAGTCGATCCAGGCGATGTACTGCGCCTCCGGCGTGCGCTGGATGCCGAGGTTGAGCAGGTTTTCCTTGTTCCAGCCGCGGGTCCTGGCGCGGACGCCGATGTGGCGGACGCCATCGGTGGCGCAGCGGTAGTCCTCCTCGCCATAGGCGCATTCGATGACGGTGAGGTTGACGCCGGAGGCCAGCATGTGCTGGGCGAAGCGCTGCCAGTTGCGGTGCGGCGCGGTCCAGTTGAGCGGATTGGCGCGGGCGGTGAAGACGTGCAGGCGGGATGCGTTGAGCATGGCGGGCTCCTGGCTTGTGAATTATACTAACAATACCGTCACGGCGTATCGCTCAGCACGACACCGGAGGCGGTGTTCATCGGCACATGCACCGGCATGTTCAGCCCCCACGCGCCGCCAAGGTCCGCGGCGATATTCCATCCAGCCGGCGGCGTGACGCTGGCGAGATTGTCGGTGACCGCGTTGCCGCGGCCGATGGTGGCCGTGCCGTAGGGATAGAACAGCCGGCAGGACGCCGAGGGATTCGCCAGCGGCTGCGCCAGGGTGAGCTGCAACTGCGTCGAATTCAGCCGCTCGCAGGCCGTGGCCGCGACAATGGTGCCGGGCGAGGCCACCGTACCGCCGTCCATGACGGCCCATCCGGACCCCACCGCCGCCTGGGTCGGCGGCACGATCAGGTCGGTGCCGCAATCATGCTGCACCGTCACCACCAGGACAGTATTCGACTGGCGATAGACCCGGGCCACCGCCGGCCCGGCGGCGGCGGGAATGCCGGGCGGGATCGCCGGCAGCGTGTCGCCGCCGCCACACGCCAGCACCGCGCGCGCGACCATCGGGGCAGCCAGCATGCCGAAGCGCTGGTTGTCCGGGATGTCGCGATGCAGCGGGTCGCCGCCGCTCCAGATGCCGGTGGTCGGGTTGTAGACCAGCGGCGCGCCGCCGATGCTGCGTGGCAGGCTGTCGGCGGTCTGCGGCAGCACCACCGTGACGTTCTGCGTCGGGTCGGCCGCCATGTCGGCGACCACCTCGCGCTGCATCTGCATGCCGGCATCGTTGTTGTTGTAGGCGAACGGGATCGCCGACCACCACACCTGCGGCAGGCTGGCCGCGGTTCGCGCGATCATGCCACGCTCGAGCGCCAGGAACTGGCGGGCGGCGGCTTCGTAGCTCGCCTTCTCGGAATACTGGCGTGTGCTGTCATTTTCCGACCACGGCCAGATCAGGGCGACAATGTCGGCGGCGTCCTCGGGCGCCGTGTCGGTGGCGGTGGCGAGCCAGGTCTGCACCGCCTGCCCATCGACGCCGAGGCCCCAGGTGGACGGACTGCTGCCGTCGTTCGGATCGTTGAGGAACGAGCCGCTGAGGCCAAGCGCCGGGACCGGATAGATCCCCTCGCCGTGGATGCAGGTGGCGGCGGGCGGGCTGCCGTAGCTGCCGACCACGCCATAGGCGAGCGCGCCGAGGTGCCAGGCGACGCCCTGGGCAAGCAGGTGCCACGCGCCGTCGTTCAGCCCGTTGCCCGAATTGGACTGGCCGGTCACCAGGATCTGCACGCCTTTGCGGGCGCCGAGCGTCCAGCGGCCCTGGTAGTTCAGCAGATTGCCGATATCGCCGGCGGCCAGGGCATGGGGCCAGGTCGCGGCCTCGTGGAACCAGCACTCCGCCCCGCCATTCGCGGCGCCGTTGTGCAGGAACAGGAGCGGGGCAGTCAGGGAGGTTGGCAGCGGATTGGCGGCCAGGGTGGCGACCCGGGTTGCATCCAGCCACACGTCCATGCCGCTGCCGGCGTTGTTGCGCAGGATCAGCGCGTGGGTGTGGCGGCGCTCCAGCGTGGAGGTCAGCACGGTCTGCTGCGCGCCGGGAAACAGCACCAGGCGGTTGCTGCCGGCGGTGTTGTCGGCGGCGACAACGACGGTGCCGTTGATGCTGAGCAAGGCGCCGGGGGCGGTCGAGGCCTGCCGCCAGTTCGGACGCGACCACACCAGCCAGAGCGTCCAGGCATTGCCCGATCCCAGCGGCAAGGGCGCGGACATCAGGCCTTGGTCCGGGTCCAGCAGCGGCAGTTGCTGGCCGCTGCCGGGCAGCGTGGGCGGAATGACGGTGTTGCGCCCCAGGCCGCCGAGCAAGCCGTTCAGCCGCGGCGTGGCGATCGGCGCGCTGGTGCCGGTACCGGCCTGATGGAACACCGCGAGCGGCGCGCCGGCGCCCGACTTGTCGGCCAGGCTCCCGGCGGCGGCGCCGAACGCGGTCAGCGGCGCGCCGGCCGGACCAAGGATTGCCGCCGGTGTGCCGGCATCCCACCAGCCATTCAGTCCGGCAATGGCGGTGAGGGACGTGATCGCGCCGCCGCCGCCGGTTGTGCCGGGGGCGATCGGGCAGAGCAGTACCGGCTTGCCCGGGGCGATCAGCATGGGACGGCCGGGCGCGAGAAGCGCGATAGTCATCGTGCGATGCTCCCGGCGGTACCGATCCGGACGCCCCTTGGGAGGCGCAGTGGCAGGCGGACATGGCGTGAGCGGAGGTCTGTGGTCGCAATCGCTTGGGTTTTGAGGGACATGGATCAATCCTCGCAGGCGGCTGGCGAACGCCGCATCGGTGGCGGGCGGCGACTTCTAACATAATCTAACACAGTATGCAAGGAAAACTAACCAGCGCGGCTGGTCGGCATTGTCCGCTTGGGCTGCGAGGGCGGGCGGCGGCGGCCGGCAAGAGACGCCACGGCAGCGGGGCAAAAGATGAACCCGCCGGCCGCCCCCCTCTCCCGCGCGGCGGAAAGGAGGTGCTAAGACGGTGGCCACGCGCCTGTAGCTCAATTGGTCAGAGCGGACGGCTCATAACCGTTTGGTTGCAGGTTCGAGTCCTGCCGGGCGCACCATTGTTCAATAAGTTACGCCGGGTCTGTGTTCCTGCCATCGGGCCTTCTCGGCCGTGGCAAGGTTCGGGCAAAGATCGCACTGCTGCCGTGCGGCCATGCCGAAGGTGGTCACAGGGCGGCCGCAGGCCGCAATCAAACTCCCAAACACGAGGCCAATGCCGGTCAATCCGCGAGGATGATGAGGGAGCCGCAAAAGATCGGGTCGGTACGAGACATCCGCGTTCATCTGCGTTCATCTGGGCAAACCCTGCTTCGCCCCGGGCGCCAATTGCCCGCGGAAGTATTCGGCGCCGTTCGTGCCGCGTGCAGGCTAAAATAGCCTTGCCGCGGATGAACCCCGGATCGGGTCCGGGGCAGGCGCAGATGCACGCAAATATTTCGGTGCCGTTGGCAGAATCCGGGGCACCTCGTGGATCAGTGGCAAATCTTTGCGGGCCACGACGATGCTGATCGTCAGTAGTACAGGGCGGCTGCCCAAGGACGCGTTGTCCAGGTAGCAACGCTCAAGCTGTCGGCCGATCGGAACATCGCGACGACAATCTGGCTCGATCGGTATCGTATCGGAGACGCAAGCGGCGCCGGCCTCGTTCTGGTCCGTCCTGGCGTGGATCTCGTCGTTTTCCCGCAAACAGGCGGACGATAGTGCTTGCCTTCCCGATCTCCCTCGACGTTCGCGTGTCTCGACCCCCCACGGCCTTGCGGGAGAAGCTACTCGCGGGTCAGCGTGCCGCCTCCATGATCGACACGTAGTTCGCCACCGCCGCGCCGCCCATGTTGAACACCGCGCCGATATCCGCTTTCGGCAATTGCATGCCCTCCGGCGCCTGGCCGGTCAGCTGCATCGCGGTGATAGCGTGCATGGAAACGCCGGTGGCGCCGATCGGATGGCCCTTCGCCTTCAGCCCGCCCGATGGGTTCACCGGCAGCCTGCCATCCTTGCGGGTCCAGCCTTCCAGCGCGGCACGCGCGCCCTGGCCGGGCGGCGTCAGGCCCATCGCCTCGTATTCCAGCAGCTCGGCAATGGTGAAGCAGTCGTGCGCTTCCACGAAGGACAGGTCGTTCAGCTTCAATCCCGCGATGTCCAGCGCACGCGACCACGCCTGGGCCGCGCCTTCGAACTGGGTGATGTCGCGCTTGCTGATCGGCAGGAAATCGTTCACCTGCACCGCGGCACGGAACTTCACCGCCTTGCCCAGTGAACGCGCGGTCTCCTCATCCGCCAGCACCAGCGCCGCGGCACCATCCGATACCAGCGAGCAATCCGTGCGCTTCAACGGCTGTGCCACGTACGGGTTCTTCTCCGACACGGTGCGGCAGAACTCGTAGCCCAGGTCCTTGCGCATCTGCGCCCAGGGATTGTCGACGCCGTTCTTGTGGTTCTTCGCCGCGATCGTCGCCAGCGCATCGGATTGGTCGCCATAGCGCTGAAAGTACCGCTCGGCGATGCGGCCGAACACGCCGGCAAAACCGGCGGGGATGTCGCCTTCGTCCTTCTGGTAGCAGGCGCGCAGCAGGATATCGCCGACCTCCGGCCCGGGGGTGGCGGTCATTTTTTCCACCCCGATCACCAGCGCGAACTTGCCGCGGCCGGCGCCGATGAAGTCGCGCGCGCCGTGCACCGCGGCGCTGCCGGACGCGCAGGCGTTCTCGAACCGCGTGATCGGCTTGAAGCGCAGGTCCGGAATATGCTGCAACACGAGGGACGCGGGGAAGTCCTGCCTGGAGAATCCGTTGTTGAACAGGCTGACGAACGTGGCATCGATGTCGGTGGCAGCGACGCCGGCATCCTCGATCGCCGCGCCGGCGACGCGGCCGATCAGCGATTCGATATCGGGGTCTTCCAACCGGCCAAACGGCGAATGAGCCCAGCCGACGATGCAGGTTTCGGTCATGGTGAACCTCCCGGGTCTGTCCGCCCAGATTAGCCCACCGACCGCCCCGAGGCGATGGCAGGCCGACCTACGTTGCGGGGCGGGCTACGCGATCGGCACCAGCGTGCCCGAGTCCATCACGTTTTCCAGTTTGTCCTCCACGCGCGTCACGCCCGGTACATTCTCCGCCGCCACGCGCACCGCCATCCGCTGCTCTTCGCTGCTGACGATGCCCCACAGCGTCACCACCCCGTCCTGCACCGAGATATCGAGCTGTGCGACGCGCCCGCCCCATTTCTGGCTCATCAGCTCGTTGAACACGGTCATGCGGATGCGCCGGTCGTTGGGCAGCGGCTCCGGCACCGCTTGCAGCCGTGCAGCGAGCGCCCGCAGCAGGTTGGCGCGGCTGACGATGCCGACCAGCCTGCCCTCGCGCAAAACCGGCACGCGCTTGATGCGGTGCGTTTCCAGCATCTGCGCGATGACGGAAATCGGCGTGGTGTCCTCCACCGTGATCACGTCGGCGGTCATTACCTCCGAGGCTTTGCGGCCGTGGGTGCGGGCATACTCGCCGGCCAGCGCGGTGGAACTGGCAAAGGCTTCCAACAGATGCGAGCGGCGCGGCTGCGTGCCAAGCTCGATGCGGCGCACGAGGTCGCCTTCGCTGATGATGCCGGCCAGAGTGTCCTGATCCATCACCGGCACCCCGCTGATGCGGTGCTCCAGCATCAGCGCGACCACGTCGACGAGCGGTGTTTCCGGTGCGACGGTGATCACGTCGGGCGTCATGATATCGGCTGCGTTCATACGTGCCTCCTGCATTTTGCCAGGCGCGAAGCGTGTTATCCGCGGTTTATCGGCGCGAATGCAGGGCGGTGCCTTGATCTACATCAACCCCATCCGGCCTGATTTCTCCTGTCGCTAGCGGGAGATTTGCTCCAGCACGGCGCGTGCCTGGCGGATGCCCAGGCCCCGGATCAGCACCGCCGGCAGAATCGCGCCGGGAACGACGATCCACAGGATCCAGCCCAGATGGTTCGGCCCAAGCTGGTACAGCGGTCCCAGCAGTGTCACGCCGCCCCAGGCACCCAGATGGCCCAACCCGTCGGTCCAGGCGAACGCCACCGAGCGGATGCGGGTCGGATACGCAACCGCCGTGTAGTTATAGAGGTTGAACAGGAAAAGCCCGGTACCGATACGACTGACGATGAAGCACAGCGCAATGACCCACAGGCTTGGCACCAGCCAGGCGACGATCCAGCAGGCCGCGAACAACGTCGCCATCAGCGCGATGACATCGCGGCGTTCGACGCCCTCGCCCAGCCGTGCGTTCACCTGGAAGCCGATGAACAAGGCGACGTAGGCAGCCGCCACGGTGCCGAACACTTCGTGCGCCGAGCCGCCATGATCCACCATGTAAACGCCGAAGAAGGCGCCGACGCCATAGATCAGCCCGGCATAGCCGGCGAGCCAGCAGACGATCAGCACCAGGGTGCGACTGCGGTATTGCGGGTTGAGGAACAATTCCTTCCACGCGCCGGCACTGGCCATGATCACCGGATTGTCGGCGCCGGTGGGTTCGCTCAGCGGCTGCGTCAGATAGCGCTGGCAGCGTTGCTCGTACTCCGCCATGGCTTGTTCGGCGTCTTCATGGCGGCCATGCGCTTCCAGCCAGCGCGGCGATTCCGGCAAATAGCGGTAGAGCAAGGGCAGCAGGATCACGATCTCGACCGCGGCGCTGACCCACAGGAACGCCTGCCACTGGCCGGGAATCAGCCACAGCGCCAGCATGTTGACGCCGACCGCGACCAGGGCGGTGACGCCTTGCGATGTCAGCAGCACCTTGTTGCGCACCAGCGGCGAGGTCATTTCCGAGAGATAGACCGAGTGGGTGGCGACGATGCCACCGACGCCGAGCGTGCTGGCGACCGACAGCACCACCATGCCCCAGAAGTTCGTGACATAGGCAAACGGCCAGATGCAGAACCCGCCGAGCAATGTCGCAAGCAGGATGGCGGGGCGGCGGCCATAGCGGTCGGCGATCCAGCTCATCAGGTAGACGCCCAGCAGGATGCCGGCGCCGACCTGCAACGCCTGGATCACGGCGTATTGGTAGACGTCGATGATGTGCTGCGGCCGCCAGACGAAGGGATAAAGCCGGGCGCCGATGCCGTCGGTATCGAAGATGATGAAGCCCCAGGTCACCTCGACCAGGACAGCGAGTTGCCACTGCACGCGGGTCAGCGGCAGCCGATCGACGCGCGCCGCGATGTGGCCATGGAAGTGCGACCGGGCCATGGCGTCGCCGGACGCGTTGCTCGCCTGTGACATGCCGTTTCCCCCTGCGATGCGGCATGCACCCTGCGCGGGTGCGTTTGTTCTTTATGACGCGACGATGGGGTTAGCCCGGCGCCGCTGTCAATCGGCCTGCTCCGCGCCGGGTTCGGCCGGGGTGAGGTCGACGCCCTCGTAGAATTCCGCCAGCGCCACGTCGACGTCGAGTTCCGGCATGCGGATGGTACTGCTCGCGTTCAGCAGATGGCCAACCCAGTCCGTACCGATGCGTTCGTACATCGTGCCTGCCATGTCGTCCTGCGCCAGCACGACATAGCGCCGCACACTCGGCATTCCGGCATATTCCCGGTTCTTGATGAACAAGTCGTGCTGCGCGCTCTCGTCGCTCATGACTTCGAAGATGACGACCGGATCGTCGACTCGCGTGGCCGATGCCGGAACCGCCGAGCAAGTGACCGAGCCATCGGGATAGCGGATTGTCTCGCCGGTATCGACCTTGAGGTCGCTGCCAAAGAACTGGCAGGGGCTGCCACGCAAGCGCCCACCGACGGCGATAGCAAGGTTTCGCTGGATTGCGGCATGCGCAGCTGTTCCGCCGGCCATCGCGACCGGCTGAAACCCGTCAAACTCATAACGCGATGGCTGCCGCGCTTCCCAGTCCAGGAATTCCTCGCGGGTCATTGGCTTGCGAAGGGCGACGCTCATGCGGCGCATCCTACGACGGATTCAGCGCCGCGGAAATCTCGCCCGGCGCCTTCCCTGCCACCGCGCCGCGATAACGCCCGCCCTGCGGCCCCTCCCGCCGGCGCCCCCCGCCGTCTGCTGCAAGGGCGCTAAACGACGCTCACCCGCACTTGCTCGCCCGAAGTGCCGTCGCCGGCGGCGGAACGCCAGGTGAAGACGATGCTGCCGGACGCCGCGCCCGGCACCTCCGCCACGTGGATGCCCAGGCCGGTATCGTGCGTCGTCACGTCGGTCCGCGTGCGCCAGTCATTGGTGCTCCCATTGGTGCTCCACGACACCACCGACGGATGCGGCAGTTCCACGCGCAGCACGCGTCCCGCCGCCACGGTTTCGGTCCGCCAGTCTGGCCGCCACGACTGCACGCGCGGCGCATGCTTCTCCCGTTGATAGCGCCGCACGGTCTGTGGCGGCAGGTCGAACACCGCGCCGTCGGCCAGCGAGCGCAGCAGCTTGATATGCTCCGCATGCGCCCACACCAGCGGCATGGCGGAACCGCTGGGAGCACCCGGCAGCAGCTCCCGTTCCGGCATCGGCGGGCCATTCCAGACCTGCTCCGGAAGCAAGCGGCCGTGGGCGCGGCTCGCCTCCATCACCACCAGCAAGTGCTCCGCCTCCGCCTTGCGCCCGGCGGCCAGCTCGTAATGGGCGCGCTCGCCGGCGAGCAAGGGCCAGACGCGGCCGACGCCGGTGCCGTTGAACGGGCTGCCATCGTCATGCTCGCCATAGCCGTCGCCGTTGTAGCGGCGCCAGCCGGGTCCATAGGGCAGGTCCTGGCGCAACACGTGGTCGATCACATTCACGCTGTTCGTGATGCGCGGGTCGTCCGGCGCGCGCAGGCCAAAGCGCACCAGAGCCAGCGCGTCGGTGCTGATCAGGGACTCCGCGGGCATGGCCGAATCGCACAGGTCGCGGTTGCGGACCTCCACCGTGCCGTGAAGGACAGCGCGGGACTCGCCGGCCACGGACGGAGCGATGCGGACGTAGTAGCCGGGCACCCCAACGTGCCGAGACAGATCCGTGTCGCTGACATACAACCAGTCGTCCAGCGCTGCCTGCCACGCATCCGCGGTGTCGCGCAGGAAACCGGCGAGGGCGACCCCCGCATCGCCTTCCTCGTTCAGCTCTGCGAGGTCGGCGGCGGCCAGCAGCCCGGCGATCTCGGCCGCCAGGGTGAAGGGGGTATAGCCGGCGTTCTCCTCCCAGCGGTCCTGGGTGGTGACGGGGCCATTGCGCGCGACGAAACCGGCGGCGGCACGGACCATCGGCCAGTACGGCTCCAGTTGCGGGCGGCGCAGCGCCCCGTAACGCCAGGCCATGTCCACCAGCAGGATCGGCAGCGCGCACTCGTCAAGCTGTAACCCGTGCCAGTACGGCATCCCGTCCAGCCAGCAGTTCTGCGCCCAGGACCCGTCGCCCTCCTGGACCGCCCGCAAGTAGCGCAGCACGCGCCGCACTTCCTCGAACGCGCCGCATGCCAGGAAGCCGCCCGCCGTCTGTACCAGATCGCGTGGCCAGACCAGGTGGTAGCCGCCCAGATCGGCGTCGCCCTTGCTCGCCCCCCAGGGGATGGACAGGCTGGCGATCAGCCCGCCCGGAAAGGTCGGGCTTTCGTGGGCGCGCAGGATGGACGTGCTGACGCGATAGCTGTTGTGCCCGTCCACCCGCCGGTCCAGGGAGCGCAACGGCGCCTGCCACGTCCGCCAGCCCGCGGTGTAGCGCTCCAGCACGCTGGCAAACGCCACCTGAATGCCGGCGCGAGCGTGGAATGCGCACTCCGCCGTGGCGCTGCGGCCGAAACCCACCGCGAGATGCACCGGGTGGCCGTCCACCGGCAGTTCCACGCTCAGCGCAACATTACCGTCGGCGGCGCGGTCATATTGCTCGGACAGATAGCCATGGGCGTGCAGCAGTTGCCAGCCGTCGGAGGCGCCAACGAACCCCACCGAGGCGGCGAGGAACGGCCGGTCCGCCGCCAGTGCCAGCCGGGTGCCGCTCCCTTCCGCGAACAGCATGCGGACGCCTTTGTACTCGCCGATCCAGGCCGTGTTGTGCGCGCCGGCGTTCACCAAATGCGGCGCGAGCAGGGCGAACAGGCGCAGCGGCGGGCCTTGCAGGGTCTCGAACAGGACCTGCTGCAGCACCACGTCGTGGCGCGGGTCGCTGACGATGATTTTCGTGATGCGGAACCGGCCGCCGAGATGGGTGCTGACCACCTGGAATGCCGGCACGCCGTCCTCGACATTGGTGGTCTCGGAATTGCAGTCGCGCTTTTCCTCGGCGAAAAAGCCGGCGCCGTCGGTGACCAGCAAGCCGAAATCGCGGGTGCAGGCCTGGTCCACGCGCGGATAGTAGATCTCGTTCAGGATGCCGTGGCTGACGGTGAACCAGACACGGCTGACCGGTGACAGGGCCATGCCGACTCCGGTCTTGGCGGAGGACGTCCAACGCGGCTCGATGCCTGGCCATCCTGGTGCGTCTGCCACGCTGGGTGCCTCCTGTGCCGTTGCGATTGTCCGGGCTATATCGGAGGCTTCCGACCCCTCGCAACCGACCGATCGTGACATGGCAGGACATTCACAATTCAAGAACATCATGCACCGCAAGGGTGCGCAGGACGCCCGCCGAGGGCGGTTGTTCGCCCGGCTGATCCGGGAAATCACCGTTTCCGCGGGCCAGGGCCTGCCGGACCCCGCTTCGAACCCGCGATTGCGCGCGGCGGTGGCGGCGGCGCGCGAGGCGAACATGCCGAAGGACACGGTCGACCGCGCGATCAAGAAGGCGGCGGGCGGTGCCGGTGGGGAGAACTATGCCGAGGTGCGGTATGAAGGCTACGGTCCGGCCGGCGTCGCCGTGATGGTGGAGGCGCTGACCGACAACCGCAACCGCACCGCATCCGACATCCGCAGCGCCTTCGCCAAGCATGGCGGTGCCCTGGGCGAGACAAACTCCGTCAGCTTTCTGTTCTTGCGGCTTGGGGTGATCGAATACCCGGCGTCCGCCGGGTCGGCGGATGACATGCTGGAGGCGGCGATCGAGGCGGGTGCCGAAAATGTCGAAAGTGACGACACCGGCCATGAAGTGACCTGCGCCGCGGACGATTTCTTCGCCGTGCGCGATGCGCTGGAAGCGCGGTTCGGCGCGCCGGAGAGTGCCAAGGTGGAATGGCGGCCCACCACCAGCGTGACGCTGGACGAGGACCGCGCGACCACGGTGCTGAAATTGCTCGAGGCGCTGGAGGACAGCGACGACGTGCAGAACGTATATGCGAATTATGAAATCCCGGATGCGGTGCTGGCGCGGCTGAGCGCGTAACGCCCGGAACGGAGGTGTGGGACGATGCCCTATGGTGAAACCGATCTGCTGACCCGCCGTCCCTGGGTGACACCGCGGCCGCTGACCGTTGCCAAATATCACCGCATGGGGGAGGCCGGGATCCTGACCGAGGACGACCGTGTCGAACTGATCGAAGGTCAGCTTATCGCGATGTCGCCCATCGATGCTGTGCTGGAGCCGGCGCTGCTGCCGGGGGTGAAGATTCCGGTTAGCGATGTGATTGGCTGAGGCGAGGCGGTCTGGGAAGCCCAACCGGTTGTAGCTGACAACAGATGGTTTTGGATCCAGCCGGCGCGAAACCGGCCACGCCCCGCGCGTCCCACCACCAAAGACTGGTCCAGGGCCAAAACTGCAATCCGCACCGAGACGCCATCCACCCCTCACCAGCCTTGAATCCGAAAAAAATGTCCATTATGTCCATACCAAACGGAGGACAGCCAATGCCGCAGTGGCAGACCGCAGAAGCGAAACAGCGTTTCAGCGAGTTGGTGGAAGCCGCGTCCAGCCACGGGCCGCAGGTTGTCATGCGCCATAAGGAGCCGGTCGCCGTCGTCATCTCCCCAGCCGAATACCGACGCTTGGTACAGCAGGCGGACGCCAATTTCGGTCGGCTGCTGGCGCAGTCGCCATTCGCCCCCGAGGATCTGCAACCGGTCGGCATGAACCTGTCCGGTGGCGCGTGATTCGCTGCGCGGATACATCGTTGATACGAACGTGCTGTCCAACCACGGCGACGCCACGCGCAACCCTGCGGTCTCCGAATGGCTCCGGCGCTACGCCGGACTGGTGAGGATCAGCGTCGTATCCGTGGCGGAGATGCACCGCGGCATGATCCTGCTCGAGGCAAAGGTCGCAGCCCTGGCCAATCGGCGCGCGAAAGCTCGAGAGCAGACGCGGGTCGCTGCGAAGCGCGCATGGTATCGGGAAGTGACCGGACGCTTCGCCGATCGCATGGAACCGATCGACATTGCGGTTGCCGAGAAATGGGCCGAAGTTTCGGCGCGGTTTCCCTCGTTGCGCGATGCCGACAAGGCAATCGCCGCCACCGCCCTGGCCAAGGGTTATGGCGTCGCGACCGAAAACCTGGGTGACTTCCACCGCACCGGCGTACGGCTGGTAAACCCGTTCGACCGCGGCACATGGGACGACACTTTCGAGGACGATCCTCTGCCCGCCCTGCTTCGCGACGACGGGAATCGCCGCGAATATTAGAGAACCGCGGGTCCCCGCGCCCAAATGTCATTGCGAGAAGCGCAACCACGAAGCAACCCCGGTCACGCACGCGCGGACATGGTCAGAAGAACGTCGCCGACGAGGTTGGTTCGTCGCGGCGCTCCTCGCAATGGCATGTTGTGGATGTAACGACATGTCGTCGATGTATGACACGTTGTGAGTATACTGAGCGCCCTTGTTTCCGGGTACTCTCACCAATGGCGACCCACGCACCACTCGCTCTGGCTGTTTCACCTGCTGCCGGCACGCCCCTCTCCGCGCTGTTGCTCGCGCCCCCTGCCCCGCGTGCCGCCTTCGTGTTCGCACACGGAGCAGGCGCCGGCATGTCGCACCCGTTCATGGCCACCGTCGCGGAGCAACTTGCCGCGCGCGCCATCGCCACGCTGCGCTTCCAGTTTCCCTACATGCAGCACGGCTCCCGGCGCCCCGATCCGCCGGCCGTCGCGCAATCGGCAGTACGCGCCGCCGTTGCCGAAGCCACGCAACATCTGCCCGATCTGCCCCTGTTCGCCGGCGGTAAATCCTTCGGCGGCCGCATGACCTCGCAGGCCCAGGCGGAAACGCCACTGCCCAACGTCCGGGGGCTGATCTTCCTCGGCTTTCCGCTGCATCCGGCAAAGCGCCCCTCGCTCGACCGCGCCCGGCATCTCGCCAACGTCCACATCCCAACATTGTTCCTGCAAGGCACCCGCGACGCGCTCGCCGAACCCGATTTGATAACGCAGGTCGTCGCGTGGCTCGGCCCAGCGGCGACGCTGACCATGATTCCCGGCGCTGACCACAGCTTCCACGTTCCAGCCCGCACCGGTCGAACGGACGCGCAAGTCATGGCAGGGTTATGTGACGCCATGGCGAATTGGATGGCATCTCACTAAAGACCGCGGCACCTGCCGCCCGCCGTCGCACTTGACCCCGCCGCTCCACCGCCCGCCTGATGCACGACAACCCGGCCGCATCATCACCCTCGCGGCCCAGGGAGGAATTCGATGCCCAGTCCCGTCACCCAGTCGATCGATTGGGAAAGCCGCTATCGCGACGGCGCCACCGGATGGGAGCGCGCCGGCCTGAACCCAAGTTTCGTCGCCTGGCGCGAAGCTGGCGCGCTGGCGTCCTGCCGCATCCTGGTCCCCGGCGCCGGCCGCAGTCCCGAACCGCTCGCCCTCGCCGAGGCCGGCTTCGACGTGACGCTGGTGGACCTTTCCGCCACGGCCACCGCCACGCAACGCGCCCGCCTGGAGCGCCTGCACGTCAAGGCGCTGGTCGTCCAGGCGGACATTCTGCAATGGAGCCCGGCCGCCCCGTTCGACGCGATCTACGATCAGGCCTGCCTTTGCGCCCTGCCGCCCGCGATCTGGCCCGACTACGCCCAGCGCCTGCACCGCTGGCTGCGGCCCGGCGGCGGCCTGTACATCCTTTTCATGCAATCGACCCGCGCTGGCGGCCCGCCCTTCCACTGCGACCTGACGGCGATGCGGGAGCTGTTTCCCACATCCGCCTGGGTGTGGCCCGAGGCCCTGCCCCCGGTTGTGGAGCATTCGCCAGGGCTGGCGGAGCAATCCGCCGTGCTACGGTCCCGCTGAGCAGGAGACAGTGCGATGGATGGCGGTTTTGAACCAGGCTTGCAGGTCCGCACGCAGGACGTGCTGGACCGCTGCACCGCGTGCGGCCGTTGCGTGGACGTGTGCCCGATGCCCGGCCCGGCCGGCCTCGACACCACCGACGCGCCCGGCATTGCCGCCGGCGTCCTGGCCATCCTGCGCGGCGACGCCGTCCCGGAGGCGTCCGCGCGCTGGGCGTCGGTGTGCTCGGGCAGCGGCCACTGCATCCCGGCATGCCCGGAAGGCGTGAACCCGCGCTTCATGCTCACCATGGCACGGCTGGCGATGCAGCCGCACGCCGAACCGGCCGCCCGGCGCAAGGACGCCTTCACCCGTTTCACCGGCATGACAACGGGCGTGCGCGTGCTGTCGCGCCTGCAGCTTCCCCCCGAACTGCTGGCCCGCTTCCGACCCGACGACGAACCCGACGCCGTACCGCCTGACGTCGTCTTCTACACCGGCTGCAACTTGCTCAAGACGCCGCACATCGCCCTGCTCTGCTTCGACATCATGGACGCACTGGGCATCCGCTATCGTGTCATGGGCGGCCCGTCGCATTGCTGCGGCGTCCTGCAGTTCCGCGCCGGCGATCTGACCACATCAGGCCGCATCGCCAACCGCACCGTGGACCGCCTGGGCAGCGCCGGAGGCCGCGTGCTCACCTGGTGCCCCACCTGCCAGACCCAGCTCGGCGAAGTCGTGGTGCCGTCGCGCCCCGCCGACGCGCAACTGGAACTGACACCGTTCCTGCATTTCCTGTCCGAACGCCGCGACGATCTGCGCCCCCTGCTGCGCCATCCGGTGCACAGGCGCGTCGGCCTGCACGAGCACCCCGGCGTGGCCGGCGTGGCGGAATCGGCCGAGGCGATCCTGCGCATGATCCCCGGCCTGGACTTCGTCGACCTGGCGCAGCCGCGCGTCGGCTACATGTGCAACATGCTGAACGCGCTGCCTGCGTACAAGCGACAGGTGCACCAGGAGCAATTGCAGGCGGCGGCGGATGCGGGTGTCACGACGCTCGCCGGCATCTACCACGCCTGCCATCGCGAACTGTGCAGCCATGAACGCGACTGGCCGTTCGAAGTGGTGAATTTCCTCGAACTCGTCGGCGAAAGCATGGGCCTGACGCGCCCCGACCTGTTCAAGCGGCTCAAGCTGATGCAGGACGTCGACGCCGTGCTCGCCGACGCGGCACCGATGATCGCACTGCACGGGCTGGACCTGGACGAAGCGCGCGCGGTGGTGCTGCGGGACATGCTGGGGGAGCAACCACTGCCGCTGGCGGATGCGCCGGCCCCGGGCGGTCGCATACCGCGCTTCGCGACGGCGCCCATGCCGGAAACCGGCGCCTGATGGATCACCAGCCGCCGCTCCGCCGACCATGGGTCCGCACCCCGGGCGGTGGGATGGAGCGCGGACGTAATACATGATCGGCTAATCGGACCGGCTATCGCGGTCTCGCCGCCCTCGGAAATGGGACAATCGATGACGTCTGCAGCAGTGGTTGTCCGGCCGGTTCGCCGCCCGCGCCTTGGCGCCGGCAGCGGCGGCATTCTGCGCCGTGGCCGGGCAGCCGGCATCGGCCTTGCCCTGGCCGTCGCGTCCCTTGCAGGGTGCGCAGCGCCCACCGACGTGATCGACATGAGCGAGGTGCCGCAGGCGACGCGCGACGGCATGGTGCAGGTGCAGATTGTGCCGCTTGGCGGCCAGGCTCCGGGCGATGTCGGAACCATCGGCCCGCTCTCCGGCTATGGCTGCGGCAGCACCAGCGTGGAGGCGAGTTCGAATGCGGTGCAGCAGTTGCAGATCAAGGCACTGCGCCTGCGTGCGACCGCGGTGACCCAGGTGCAGATCGGACCGTACAGCAGCATTGCATGCTATTTGCAGTACAGCGCGCTCGCCACCGGCATCGCGGTGGGGCCGAGGGCGATACCCCCGACCTACTGAATCTCCGGCCGGCCCGCACTGGCGATGCGCCCGCTGCTCTCCACGGGCATGCAAAGGTTGCTGTAACGCAGCGTCCTACGTTAGCATCGTCCGGCGCACCGTCTTCAAAAGCAAATCCGGGGAGTTACAGTTTTGTTGCGCGCGGCCGCTGCGGCGATGCTGGTCTGGCTTTGCGCCGCGTTCGCCGCATGCGCGGATGCGCAGCATATCGATGGCGCCGGCGGCACGTTCCCGGCGCCGGTCTACGCCGAATGGGCAGCGGCAGCGCGCGCGGCAACCGGTATCGACGTGTCCTATAGCGCCGTCGGCTCCGGCGAGGGCCAACAGCGCATCATCGCGCGCAAGGTCGATTTCGGCGCCTCCGATGCACCGATGGATGCAGCCGCCCTCGCCTCCGCCAACCTCTTGCAGTTCCCGACGGTGATGGGCGCCGTCGTCGTCATCGTGAACCTGCCGCGCGTGCGCTACGGCGAACTGAAGCTCACCGGAGAAACGCTCGCCGGGATCTACGCCGGCAGAATCCGTAAATGGAACGATCCGCTGCTGGAGGCGCTCAATCCCGATATCACCCTGCCGAACGTCTCCATCTCACCGGTGCATCGCTACGAAGCATCGGGAACGTCGTTCACCTTCACCGCCTATCTCTCGGCGGCCAGCCCCGCGTGGCAGAGCACGATCGGGTCCGGCACGATGGTGAAATGGCCAGCCGGCCCGGGCGCGATCGGCAACGATGGCGTCGCAACCACGGTCTCGATCACGCGCGGCGCGATCGGCTACGTGGAGAGTTCGTTCGCGACCGAGAACCATCTCAACATGGCGCGGCTGCGCAACCGGTCCGGCATCTTCGTGAAGCCAACCGCCGAAAGCTTCGCCGCCGCCGCGGCAACGGCGAATTGGAACGTGCCCCATTTCGCGGCCAATCTGGTGGATACCGCGGGCGCGGCGAACTGGCCGATCATGTCCACGACCTTCATCCTGTTGCCGAAGGACCCGCAGGACCCGGCGCGATCCGCGGCGGTACTGCGATTCTTCGATTGGGCGTATCGCAACGGCAACGCCGCCGCGAAACGGCTGGGCTACATTGCCCTGCCGGCGGCAGTGCAGGACCGGGTCCGCGATGAGTGGCGAACATTGCCGCCGCCCGATGGCAAGACGACCTATCGCTGAACCCCGGCACGCGAGGACCCGCCATGCCGGACAGTGCGCCTCAGCAGTTGGAAGCCTTGCAACAGGCGCGCAAACGCCGGCTGCGCCGCATCGCCACGGCGGGTTCGATCGTGCTGGCCGTCGCGCTGGTTTTCGGCGGCTGGTTGGGCTGGCGGGCACAGCATCGCCCCGCACCGATCGTCGTCGCCTTGATCGGCGCGATGAGCGGACCGCGCGCCGCCGAGGGCTGGGAAGCGCGGGCGGCGAGCCAGCTCTATATCAACGAAGTCAATGCCGCCGGCGGCATCAGCGGGCACATGCTGGTGCTCGAGGCCTACGACGATCAGGGCAAGCCCGCCACGGCCAGCCTGAAGGCGTCGTGGATCGTGGACAGCGGCGCAATCGCGGTGCTGGGCCACTCCGAAAGCCCGACCATGGCGGCGGCAGGCCCGGTCTATCAGGCGGGCCACGTCGCCGTGGTGAGTGGCAACGCCAGCGCCGACGGCCTGACCCGCGACAATCCCTGGGCCTTCCAGGCAACCTCGCCCAACAGCGTGCAGGCGGCCTTCCTCGCGCACTATATCCGCGCGGTGCTGATGCGGCACACCAGCGGATTGTTCCGCGCGCCGGCGATCGACCTGGTGGGCGGGCCGGACGCCTATGCGCAAAGCTTCGTCGCCGGATTCCAGCAAGCCGACAGCAGCATGGCCCCCAAACTGTTCATGTTGGGACAGGATCCCAACCGGGACGCCGCAGCGCGGATGCTGGCGGAGCAACTTGCGGCGGAGGCTGAACCGCGGCTGATCGTGCTGGGCCTCTCCGCCGGGGACGCGGCACCGGCTCTCCGGGCAATTCGCCGCCGCGGCATCCGTTCGATGGTGATCCTGTCGTCCAACGCTGCCACCGACGCGTTCGTCCAGCAGTTCGCCGCCGACCCCGAGGAGAAGGACGAACCCGGTTTCTTCACCGCCAATCTGTTCTCGGTCGCGCCGGTTATCCTGGACAATACCGGTCTGTACGGCCAGGGCCTCGCCACAGGGTATCAATCCGGCACCGGGCTGCGCGCGGGATGGTACGCGGCCGGCGCCGACAATGCGGCGCGGGTACTGGTCGCCGCCATTCGCCGCGCGCAAATCGCCGATACCCCGGCAGCGAAGCAGTCCGACCGCCGGAAAGTGCGTGACGCACTTGCCGCCATCGATGGTCCCGCCGACGCCGTGCCGGGGATCGACGACGCGCTGTACTTCAACGCGGCGCGCGAGATGCCGCGGCCAGGTCAGTTCGGCTATTTCCAGGGCGGCCGTTTTCATAGCGCGCCGTTGCAGCTTGTCCCGGTCAAGGACCGCGACCTGGTAGATATCGACCACGAGATCGCGCAGGGCCGCATCGTGCAGATCGGCGAGCAATTCTTCTGGCTGCAGCGTGTCGTTGCCACCGGCATCGACGCGGCCCGGCTGGACCGGATCGATACCAAGGATGGCTCATTCAACGCCGACTTCTATCTTTGGATGCGATACGGCAGCGGCGACGATCTGCCGGGCCAGGTGGAATTCTCCGATTTTTCCGGCAGCTTCGATCCGGCGCATCCGCTGCGGTCGAACGAGGAAGACGGGATGGCCTACCGCCTGTGGCACATCCGCGGCACCTTCAAGGCCAATTTCAATCTGCACGATTACCCGTTCGACACGCAGGCCCTGGTCATTCGCCTGCGCAACCGCGAGCATCCTCGAGAGCAGATTGCGTACGCGATTGACACGGCGGGCATGCAACTGGATGCGTCGGGCCATGCCAGCAAGACCAACAGCGCCTTCAGCGATTTGCAGCTCTGGCGGGTTTCCGCGGTGGCGCCGTTCGCGTCGACGTATTCGATCCAGTCTTCGCTGGGCGAACCGGCGCTGCTGGGCAGTACCAGCCGCACCGAATATGGCGGCTTTGCCTATGCCATGGTGGTGCAGCGCAACGTCGTCGCGTTCATGGTGAAGGCCGTGCTGCCACTGTTCCTGCTGATCCTTGTCGTCTTCGCCACGTTGTTCTTTCCGCCCAGCATGGCAAAGGAACGCCTGACCGTCCCGGTGACCGGCATCCTGACCAGCGCCGTGCTGCTGATCTCCATCACCAACCAGCTCCCGCCCCTGGGATACACCGTCGCGCTCGAATACCTGTTCTACATTTTCTTCGCGCTGTGCCTGATGGCGATGCTGACCGGGCTGCTGTCGGAGACATTGCGCAACAAGTCATTCCATCGCCATGTCATCCGGGTCGATCTGTTCGGACGCATTGCCTATGTGGTGGTTATCGCGGCGACGATCGGGGTGTACGTCTGGAAATATGCCTGATGCGGCCTCCCCCGCGCGGCGCGGAGCAATGGTGCGGGGGGCAGCGGCGCGGCGCAGCCGATCGTTGATCGCCTCGCCCAATCCACGGTCCGGCACCGGCATCGCGGCAATGCGCGCCAGCCCCAACGGCGCGGCCTCGGTATCCAGCCAACGCAGCCCGGCGAACAATCGCGCGGCGGCCTCCGTCAATTCACCGCGCTCGCTCAGATTGAAGACAAGCCGCGCGCCAGGCAGCGGCGGCCCGAACGCCAGCAACGCCTCGTCCGGCGTCACCGCCACGGCGTTCATCCGTACCGGCAATTCCGGCGCGTAGTGCGAGGCCAGCATGCCCGGGGACCGCACCGCCCCGCCGCGCGAGACCGCCGGGGCCACCGGGCTCGCGGGCGGCCCCACCCGGCCGACCGGGCCGCCGGGTGTGATCGTTCTCGCCGCTGGCTGGTCAGGCAAGACCGCGGGGGCCACCTTCCCGATCAGCGCCTCGATCGCTGTCAACGTCACGCCGCCCGGCCGCAGCAGGACCGGCGGCGCCACGCTCAGGTCGAGCACGGTCGATTCGACGCCCACCGGGCACGGCCCGCTGTCCAGCACGGCATTGATCCGCCCCTGAAGTTCCGCCAGCACATGCGCGACATCGGTGGGACTGATTCGACCCGACCGGTTCGCGGACGGCGCCGCGACAGGCCGGTTCACCCTGCGCAGCAGTGCGAGCGCGGTCGCCGACGCCGGGACACGCACGGCCAGCGTGTCGAGACCCGCCCCGGTCAGCAACGCCACCGGGCAGTCCTGCCGCCTTGGCAACACCAGGGTCAGCGGACCGGGCCATAATGCGTCCGCCAGCCGGCGCGCCGCGGCGTTCACGGCCACATCCGCGAAGGCGGCATCGGCATCGGCATAGTGACAGATCAGCGGATTGAATCGGGGCCGCCCCTTGGCCGCGAAAATGCCAGCCACCGCCTCGGCATTCGTCGCGTCCGCACCCAGCCCGTACACCGTCTCGGTGCCGAACGCGACCAGCCCGCCGCCACGCAGCAACGCCGCGGCACGGGCCATCCCGGCTTCATCGGCGCGCAACAGCTCCGTCATGGCCGCGGCAGATAGCCGCGCCGCCTCGCGCTGGCTACAGTCCCCGGAACGTCAGCCACGGGAGTCCTGCCGCCATGCTCGAGATCGGCTTCGCCAAACCCACCCTGCCACGTTCCGGCGCGCTGATCCTGCTGATGGGCGAGGGCGACAAACCGTCCGGTCTGTGGGCCGAGGCCGATAGCGCGACCAACGGCGCCGTGGCCCGCGCCCTGGCGGCGGCGGAGTTCAAGGGCGGCAAGGGCAAAACCTGCACCATCCTGGCGCCCGGCGGCGACCTGACGCGCATCGTCGCCGTCGGCCTGGGCAAGACCGCCGAGTTGAATGCGCGCACATTGCAGGACGCCGGCGGCAATGCCGTCGCCACGATCGCACGCGACACCCGGGCCGCCATCGCCGCCGACGGGTTGCAGCCGGGACAGGCCGCCGAAGTGGCGCTGGGCGCCACCCTGCGCGCCTACCGTTTCGACCGTTACCGCACCAAGGAAAAGGCCGAGGACAAGCCTCGCCTCGCGGCATTGACGCTGCTGAACGCCGATCCCGCCGCCGCGCAATCCGCCTGGCAGCCGCTGACCGGCGTCGCCAACGGCGTGTTCGTCACCCGCGACCTGGTCAGCGAGCCGCCCAACGTTTTGAACCCCGCGGAAATGGCGGAGCGTTGCCGCACGCTGGCCGGCCTCGGCCTGGAGGTCGAAGTCCTCGGCCCAAAAGAGATGGGTGAACTCGGGTTCGGCGCCTTGCTCGGCGTCGCCCAGGGCAGCGCCAATGAGCCGCGCATGGTGGTGATGCAATGGAACGGCGGCGGTTCCGCCAAACCGGTGGCGTTCATCGGCAAGGGGGTCACCTTCGATACCGGCGGCATCTCCATCAAGCCGGCCGGCGGCATGGAGGACATGAAATGGGACATGGCCGGCGCCGGTGCGGTGATCGGCCTGATGGCGGCCCTGGCGGGTCGCAAGGCGAAGGTGAACGCGGTCGGCCTGGTCGGGCTGGTGGAGAACATGCCGTCCGGCACCGCGCAGCGTCCCGGCGACGTGGTGAAAAGCTATTCCGGCCAGACCATCGAAGTGATCAACACCGACGCCGAGGGCCGCCTGGTACTGGCCGATGTCATCTGGTACTGCCAGCAGAAATTCGATCCGCAGTTCATGGTGGATCTGGCCACGCTGACCGGCGCGATCATCATCTCGCTCGGCCACGAAAATGCCGGGCTGTTCTCGAACGACGACGCCCTGGCCGAGAAGCTGATCGCCGCCGGCAAGGACACCGGCGAGAAATTGTGGCGCATGCCGCTGGATGAGGCATACGACAAGCAGATCAAGTCCGACATCGCGGATATGAAAAACGTCGGCGGCCGGCCCGGCGGTTCGATCACCGCGGCGCAGTTCATCAAGCGGTTCGTCAACGACAAGCCATGGGCGCATCTGGATATTGCCGGCATGGCATGGTCATCGAAAGACTCCGCAGTGACGCCCAAGGGCGCCACCGCGTTCGGCGTGCGATTGCTGGATCGGCTGGTCGCCGCAAATTACGAAACATGACCACCTCTCCCGCGCCGCTCTGCTCGCGCGGCGCGGGAGTGGTTTTTGTTGCGCCGATCAAATCCACCCGTGACGCACGCATGACCGACATCGGCTTCTACCATCTCACCCGCAGCACGCTGACCAAGGCCCTGCCGCAGCTACTGGCCCGCACCTTGGCCACCGGACAGCGCGCGCTGGTGCGGTGCGGCGATGCGGACCACGTTGCCGCACTGGACCGCGCGCTGTGGGAAGCCGAAGACCCATGGCTGCCGCACGGCACCGAAGCCGACGGCGATGCCGCGTTGCAGCCGATCTGGCTTGCCGCCGACGACATCCCCCATAACGGAGCCCGTTATCTGTTCTTGACAAACGGCACCGCGAACACACATTTGGAAGCCTTCGACCGCGTGTTCGACCTGTTCGACGGCAATGATCCGTCCGCGGTGGCAGCCGCGCGCGACCGCTGGCGCGCTGCGAAGGCCGCCGGCCACAGCCTCACCTATTGGCAGCAGGGTGCGCGCGGCTGGGAGAAGAAGGCCTGACCCACGCGCCAGGCCGTGTGCCTGTTTGCCCTGGCTGGCCTGGTCGCGCTGAGATTTCCGACCGTTGGACTCGTCATCTGCTGTTGTTGCCTGATCGTCTATTTGAAACCCGATGCACCGGGCGCCGGCGCGGCACCGTCGCGGGCCACATCTCGCTGAACAATACGGATTGGCGTGCGCCGGCCTGGCCTGCCGGCTGCCGGTCCGGCGGATCAATCAGCCGCGAAGCCCGCGACCGGTTTGCACTCCCGCCCCGTTCGCTGATACCTGCCTGGCATGCTCCCGCTTTCCCGCGCCCCCGCCACCGCCCCGCCCGGCCGCCGCATCTACGCCATCGGCGACATCCACGGCTGCGATGCGCAGCTTGCCAACCTGCACGAGATCATCGCCGAGGACCTCACACGCCGCCCGGTCGACAGCGCAATCCTGCTGCACATCGGCGACTACGTGGACCGAGGCGCCGACACCGCCGGCGTGCTGGCCCGCCTCGCCGCCGGTCCGCCGGTGGACTCAATCCCCACCATCAACCTGCTCGGCAACCACGACGAGACCATGCTGCACGCATTGTCCGGCGACCGCGCCGCCGCCACCGACTGGTTGTTCGCCGGCGGCAAGCCCGCGCTGGAAAGCTACGGCATCGATCCGGACTCGCCACGCGATTCCTGGCTGCCGCAGATCCCCGCCGGCCATGTCGAATTCCTGCGCGGCCTGACTCTGAGCCATCAAGAGGGCGGTTATTTCTTCGTGCATGCCGGCGTGCGTCCCGGCACCGCGCTCGACCGGCAGACGCGCGAGGATATGCTGCGCATCCGCCAACCGTTCCTCTACACCGAGCAAAACCTGGGCGCCGTCGTGGTGCACGGCCACACGCCGGTGAAGCAACCGGTGGTGCGCGCCAACCGCATCGCCATCGACACCGGCGCGGTGTTCGGCGGCAAGCTGACCTGCGTCGTGCTGGAAGCCGATACGATCGGCTTCCTGACTGCGGATTTCATCGGCGAGCCGGTCTCGATCGCGCATCGCTGAGGATTGCTCTGACAGACCGCTTCATTGCGCCGGCGCAGGCCACAGATGCCATGTCCGGCACCGCCATCGTTGGTCAAAATCGACACACCACCGGCTGGAAACACGCCCTGCATGTCACGTCCGCACAAGTCATAAGGAGACAACGATGCGCATCGCAGTCGGCGTAACCGGTGCGGCATTAATCGCCGGCGTTATCGCCGGGCCAGCGGCAGCAGCGCCTCTGCACGATAGTGGGATCACCGCGGCGGAACTGGCGCGCAGCCTGCGAGGCGCTGGCTTCCAGCTCCAACAATCCACCGACCGGGACGGCGATCCGCTTCTCAAGAGCGTCTACGAAGGCGCCAGGTTCAGCGTGTATTTTTATGAATGCGCCGGCTCGCCGCGGTGCAAGTCCGTCCAGTTTGCCGCGGGCTGGGCAGGCCGGGGTCTGACCGCCCAACAGGTCGCCGACTGGAACCGTACAAAGCGACTCGGCCGGTCCTATCTGGACCGTGAGGGCGACCCCTGGGTGGAAATGGATGTCGACCTGGAGCATGGCGCAACCACCGAAGCGGTCGCCAACGACATCGATCGCTGGGTCGCGGTGTTGCGCAAGTTTCGCAAGTATATCGGGCGGTAAACAGCGTCCGCTACCCGCGCGCCAGCCTGTGCACGGCGCGCGATCCAGCCCGACGCTGCGCGCGGGCCCGAATCCGGTCCTGCTTCACCCAGGTTTGCCCGCCCATTTCCCTTGCGGGAAAGCCATGCATCATGGCGAGGCAAATGGAGGGGTTCGATGCCAGACCTGCCAGCCCTGGAGTCCGCCGTGTTGCCGCGTGGCCTGCGTGCGCGCCACATCCCCGATATCAACGGCCTGCGCGTCCATGTCCTGGAAGCCGGGTTCGAATCCCCCGATCGCCCGTGCGTGTTGCTGCTGCACGGCTTTCCCGAACTCGCATGGTCCTGGCGCAAGATCATGCCGCCGCTTGCCGCTGCCGGCGTCCACGTCGTCGCGCCGGATTTGCGCGGCTATGGCCGCACCACCGGCTGGGATACCGGCAACGACCACGGCCTGCCGTCGTTCCGCTTGCTTAACGCCGTCCGCGACGCGCTGGGCCTGGTCTCCGCGCTGGGTTATCGCTCGGTTGCCGCCGTGGTCGGCCATGATTTCGGCTCCCCGGTCGCCGCCTGGTGCGCGCTGGTGCGGCCCGACATGTTCCGCTCGGTGGTGCTGATGAGCGCCCCGTTCGCCGGCCCCCCTGCCCTGCCCTTCGACACGGTACGCACGCCGCCTGCCGCGCCGGCGCCCGACATCCACGCCGCGCTCGCGCAACTGCCGCGTCCGCGCAAGCATTACCAATGGTATTATTCGACTTCGCCGGCAAACGCCGACATGTGGCACTGCCCGCAAGGCGTGCACGCCTTCCTGCGCGCCTACTACCATCACAAGAGCGCCGACTGGCCGCAGAACCGCCCGTTCAAACTGGCCGGCTGGACCGCCGCCGAACTGGCGAAGATGCCGACCTACTACATTATGGATTTGCACGAGGACATGCCGGCAACGGTCGCGCATGAGATGCCCTCGCCTGCCGCGATTGCCGCCTGCCGCTGGTTGCCTGACGACGAATTGCGAGTCTACAGCAGCGAATATGAACGTAATGGATTCCAGGGCGGCCTGAACTGGTATCGCCGCGGCACCGGCGGCCTGGACACCGCGGAGTTGCAGCTTTTCTCCGGCCGCAGCATCGACGTGCCGGCGATGTTCATCGCCGGGAGCAATGACTGGGGCACCTATCAGAATCCCGGAGCCGTCGAACGGATGCAGCAGAGCGCGTGCACGGACTTCCGGGGCAGCCACTTGATCGATGCTGCCGGCCATTGGGTGCAGCAGGAGCAGCCGGAGCAGGTGGTGCCGTTGCTGCTGGCGTTTTTGCGGGAGACAGGTGGCGGCACGGCGTGATGCGTTGCTGTTGCCGGCGCCGCTGCCGCTGGCGTTGGCGCTGCCGCCGGTTGCCGTTAGCTTTGGCGTTGCCAGTGCCGTCGCCGTTAGCGTTGCCGCCCGTGGCGGTTGCCGTTGCTTTTGCCGTTGCCAGTGCCGTTGCCGCCCACGGATTGTCGCCCCTGGCCGCGCATGGCACCAAGCTGTCTTGCCGCTGGGGATGATGCGTCTCACCTGACGCTTGCGGAGTTGGAGCACGCTCCCCATTTCCGTTG
>Ga0335072_10002441_pt1 | contig 28861 bp, 26 predicted proteins | sample Lox_Sample_21_FD_206725 | JGI IMG/M metagenome (GOLD analysis project Ga0335072, IMG submission 206725) | Soil microbial communities from Loxahatchee National Wildlife Refuge, Florida, United States - Lox_Sample_2.1 | ecosystem: Environmental > Terrestrial > Soil > Wetlands | place: USA... | reverse complement strand
CCGGTCAACCCGGCTTACATCTACGTCCCTACGTACGACCCCTACGTCGTCTTCGGTCCTGCGCGGCCGGGAATTGGTATCGCGATTCGCTTCGGTCCGGCGGTTGTGGTGGGTGGCGCGTTTGCACCGTGGGGTTGGGCGCATCCCTATTTCGGTTGGGGCGCGCACGCATGGTTCTTTGACGATGTGCCGTGGGGTCGCACGTGGGTGAATCGCGGCTATTACGCGCATCCATATGAACACGGCTGGCATCACGGGCCGGGCCCGCGCGTCGAGCGTCACGATATACACCGCGGCCGCCGTTAGTTTTCGATGGGGCGCCCGTGTTCCGATTGGCGCCCCACGCCGCCCGCTCTACACGACCGCTCCGGCTTTTTCACTCGCTTGACCGCTTCACGTACCACCCTTATGGTGGTGTGTCTCACTTGAGCCGGGAGAGAAACAGAATGAACTGTCCTAATTGCGACGCAGAAATGACCAACGTGAAGGTCGTCACGAAAAAAAACTCGATTTCCTATAACATCTGCGACCGCTGCGGCAGCCTCTGGCTCGATTCAGGTGAGTTGGACAAAATGGCGTTTCAGGTGGAGGGCAGCATCGAATATTGCGAAGCGGCCAAAGACCCGCTGGCGGAAGAGCAGCCGAAGAAATGCCCGCGCTGCGACGATTCGATCATGGACAAAGTGAAATTCCTCGAATCGGACGAACTTTTTCTCCACCGCTGCCCCAATTGCGGCGGATTTTGGCTCGATTCCGGCCAGTTGAACCTGATCGACGAGGAAATGGCACGGATCATGCCCATTCGCGGTCATGGCTTTTCGGATTTCGTCAACAACGTCCATGTACCGTATTGGTTTCAGCGCGTGCAGGAGCCGAGCAGCGAGACTGACGTCCCGATTCACGTGTTGCCGTTGCCTGGATCTGAGCTAAAAGGGTCGGCCACCGATCCGTGCCCGCACGGCCATTCGCTTTTGAACCGATACGCGATTTTTTCGATGGAGTTTGAGGGCTGCCCGAAATGCAAGGGGATTTGGCTGATTCAGGATGAGCTGCGCGAGTTGAAAAACAAGGTCGACGGCGGCTCGTTGCGCTGGCTGAACGATGAAGTCGAAAATCTGGAAAAGACTGGCGCGATCGCTTCGGATCTCGAGTGCCCGAAAGACCATCCGGTGAAAATGGTTTCCGTGGTATTCGGGAATTCGAAGGTCGTCATTGATTGGTGCCCGGTTTGCCGCGGAATCTGGCTCGACCGCGGCGCTTTTGAGAAGATCGTCGATTATCTGGAAGACGAGCGTCCCACAGTGCATCCAAAAGTTCTGGAGAAGCAGTTCGCGGATGACTTGCGAAAGGTGGCGACTGGGGCTCCGGAAGGGCGCGTCGAGGAACTTCGCGATGCCGCATCCACGCTTTATGCGCTTCTCAACGCCGGAATTTTCGAGCATCCCGATCTTTTCCGGATCTGCATGAGTTTTCCGCGAACCTGAGCCCTCGGCCCAAGCAATTGCATCGATTCGTCGCGCTTCTGCAACTGCAGGAAAAAATTTTCTTGCGCGCGGCGGCGCAACGCGCGTACATTTTGGATTGCCGGCCCGCTTTTGGTGGAGCGGGGCCGGCATTTTTCTCTGACGCGAATGCTAAATTGACCAACGCCAATCATCAACCGAACTCTCCACCGATTTTGCTCACCATCGCCGGGTTCGACCCCTCCTGTGGAGCCGGTATCGCCGCCGATTTGAAGACGTTCGCAGCGCACAATTGTTATGGTGTGGCCGCTATTGCCGCGCTCACAGTGCAATCGAGCGAAGGTGTGAAGTCCGTCCACGCTACTCCCGCGGCCACGCTTCGCGAGCAGCTTGACGTGCTGGCCGATGATGTCCCCATTGCGGCCGTGAAGATCGGGATGCTGGCTAACCGCGCAAATGCTTCCGTCGTTGCCGAATTTCTGGATGCGCGGAAATTTACTCATGTGGTGCTCGACCCCGTGACCCGTCCCACCGCCGGCAACGCGGAATTACTCGATGCTCCAGGGCTCAAGTTTGTGCGCGACGAACTCTTGAAGCGCGTTTCCGTGATCACACCCAATATGCCCGAAGCCGGCTTCCTCACGGGAATCGACGTGAAGGACCTCGCTTCCATGAAGGAGGCCGCGCTGAAGCTGGCCGAAATGGGCGCTCGCTCCGTGGTCGTGACCGGCGGGCACATGGAGAAGCCGATCGACGTGCTCTGCGAAAACGGCGTGGTGGAAAGCTTCGGTGGAGATCATGTGCGGAGCGCTAATACGCACGGCTCGGGGTGCACGTTCTCGTCTGCCATTGCCGCCCAACTTGCCACCGGGCTGCAGCTGCCTCAGGCGGTTATCCTGGCTAAGGCATACGTAACAAAGGCGATAGAGAAGTCCTACCCCGTCGGCAAAGGCCCAGGGCCCCTCAACCAACTCTTTCGTTTTCACCAGGACCCGCCAACCCGGGGAGTCCACGAAGTGCCCCAGCACGGGATGCACCCGGCGGCGGAGCCCGCCGCTCACTGACGTCCAAGGTCATTATCGGTTGCGTATCAGCCGTGGGGACGCCGCGTTGGCCTGTACTATTACCTATGCTATAAAAGCGAAGCTGCTCCTAATTTGAGGAAATTGTGCCGTTTATCAACTTTCCAGCGCGAGAGATTAACTGCAAGCTTGTCTACTATGGGCCCGGTCTTGGCGGCAAGACCGCGAACCTGCAGTGGATCTACGAGCATACTGGTACGAATCAAAAGGGAAAGATGGTCTCGTTGGCGACTGAGACGGACCGCACGCTTTTCTTCGATTTTCTTCCGCTGGACTTAGGGACAGTTCGCGGCTTTCGCACGCGTTTTCATCTATATACGGTGCCCGGACAGGTGTTCTATGAAGCCAGCCGGCGGCTGATCCTGAAGGGCGCCGACGGCGTGGTATTTGTCGCGGATTCGCAGGAAGAACGCATGGACGCGAATCTCGAAACTCTGGACAATCTTCGCGAACATCTGAAGGATCACAACCTGGATTTCAGCACGATTCCCTACGTTCTTCAGCTTAATAAGCGTGACTTGCCAAACATTCTGCCTGTGGACGAATTGAAAAAGCAGCTTGCTGTGAAAGATGAGCCTTCGCTGGAAGCCGTCGCCGTCACAGGTCAGGGAGTCTTTGACACGCTCAAAGAAGTCGCAAAATTAGTGCTCGCCGAACTGAAGAAGAACGCCTGACGATTGTCTCAATATAAATATAAATGAAAGACGACGTCGATCGTCTGCCGCACGGCTGCAGGCGTTCCGTTCGGATCGGTGGCAGGCTTGAACTGCCAACTCCGCACTTTCGCTAGGGAAGCCTCGTTCATCCCGTACGGCAACCCTTTCAGCACGTAGAGACTTTCGACTCTCCCTTCCGCACCAATAGTGGCCATGAGGACGACCGTGCCTTGAACTTTTTTCTTCACGGCAAGGTCAGTAAACTCCGCATTCGGGCACTGCGTGCATTGTGGCACTGAATATCCGCCGGTCCCTCCGAACGGATATGGGCCTTGCGGTGAGTCGTGGATTTGTGTGTTGAGCAGCTTCTCAGCTCCGGCATACATGATTACTGGGGCTTCCACGCTCACGATCCGTCGATCGGAACCGACATTGTACAAATCCAATTCGATCATGACCTCGTCGCCTTCGACGGAAAGTTTGCCTGTAACAAAATCGTCCGCTGAGAGCTGTGCCGCCGCGATTTCTCCCTGGAGATCGCTGTCCGCGTTCTCTCTTTCTAGGCCCACTTGGTGCAGAAGCGGAAGGATCTTCGACCGGTCTATGGGTTGGACTGCACCTCCGCCTTCGCGGCTGATGTTTCTGGTGAATTCGTCCGCCAGTTCGATCCCGAGCGCGGTGAGCCCTTTCGGGCCGGAAAAATCGCAGACAAGGACCTTGCTACCGCCGGTATTTTTCACATTCGCAATGATAACGGCCGCTTTGGAATCTAAAGGTGTTTGTTGCGCCGAAAGCGACCACGAACTGAGGAAGAAGAAAGCACCGAAAGCACAGACTGACCTGAGAAACAGCGCAGACACACTCCCTATCCGTTTGGCACTACTGCCTTCCATGCTCGTTCGATTAAAGAAATTAACGGTCCCGATCTCGGTCCCGTCCGCCGCCGTAGCCGCCCCGTCCACCTCGCCCGCCGCCACCGCCTCCACCGTGGCCGCCACGTCCACCGCCTCCTCCGCCATAGCCGCCGCGGCCTCCGCCGCCGCCCTGTGCTTGCGGACGCGCTTCGTTAACCACCAGGGCGCGACCCATGAACTCCTTGCCGTTGAGCGCGGCGATCACCTTTTCTGCTTCTCCGTCGTCTCGTATTTCTGCGAAACCGAAGCCTCGCGGCTGGCCGGTAAAGCGATCGCGAAGGAGCGTCAGTGAATCCGGCTGTACGCCGATTTCCGCAAATAGCGCTTGCAGTTGCTCTTCTGTCGCCTTGAATGGAAGGTTCCCCACGTACAGTTTCTTCACGGTGGTGCTCCTTGCGCCCTCCATGCGGAAGACGCTGCTGCAGAGGTGCAAGAGGCAGGTCTCCGGCCAAGGGCAGCCAGCTAGGCGCCGGCTACTCCGGGCTGGAGCGAGCGCTCCAGCAACTCGTGAGCATCTTGCGCCAACCGGCCCTGTCAGTCAACTGTTGACGTAGCGCGGCACAGGAGAGTTTACGACAGCGTAATATTCGAAAAAGGCCGGCGCACAAGAGGCGCGGCAGCGCCATGCGTCATGTTCGGTAGCTGGCGTTGATATGCACGTATTCCTGCGTCATGTCGCAGGTCAAAATGCGCGCTTTGCCTTTGCCCGTGCCCAAATCAATCACGACGGGAACATGCTTGCTTTGCATCTTGCGGCTGGCGGCCCGTTCGCTGAACTTGTGCTCCCGGCCGCGCTTGCATACGAGCATTCCTGCGAGCCATATATCCACGCGTCCGTAATCGAATTTCACGCCGGAGCGTCCGGCCGCCGCAAGGATTCTGCCCCAGTTTGGATCTGCGCCCGCGAACGCAGTCTTTACCAGCGGCGATGTGGCAATCGTTTGCCCGATTTGCTTCGCGGCTTCGTCTGACGTTGCGCCACGCACTTCAACATCGATCACGCGTTGCGCTCCTTCGCCGTCTTCAACGATCGCGTAAGCGAGCGAAGCGCAAACCTTCTCGAGCGCAGCGCAGAACGTCTTAAATCCGGCGCCCCCGTTTCTGATCGCAGGCGCCCCGGATTGGCCATTGGCCAAAATCGCCACGGTGTCGTTCGTTGAGCTGTCGCCATCGACAGTGATCGAATTGTATGTAGATGCGGCGACTGCGCGCAGAGCTCGGTCGAGCAGCGCGGGAGAAATTTCCGCGTCCGTCACGACAAATGAGAGCATCGTGGCCATGTTGGGATGGATCATCCCGGAACCTTTCGCGCAACCAAGCACGCGGACTTGCTTGCCGCCGATGCTGCACTTTGCCGCTGCCCATTTCGGACGCGTGTCTGTGGTCATGATCGCGCGCGCGAATTGCGTAAACGTGACGGCGTCCGACGCGCGAGATTTCACCAAGGCTGGAATGGCCGCCAGAATCTTATCGACGCGGAATTCGCCGCCTATGACGCCTGTCGAACAAACCACGACCTCGGATGGGTCGATCTCACCGATCTGTTTCGCAAGACTGGAAGCGGTTTCGCGTGCTGCTGGCCGGCCGTCTTTCTCGGTGCAACAATTCGCGTTTGCCGAATTGACGATGACGGCGCGCATTCGGCCCTTTGATTGGCGCAGGTGCTCACGCGAAACGATCACCGGCGCGGCCACAACCTGATTCGTCGTGAAAAGAGCGGCAGCCGAAGCCGGCGTTTCGCTGAGCACCAGCCCCAGATCGAGCTTCGCCCGCTTCAACCCGGCGTGAACGGCGGAAAAGGAAAAGCCGCGTGGAACTTGGGCATCAGAGAGATAGGCGTTCATAGTGTGGAGTAAGCTGTTCGCATTTCTCGCGTGATTTGCGTCTCACCTTCAGTTAGGAATTCGCCTCCAGCTTCGAAACACGGGCCTCGAAATCGCCCAGCGCCGACCGAACAGCTCCGGGCGCCGTGCCACCCGCCGATGATCTGCGCGCGAGCGCAGCGTCAACCGTAAGAACGGTCGAAAGGTCGCGTCCAAACGCGGGCGAAAATTCCTTCAACCTTTCCAACGGCATCTCGCGTATCGTCTTTCCTTCGCGTTCCCCTGCTCGCAACACCTTACCCACTACTTCATGCGCCTCGCGAAACGGGACACCGCACGCCACGAGATAATCCGCAACTTCTGTTGCAACGAGCGCTGGATCGCTCGCCGCATCGCGTAGCCGCGCTTCGCGGAATTTCGTCGCGGCGAGAGTCGCCGCGGCGATTTGCGTCATCGCCAGCGTCTGATCGTGCGCGTCGAAAAGCGGCAGCTTATCTTCTTGCAGATCTCGCTGATAGCTCGTGGGCAGGCCTTTGCACGTGGTGAGCAGCGCAAAAAGCGAGCCGTAAACGCGTCCCGTCTTTCCACGGATCAATTCCCACGCATCCGGATTTTTCTTTTGCGGCATCAGGCTGCTGCCGGTCGAATATTCGTCCGGCAGTTCGATAAACGCGAATTCGGGCGAAGCGAAAAGCACCATATCTTCGGCCAGCCGCGAAAGGTGCATCGCCAATGTCGAAAGTGCAAAAAGATACTCGAGCGCGAAATCGCGATCGCTCACGGCGTCAAGGCTGTTTGCCGTGATCGCCGAAAAGCCCAAATCCTTCGCCAGCGCCTTGCGGTCGAGCGGAAACGCGCACCCGGAAAGCGCGCCAGATCCGAGCGGGCAAACATCTGCGCGCGTCGCCGCAGCCGAAAGCCGGTCCGCATCACGCAAAAACGCCTCGCCATGCGCAAGCAGCCAATGCGAAAGCAACAGCGGCTGAGCATGTTGCATGTGCGTTGTTCCCGGCATCGGCACGCCAATGTTGGACCGTGCCTGCGCCGCGACCGCTCGAGCCATCCCGGCGACCGCCCGCCGAAGCCCGCGTGCGGACTCCTTCACGTACATGCGAAACTCAGTCGCAACCATTTCGTTGCGGCTGCGCCCGGTGTGCAGCTTCGCGCCGAGGGGTCCCAGTTTTTCGATCAGGGCCGTTTCGGCAAAATGGTGGACGTCCTCCGCGGTCGATGCATCGAGCCACGCATGATCGGTGCGCGAACGCGCCTCGATTTCATCGAGCGCCGCCACGATTTTCTGCGACTCATCCTCCGTCAGGATCCCTCCATTGGCAAGCGCCCGCGACCACGCGCGGTCTAAAGCCAATTCTTGCGGGAGAAACCTGCGATCGAATTGCCACGAGCGCTCGAATTCATAGAAGGAGGCGTCCGGCCCGCGTTCGAACCGGCCGCCCCACATCTTGGCTCCGCTCATGTAGCCTTGGCCTCTTTCACTTGCGCATCGAGCGGCACAGTGATGGGCAACGCGAAAAGGTTGATGAATCCTTCCGCGTCTTTAGGGTTATAGCCGGTCATCGAGAAGCTCGCGAGGCCCGGTCGATAGAGCGAGTACGGCGAGACACGCGACGACGCGCTGACGTTGCCTTTAAAGAGCGAAAGTTTCACCGAGCCCGTCACACGCTTTTGGGATTGCGTGAAAAATGCATCGAGCGATTCGCGCAGCGGCGTAAACCACACTCCGTAATACACCATCTCCGCGTAACGCAGCGCGAGCATCTGCTGGTAATGCATCGTTTCGCGATCCAGGCAAAGCGATTCCAGTTCGCGATGTGCCTGAATCAGCAAAGTTCCGCCCGGTGTTTCATACGCGCCGCGCGATTTCATGCCCACGAGCCGGTTTTCCACGATGTCGATACGACCCACGCCGTTCGCTGCCGCAATTTCATTCAGCTGATTGAGCAAGGCCATCGGGGAGAGCTTCTTTCCGCTAATCGAAACCGGCGTGCCGGCTTCAAAGCCGATTTCGACTTCCGCGGGCTTGTCCGGGGCCTTCGCCGGCGACGTGATCCACTGCCACATCGCCTCGTCGGGCGCATTGGCAGGATCTTCCAGCACGCCACCTTCGTGGCTAAGGTGCCAGATGTTGCGGTCACGGCTGTATATATTTTTGGTCGTCTGCTCGATGGGAATATTGTGCGATTCAGCGTATGCGATTGCTTCTTCGCGCGAATTGATCTTCCACTCGCGCCACGGAGCAATGATCTTCAGCTCCGGCCCGAGCGCCTTGGCCGCGAGCTCAAAGCGTACTTGATCATTCCCTTTTCCCGTGCAGCCATGGGCCAGGGCATCCGCGCCCACTTTCTTTGCGATTTCCACTTGGCGCTTGGCAAGAATCGGCCGTGCGAATGAGGTGCCGAGCAGATAGCGATGCTCGTAGACGGCGCCAGCTCGCAGCGTGGGCCAAATGTAATCGGTGATGAACTCTTCGCGCAGATCTTCCACGTAAGCGGCGCTTGCGCCCGTTGCCAGCGCCTTCTTTCGCGCAGCTTCGAGATCCTCCTGCTGGCCCAGATCGCCAATCATCGCGATCACGTCGCAGTTGTTGTAGTTCTCCTTCAACCACGGAATGATGATGGAGGTATCGAGCCCTCCCGAGTACGCGACAACTACTTTTTTCGGCAATTCTTTCTCCTTGAGTTACGAGTTAAGCAGACTGTGCAGAATCGCTTTCTGCACGTGCAGCCGATTTTCCGCCTGATCGTAAACCACCGACCGCTGCGAATCCATCACCGCGTCGGTCACTTCGAGCCCGCGATGCGCCGGAAGGCAATGCAAGAAAACCGCATCCGGCGCTGCCAGCGAAAACAAAGCGTCGTTCACCTGATAAGAAGCAAATGCAGCCTCGCGCGTGGCCGCTTCAGCTTCCTGACCCATGCTCGCCCACACGTCCGTATAGACTGCCTGCGCTCCGCGAACGGCGTCTTGCGGCGAGATTAAAATTTCCACCGATCCTCCGGTAATCTCCGCGATGCGCTTCGCGTGCGAAACAATCGCTCCATCCGGCTCGTAGCCCTCCGGCGTTGCCACCCGCATGTGGGCACCGGTCTGCGCCCCGGCCATCAGCAGGGAGTGGCACATATTGTTGCCATCGCCCACGTACGTGAACTTTAGCCCGCGCAATCCGCCGAACCGTTCTTCGAGCGTGAAGAAATCCGCCAGAGCCTGGCACGGATGATACTTGTCCGAAAGCGCATTGATCACGGGAATCGTCGCGTTTTTGGCCAGGTCGTCGAGCGTTTTCTGCGCAAACACGCGCGCCACGATCCCCTGCACCCAGCGCTCCAGGTTGCGCGCAATGTCGCGAACCGGCTCGCGCTGCCCCAGCCGCGAAGCCGTGTGATCGAGAAAAGTGCTGTAGCCGCCGAGTTGCGCGATGGCGACCTCAAACGTCACACGCGTCCGTAACGACGGCTTTTCGAAAATCAGCACCAGCGATTTGCCGTCGAGGGTGCCGCGATAGCGATCCGGATGCGCTTTTACATCTGCGGCCAATCGCAGAAAATCCTGCACTTGACTGGCGCTCCATTCGACGCCCGTGAGCAGATCACCTTTCAGCGAAAGCGAGACAGCAGCCGTTTTACTCATCTCGAGGCCGCCATGGTCATCGGCCCACTCGCTTGAGCCGACGAGTTAACCGCCGTTTGCGCATTCTTACGCGCATTCGTCGCGCCACGCGCCAAAACGCGCTCAAATTTCTTCAGGAATTCCGCCACGTCCTTTTTCTTCACAATATACGGCGGCAAGAGGCGCAAGATATGCTCGTGCGTGCAGTTGATCAGCAAACCTTCACGGAACGCCGCTTCGATGAATGGAGCGCCCTCGACCGCAAGGTCCACACCGATGATCAGGCCCTCGCCCCGCACTTCACGAATGAAATCGAACCGGGTGATCATCAGCTTTATGCCTTCGCTTATTTCCGCGCCGCGCTCATGGGCGTTTTCGATGAGCCTTTCGTCTTCGAGCACCGAAAGCAATTCGAGCGCGACTGCACACACCAACGGGCCGCCCGCAAAAGTCGAGCCGTGCATTCCCGGAGAGAATGCCGACGCGAATTGCTCGTTTGCCGCGACGGCACCCAGCGGCAACCCCCCTGCAAGCGGTTTCGCCATCGTCACGATGTCCGGCGGTGCAGCAAATTTCTGATACGCGAATTTGCGGCCGGTACGCCCCAGCCCGCATTGAATTTCGTCCGCGATCAATGCGGCGTCAAACTGCGTAGCGAGGGCGCGTGCGCGGTTCCAGAAAAGCTCGCTCACCGGAAAGACCCCGGCCTCGCCCTGAATCGGTTCGATCACGATTGCGCAAACGTGTTCGTTGAACTTGGCTTCGAGGTCGGTGACGTCATTGAAACGAACGAAGTCGACGCCGGGCACCAGCGGCTCGAAAGGCGCCCGGTATTTCAACGTGTGCGTGATCGAAAGCGCGCCAAACGTCCGCCCGTGAAACGAATTTTCCAAAGCGAGGAATCGAGTTTTCTCGGTCGGTCCGCCCGCCTTAGCATGCGAATAGGCACGCGCCAGTTTCAAGGCCCCTTCGACGGCTTCCGCGCCGCTATTCGTGAAATAGACGCGGTCCGAGCCGGTCCATTCAGCAAGCTTCGCGGCAAGCGGCGCCTGATAAGCGTTGTGAAAGAGATTTGAGATGTGAATCGCGCGCGCCGCTTCCCTGCGGATCACGCGAACGAGCTTGGGATGCGAATATCCCAGCGCATTGACCGCAATGCCGCCGAGAAAATCGAGATATTCCTTGCCATGCGAGTCGTAAAGCCGGCACCCGCGGCCGTGCGTGAAGACCATCGGCGGGCGACGGTACGTGTTCATCAGATGGCTTGACGCTTGCGCGCTAATTCTGGCGGGCAAAGCCGAGTGAGCGTGAGTTGACTTCGTTTTCTTTGCCATGGAATTAATCCGCTGCGCGATGCGCCGCTTTTGCCACGCGCACCACCGGAAGCACTCGCGTGCCGTGATGGGACCTTGCGCCGTTTGCCGCGGCCAGCAAGGCGCGAGGCTGAGTGCCGCCCACTATCCGCACCTCGGCCACGCCTCCTGCAAGCGCGCGCTTTGCCGCTTCCAGTTTCAGAATCATTCCGCCGGAGACGACGTGCCGCCGAATCAGGTCCTCAATCTCGGGTCCCTTCAAAGAACTCAGTACCTTATCACCGTCCATCACGCCTGCCACATCCGTCAGGAAAATCAGCCGCTCCGCACCGACAAACTCCGCAGCCGCGGCCGCCATGTGGTCGGCGTTGATGTTGTAAAGCTCGCCGTCCGCTCCCAAGCCCATGCAGCTCGCAACGGGAACCACTCCCGCGCGCCACAGCGAATGCAAAAAGTCGACGTTTACTTCCGTCAAGTAACCGACGAAGCCGAGTCCGCCCTCGCATTCCTCCACCTGCATTGGCTCCGCAAGAAAGCAGGTCGCATCGGCCGCGCTGATCCCCACAGCTGGTTGTCCCGCAAGAGAAATCGCGCCCGCCACGCGCTTGTTCAAGAGTCCTGCAAACACCATGATGGCCACGTCGCGCGTTTCGCGATCCGTCACGCGCAGGCCGTTGACGAACCGGCTTTCAATGCCCATGCGCGCAAGCGTCGCAGTAAAAATCTTGCCGCCGCCGTGGATTACGAGCAGTTCATGGCCGGCGCGCGCAAGTTCCGCGATTTGCCTGGCAAGATTCTGTACGTTTTCGTTGTCATCGAGCAGCGCGCCTGCGATTTTGATCACCATTCTCATAGGAGTCCCGCCGTTTCCGGATACCCGCACATCCAATTGAAATTCTGCACTGCTTGCCCTGCCGCGCCCTTGCCGAGGTTGTCCAGGCACGAAACGATCGCCAGCCGCTCGCCGGACGCGTCCACCGCAAATCCCACATCGCAGAAATTCGTATATGCCACATGCTGCAGCTCCGGTAGTTGGCCCGCCGGCAGCACGCGAACAAACGGCTTGCCGGCGTAGAACTCCCGGTAAAGCGCTTCCACCTCCGCCGCCTTCCGGTTGCTGTTCAGCCACACGTAGAGCGTCGAAAGAATGCCGCGATCCACCGGCAAAAGGTGCGTCGAAAAGAGGAAATCGCGCGCCGCCAGCCCAAGATGCTCGGAAACTTCCGGCGTGTGCCTGTGCGTAAAGAGCCCATACGCCCGGAAGTTTTCGTTCACCTCAACGAAGTGCGTCTCGCGTTTCGGCTCCTTGCCGGCGCCGGTCACACCCGACTTGCAATCGCAGACAATGCCACGCGCTCGATGAACCCAGTCCGCCTCCAGCAAGGGCTTCAGCCCCAGGATCACCGACGTCGGATAGCATCCGGGATTCGCCACGACCCGAGCTTTAGCGACCGCGTCGGCATAGAGCTCCGGTAACCCGTAAACCGCCTCGCCGAGAATTCCCGCGTCCGGGGCCGGGAGCTTATACCAGTGTGCGAACGTCTCGGGCTTCTGGAACCGGAACGCTCCGCTCAAATCAACGATCTTTAGCTTAGGGTTCTCTCTCAACAGGGCCGGAACCAATTCGAGAGAAGCCTCATGTGGCGTCGAGAGGAACACGACGTGCGCGCCGCCGCACGCCACGCCCTCAAGCGAAAGCGGCTTGCAGGGAGCCTCTCCCCAGCCGCGCAACTGCGGAAACAGCTCCGAAAGGCAGCGCACCTCCGCATGGCTTTCGCGCAGGAAAAACGTCGGTTTCTCGACTTGAGGGTGCCGCAATAGGAGCTTCGCTAGTTCGAATCCGGCGTAGCCCGTTGCCCCAACTACGGCGACCCGTTGCGGGCCGCTCATCGGAGCATTCCCTCCACCCGGCGCTGGATCGTCTTCGCTGCCCCGTGCGACGACGCGATGATCAACACCGTATCGTCTCCCGCCAGAGTTCCCGCGACTTCCTTCCAGTGTTCCGCGTCTACGGCAGCGGCCAAGGGCTGCGCACCACCAGGGGGAGTCTTCAGCACGAGCATGTTTTGCGCAGCCCGGATATCCAGCAGGAAATCCTTCACCGCTCGTGACAGAGTGGGCAGCGGCGCTGGTTCCTCGGCCGCGGCAGAGGAGAGCTGCCGGTAACCCTGGGAAGTTTTCACAAGGCGAAGCTCTCGCATGTCACGCGACAGCGTTGCTTGCGTCACGCGCATGCCAAGATGCCCCAGCTTCCGCCGCAGCTCGTCCTGGCTGCCGACGGGCCGGCCCGACACCAATTTCAGGATTTGTCCCTGCCGGAATCTCTTTTGTACGCCCATGGGATTTATCGGTCTGCTTGAATATTCATCTCTTTGCATAATCATACAAGCAAGGCTCCACCTGTCAAGAAATTATTGCGCATCTGCCGCAGAAATTTCTCGGAGAAGACGGCAATCGCCCGCGGTGCCTCGCCGATTAGAATTTTCTCACCGTGATCGCAACGAAAACGAGACTGTAGCCCCGAAGCTCGAGCAGAAAAAAACAGATGACTGAGATGACCGCGGCTATTCGATCTAGGTGGTAATGCTGGAAGGAAGCCTCAGAACCAGCCGCTGCGGTAAGCGATCCACCAACTGGCGACTGCAACCGGGATCGTGGCGCCCACGGCCCACCAGAACGGCAAGGCGAGATCGGTGATCAGTCCGAGGACGGTAAAGCTGGCCCAAAAGATCTTCTTTTGCACCCAACCATTGTAAGTCTTTTGTTCCCGGCGTGTGTTTCGCTGACGATGCGATTTTCGAACGGGCTGATAACTCTCTGTATACCTGACCGCCGAAACAGTACCCTCGTCGGCTTTACTCGCACGGACCCTCAACTAAAATGGGCGGGCTATGATCCCCACGGAAGAGCAGTTGTCCCGGTGGAAGCACGCTTATCGGCTTTTGGACGTTCCCGATTCGGCCTGCCGGCTGACGATCAAGACTTCCTATCGCAAGCTCGTAAAGCGCTGGCATCCGGATCGGTATAAGAGCGGCTCCCCATCTCAGATCGAAGCCCAGCGCATGACCGAAATGATCACGGGCGCGTATTCGACGATTCAACATGCCCCTTTGTCTGCATTGGTCGCTCGTAAAGACCAACCGCCCCCAACGAGCCGCCAGACGCCTGCGGCGCAAGCCAGCAAGCCGGACTGGCTCAGGATTGGCGTGCGCTTTGCTTTCGGCGCGCTGGTGGGATCGCTCTTTGGTGTGCGCTTTGCCTTCTATCAATACGTGAGCGCCTACACGATTATCTCTGGCATGCTGGTCACAATACTTTTCTGCGGCTCCATCGCCGCGATTTGCGGCGACAGGATCTGGCATTCGATATGGCGCTGGTGGTGGCGATAAATTCCTCCCACCGGTCCCGCTCGCTTACTGCAAAGCCTTTTCGATCGCCGCCTCTGCCACCGGCGCCATCAGCTGAAAGCCCTGCTCATTGGGGTGCAGCCCGTCGTTCGAAAAGCCCTCCTTGAAGAAGCCGGAAGAATCGACTACAGCGGAAAAGTAATCGCAATAAACCGCACCGACGCTCGTGACATAGCTCTTTAACCAGGCATTCAGCCGCAAAATGTCCGCCGGTGGTCTTCCCACGGTCTGGATTCGATGTGGCGGCGTGGCGCCGGTCGGCAGTGGCGGCGCGCCACGGCCCGGCGTCATCAGCGTGTAATCGCTCACCGGCGTGAGCGAGCACAAAATCACCTTGATTCCGTGCTTCTGTGCCAATTCCGTCATCGCCATCAGGTTTTCTTCAATCATGGTGATGGTCTCAGGCCCGGTGTTCTGCGCAACGTCGTTGGTTCCGGCAAGAATGATCACCGCTGCCGGTTTCAGATCGATCACGTCGGGATACATCCGCACCAGCATTTGCGGAGTCGTCTGTCCGCTAATGCCCCGGTTCAGGTAAGGCTTGCCGGGGAAAAACTCATCCAGATGCCAAATATCCGTGATCGAATCGCCCATGAACACTACGCGGTGCGGATCGGTGGGCTGCTGCTCGAGCGCAACGTCGGCCGCGTGGTACCGGCCCAGTTGATTCCAGTCGAGTAACTGGTCCGAAAGGTTCTTCGCCGCGCTAGCGAGGCAGCAATTCGAGCGTGGCGGATTGTAATCCTCCACGATCTGCGCGCGCGCCGAAACCGAAGCGAATGCCAGAACCGCAAGACCTATCACCCAACGCCGCATGTTTCACCCCCGGATCGCAAATGGCAGTCTCAGCTGCGCAAATCTTAGGAGCGCGGTTGCTGCTGCGCCGCTTTGGCTCCCGCGAAAAGGCCGGTCGTCTTGGCTACCTTCATTGCTTCAATCGCCGCGCCGCGCGCGCCGGCGGTATCGCCGTTCGGCATCACGTGAATCGGTATATCCGCCTGCTCTTCTCGTTGCACCGGCATGCCCGCGCGAATCTCCCGCAGGAACCAGTGCTGGAATTCCGGAGCCGTCTCGAGCGCCCCTCCGCCCACAATCAGCGCGTCCGGATCGAAAGCGTTGATCATCTGATCGAAAAATATTCCCAGCGCCCGCGCCTGCACCCGGAAAATCTCCGTGCATAGCGCATCTCCGCGTTCGGCCAATCCGCGCACCATCTTCGCCGCTTTATGCAGATCGCCCGCACGATTCAGTTCATGCCCAGGATTTTGCGCGAGGAAATGCGGCAGCAACGATCGTTGGATCGCCGTCAGCGAACAGAGCGACTCCAAATCCCCCGGCCGTCCGCAATTGCACACCGGCTTCAGATCGGCGATGCCGGGAATCATCTGGAACGGAATCATCACGTGGCCGAGTTCGCCGCCAAAGCCGTTCTTGCCGACGATGATGTTGTCTTCGACGATCACGCCCCCGCCAAGGCCAGTGCCGATGATCGCCGAGATTGACGTCTTTCGGCTATTCGGCCCGAAAATCGAAAAGTGGCCCCAGAGCGCGGCTGCGTTTCCATCATTCAGGTAAGTTACCGGGATGCGAAGCTTCGTCGAAAGCCCGCCCGGCAGATCGAACCCCGCCCAGTCTGCATGAACGAAATTCGTTGCGCCCCGCGCGCTCAGTACTCCCAAGGCGCTCGCCGGCCCCGGCGTATCCAAACCGGCAATCACCACGTCACCGGCAGCGACGCCTGCCTTCTTGACCGCGATTTCTAAACCGTCGGCGATCTGTTGCAGGCAAACGGCGGGGCCTTCCGTTGATCGCGCAGGGTGCTCGCACAGCTCCTCAATGAGGAATTGGCCCTGCTCGTTCATCAGGGTGTAGTTCACCGCCGTGCCGCCCAGATCGATACCCGCAACAACTCGCATGTGGCCCTCGCTGAAAACTTTTTTAGGTGGGACGAACTTATCAGACCCAACGCCGCATGACAATGCCGTGGGGCGCTGTTAAGAGGATTTTCTCAGGATTTTGAAGAAGCGCCCACCGTCTCTTCAACCAGTTGCGGCGCCGGGGCGTTGGGAGCGACCTCAACTTCCCAATCGCAGCCGTCGCGAACGCACGAACGGAAGGTTCCTTGCTTCGTGTGCTTTTCCACAACGAACGGAGCGCCGCATTTCGGACACGGCTCCGCTATCGGCTCGTGCGGCGAGGTGTAGTCGCATTCCGGATAACGGCTGCAACCGTAGAAAATTCGGCCGCGCCCTCGTCCCTTGGACGTGCCGCGGCGCACAAACTCACCCTCGCCGCACTTCGGGCACTTGATCCCCAGCGTGATCGGCCGCGTGTATTTGCACTTGGGATAATTCTGGCAGCCGATGAACTCGCCATATCTGCCGTGCCGCTTCAGCAACTGCGCTCCGCAGTCCGGGCACTTCTCATCGAGGGGAACGTCCGGCTCGAGCGCTTTCTTCGTGCCGCTCGCCAGCCGTCGTGTCGTTTTGCAGTTGGGATAGCCAGTGCAAGCCAGGAACGTGCCGAAGCGGCCCCGCTTGATCACCATTTCCTTGCCGCAGTTATCGCAGTACTGCGTGCCGGTATCCGCTTCCGCATCGTCGCCGGCGACGTCGGAAAGATCGCGCGTGTAATCGCACTCAGGATAACGGTTGCAGCCCAGGAAGAATCCGTGCCGGCTGATGCGCTCCAGCAGTTCGCCTTTGCCACACTTCTCGCACTTCTCGCCTGTTGGAATCCCGGCTTTGTACGACACCATCTCATCGCCGGCCCTGTCGAGATCCACTTCGAACCGGTCCCAGAACTCCTTCACGGAAGTCTTCCAGGGAAGCTTGCCCTCTTCGATTTCGTCCAGTTCGTCTTCCAGACGCGCCGTAAAGCTCACGTCGAAGACGTCTTCGAAGCTTTTCACGAGCAGGTCGTTCACTTTTTCGCCCAGCAGCGTGGGAGTGAAGCGGCCCTGGTCCTTATTCACGTATTCCCGATCCACGATCGTCGAGATGATCGCGGCGTAGGTCGAGGGTCGGCCAATCCCCTTTTCTTCAAGTTCCTTCACCAAAGTCGCTTCCGTGTACCGCGGCGGTGGTTCGGTGAAATGCTGCTCGGGCCGGATGCTCTCCAGCCTCAATTGATCGCCTTCGGCTACGCGCGGCAGGTTCCGGCTCTCGCTGTCGCCTTCGTCTTCCTTTTCTTCCTCTTCCTTCACGATCTGGTAGACGGCAAGATAGCCGTCGAACTTGATGACCGAGCCGCTCGCGCGGAACGTATAGTCCGCTGCGTTCACATCGATCGTGGTTTGATCGAATACCGCCGGCACCATCTGCGAAGCCACGAACCGCTGCCAGATCATCTGGTACAGCTTGAACATGTCCGGATCGAGGAAGGCGCGAACGCTTTCCGGCGTCCTCGAAACATCCGTGGGACGAATCGCCTCGTGCGCTTCCTGCGCGTCCTTCTTGGACTTGAAGAAATTCGGCTTTTCCGGCAGGTATCTCTCGCCGTAGCTTGAGCCGATTTGCTCGCGCACCTGCGTCAGCGCGTCGTTCGATACGCGCACCGAATCCGTGCGCATATACGTGATCAGCGCGACCGACCCCTCGTCTCCCAGCTCAACGCCTTCGTAGAGCCGCTGAGCGAGCATCATCGTGCGCTTCGCCGTGTAGCGAAGCCGGTTATAGGCCGCCTGCTGCAGCTTGGAAGTCGTAAACGGAGGCGGCGAGTGGCGGCGCTTTTCCTTCTGCGTGACGCTTGCCACCTGCCATATCGCACGCTCGACGGCCGCAAGTACCCGTTGTGCTTCAGCCTCATTCGGGATCTCGAGGTCTTCGCCCTTATATTTCGTCAGCTTGGCTTCGAAAGCAGGCGGCTCGCCGGCAGCAAGCAGGGCGTGGATGGTCCAGTATTCCTTCGGAACAAATGCACGGATCTCGCGCTCGCGCTCGACAATCAACCGTAGCGCCACGGTCTGCACCCGGCCAGCCGAGAGCCCCCGGCGCACTTTATCCCAAAGCAAGGGAGAAACTTTGTAGCCGACGATGCGGTCTAGTACTCGGCGGGCTTGCTGCGCATCCACCAGGTGTTCATCCACTTGAGTGGGCTTCTCGAAGGCGGCCTTGATCGCCTTCTGTGTAATTTCATTGAATCTTACGCGTGAAAATTTCGCCCTCTCAGACTTATTTCTCGCCAGCGCCTCGAGAAGATGTGCGGATATTGCCTCACCTTCGCGATCCGGGTCGCTGGCCAGGTAGACATTTTCCGCTTTGTCCGCCGCGGCCTTCAGCTGATCGATCACCTTCACTTTGTCCGGAATCACTTCATAGGTCGGATCGAAAATATTCTCGGCCGTGACCACCACCTTCTTCTCAGGAGCCTTCGCGGCTTTGCCTTTCGCTCTGGTCTTGCGTTTTTTCTTTGGTTTCCCGTTGCCGTCCTCGGGCAGAAGTATCCCTATCGTCTTCTTCGGCAGGTCCATCACGTGGCCGTAAGAAGCCTTCACGGTATAGTTCCGGCCAAGATATTTGTTGATGGTCTTGGCCTTACCCGGCGATTCGACAATTACGAGCGATCTTGCCATGCCTCTATTCTTCCTCAGTTCTTGCTCAGTCGACTGTTCCCCGTGGAACTTTCCCACACAGGATCCCAAGCCCCTAAACCTTTGGATGCGGCAGTACCGCCCGCGAACGTCCTTGCAGCCATCCTACCTTGACTGGGGCTGTGGGATTACAACAGGACTTTCAAAAATTGCTTTCCAGGTAACTGGCGTACCACGCCTTTCATCTCCAAGTCAAATAGGGTCGCCAGGACCTCCGACGAACTCAACCCCGAAAGCTCCACCAAATCGTCGATCGGCTTGGCCTCATCCGTCCCCAAAAGCCCATAAAGAACGCGCTCGGACGCCGAAAACTCCCCCGTCACCAGAGCCGTCCGTTCCTCCTGGGACTTCTCCTCCACGGGCAAAAGCTCCGCGCGGACCGGCGTCGGCAACTCCTCGATCACGTCCTCCCAGCCCGCAACCAGCTTAGCACCTTGCTTGATCAGCAAGTTGGGCCCGAAGCTCATTGGCTGGGTCACATTGCCCGGGACCGCGAAGACCTCCCTGCCGAACTCCATGGCCAATCTCGCTGTTATTAAGGACCCTGAATACTGAGCGCCTTCCACAACCACCACACCCAGTGACATTCCCGCGATCATCCGGTTGCGAATCGGGAAATTCTGCGGCGCCGGAAACGTTCCCATGGGGAACTCCGATACGATCACGCCCCGCTCCTGTATTTCCGCGAAGATTTTTTTATTCTCCTTGGGGTAGATCACGTCGATCCCGCACCCCAGAACCCCTATCGTCAGTCCGCCAGTCGCGCTCAGCGCCCCTTTATGGGCACAAGCGTCAATTCCCCTGGCTAGGCCACTTGCCACCGCCAGTCCGCGTTGGGCCAAATCTCTGCCCAGCCTCTCGGCGATTTGATTCCCATAGGGCGTCGGACGACGCGCTCCAACGATAGCAACAATGTGTCTGGACAAAAGCTCCGCGTTTCCAAGGACATACAAAAGCGGTGGGGGATCGTAGATCTCGCGCAGCCGGGCCGGATACTCCGGCTCGTCCCATGTCAGCAGCCGGCAGCCGCTTGCTTGAACGGAAGCCAGCTCACGGGCCGCGTCACTCAGCGGCTGCTTCGAGTGCAACGCCTGAGCCACCGCTGCCGGCAGACGCTGCGCTTCCAGCGTAGTCAGCGAGGCTTCGAAAATCGCCGTTGGGCTGCCGAACTCGCGCAGCAGCTTCCCGGCCATGCGGGCGCCCAGTCCCGGCGTCAGCGCGAGCGCCACCCATCCCAAGTAATCGACAGAGTCCATCGAGAGGTTTGCCCGCGGCAGACTACGCAGCCCGACCCTTGATTGTCAAGAACAGCCAGTATCTTGCTTCTCATCGCACGCGAACCTCGCATTCGGATTTGAGCAATCCTCGGCAAACTCGGTATGATGGAAAAGGCGGGCGAAAATGTTTGGGTGGCCCAATAAATCGAGCGACGCGCACGACGAATTTGGATTCCTGCGCCGCAGCATGGTCGACCGCCAGATTCGTCACCGCGGAATCTATAATGAGCGCGTGCTCTCCGCCATGCTGGCTGTTCCACGTCACGCGTTCGTCCCCATTGAGCGCATTTCGGACTCCTACTCCGATACGCCCCTGCCGATCGGCGAAGGTCAGACCATCTCGCAGCCCTTCATGGTCGCCGCAATGGCGGGTGCCCTGGCTCTCTGCGGCCACGAGCGCGTCCTGGAAATCGGCGCCGGATCGGGATATCAGGCCGCGGTTCTTTCCTTCTTGGCGCGCGAAGTCATTGCCATCGAGGCGCTTCTTCGCTTGGCCGCAATTGCCCGCGAGCGCATGGCCCGCCTGGGCTATGCCAATGTCCGCATCGTTGAAAGCGATGGTTCGGCCGGTTGGCTTCCGGACGGCCCCTATGACGCCATTCTTGTTTCTGCCGCCGCGCCATCCGTGCCGCAACCATTGATCGATCAGCTCCGTGAAGGCGGACGCCTCGTAATTCCTGTGGGCGATGCGGAGTCGCAGCAGGTTCTGCGCATTATCAAGCGCGGTGGCGAAGCGGTCCGGGACAAGCTCTACCATTGCCGTTTTGTGCCGCTGATTGGGCGTCACGGCTGGCCGGAAGTCATTCAGAAAGTGTCTTCCGAATGAGCCCGAGCTGCGTTCCCGACCTCACAATCGTTATCCCTGCCTACAACGAAGAGAAACGTCTGCCTCGGGCGCTCGAAAAGATCCGCGATTATTTTTCCGCCCGCCCCGGCGCGTTGGATTCCCTCGAAGTCATCGTCGTTGATGACGGCTCTTCCGATTCAACGGCCTGCATTGCGCAGGAGTGGTCGCAACGCATGCCGAACTGTCGCCTCGTATCCAACGGCGCCAATCGGGGAAAAGGTTACAGCGTGCGAAATGGCATGCTCCAGGCACGCGGGCGAATCACGCTGTTTACTGACGCCGATCTCTCTTCGCCCATCGAGGAATCCGAAAAGCTTCTTGCCGCAATTGCGTCCGGATACGATTACGCCATCGGCTCCCGCGCCATCGATCGCTCGCTCATCGCCGTGCGCCAGGCGCGCCACCGCGAACTGGCAGGCATAATCTTCAACGGCTTCGTTCGTCTTTTCACCGGCCTCCCGTTTCACGATACGCAGTGCGGCTTCAAAGCATTCCTTCGCGAGCCCTCTCGCATCGTCTTCCAGCAGCAGCGCATCGAAGGATTCGGATTCGATCCCGAAATTCTCTTCCTTGCCAAGCGCCACGGCCTTCGCGGCGCCGAAGTGCCCGTGCGCTGGGCGCACGACCCCGCCACAAAGGTCCACGTCCTCCGGGACAGCATCGGCATGTTCGGCGAACTTGTCGTGATCCGCTGCAACGCTCTCCTCGGCCGCTACCCGCGCCCGCAGAGACTGGACACCGCCCCGGAGCGAACTTTGTAATTCAAAGTACTTGACACGCAAAGCCAGCCGCCGTATCATTCTCTCGTGACGCCCGCGCATTCGCACCGCGCTCCCTCTTCGGGCCCTGTCGCTCTCGACGACCGTGCCCGCGACAATCTCCGCTTCATTCGCGAGACCATGGAACGCGCCGGCGCCTTCACCGCCGTCCCCGGTTGGGGCGGAGTCGCAATGGGCATCACGGCCATCGGCGCGGCGGTTATCGCCTCCCTTCAGCACACACCCTGGGCATGGCTCGTCACATGGGGAATCGAGGCCGCAATCGCCATGGTAATTGCCGCATGGTCTACCTTCACCAAGATGCGCGCCAGCGGCGCCAGCCTGCTTTCCGGCCCGGGGCGACGCTTCATCTATAGCTTCGCGCCGCCCCTTCTTGTCGGCGCTTTGCTTACCATCGTCTTGGCGCCGATGGGTCTCGCGGTTATTCCCGGCATCTGGCTGCTCATGTACGGCACCGGTGTCATCACCGGTGGTGCATTCTCTATTAGGGTTGTTCCCCTGATGGGGCTTTGCTTCATCGTTCTCGGCGCGGTTGCTCTTTTTTCCCCGCCCGGCTGGGGCAATGCGCTCTTGGCTGTCGGTTTCGGCGGTTTTCATGTGATTTTCGGGGCTGTGATTGCGAGGAAATATGGCGGCTAAATCCGCGACCTATCGTGCCGTGCAGGAAGAAAAATCGCGTCGCGTTGCCGTCGCGCCCGAGGCTTCCGCTGTGGCTCTTGACCGCCTCATCCATGAGCGCACGCGCCTCGGAATCATCAGCGCGCTCGCCGTGAATGATTCGCTCACGTTCAACGAACTCAAGCGCCTGCTTCGCGCCACTGACGGCAACGTCAGCGTCCATGCGCGCAAGCTCGAAGACGCCGGCTATATCGCCTGCACGAAATCGTTCGCAGGCCGCGTGCCCAAGACGGAATACAAACTTACCGCCGCCGGTCGCCGCGCTCTCGAAAAATATCTTAGTCACATGGAAGCCCTGATTCGCGCAACTCGCGAAGGCTGAAGCACCGGACGGATCATGCGACCAGGTTCCTCGCGTAATTGACCGCCACTCGCACTCCGCCGGCGACACCTCGTACGGGATTTTCCCGTATTTCATGTGCGCCGCTGGTTTGCTCGACCGGGTCGCTTCGAAAACCGCTGCACAAAGGTAGCAGAAGATAAGGGTAAGAATTTTATGCTCACGCAAATGCCAAGCCGCTCCGAAAATTCCTCGACATTGCACGTTGCCATCCTCCTCGATGGCAACGGCCGATGGGCGGCTTTACGCGGCATGCCGCGCCCGGAGGGCCATCGCGCGGGCGTAGCCGCCGTGCGGCGCGTCGTGAGCGCCGCTCCCGGACTCGGCGTCGGCACACTCACGCTCTATGCCTTCTCCTCCAATAACTGGGAGCGGCCCTCGGGCGAGGTCGCTTCGCTGCTGGCGCTCCTCGAAGATTATCTGCGGACTGACGCGCCCGTTTGCGCCGCCCAGGGGGTTCGCCTGCGCGTGATCGGCCGCCGCGACCGCATTCCGCGTACGCTCGTAAAAGCCATTGACGAAGCCGAACGCATCACCGCCCGGGGGCACGCTCTGGATCTTCGCATCGCCATCGACTACTCTTCGCGCGACGCTATTCTCCGAGCTGCCTGCTGGATGCTCTCGAGTCTCGAAGTTTCGCAGCGCGAATTCGGCCGCCGCCTCGGCGAAGTCACCAACTCCGGCGGCCCGGTTCGCGACGTCGATCTTCTCATTCGCACCGGCGGCGAGCGCCGCTTGAGCGATTTTCTTCTTTGGGAGTGCGCTTACGCCGAGCTTTTCTTTTCGCCGCGTATGTGGCCCGATTTTCAGCCCGCGGACCTCGTCGAAGCCCTCGATGATTTCCTTGCCCGCGACCGCCGCTTTGGTCGCGTGACGGAAACAGCGGAACCGGTAGGCGCCGACTAAGAGAGCCGCGCCTGCGAATTCCGCCAAAAGTAGCTTCTCACCCGCCCGCCCGTAGCATCGCAAACGCTTTCAAAATCACGCGCGTCGCGCTCTCGCTCAGCGCATAGGCCGCCAGTCCGCTTTCCTCCACCCAAGCCACATCCGTGGCGTCTCCTCCTGCTCGAAGCTCGCCGCCAATCTGTTCGCACAGATAATCGAGAATCACGTAGTGGTACTGGACGCGTCCTTCTCTGTCGCGCAGGATTCGCTCGAACGTCTCGATCTGTTCCAATACGCGCACGCGAATGCCGGTTTCTTCTTCCACTTCGCGGCGCACGCCCTCCACGATCGTTTCGCCCACATCCAGCCCGCCGCCCGGTATCGACCACTGGCCTTGCAGCGGCTCATACGCGCGCCGCATGATCAGCGCGCGCCCGTCTCGAATCGTCACTCCTCCCACGCCCACAATTGGCCGCGCGGGATATTCACGGTTTTCTCGCATCGTCTGCATTCCCCGGAAAAGCTTGACACTCGCGTTATATAATACGATTTTAAAGCGAACGCCCTCTCTGGAAGGAGACGAGTCACGTGACGAAGTGCCCCGAATGCGACGCTGAGATCGACCTCGACGAGGACGAAGTCGAAGAGGGTGAGATTCTCGCCTGTCCGGAATGCGACGCCGAACTCGAAGTCACCCAGACCCATCCCGTCCACCTGATCGTCCTTTCCGAAGATGATGACGACGAAGACGAGGAAGAAGAATCCGACGATGACGCCGACGAGGAGGAAGGCGGAGACGAGGATGAGGATCAGCTTGACGACGAAGAATGATTCCGAGGTGTTTTTCCCGTTTGGGCGATCGCGATTCGCTGTAAACGACGCGGCCTCGCTCCCTTCGCCCAGGTACTATCCAGCACGAGGAATTTCCAATTTCCTTTTCATCGCTCTATTGGCGTTTGCTTTTTGGTCCCTAGCACCCTCCCGCGCCTCCGGCCAGGGCAACAACACTCAGCTCCGCACCGTCCACGGCACCGTCGTCGATAAGAACGACAATCCCGCCCCGACCAGCATCATTTTCCTCCTGAATTCAAAGACCCAGGCCGTCAGGTCCTATTTTGCCGACGATCAGGGCGAGTATCACTTCACCGGTCTTGACCCCAACGTCGATTACGAAATTCACGCCGAGCGCGGCAATATGACGTCGAGCACTCGCACCATTTCCAGCTTCGACTCCCGCCGCGACATCGATATGACGCTCAAGCTCGCTCACGAGAAGCCAAAGGGAAGCGACAAAGCTCCCGGCGCCGGCGAAAAAACGTCTTCACCTTCCTGAGATTCAACCCTCTGCTTAATTAGTGGTCGCCTGGGGCTGGCCGTGGAATGGGTCTGCGCCGATCGTTCCGCGCAGTTCTTCTAAATAGGATTGCGCTGAGGCGCGGTCCAGCTGTTCCTGTGCCCACACAGCGCGCTTCGCTGGATCGAAGGGTACGGGTGCTTTCGCCGCAGAGTTTTCATTCCTGAATTTTTCCAGCGCCGCCACATGTTTCCGCCACATCGCGACGTCGCGCTGCTGTTTCACCAGCAGCCTTTCCCGGTACCAATCGCTCTCGATCAGCGAGTCTCGCTCGAATAGCCTGCGCAATGTAGGACCGTCTAGCCCTTTCCCTTCATAGTGCCCGTGCGCCATCACGTGCAGCAGCGCCTTCAGCGGCGGGCATGCCGCTTCCACGCTCCCATCCTCGAAATAGAGCAGAGCCACGCGCCGCTGCGCCTCTACAATCGCGTCAATGCCGGCCGCAAAAAGCTCCAGGCCCTGCTTCTCTGGTCGCAGCATCTCTTCGGAAAAGACGGCGCTCGGCGTTTCGAAAATTCGCCCCAGAAAGCGATCGACGAAAAGCGGCGTAATCCGATACCCGAGCCGGCTCGCCAGCACCGTTCGCCCCGCCAGCGAGAAATCCTTCACCTGTTCGAGAAAACCCTTTTCAATCAAAAATTTCGGCGCGCGCTCGTGAACCCTCATCCGGCACCAGATTTCCGGCACCAGCATGCTCACATCATGGTCCACGCGCACGTTCGGCCCCACATAGCCGGCTGAGGTCGTAAAGCCCGCATCGCCCGTCAGAATCGCGGAGACAAGCGCGTTATTCAGATCAACCACGGGCCACAGCGCATTGAACGGCCCTTTCGTCAGCGCGCCCTCGCTGCCGAATCCCGTGGTCGATGGCGACTTCCCTGTGAGGCTCGAAACGAACTCCATGAAAAGCTCAGGGGTCTCCTGATAGTGAATCGGGTTATAGACCGCCAGCGGGGGCAAGCCGATCGCAGGTTCCGGCGGACTATTGCGTCTCCCCGCCAGCACGGCATTCACTGGAAAATACACATGTCTCTCAGCAGGAATATCCCGCACCAGCCTCGCCGCAATTTCCGCCAGATAGCTGCCGCGCGGATCTTCCAGATCGGGCCGCTTCTGCAAATATCGCGGGTTCTTCGAAGGCTTTCCATCCACCAGTCGCGGATGAGCTGACGACACCACGTACTTCGTCTCGCCGTTTTTCACAAACGAACACAGCAGCCGCTTCATCGGCTCCGTAAACTTATCGAACTCGGCCACGTGATCCACCAGCCGCCGCGCGGTCTCCGCGTCGAATGGCTCATAATTCGATAAAAATGTACCCGGACTCGCGATGTCCGCTTCCGCTTTTTGGTCCGCCCCGCGATGAATCGCCTCATCCGGCCGCTGGAACAGCAGATTCTCGCAGTTCACCACCAGCTTCACGCTCGGATTCGGATACTCCGGGTCCAGATCGTTCAGGCTCTCGCGCGGCACCACCGCCGAAGCCGTAATGTCGTCCTCCACCTGGACTTTCTCCGCCGGATAAAAATCCGGGCGCAGCTTGTAAATGCGCCACGAGCCTTCCGAGTCGTAGCCGACCCGCAGGTAATTGCTCACCAGCTTGTCGCCGTCGAACTTCAGCTCGTGCCCCAGAAAGCCATTCACTCTGTCGACCGTAAAATGCTCGCGCCAATCCTCGCCCCACTCCGGCCGGTAATAGCGCTTCACCGTAAACACAAGCTGCCGGATCGTTTGCGGCAAGGAACGCACCCACGCGTTGTATTCGTCCGTGTATTCTGGCGAAGCTGTGAGCAGTTGGATCACCGAACCAAGCGTCCGCTCCGAACTCAAGATCGGCCGTCGGGTTCGCGCATCCGGAGCGCGATCCTTATAAATCGCGGAGAAATCCTTCTTCAGGATTTCCGCCACCTCATTCATGTCGCGGTGATAATCGCGCACGAACACCGGTCCCTTCAGAATCACATTGGCGATCGACTTCGAAATCTCCGATTTGCCACCGCCTGAGACGGTGCACGGCTTGTGGCACAGCGTTCCGCGCGGGCGCGCCCCGATCAAGCGCCACGCCGAGCCGAGCGATTGCTTCTCCATCCAGACGCGGAACCCGGAGGGAAGCACATAAGTCGTTTCCGCGCGCAGCGTCAACCGTTGCCCCGTTCCGCCTTTGTTCCATTGCACGGACCCTTCGCGCACGTTGAAAGCCGTGTCTTCCGGCACGTAAAGGACGTTCGGATAGCGGCGATCGACCGCATATCCTTCCGGCTTTCGCTCCACCATCGCCCCAAGCAACTGCATCGCCTGCTCGAATTTCGCCTTTTTCAGGCTCACCGTGCGGTCTGCATAAAAATCCAGCCCCAGCACATACGTCGCGAAGGCCATCGCGCCGCCCGCATGCTCCTCTTCGGCAAGGCCGTAAAGGTTTGCCGCAAAACTGATCTGCGTCTTCACTTCCTTCTTGCAATAACCGTAATAATTGTCCGCGATGATCGTCACCATCACGCCGGAAGAGTCGCGGCAAGCCACTTTGAACGCGCCGCCGCCGTTGTAGGCCTCATCCGCTTTCTCCCAGCACATTCCGTCGCGCCGTTGCCGTTCCGTCGCCTCGCTCACGTGCGGCAAGCCCACATCCTTCTTCTTGATGCCTGCCAGATGGGGCGCAAGGATCACGCAGCCTGTGTGCCCGCTCCAATGCATCGCATCCAGCGCGGCATCGTTCTCCGGTAAATAAGGGTCGCCGCCATTTCCGAAAATCGCCTCCACGAAATCCAGATTGCTCACCAGGCTCCCCGGAGCAAAAAAGCGCGTCTCCATCGTCTTCTGCGGATCCGACCCTGTGGCAGGGCAAATGATCGGCCGCAGAAGCAGCGAAACCCACAGCTGCGCCGGCGCTGTCTGACCCGCCGCAAAAGGCACGGCCAACACATCCCCAGGCGGTCGTAACGCCGCAGCAAGCAGCGCGGCAAAAGTCTTCTTCGGAACCGCGAGTTTGTCCGCCGGTATCGAAAGCCCGCCCTCCACGATGTGAAAAATCCCCTGCGTCGTCCGCCGGTCGCTCTTCGGATTGTGCAGAATCCCCTGCGGCAGCCGATACGATTGCAAATATGGCGACGCCAGATGATCCGCGCCATAAGGCAGTGACATCACCCGCGCCAGTCCTGGCCGATCGAGCAGAAAAGTCGTCGAGGGCAGCCGCGCCGCCCCGCCCGGACACACCTGCGCCAGATATCGGTCGAGAAAATCTTGGATCCGCAGGTCTACCGGGCACAGGTGATCGCCCAGCATCAGGCTCTTCTGGTGGTAATTGCGCAACAACGGCCGCGCAATTTCAAGAAAGTCCGTGTCAGCCGTTTCCCCGCCTACGGCCTGCCCGCAAGCCGCCAGTTTCAGCCGGATATATCGGACGAGTTCCGATTCGGGCGCGGGGCTGCCTTTGCCCGCGTTTCGCGGGCCCTCAGAGGGAAAGAATGCGCGACTGGGTGCCGGATGAGCCAAACCTCAGAATAGCACGGGCCTGATTCCCGCCTCTTCCTCAAAAACCGAATAGCCAAAATCCCTTTTCTGAATGCGTCGATTGGGTCTAATATCCCCCAACGGCGTGCTGGCTCAGGCGAGGAGAAATTCTATCTACTTCCTTGGTATCGACGTAGGCACCAGCGGTACACGGGCCCTCCTCCTCGATGAACGCGGCTCGATCGCCGCCTCAGCCACCGAAGATCACGAGCCTTTCGCCTCTCCATGCATCGGCTGGGCGGAGCAGCACCCCGAAGATTGGTGGCGCGCCTGCGGGATCGCCGTTCGAAAAGCCTTGGCCGCAGCGTCGCTGCGCGGCGA